>MDTE01122036.1_pt1 | contig 24396 bp, 21 predicted proteins | sample 811231 | NCBI WGS metagenome assembly MDTE01 (sample SAMN05326651, study PRJNA326480) | marine metagenome | isolation source: seawater | place: Indian Ocean: Red Sea | collected 2010 | reverse complement strand
TTACCAACGGGTTTATCATCTTCAGCCTCATGCAGAGAAAATTGGTGTGCTCCATCCTCTGTTTGTAACTCATTCTTCATCCACTCACGCCAACTGATAGGGTGAGGCCAATCAGAAGTCGTATCATAGTATTCTAAATATTCTTCTTCGGCAATACGACAAGTTGGGCAGATTTCTCTCAACTTTTCGGCCCTTAATCGGAGTTGTGGTAAGGACCAATCATAAAATGGAAAATGTGGGGCAATCCGTAGGGGTCGTTTGTTAGGACCAACAGATAGTGTTTCGGGTTTCGGTAAGGGGTCCGAAAGTTCTGTAAGCCCGATAACACGCCAAAAAGTGGTGGGGTCATAATCTTCATCTTCAGAGTTCCATGAGTCACAAGTGCAGACCCCTACACATTGGCACTCGTCATCCTCGTCACTGTATTTCCCATCATATGAAATGCCTACTGCGTCAGCCATAGCCAACATATATGCGGCATTGTAAAGTTCGTCACTGTGTAGAAATCCTTTATCGATGAGCCAATCTACGGCTTCGGCTTTAGTAGCGTCGTTAGCATCACGCAAATTATTAATAACATCATCTGCGGGATATTTATCCCCTTTACTATAATGGTAATCGAAGTTACTCATATGTGGCACCTCAATAAGTCATTGGGTCGCCATGGGGATTTTCGGGTCCAAACATTGGCCCTACAACATATGCATTTGCAGGCGGATACATCGGCATTTTATCCTGTTGTTCCATCTGTTGAGTATATTTGTTAGTAAAGTAATTCTGATGAGCGTAAACACTCATATCATCATAGTTAATACCTGCGTATTGGGACCATAACTTAGCGTTATCTACTGGGCGTTCTACAATCGATGTGGTGAGCATTGAGGCTACCTCTGGTGTGAGGTCGAGATTGTTAACGCCTTCAGCGGACTTGCGTTGTTTCCAGAACTCTAAAATGAGGTAGGTTGCGGCAACGCCTGCACCGAACTTCATTATATTGTTTACTCTGGAACTCACTTGTCGTCACCCCTATGGTGTTGGGGCTCAAACTCGCTTATCTGCGCGTCCCTTTTTGGTTTCCCACTTCTCTTCCTTGTTGATACCTGTTGCGCTACCAAATGGGAAGTATTTTGCAGCGACCTTGCCGCCGCCAGTGAGACCACGCTCGATGTGCCATGCGTCACCAGTGTTAACTCCCTTCTGAGTCATTCCACCGGACTTGGTCCATCTGCGAGTTAGGTCGCCCTTGTAATACATCTTTCCTTTTCTTTGTCTGTAACCAGCATACAACTTCTTAGCCTTCTTCATTCCATGCTTGGAAACGAGAATCTGCCACTGTGTTAGTGCTGCGCCACGCTTGTTTCTTGGTGTCTTTGCCATAATGTTCACCTGATTGGTATTTATGTGTGGGATGTTCTACTACTTAAAGACTTCCTTATTTCAGAAATCTTCATCTTCATCCTCTTCTTCGTCATCTTCAGTATCCAGAGAACTACAAACGGAATTGAACTCCTCTTCGTAAGTCAAATCCTGCTTATCATCAGTAAGTAAGCCGTGTGCGAGACCCGACATGACTCCTGCTGCGGCTGGGATGGCTGCGTATGCGGGTTTGAAATGCATTGGTTCGGCTAACATAAATGTAACGATACCGCCAACGATTCCAACGATAACGCCTGTGCGAGTTGATTTTGCTCGGTTCTGTGAATGCTTGTCTGCCAAATATGAGGCCAAACCTCGTTCACATGTTCGAGAAACTTCGGCTTCTTCGGCCGCAGAGAGATGGGTAGCCATATTCAGTTCTCAGCGTTCCGACTACTTAAAACCTACTTTTGGACTGTGGGCACCCAGTGAGTAGCGCGGCCATCAGGGGTATCTTCAATAATAACTGCATTTCCATCGGGGTCTTTCTTCTTTCCATATACTACACAACGGAACTTTCCTTTGCCATCTCCTGCTTGGTAGTCACGGAATGAATGCCCTTTACTCGCGTATGCGTGCGCGATAATAGAAATAGAGGCATCATGGATACGTTCAATCTCATCAGATGTTAAGGAACTAACTTGACGATGAGGGGATACTTGGGCTTTCCACAGTATTTCTGCTTTTAGATAGTTACCGATTCCAGCAAATGCCTTTTGGTCCATGAGCACATCAGTAATGTTACGGTGTCCATATCCTTTACGAGTGTGTTCGCCATTCAAGCGTTCAGTAAAATCTTCTAACGTAATGTTACTGGTTAACAAATCAGGCCCTAAGTCCTTTTCTAATTTCTTGGTTAGTAATTCAGGTTTGTTCTGGTAAAACTTAAACCCTCCATACTTGCGCGGGTCACGATAGATAACATTTCCATTAGTAGTATGAAAAGTCATACGACAATTCCAATCTGTTTTCTTACGCCATGAACCAGACATACCTAACCAATGATGAATATGCCATTCCCCGCCACCTAATGTAAAGTAAATAAACTTTCCTTTGCATTCTACACTATCAATAGTAAGAGGTAATGCATCAAGAAATGCTTGAGATTCATTGCGCAACTGTTTAGTTGACCAATCTTTATCAATAATTTGAACCTTTTCCAGAGTTTGGCCACTCAGCATCTCATTTAGCCAATGAGTCGTGTGTGCCACTTCGGGCCCTTCTGGCATGTATTTCAGTAAGGAAAACACCTACTTAAGGTTGCCGTAGACTCAGTTTTCGTCTTCGTCGCCTTCGTCGTCGTCTTCTTCGTCACATTCGCAACAGTCAGGACAATCGTCACAATCATCACAGAAATTACCCCAATCCCAACAATCTCCGCAAGAATCACACTGGTCTTCGTCGTCCCAATCGTCTTCATCATCGCTTACAATGTTCTCGACATCAGCCTTGAAACCATTAACTATCTCAATGGGTGTAGTGCTATGCCATGGTTGGCTACTTACCCACCAAGCAGATACCAAAAATGGAAGTGCAGTAGTAGGGAGGTCAGTCCATGACTTTTCTTTTACGCCTTCATAAACTGCTTTACCTGAAATACCCATGACTCCAATAGCCAATACATTGAATGTTAATTCTGCTAAATCACCGATAAAGTCATCGATTCTGTCTAACATTGTTATCGCCTCAGTGCATTAGGTTAGCGGATGCACCGAAAGCACGACCGACACCGGTTCCGAATCCTCGATACTTGCTGTTTACGAGACCACCGAGGTCTTGCGCACGCACTGGTGGAGCAACGTATTCTGCTTGCATAGCAACTGGCTTAGGTTTACCGAGACTCTTGGACACAAGTCCGTTGATGTTTCGGCGTGGGCCTGTTGGTGCTGGAATAAGTGGCATGTTGTTAATTGGGATGCGCTTGGATTCTGCTCTCAGAGCCTTCATGTTAACTGAAGGTGGGGCTGAGAATGCACGAGGGTTAGTCGGGCGAATCTTTGCACGGTCTGTTTCCCATTCTGCATTGTTACCGAATACTTCATCAACACCGTGGTTAATCATACTTGGCATGCGTTGTTCTGGGCGAACGATATCTAAGTGAGAAACGTCATAGTTTGCACCACTACCGTAAATCTCAAGCAAGTGAGATGGACGAATGTAGGAAGATTCTGGGACAAGTTGGCTCTGGTCCTTCCAGAAACCACTGTTAAAGTAAGAATCTACATCGTAATCTGCCTTTGTAACTCCCACTGGAAGTGAGATTCGAGGGGTGCTAATTACTGGAGGGGCTGGACGTGGTGAGTTTGGAACAACACCTTGACCGTATCCGCCACCCAATACAATTTCTTCAAGTGGTAGACCTGCTCCTTGTGGAACACTCATGCTTGGAGTGTTAACGATAGGTGCAGTCGGGCGTGGAGCCACAGGACTGAATGCTGAAAGTAGAGCATTATGAGCAGGAAGTGTATCCTTCGTCAAATCAATTTCTGGGAAATGTGCCAAGTTAGGTTGATATGGCATTCCACGGGTTGCGCGATTGGAATCATTTGCGTGCATGTTTATTCTCTCCTTTGTTCAGATACTTAAAGTTACTGGGTTCCGTGTGCTTCCATTGCGTTGTACATTGCAGCGAATGATTCACGGTCTTTTCGGCGGCTCATATACCACCATGTTCCACCAATGATTGCTGCAATGCCAATAATTCCTGTGGCTGCAATAGCAGGTCCAACTACTGGAATCTTGGAAGTTGCTTCAACAACGTGCCCGGGAATCTGCATTGCCTGAGCGGTCATTGTGTCTTCTTCACCTTGGTCTTGTCCAAAGTTCTGACCATCGGCGTCTCCACCTTGGTCTCCTGTCTGTCCTTCATCGGCACCTTCTGGGGTTGTAGATTCTGCGTGATACTCATCTACGAACTCATAGGGCGATTGCATTAGGGGAGCGTTATCCGTCATCACAGCCATGCTCAGCGTATCATAAGAATGCGTTGCACCGCTTTCTGAATCCCACGGATACTTTCCTACCATCGTGTTATTGTCGAATACAACTGGCTGGGTCATACTTGTGACTGGTCTGTTCGACTACTTAAAGGTATGGTCATTCGTCCTCTGTGTATAATGCACGTGTAATAGTAGTAAACGGCCAGTTGATTGCCATAAACTTCTTCATTAGAATACCAACAGGGTCAGTAATGTAAAGACGTTGGTTAGAAGACATAGGTGAAAAATAAACATAGCCATTGGGAGTCTTAAGAGTCTCAATTTTTTCTGCTTCATCTTGAGTCATACCTGCGTTAACTCTTTGATTAACGTAATTCCGAGAGTTCCAATTCCCTGCATTAATTTTCAGAGGCTCTTTTGTTTTGATAAGAAACCCTACGCCCATCTTGGATTTCTGCCATTGACCTCGTCTTTTGAAATAAGGTTGTCCAACCAATAAACGCGGTTCTTCAGTAGCCCAAGTATCTAAATCATCAAGTTTGAGGGCAGTAGCGGAATCTAAAACAGAAAAATCCCCGCGGTAACCACTTCCTTTTGTGAATCCATATGTTTTATCGGTTACTGGGTCATAAAAACCTCTTTCTGTGGCTGCGACTGCATCCCCATCTGCGATAACATCAATAGGCATTACTGTTCGGAACTCTCCATTATTAGGTTTAGTTTGAAAGGGGCCCAGCCATCCTCCTGAGTGACTCAAATCTCCTTCAACAGGAAGATTTTCAGTGCCTCCATTTCCCGGAGAGACGAATGTCCAAGTTGTGGCTAACTTACCGGCATCATCACGCTTACGTTGTTTGGCTTGCTTCACTGCCACGAGCGGCATTAAATCTAATTTTGTATAGGCATAATTTCGAGGAACTGTATATTTCTCTTCAAATGCATCACTTGGAAACTTAGGGGTAAAGTCTGACCAATTCTTCTTCACCCATTCTTCAAAATCCCCTACTTGTGAATGTACATCGAAAGGTTCATTTCGATTAGTAGCGGCTGCTTCTAACCAAGACGTTACTTGTCCTTGTCTTCGCGTGAGTGCATTTTCTAACGTGCGTTTGGCAATATAGGATTCACCACTACGAAATCGCACCATGAGATAACCACCACCTTACACCTATCTAAACCTATCGTTGAGGTGTAGTAACTAAGTATAATCCTCCTGCCACCAAACCACAAGCCACAATTCCGATAACTGGTTTGAAGTTAGGCCCTTTCTTTGCGGGCGTTTCTTCGGCATCATGATAATTCAATTTCAATCCTCTTTCTTTAGATGGCTCTGGGTCATACTCAACTGAAGGCATGAACGGATTAAAGAAATCCTCTTCTTTCTTGGTAGAATCAGGGCTTGGAGCCATTTTTAATGAGGGGGTAGATGAGGCAGGTTTGTTATCCATCCCAAAAGATTCCACTTCCGCTAACGATGTAATAGAATCCAAAGGTTGCATACTTTCTCTTTCTTGGGCTGGGGTCTGATGACCGCCACCCACTTTCACTTCTAATGACTTACCTGCGTGTTCGGCTCTTCTATCAGCACGAACTTTATCAATAACAATGTAACCTCTATCTCTAAAGAACTCAGGAGCGAAACAAACACATTCACCTTTTGCGGCTGCTGTAATTCCTGAAAGAATACGACGAATCGTTTTTCTATCAGTTCCAAAAGAAAGTTGGTCATCTAATGCTTTCAAGTCACGATGGTTAATAACATTGTGAACCAAATAAATAGAAGCCTGCGATAGTGCCTCTTTGTTAACACCAGCAGGACGCTGAGAAATTAACGTTGCTCCGAATCCCATAGCACGACCACGCTTGCATAGCCTAACGATAGGGTCAAAAGAAGCAGGACGGCCTACTTGTGGAACAAGGTCTTGGCATTCTTCAAGGAAAGTCATTAACGGTTTGTTATTATCTCGGAATAGTGGACCTGCTTCCAATAATGATGTGCAATAATCGGCTACTAACTCTTGCTGCTTAGCCAAAGGTAGATGACCCAAATTAATTACTAAGGACTTTCTAACTCCCGGTTGAGCCAACTTGTTAACCAAGCCTGCCATGTTGATGGTTCTACCCATCTCTGGTTTTAGAACCTCCACGTTTGGCAGTGCGCCTAATCCAATGTGAGCATCCAGAGCGTCAAAACAAACGAATTGTAAACCTAACTTCTGAATCTCTTCCATCATCACTCCAGCAGTCCAAGATTTTCCACTACCTCTTTTACCGGCAACGAAAAGAACTTCGGTAATTGCTTGAGCGGGAAATACAATATCTTCTGATAGAACTATCTTATCATGGTTACTGGGTTTGGCAACTGGAGCCGTATCTTCTGCAGCGAACCAATCAGTAGGTGGATTATTCAGCATAGCCCTCGTATTTTAATCAGAGCCCCTGCTACTTAAAGGTAGCGTTAAACGTTGAGAGCGTTCTTGATATCGTCCCCTTTCATCCAAAGGAGAACTAAACCTAATGCAATTGAAGCCCATGCGCTCTTCTCTTTTTCATCAGGAAAAATATGAATATCTTCTAAGGAGGTTACTCCTCGTGCCAATGAGATTGCGGCAATACCGATAATGATACCATCAAAGACACTTAATGTTCTTCGAGTTTCTGCTCGGAGACGGTTAGCATCCTTTTCTGTGTAAGGCATAATATCTTCTCTTCTGTTCAACTACTTAAAATCGCGCCTCTTTACTCGCAATTCGAGAGAATAGATGAGTTACCACCAGTTCCGCTTGCGATATCCATGATAGCACCACCGAATGCATTCGCTCCTGAACCACCATTAACGATAAAGTCCAAAACACAGTTACTACAATTACGACCCGGGTTGTTTTCACGAATGATTTCATTCCATTGGGCTACAAGGTCTGGGTTACCTCCTGCACCGGCTACCCAAATGTAGAGCACGGGTCCATAGTTATCACGATGATAGTTATCATCACGCGCAACTGCGAATGCTTCTCCGGGAGTAGGTCCTTGAGCGACACCATATTTGGCTTGCTCACAATCATCGAAGAAAAGGTGGTCTTTTTGGTTTCCACATAGGTCGCCACCATTAGGGTAACCGTCACAAATAACGATAGTGATAGCACCCTTAATTTGATTCTTTACTCGGTCCATTTCTTCGTTAACCAAACGAATACCATGTTGAAGATTCGTGCTTCCTTCAGTCCCAGCGAATGGTTGGTTACCAGAACCAGCCAACTCGGGACCCAGAATCCAGTTAATTACATCATCGTAATCACGACATGCGGGCCTAATGATGTTGGAGGCTGAGCGACCGAAAGTAAAGATAGCGAAAGAATCGCCATTCATTCGACATGCTTCCACCATACAAGCAGCAGCAATACGGGCTACGTCTTCCCCACCCATTGGGTAACCATCCACGAAACCATATTCTCCGCCACCGTTATTACCCATAGAACCCGAAACGTCAATTAGAAGATTAACGTGGGTAGCAATACCTTGCGTACCAGTTGGGTTCCTGACCATGCGACGCTGTCGTGTGGAAGGTAAAATACCGGGTCCAAGAGGGATACTTGATTCAGGAATCAATTCTGAAATTGGGTCTGCAAGCACCCAACCTTTCTGTCCCTTTGGGGCCCACGGTTCACGTTGTGATTCCGGCATCTTGAAAGATTCCACAATGGTTTGGAAAATATCTCTGTGAATTGGAGGCACATAGTCTTCATCTAAGGGGGCACCCATTGTAATTGGTTCAACCTCGTGGTAGGTGAACTGGCGTTCAACCCCTCCCACATTGGTGCCTATTGAGAACTCCGACATATATTCATCTCTCCTGTTGTGATACTTAAATGCTTCGGAAACCGGCCTCGCTGAGGTTCATTTTTCCATCATTACCCATGGCTGCATCTGGGATACCCCACATGATTGGCTTGGCAGGTCCCCATAGTGAATCGGAAGGTGTGTAACTCATTCCGTATTCAGTATCGATACCGGAACGCTCAAACACATATTCACGAACCATGAAATCTAATGGAACTCCACAACCTTCAACATATTCAACATAGTTACTTGGGTTGGTAACGAAATCGGCTAAGTCCCATTGACGTGGGTCAGTTGCACTACCTAAGACTCCATCCCACGGTGTTACTAACCTTAGATGTTTCATTTTAACGCGCGCGAAGATAATACTTCCTCGGTCGAAAGCCATTTCGCAAGTAAAGCATTTGTAAGGAATGAAAACTACACCCTCGGATTCATCGGCTTGATTCTTGGCTCCTTTAGGTCGGGCTACTGTATGGAAACGAGGTGGGTTGACTCCAGTTGCACTCATCATTTTAATTTGCACACCATCGAAATGTTCCCAATCCATCGTAATCGCACGGGAAATAACCGTTTCTTCTACACCAGTAATTGGATTTTCCATTTCTATTCTCAAATCTCCTGTGGTATTCCAACGTGGGTCGATGCGTCCATAGTGGTAACATTCCCAAGTCCCTTCAAGTTCTATCAAAGTTCCGTTACAATTCTCAATGAGGGTCTTATCACCTTCTGGGCGATATCGAACAACATCACATGATTCTCCTACACGAGAAGCAGGAGGAACGGGTCCACTCAAGGAAGGATTAGGAGTGTCTTCTGGATTCTCTCCCACTTGTCGCTTACAATTAGTGCAAATATAACGAGATGGCATCCACCGACCAGTCCTCAAATCTTTATTGGCTGCACGGGGGCGGGCTTCGTTAACTACATAACAAAAACCACTACCGTTTTCTGCAGTATATCCTGACTTTTGAGAACAAAGATACAAATTATACCTTACCCATGAACGAACTCGGCCAATTAAGAACTTATTAAAGCGTTCATCAATATAGGTCTGAGCAGTAATAGGCAATGTAGGGTCTACGGTTAACATAGCCTCATTGGTGTATATCCATTCCCTAATCAATACTTCATAGTTGGGTTCGGTAAGACCATTGATTGCGGCTTCAGTGGGACAGTTGGTGAAAGGGTCCATCTCTAAAGTCCATAAACCTGTATCATTTTCAGTTCGAGGGTCTCTATCAGCCGAGCCATCAGGACCTGAAGCCCCTGTGCCTGTAATCCATTGTGCAATCAACTGGGCGATTTGCTCATCAGGAACTAAATCGGGAACTCCTGCCGGAACCATAGTGTTAACTGCTCCCAAAGACAATTCATTAGGGCACTCAGCACCGGCTAATACATCGGGATTATCGTAAGGTTCAGGTGGGTTGAGCGGGATAGGTCGTAAACTATAAAGTCCGGCTTGATTAAGTAACCGTTTGGTTTCGGGCATTCGTTCATCTACAATCAGACGGATTCTCCACACTGGTGCGGGAGAGCCACCCCATCCACCGAATGGCATTTTTCGAATATCTGGAGCATACCCTTGAACTTGTTGTCCTGCGGCATTTATTCCTACTTCTTTCTTCATTAACGGTTGATTACTTACAATCTTTCGTAAGTCAGGTTTAGAATCACGACTACCTCCGATACCGGACATCCCTATTTGTTTATTTTGATTAATAACATCTGGTTGGCCAACTGCACCACACGTAGAACAAACTTGCGTTCCATACAATACAGTATTACAGTAATCGGCTTGCAGAATAAAGTTACCGCAATTAGGACAATCAATAGCGTCATTGGGCAATCCTTGTCGACCACATTGGCCACAACGTTGGTTAGAACGGGCTTGGCAGAAATAAATAGGGATACTATGGTAAGCCTGCCTTGCTGGAGTAATTGGATATGCTTGCCCTTTTCCTTGGAACCGACCACTTGGGTCTGTATAGAGGACACGGCAAATAGGTAACTGTTTCAATCCTTGCGTCAAATCGTTAACGTATTGATTGGTTAGCAATGGTGGGCGTAATTCATAACGATACTGGTGGGCTTGTCCCATCCGTGTCCATGTTTCTGATGGATTACTTCGGGGTGGGCCGGGAACTGGCACCTGTGCATTTCTATCATATTGTCCGGCTTGGAAACCTTGACCCGACGGTCGTCCCCATCCGGTTCGTGCCCCTACTGTAAGTTGACTTACCTTTTTAGGTTTGGTATTAGTAAGTAAGAAAGATTCTTGACCACAGCCAGCCCAAACTAATGAACCCGCGCTGCTATCTGGATTATTGACTCCGGGTCTCAAGTCAGTATTACCACAATTAGGGCATCGGTCTACATGTTCATATGCAGTAGTGAAGCAATCTAAACAAGTAGTAACGTTATTACAAGTAACTCGCACTAATGTTCTCCATGGTTTGGCATATGATGGCATTCGTGAGAATGGGTCCGTTGTTAACTTTACGTTCTCAGGCCCATACCATTGACCGAGTCCATGGGTGGTAGGACAATGAACAACATCTGTAATTTGGAAATCCCATAAATAATCTCGACGATAACAATGGGGACAAACGCACACACCGGAATCAAAACTATCTTCTGGAGGGATTTCTTTGAAACCATCTACGAAGTTTTTCATCAATTCGACAATCTGGGCCATGTTATTGTTGAAATAGTTAACAGTAGTTTCTTTAGACCCTGTTCCTGCCTTATCTCTGGTAGGGTGTCCTTTTAGTTGCTTCTTACCTTTACCGATAGGTTCATAGAGTAACCCGAAGATTTTCTCCATAATGTTGTAACCAATCTGGCTATTGAATGAGTTGTCTCCACCGTAAGCCATCAGTATCCCTCCATCGCACGATGCATATCTCTTCCAATATATTTCATGAAATACTTCCCAGCAGTTGTGCCATCTGTGGGGACACTGTTATAATTACGAATAACTCCATCTATCAAAACCGAATACTGACTCGCATATTGATAAGCAATCAACTGAAGCCCTAAGAATCTCCAATACGCTTCACGGTCATCATAACGAGCCATAGGTTGGAACTCACCCCATCCGAACCAATTAGTCCAAATATTCATACATTGGCTTCCTGTTTGAGGGTCAACATATTCCACATACCGAATAGGAACCCACATTTTCACGGCAGGTAAATAATATAATGCTTCTGGCTCATGTGCTTCCCAAATCATGGAACCTGCTTTAGCCGAGCGGGAATCAAAGGTTTTTACGTCTCCCACTTCATATTGGATTTTCTTTCCTGCACTATCACGAATTGGTATGCTCGCTGTCTTACAGTCGGTGCTTCCATACAATGGGGATGCTCTTTCAAATGTAACACCCGGGCACATAGGCATCGAAGGGTCCAGACTTTCTTGTTGCATAAAGGCAACTACCCAATCATCGTTACCCACTGCAGTTTCTGGGCTGGAGGGGCAATTGTAAATATCTAAAGTAGAAACCCGACCTCCACCGGGTGCTTCATCACGAATAGTTATTAACCTATCATTTGAATAGAAACCATATTGGGAGGATTGTGGAGCAAGAGTATAAGCAATTGATGGATAAAACTGCTGACCTCGTCCTTGTCCTTGGAAACGTTGATAGAAGGGTGTAGTATTTGGGGGCTCATCAGTAAACTGTTGAGTATTTCCTCTCCATTCTGCATCTTCTGTTCGCACTAAGACGCGCTTACCTGCTGAAGTTGTCCAATTTGTTGTAGGGCTATCTCCATTCAAACGATGATTATCATAGCAACCACGGTCGTGAACTCTGGGATTGGGTCCATCTGCATGATAAGGACAGATTACGGTTACTCCATTACTATTGGTAGTCTCAGCCGTACATGGGGCAGTTGGTTGGTAACGATTATCAACTACTGGATGTCCAAATGCATCCACGCCGTCTCTTAATATCTTTCCATGTTGAACTAATGCCAAATCCACTTCGGCCATTGTAGTTCTTCCTCCTGCTCCTTGAACGGGTGCACGAGTAGGAATTGTTGCTTCTCGCATGGTAGATGTAATGGTGTGACCTAACATCATTCTTTCATTTTGGCGAGAACGGGCCTTTTTACCAGTCACTACATTGGTTGCAGTATAGGTGTTATGGTTAACGATAAGGTCCGAAATAACATTCATCCACTTCATTGCATCCTCCGATTCGACTGGTAATTTAGTTGCTAACTTACCAAAGGAGGTAATACCGCCAGCAGAACCGGTGGGGTGAACAGTAAGATGACCTAATTCGTGAGCCAAACTGAACTCGGCAGCCAAACTCGCTAACGTTTCTCCGGGAGCAAACAACTCTGGGTCTTGATTATGTAATAAATCATCAGGGGTGTTGGGAGGCAAGATGTAATTTTGAGGAATAAATTGAGCAATGGATGCTAATCCAACGTGAACATCCGTTAAGTCAGTATCCATACGGTGATTCGTAGTCAAATCCGCTCGTAATCGGGCCTTCTGTGCTGCATTTCCGTAAATCTTCTGAAGTCGACGATAGGTAGCAACCATGACTGGAGGGAAATCACGTTCGCGGATGTTTGCGACGAAGTCATTCTTTGCCATATGAAAACCTAAGCCTTTCTACTATGTAAGGTTAACGGTCAATAAAGAGAATCGCTAAACTCAGTCAAGTAGAAGACTGCATCTTCTTTGGTAAGGTTACCTGTATCAATAAACCGAACTCCTGTTCCTGTATCTGGTTCTACATAAGTGGCGTGAGTATAAGGACGTCGGTCACTCATTTCCAAATATTGAATCTTACCATTCTCTGGGTTCAACATACCAAAGTCAGACGTGATACCTACCATAAAGATAAACGGAATCGTGTTACCCGGCTTATGTAAGTCATCAGCCGAATCCGCAATTGCAGCGAATCGTAACCACAGACGCAATGAACCCATTCCGCCCGCTGTGCGTTGTAATGCGGTGCTAACTCCAGCGGCTGGAGCGTGCTGAAGCGGGAAACAAGCCATCACTCCACGACCATTTTCATAGTCAAGTTTTGTGAATGTCTCGCTAACGATATCTTTCTTGTTGGATGTAAGTAGGGTGCTCATCAAATCCTTACAATGCTCAATGTAACCAGAAAGGGAATTGCTTCCACTTGGTGTCTTAAGTGGGTTACCTGTTTCGTCAGTAGGCGAAAGGATGGAATTACCTTCGTTATCAATAGTGCCTCGGAGCATCACTCCGTCACCGGCTGCATACTTACTGAAGTTAGTATTGAATCGAGTAAGGGTATTCTCGAACTCTACAAGTCCGGAAACTTCTTCTCGAACAGTATCTTTAGGTTTGTAAGTATCGATATTAGCGATTACCATCTTTTCTTGGTTAGCCATAGCAGTGCTTGTTGCTGAGGCTTCTACCTGCAATCCAGCGAAATCGAAATTGGATTCGCTCTCAGTTTGAAGGATGGTAGTAATAGATGGAGTATCGCCACTGGTAACCATACCGTATGCACCTAATGTATCACCGTAAGTTCTCCATGGGTAGAACATTGGGTTTGGTCCGTATCCAGTCCAACCAAGTGGTTCAGATGGGCCACCTCGTTCCCCTTCGAATGGGAAACCGGGTGTTGAAACCGCAATTGGGTTACATGATGTATCATATTCCCCAGCAGAGATTCCGCCCTTAGCAATAATATCAATTTGTGAATCCACCAATGAAAGTAGTGTGGCACGGTCATCGCTGAACACATAAGGTTCATTACAGATTAGACCACGCAAGTTGAGATAATCATAAATACTGAAATCCTCGCTCATAGCAAACTTACTCCCTAAGCCTCTCTTATCGGGGTAACCAGTTCGGTCAGCATAGAGTCCTACCATTCGAGGGTAGTCTGCTTCACTATCTTCTGGGGCTTGGAGTGTATTCATAGACTTTTCATACATTTGTCTGCGCAGGTTAGTCGCGCCACTTCGCTCACTTTCTACAACGGAAATAGCCAAATGCCAGTGAATTGGGGAATATGCTGGGTTACCGTTAGCGATTGCAGATTGTAGAGGACGCAAGATTATGTTTTCATACTGCACATATGTTTGGCAAGAACTCAAGAGGTTCTTACATCGTGCATAGAAAGAATCCAAGGACTCGAAGAATGATTCTACTTGTCCAGCCGTCTCTGTTCCGAAAGAAGAGTTAGTCTCACGAAGTAGGAAACCATAAACAATGGCTTCTTTAACGAACTCTTGCTCAGAAGCGAATGATGTTGGGGTAACACCGAAGGCTTCGCGGTTTTCAGCCCGCGCACGACCCATTCTATGTCCTGTAACATATGGGAGGGCATCGATGATTTCTTGCCGTGTTACGTATTCCTTACCACGCAAGAAAGCGAGAGCACGACTCATCTTAACCAACGAATTACTGAAACGGAAACCAAGAACTCTCTTGAACTGTCCCGGTGGTTGGTTACTATAATCCCATGTTCGTGTTGGGGATGATTCACCAGCGTTGATAACAGTATCGTAAGTTGCACGAGAAATGTCGGCTAATGGGCTGAAGTATGGAGAGTTAGATTCCGAAAGTCTGTGTCGCATAGTTGGTTGTGTGCTTTCCAGAACGAAACCTTCATCTGTTCCAATACCTGCAGCCGAAGCGGCATCAATACGAGATTGCCATGCTTGAGTAAACAATACAGAGACCACTGCGATATCACGAAGACCGTTGTAACCGGTCTTAACGTTTGGTGGTGTAAACTGGATACCGTAATTTTCGGTTCCGGGTTTTCCGCCAATAAATTGCCAAACCTTTTGTAGTTCGTGGAAACGAAGTGGTCGGATTTCTGCATTAGACATGATTCCTTCAATCAACTTCTGTTTTGGTCCGCCTCCAGACTTCGATGGTCCGAATGAGTTCTGCAATACTACTTGACGAGCACCGAGACCAATACTTCCGAAATACAATTCCATATCAATACGGTCGGTGAATGCAAGGTCGTTAGGTTTCTGGTGAGGGTTGGTATCCATCCATGCAACGAAGTTAGGGCTATCGAAAGTTTGACCTCGATATTCAACTTCACGCTCTGCAATCAAACCGAGAACTGCGTCTTCAACACCAGCACCTGAACGGTTTGCTTCGTTAAAGAACTTCACAGGTTGGGTAACGATAGAACGAGGAACCGGTGTAAACTTGTATGTTTGGACGCTTCCTTTGAGCCCTTCTTCAGTAATCTGCTGGATATCGATACCGTAAAGAATCTCGTCGGCTCTTTTATCAGCGTCAATCTTAGCGATACCAATTTCTTGTCGCATTTCACGGTCAATACTCTTAATGTTAGTAGTCTGACTTGGTGCAGCACGCTCATCATAGTAAGTAGATAAAAGGAACTCACGTAGAACGAATCCTTCATTCAAACCAGTATCGGTCTTGATTCGAACTTCATAATCAGGAACACCAACCATGTTTGGGTCTACCAATCCATAGTTAACGGCTGTATGAATCAATTCGGGGCGAGCAGGCACTGCTTTTGTAACCGAACCTCGTTCAGTCCACTCAATGCCTTCTAATTCAGGAATACCCGTAAGTTCAGTATATTCTTCAGTCAATTCATCCAACTTACGTTGAACAGACGGTGCATATGGGTCTCCTAAGAAGAAATTATAATCTACTTGGTGGGCCATTGCGTATCCGTCAGGAATATTAACGCTAACGTCAGCCAACATTTGAGTTCCTGTCCATGACCAATTCTTCAGAACGATTTCCAAAGGCTCCATGAGATATGGAACTAATTCATTTCTCTTAGCAATAGAAATCTGTTCATGACCGGTAACTTTACCCTCTTCTCCGAGAATAGGGCGGTTAGGGTGTTGATACATACCTGATTCCACATCCTTGTAAACCAATTCACGTGGTAGCATATAATTGAATAGAATCTCATAGTAACGGTCTGGACTCATTGGTGTCTTAGTATATTCTGAGGAACTATCCTTTCGAACTACATAATCATCGCCGGCTGCGATAACTATTCGACGAGAACGACGTCGGCGCAAGAAACGGAAGTCATAAATGTAGGAACCAGAAACCTTATTGTTCTCTTCCCAATCACGGAAACGCCATGTTTCCCAAGAATCCTTAATTCCTCGACCACGTTCTGAGTCAGAATAAAGAACGTTATATGATTGACCAGATGGTAATTCATAACGTGCAGTTCGTTGTTCTCCTTCACCGTAAGTCTCATCAGGAATATCCTTTCGGTAAACCATAACTTCTCGCTTTACTCCACCGGGCCCTTCAACCTTATCGGTTTCCAGACGTGCAATAAATCGTGGGCGGGAACTGAATCCATATGAGTTACACAAGAGAACCGCAGCAGATTCAATAACGGTGGTCTTACCAGTTCCGGGAATACCACTCAATCGGCAAGTGCTGTCTTTCATTAACCATGCAGACATAAATGCTTCTAAATGTCTTTGGTCATCGAAACCGAAAACATCGTTAATATGTTTCATAGATGCACGCAATAGGCTCAAGTAAGAAAAGTGAACTTCCATGTGTGCTTGACGACGGAATGCAGTAACTCGTGGTTTGAGGTAACGCAATACGTTATCTACTACTGTGGAATAATCCATCTCACTCAAACTAAAATGAGTATCTGTAATGCTATTCATTACTTTACCGAGAGCACGAGGGGTCGGACCGGTAGGGTTGCTGGATGCCAATTCTACATATAGGGGTCGACGGTCTGCATCATCGTATGTGCGCAGTATATCGTAATACTCTCCGTCTTCAGAGGGGATTTCCAATTCAATGTTAGAGAATGTAGGGTCAATCTTAGCCAATTCTTCCATGATGGAAGTTCCAAAGAGGTCATTGATGATTTCACGGCGTGCGGCAATATCTCCGCCCTTGCGACCAGTGTTGGTCTCATTCCATCCGTTGATAGCAGTAATAATGTTAGCACCCAATGCAGTTTCATCTCGAACTACTCGTTCTTCGACTTCTTCGGGTTCGGAATCTTCTAATTCTTCAGGAGGAATCTCCACAGGGGCTTCTTCCTCTGTCTGTTCTACAATTTCTTCTTCCTCAATCGGGTCTTCTTCAGCCACTTCTGCGTCATCACTCATTGCCGTGGCCAATTCTTCTCGCAACCGTTCAATTTGCATCTCAATTTCGTCAACATCGACACCATCTTCATTGAGGAGTGCTTCCAGAGCCGCAATTTCTGCGTTTATGTCTTCTACTAATTCATCATCTACCATCCTAATCACTCCTTATTCTTGAATCATGGTTAACCTTACCAATACTTGCTTCAGTGTCCCGTCATCCAACCGAATCATTTTCGGAATTACGATATTGAAGTTTGTCTTATCAATCCATGCACCTGAGTTAGCACCACGAGTGCCATCAGGTAATACTGGATTCATATTGGGGTCAATACGGCCTTCCTTACGCACACGCGCGTTACCTTCATACAATCCTGAGTAGGATTCGGTGTTTCCTGTGCTCATGGTTGCTACACGTCCTTTGAAAATCATACCGTCATCTACATTCTTTGCTGCAAAGAATCCGGTAGCGGTATCTGGAATCATCGCGGATGTTCCATTAGTAAATGTAATCTTAGCAGAAGTTACTGTTTCGCCTTCTTTGTTAATAGAAATACTTTCAATGTGCGTGCCGGGGTCAACTGCAACTTCGCCATCTAAACAGAAACCTTCTCCATCGGACTTTGCTGGGCTGAGTTTGAACTCATCGCCGGGGAATGTTAATGCAACGATGCGCTTTTCAACCGCATTCTCTGATAAGTTATCGATACCCGAGTATTCATCAGTTGGTGCAGCACCGACATCTAACATATCGATAACAACTTGGAGATAATCTCCTCCTTCCATTCCTAAAGTTAACGAAGTTGCTTCTTCTTCACTAAACGGACGCTGAGCCAACACACGACTTTCTTGGGCTGTGCCCTCATACATAATTGGGCTCGCATAGAGATTCATTTGACTTGGGTCATAATAGTAAGCACTTTCTTCAGTAGTAGGTGGGAACCTTAATCCGGTATCTGTAATACCGAGTGGAATATATGTGCTACCTGATGGAAGAGGGGCTGAGGTAGCGAATAATCCTGCCATATCGGCAAAGGGGTCTTCCTCTTCTGCTTCTTCTGGTGCTTCTTCTCCTGTTGACCAATCTGCTTCTTCCTGAATTGAACGATACATATCTTGTGGAGTAGTAAACATCCATGCAGATTCTCCATCTCCATATGGTAAGCCGGGAGTATTAACCCATGGTAATTCATCATTAGGAACATCTTCCAGACGATAGGCAGTTCCATCCGTCATCGTAAATGCTACAATTTCGGGTGTGCTCATACCTGTTTTAGGGTCTGACCATTGAATTGCGAGATTCTGAACCTCGCCTCGGTCGGTGAATGAGTAAACATCAGCATCTGCCGCATCTGAAAATGCATACATGAGTGGCTGTCCTCGGACAATCTTTATTACCATCTTAACTGCGTTCTTTACACCGGCATTGGAATAGTTATCCTTGTCGGCGAATGGATTAAGAGTCAAGTATACTGGTCCGTCTGACTGATACAAGCGGGCTTGTGGCTCTGGCTGTTCCATTTTTGTGCTCCAATATTGCTCGTTGAGTGACCTATCAGAAGCAGTAGATAGATTACCACCCAGACCGATAGCCAAAATGTCCTTACCAACAATTGTATTGGTTAGATAATCGCCTGCTGGAATAGAAACGTCACCCATTAACCCGCGCACTAAGTCTCGTGAGACCGGTTGGGGAGGGGGTGCGGGGGAGGGGATTTCCTCTACGACTACTTCAGTTACTTCTGTGGGTTCTGTGGTTGGTGATGCAGTTGGTGCTGCTGCAAGTGGCATGGATGCTGCACCTCCTCCAAGAGCGATACCGCTTACCGAGCCTCCTGCGTATGCAGCCAATGTGGTGCCTACATCAGCAATCATACCTGCCGCATCTACTTTGATGCTACCTCTACCATAGTAATCCTTAGGCCATCCCATTTTCTTGTAACTTGCGAGTGCATTCTTAGTATAGTCTGCTTGTGCTGCAGCATCTCCAAAACCGAATGCTTGGGCTAAGTCTTCTATGTGAGGAGTAATCTCACCTTTAGCATATTTAGAGGCGGCCACTTTACAAGACGAATCTTTATTTGGGTCAACATTAGCGAAACCAATACCTTGATTATGAATCAACTTAACGATGCTGGTTCCGTCAAAGCCCATACATTTGAGAAAGTAGAATGCCAATTGCTGGGACGTGAATGCCATGGGTAACGTTACCGCGTACTGCTACTTAAAGTTACCGCTAACGTTAACAGACTGCCCTGTTAATGCCGTATGGGCTCATATATTTCGGCCTTGTTCTCGCAAATGCAAGATTAATTTGGCACGCAAATATGCATACAACCTGTTGAACCACTGAATGTGTCGTTCAAAGTAACGAGAAATAACATTGATTTCAGGATAGGCTCCTGTATAAACATCTAATGCATCGAGGAAGTCGAGAAAGTTAGAGTTAGCCCACACTAAGAGTCCCTTATCAGAAACCTGTCCCATGAACTCCTCATCAACCATTAGGTTAGTGAAAGTATCTGTATATGAGGAATCGGCTGTGCGTGCGTTGGGTAGATAATGAGGATGTAAAGCAATAAATCGTTCGGCTAATTCTAAATGGGAATTGATATCAATGTTCCGTAACCACTCTAACCAGAGGGGCATACGTTCAGAACAAAACCTAACCCAAATGGGATTTAACTCATTCGTCTGTGCCGACATCGTCCACGTCCCCCATCAAGTCCATTGGTGCATAATCCAGTAAGTTATCCTCATCTTCGAGAATCTCTTCTACATAATCATCCACTTGGTCCTCGAACGGGGTTACGGGTGCCATTGCTGATTCTTCGGCTGCTAATTCATCTGCCTTATTTTGGAGTTCAGAAAGGGATTCCATCTGTCCTAATTCAATCGAAGGGGTGATATACATGGGTGAGGTTAATGGGTCGTGGTCGTCAATACTATCGGGAGTCGGAAGGTTAGCATCAATAATTTGTGATTTATTCTTGGCTACCTTTCGTTCTTTGGCCATCGCTTGCTCGATTTCATCAAGTCCCAAATCTAAGTGGGCTCCACCCATGCTTGGCTCTGGCATACCGTGATTGTTAGTTCGTCTTTGTCGGTCATTATTCAATACTTCTCTTTTAGAGAGTCCTGCTTGAGCGGCTAATTCTTCCAAACCGGGAAGAACACTACCATCTCCAGACGCAGGCATCATATCGGTGAATGTGTTAGCATTAAGGGCTTGTTGACGATTCTCTTCTCGCATACCCATGACTTCTGCCCAATCTACTCCTTCGGAAAAAGGATTCTTTCCTGTTTCAATGTAGGGATTTTCATATGTCGGTGGAGCAATAGGGGTGGGTGCGGGAGGGGGTGTAGGTTCTTCTTCAAAACCAAAGTCATCTTCATCCGATTCTCCAAGGAAAAGACTCATGTTAGCCTCAACGCTTTGGGATTGCTGGATTTGTTCCAAAAGCATCTTATCCTCTTCGGATAGTTCACGACGCTTACCTGAAAAGTATTCAGCAGTTCCCTTAACTACGGGAGCAATATCCGAAAGGAAATCCGCAATACCTACTGCAGAATTGGCTGCATCTGATTGAGCCACATTTTCTCCAATCCCATATTTATCTAAGAGATTAACTAATGGAACAAGCATACGTTCAGTCATATCTGGGTCTAAGTTAAACTTCTGAGCGAGATTGGCTGCATCATCAGTTCCTGTAAGCATTTCTACTAATGAACCGGGACGCTTTTCTTTAGAAGAGGACTTGGATGTCTTGCGCTCTCGCTCTTGTTTTTCTTGACGATTACGTTCCTGATGGCTGCGATACTCATCGCCTCCTTCTGGTTTCATGAACTCATCAAACTCTGACATGGTCTTCACTTAGTGCTTCATGTACTTAATACTTCTGTGTTTGTTGAAATAACTCTAATCCTAAACGCATTGCATCTGCCCATGCTTCATGCATTGACTGTCCGGGTTGTCGGCCCTTCTTTGGTTCTATTTCATCGGCTACTGCTCGGAGCGAATTAGATAGCAAGTTTCTCATGAACTGTTGTTCGCTTTCGGCATTGTGTGCTGCCTTTTCAATGAACCCAGATAATTCGTGAGTAATCTTTCGTAACTCTCTTTCTCGAGAACTATTTTTCAAAGTCATGATTCGATAAAGGAACTCACTTTGGATAGCAGAAGTAACTCTATCTTGAAGCGCAGTTTCGTCATTCTCAATGTTATTCATAAATATCTGGAAATCTCCATAAAGACTCTCTACTCTTTCTTCATCAGATACTTCCATCTTTTCCAAGAAGTCCATAAATTGTTGACGCAGAGTATCTTCTCTTTCTTTTTCTAAGATATCCCTATACTTCTGAAGCATACTACTCATTTTTGCCGTCTTAGGCTCTAATGGCGGTATATCAGTCATAATAATCCCTCATGCCTAACGCATTTGAGGGCCACTCATTCGATTAAATTGAGAAAGGAAAAGGCTATCTCCTTGCATCTTAGCATCATACTTTGCTACTGCTTCGGCGGTCTTCGCTGTCTTCTCGATTTTATCTTCGGCCCTCTTTACTGCGCTTTCGGCTTCCTTTACTGTTGCTCCCAATTCATCAATACGTCGGGTCAAGTCATCAATTTTATTCTTGTAATGGTGAGATGTTCCAATCCATGAAACTACACCGCCCAATAGCGCACCAATAGTTCCGGCCATAATAGGGGAGAATCCTGCACCAGCAATGGGCAACTCCTGAGCCAATGACTTTCCTGTGAAAGCCGATTCAGCAGCAAGAGCGTTATCGCCTGCGAATCCTCGACGAGAAAACTCAGCGTGAAGTGCAGAAAGGTCACTACGGAACTTATCATATTCACCTTCATTAGCGAAGTTAGAACGACTCATAGAACCCATGAGGTCCATCAAGTCTCGATTTTCCATTTCAGCCAAGCGAACATTCTTCTTAACGCTAACGAACTCAGAGTTCCATACCGTTTGGTCGGCAACGGGAACTTCGGGAAGAGGCTCAACTACACAATCGGTAATCTTTTTGAACCCACGGATTCCTTTACCTCGTTCTCCTAACAAATACTTGCCATCGCCTGTATTGTGAGCAATACGAACGAAGTCATCTAACTCAATCGGCTCTTCCGAAATGAAGACATCATTAGTTCCGGAGTTCTTGACTCCTTTCTGATATCGACGAATAAAATACGTGCGTTCAGCCTTAGCCATAACGTTAACTGGTTGTTCTTGATACTTAAAACATTCGGATGCCGAATTGGGATATTTAACCGAATTATCTGATTAAACCGGACGCTGAGTAGGGAGACGATAGAGGAAAAAGTCTGCTGTATCGTTATCTTGTCCCCAGAAGTTCATTACACATTGGTCAGGCCCTAAAAATCCCGGAAAGTCTATTGGTCCATCCTCTTCGTCGGGGTCAGGTGGCCAATTAAAGGCCGGAGCAGAGGGCATGATAGTTTCTCTTACCAACTCCCAAGGGGCCAGCAATAAGGCCCCTAACGTAAGCCCCATACTGTGGTCCATGGTAGGGTGGACTTCAAAGTTAACCACGTTCGCCCATCTCTCGGCTAAGTTCTTTTGGGCCCACATTTTATTAATCTCTCTATATCTGTCCGCGCTTGATTCCGATATTCTATTCATTGCTGTACCCAAACTCTTGAATAATACCCCATCGTCGTCAGTATCTCTATACTTTATATGTGGTTTCTGGTCTTCATAATATAATTCCGCCCAAACACAATACCTAAGGCTGGTTTCTTTATCTACACAATGCATATCATATCGGTCAATTCCTGCAAGGACACCGGCTGCCGCTCCGGTTGCTTTACCAGCAGCACCTACTGCATCAATATTATTCCAACTCTCATAATAGAAAGCATCAGGTTCTTCATCATCATAACTACTTACCATAATGAATTGAAGCGGGAAGGCTGCTTTGCCTTGAAGTGTATGAAGCCAATTAATAGGGACAGGGATTGAAGATAAGGGCTGTGGTCGACCCTTTAACACTTCAGACATAACTGATGGTTGCTATTCCTACTACTTAATGATTGGGAGTGAACGTAAACGAAACCACAGGCGTATCAATGTCTTCATTCCTGCTGGACTATTCCCATGAATAACTCCAGTTTGGTGTTTAGTTTCTAAGTTAGTAACCTTGTTAGGTGCAGTCAATTCAAATGATTCTAAGGGAGTATTGGCTAATGTAGAAAATATCTTTTGGTCTACATCGAGAACTGCTTCTTCAGGGTGATTCAAATACCATGTGGTTAAAGCACGTTGGTCCGAGCCAGCGTGAGGAATGGGTTCATATCCATCAAAAGGAGGGACACGATAATCCTCATATTGAGCACAATAATTAAAATATTCGCTAACTGCCCATACATATCCTATGTAGGTGCCTGAATTAACGTAAGCATAATCAGAATCGGATTCTGGATAATACATAGCCACGTGGTCATCAGGCCAACAAGTTTTCTCCGCGGAAATTACAAAAGGTGCATCATAAGAATAGAATTGTTCTAATATGTAATCAGTATCGCTAACGATAGCGACATCATAACCGTCAACAAACATGAAGATATCTTCTGGGTGTAATGATTGTAGTTCCTCGTGTAATCGACTTAATTTATCTAAGTTCCCTCTCCATGGGACTTTATCTCCTCGAACTTTTAACTCTACTCCATTGAGATGAGCAGATGCTAATAAAGTATCCATCTTAGAGATATCACTACCGTAAGTGAAAATATGGAGTTCACTCATTAGGACCACAACGTTGCGATACTTTCGTAGATATCATCTAATTCCCGAGTATCCATCGCTTCTAAAGAATCTATTGTCTGTTTAAGTTGAGACCATTTCAATTGCTGAATCTTCTCATAGATACCTCGTTCTTCTGCTCTATTCTGAAAACCCTTCTGTTCTAAATATCGAGAGAGGGCTAATAAGTCCAATCTCCATCTAATGCCTCCACGCCGTTCTTTTGATTGCGCATGTCGAAACATAGGGCGGTTTCTAAGAATCCCAACTACTTCTCTGGAAGTATAACGTCTGGGTTTGTAATTAACCATGAAACTACTTATCTGGGTAGAATAACCA
>MDTE01195074.1_pt1 | contig 24409 bp, 22 predicted proteins | sample 811231 | NCBI WGS metagenome assembly MDTE01 (sample SAMN05326651, study PRJNA326480) | marine metagenome | isolation source: seawater | place: Indian Ocean: Red Sea | collected 2010 | reverse complement strand
AGTACCATCGGCGCTGAAAGGCTTGACTTCCGAGTTCGGAATGGGATCGGGTATTACCCTTTCGCAAAAATCACCAGGCAATGAACAAATACATAATATTGTAAAATTGTAAAGTTAAATTAAGCAAAAATTTTATTTTAAAAACTTTAAAATTAATGTAATTGATTATATATGGCTAGAACTGCTTTAATCACAGGAATATCAGGGCAAGATGGTGCTTATTTAGCTAAACTTTTATTGGAAAAAAAATATAAAGTAATTGGAACCGATAGACGCTCAGCAAGATCGGTTAACTGGAGATTGAGTCGCCTTGGCATAGAAAACAAAATAATCCATGAAGAAATGGAGCTTGGAGAGATATACGAGATTCAAAGAGTTTTTAAAAAATATAAATTTGATGAAGTTTACAATTTAGCAGCACAGTCATTTGTTGCTACTTCCTTTAGAAGCCCAATTAATACAGCAAATATAACTGGTTTAGGATCACTAAGAATTTTAGAAACAATTAGGACATTGAACCCTAAAATTAAGTTTTATCAAGCGTCTTCCTCAGAAATGTTTGGCGATGTTTTAAATAAATTTCAGAATGAAGAAACACCATTTAATCCTCAGAGCCCATATGCTGTATCAAAGTTATTTTCTCATTATCTAACTAAAAATTATAGAGATTCTTATAACTTATATGCTGTATCAGGTATTTTATTCAATCATGAATCACCTTTAAGAGGAGAAGAGTTTGTTACAAGAAAAATAATAAAAGGTCTAATAAATATTTTGCATAATAAGATTCAGTTTTTAGAACTAGGAAACTTATATGCAAAAAGGGATTGGGGATATGCAAAAGAGTATGTAGAAGCAATGTGGTTGATGCTTCAACAAAAAAAACCTGAGGATTTTGTAATATCAACTGGTAAAACTTATAGTATTAAAGAATTCATTAATCATGCAACTAATTATTTAAACATGGACACTAAGTGGGTAGGTAAAGGTTTAGATGAAAAATTGATAAATAAGAAAAATAGTAAAATTATAATTAAAATAAATAAAAAATTTTTTAGACCTGCAGAAGTAAATTTTTTAAAAGGGAATTATAAAAGAGCATTAAATAAATTAGGATGGCGACCTAAAACAAATTTTAAGAACTTAATTAAAATTATGATTGATGAAGAATTAAAAAACAATTATTAGGATAGAAATTTACCATAACTTAAATCATATTGTCTTTCAAAATTTAACTCATTATTAAAAACTTTTTTCATATTTTTTTTTATTTTCATAGTTCTAGAATTATTTTTAAGAATATAATTTATTTTATTTGCTAACCTTTTTGTATTTTTTGGATTAATCATTTCATAAATATTTCTATTTTTATTAAATTTCTTGAAATCAAAATTATCGTTAACTATCATGGGAATGTTAAAACATAGATAATTATTAAACTTTTGTGATGTTCCAGCCATATACTTATGGCTTAAATTAATATTTTCATAAAAACACAGGCCTAAATTTGAATTATGAAGAATATCAAACCAATAATTATTACTGACATCTTCTAATATAAAAATATTATTTTCAGCTTTATTTCTGATAATTTTTTTCTGTAAATATTTTGAAAAATTACCATTTGATTTCCCAGCAATGATAAGAATTATATTCTTTTTCACATATTTAAAACTTTCAATAATATTTTCTATATGATGATGAGGTCCAATTGAACCAAGATGACATATAATTTTTTTATTATTTAAATTTTTTATTTTCAGAAATTTTTTAAAATCATGTCTTTTTTTTACTTTGAAATTTTTTGGAAAACAATTCATAAATGTATAGATTTTACTGCTGAAATTTTGCGTTTCATTTTTAAATATTTCACCCCTCTCAAAGGATGGAAATACTAAAATATCACAAAATTTAGATATATAATTTTCCAAAAAAATTAGAGTTTTAACCTTTATATTTTTAATATTTTTTTTTAAATCATAATCAAAATTATGATAAATAAATGTGGTATTTCTCTTAATAAATTTAATTAAATAAGCAGTGAATAAGGCTTTTTTATTGAAGAAAATTACTGAGCTAGGGTTGTGTTTTATAAAATTAAAAAATACATAAAGCATAAAGCAAATGTAATTTATTAAATTTAAAGAATTATTTATTAGTAACGGATTATTTAAAATTTCCACATTTCTTCCGAAATTAACTTTTTTTATAATATCCTCAGTATTTTTAGTATTTCTAGAAATTATAATTACTTTGTTATTTTTTGTATTAATTTTCTTTGATAAAAAAATTAGAGTTTGATAAAATTTTGGATCTGCCCATATTATAAAAAATGTTTTATTCATTTTTAATAAATTACTTTTTTAAAAATGAAGAATAGACTTTTTCAAATCCGTTATTCAAGCTAACCTTGGCCTTCCAACCATAATTTTTTGCGAGTTTTGAGTTCAATATTTTTCTTGGGGTACCATTCGGTTTTGATTTATCAAACCTAATTTTGATTTTTAAACCTAATTTTTTTATAATAAAATTTGCATATTCCAAAATTGTTTTTTCATAATTACTTCCAACATTTATTAGGCTTTCTTTTGTATTGACATTCATAAAATGAATGCATGCGTCTGCCAAATCATCCACATACATTATTTCTCTCTTAGCTTTTCCATTGCCCCATAAAACAATACTTTTTTTTTTTTTAATTTTTGCCTCATGAATTTTTTTGATTAATGCAGGAAAAAAATGTGAAGTAAGAGTATCATAATTATCATTTGGTCCATATGTGTTGCATGGCATTAAGCATTTATAATTTGTTTTATACTGATAGTTAAAACTCTCACACATTTTGATTCCAGAAATTTTTGCGACAGCATATGGTTCATTTGTTTTCTCTAATTCACCTTTAAGCAGATATTCCTCTTTAATTGGTTGCTTACAATTTCTTGGATATACGCAACTAGAACCAAGGAATATCATTTGTTTAATATTATGTTTAAAGCAAGAATTTATTATATTGCTCTGAATTAATATATTATCGTAAATAAAGTCGGCTTTATATTTATTGTTCGCATAAATCCCTCCCACTATTGCTGCGGCATTTATTACAGCTTCTATTTTATTTCTACTAAAAAAAGTGTGAACTTTACTTTGATTTCTTAAATCAAGTTTTTTTCTAGAAATTGTTAAAATATTTTTATATCCATGGAATTTTAATCTCCTAATTACTGATGAACCTACAAGTCCATTATGACCTGCAACAAATATCAATGAATTCTTATTAATTTTATTTGACATTTTTTTTTTTTAAATATTTATATTTAAATAAAGCAACTATAGCGTCAATACCATCAATGTAAGATATTTTTTTTCCATCTTTATATGATCTTCCTTTGTAAGATATTGGTAACTCCTTTATTTTTATTCCCATATTAGAAATTTTAGTAGTTACTTCGGGGCAAAAAGCAAATCTTTTTTCCTCGAGTTTTATTTTTTTAAATATGCTACTTGGGAATACTTTATAGCATGTATGTGCATCCGTTAAGTTTTGATTATTAATAAAGTTTGAAAGAATTGTAAGTAAATGATTAAAAAAAATTCTTGTTAATGACGTAAAGCTTTTGAGCTTATATCTTTGCTTTCCTAATACTCTAGAACCATAGATTACTTGTTTCTTATACCTAGAAAATGGTTTCAATAATTTTTTGTATTCTTTAGGGTCATATTCTAAATCAGCATCTTGAATAATCACATACTCACCTTTAATATACTTTTGAGCAGATTTAATTGCCGAGCCTTTTCCAAGATTATTTTTGTGAAAAATAATTTTATCAATTTTGTGTTTATATTTTAAAACTTTTTTTTTTGTATCATCTGTAGAGCAATCATCGACGATTATAATTTGTTTTTTAATTTTGACTTTAAGTATTTTATTTATAATTTTAAAAATTGTTTTTGATTCATTGAATACAGGAATTATTATTGTTAAAGATATCATATGTTAATAGTTTTTATTTACTCAATTTTAATCGTAATTCTTGTAGTTCCATTTTCGCTTATTATTATTAAAAATGATAACACAGATTTCTATAATTACTCAAAAAGTTTAATTTTTGGAATAATAATTATTTCATCAATAGCCTTAATAATAAATTTTTTTGTTGCATTAAATTTGTATGTAACTTCAATGTTTATATTAGCGAGTGTTATTTTAATATTTAAATTTCCAAAAAAATTCATAAACATAAAGTTTCTTAAATTTGTAATTATTCAAGGATTTATAATATTTATATTAATTCTTGAAAGTAATGTTTATAGACCAGACGCAGGTTTGTACCATTTGCCTTTCATTGGAATAATAAATACTGAAAAATTGATAATAGGTCTCTATAACCTCCATAGTAGATATGCTCATATTTCTGCTATTCAATATTTTTCTGCAGCATCAAATAATATGATTTTTAAAAATAATGGAATTGTATTTATACAAGCTTTGATTGCAGCTGGAGTAATTTCAAACTTTTCTGGTATTTTACTTAAAAATATAAAACAAAATAATTATAATTATCACCATTACTTTATCTCTTTTGTTTTAATTTTTATTTTTTATAAAATGAATAGATATAGTGAGTATGGAAATGATGCTCCTGCTCATTTTTTATATTTTTTTTTGATATCCGAGATTTTGATTTGTATTGAAAATAAAAAAAAATATTTCTTAGATAATTTATTGATATCCTTATTCATAATTCAAAATAAAATAATGCTTTTACCAGTAGTTATATTTAACTTGATTGATTTTAAGTTAGATTCAACATTGAATTATATTAAAAATTTTAAATTTTTAATACTTTTTATAATATTAATTTCATGGTTAATTAAAAATTTATTAATATCAGGATGTTTAATTTACCCAATTAAGATAACATGTCCTGATCAATTATTATGGGGAAACACAAATTTAACATCAGAAATTTCTATTAGCGGTGAAGCGTGGGCAAAAGGTTGGTCTGATCTTACTGATAATGAAAGAAAAAATATAGGTTTAGAAAAATTTATCAAAGGGTTTAATTGGATTAATGCCTGGAAGTTAAAACATTTAAAGTTAATAAATCAGATTATGTTTCCATATTTGTTAATTATTACCATAATTCTTATATTTTATTTTTATAAGAGTGAAAAAAATTTAAAAAAAATTAATAAAAATTATTTTTATCTTTTGTTACTATCAATCTTTCCAATAATTATTTGGTTTTTGAAGGCACCATTATTTCGGTATGGATATTCAACATTAATTACTTTTTTATCACTTCTATTTTCTTTATTTCTTTGTTCGAGAGTTGTTAGTGTAAAGAAAATTAAATATACATCGACTTTTATATTTTTGATTGGCTTATTGGTAATTTTTAGTAAAAATATTTTAAGAATCAGTCAAAATGACAATGATTATTATAATTATCCTTGGCCTAAATTTTACTCAATGACACCTGGTAATAACCCAGAAAGTTACTACTTTAAAAAAATAGGTAGTACGGTTTTATCTTTTCCATTAGAAAATTATTGTATGTATAGTAAAACTATATGTTCACATTATAAAATCAATAAAAACTTAAAAATACTTAATAAGAATTATTTGATTATGTATTTAGAGTAATATGAAAAAAATAATTATTATACCAACTTATAATGAATTTAAAAATGTTGGAATCATATGTAAAAAAATTAGGAAATATATCAAAAGTATAGAAATACTTTTTATTGATGATAATTCACCAGATGGCACTCTAAAAGTAATAAAAGATCTAATGAAGACAGATAAAAAAATTAAATATTTAACAAGAAAAAAAAAAGAAGGAATAGGCTCTGCCCACAAATATGGAATAAAATGGGCTTTGAGAAATAATTATAATCTATGTATCACAATGGATAGTGATTTAACCCATGATCCAAAAATTATCCCAAAAATGTTAGAATATTCAAAAAACTATGACCTTGTACAAACTAACAGATTTTTAGATAAAAACTCAATGAAGACCTGGCCATTTTACCGAAGAGTTCTTACAAGTATTAGATACATTTTGCTTTATTTTTTGTTAGGTATAAAACATGAATCTTCCGGTGCCTTTAGATGTTACAATTTTAAAAGAATGAACCCAAACTTAATTTTTTATGCAAAAAATAATAGTTATTCTTTTTTTTGGGAGACTATTTTCATTTTTACAAAAGAAAATTGTAAGATAAAAGACTTAAAGATTATTTTACCTTACAGAACCATGGGAACTTCAAAACTTAGGTTAAGAGATTGGTTTCATGGTTTATATTATCTATTTGAAGTTTTTATTAAAGATTTGTTTAATATAGACTATAAGAAAAAATGAGAATTAAAAATTGCAGAAATTGTAAAGAAAAAAAACTTGAGGACTTATTTTCTCTCGGAAAGTTATGTTACTCAGGTTTTTTTCCACAAAGAGAAAATATAAATGTTGAAAAAAAAAAATTATCATTAATTAAATGTACCTCATGCAATTTAGTCCAGCTTGGTCAAAATTTTAATCCAAAAAAATTATATAGTCAAAATTATGGTTATAGATCTGGAATAAATCTTACAATGAGGAATCATTTAAAAAAAATAGTTGAAAGTATAAAAAAAATCGTAAATTTAAAAAAAAATGACTTTGTTTTAGATATTGCTAGTAATGATGGAACACTATTAAAATATTATCCAAAAAATGTAAAAAAAGTGGGATGTGATCCAATTCTTAATAAGTTTAAGAAATTTTATAGTAGTATCGATTATAAAGTTTCAGATTTTTTTTCTCAGAAAAAAATTATAGATATTGTCGGTAATAAGAAAAAATTTAAAATTATAACTGCTATAGCAGTTTTTTATGATTTAAAAAATCCAAACAAATTTTTAAAAGATATATACAATTTATTATCAGATGATGGGGTATTTGTTCTGGAAATGGCTGATTTATATAAAATTTTAAAAAATACAATGTTCGATACTATATGCCATGAACATTTAGAATATTATTCTTGTGATGTAATTATAAATATGGCTTTAAAAAATGGTTTAAGAGTATTTGATATAGAATACAATAGCTCAAATGGAGGTAGTGCTAGATTTTATATTTGTCTTAATAACTCTTCTTACAAAACAAAAAAAAGAAAAATATTTAAATTTTTAACAAATGAAAAGAGAGCTGGACTTAAAAAGAAAAAAACATATCTAAATTTTTTTGAAAAAATTAATAAAAATAAAGTGGAGTTAATAAAATTATTCAAAAAGCTAAAAAAAGAAAAAAAAACCATATTTGGTTACGGTGCTTCAACGAAAGGTAACATACTTTTAGAATATTTTGGAATAACAAGAAAATATTTAGATTATATTGCTGAGAGAAATCCAGAAAAATTTGGTAAGTTTACTCCGGGGGATAAAATACCAATAATATCGGAGGAAAAGGCTTATAATTTAAAACCTGACTATTATTTAGTTTTGCCGTGGCATTTTAAGAATGAAATTTTAGCCAGAGAGAGAGACAACATAAAAAAAGGTGCAAAATTTATATTTCCTCTCCCAAAGTTAAAGATTTATTAATTAATATATTTATATTTTTCACAAAATTTAAAGATTAAATAAATTTTTGAAACTAAAAATATACCAATTAAATGTTTACATGTCGCCCATCCAATAAGTAAGGGGAAAATGTAACTCATTACAAAAAATATAAAATAAATATCAATCTTAGAAAATTTACGATTTTTTATAGATTTAATAAAACTAACTAAGAAAATGATGAGTGAAATATTAAAAAAAATTTTATTAGGAATATTCGAAAATCTTATTTTTTTTGAACCATCATTTGAATATGTTTCGCTAGCGCTTGCATAAAAATCAATGAAAATAAATTTTAATTTAATTTTTATGTCTTTTAAATATTCAATTTTATTATCATTTAGATACTTTTTATTTTTATTATTATAAAAGTTATAAAATTGCCACTCATCAGAAAAAGTCTTATTTTTGTCTTCAAAATTAATTTGATCAACGGATTTATATGGATAATAATTTTTGAATTCTTTATTTAAAACATGAGACATCCCCCATGAATTTATTGTTATCAAACTTTGAGCAATTGGGAATTTTCCAGTTTTCAAATAACCAAAAGTGCCCCAAACACTTATTGCTATAATTAGTGATATTAAAGGAATAATTTTTTTATTACATTTTTCTAGCAAGTAGAAAATTAATGACAAAAAAAATGTAAGAAAAAACATATTAGTTTTTGATAGATACAAAATGAAAATTAAAATCGAAAAAACAAGCCATCTTATCCTATAACTAGAGAGAATTGTAAGAAAAAGGCATGGTACCAATATAGTTGTAAGAAAATCAGCATATAAAAAACTTGAAAATACTATTAGGTTATAAGGATTATAAAAAAATATAACAATTAATAATATAAAAAATTTAATATTTATTTTATTGGTTTTGATAAAAAAATAAGCAGCTGAAAAAAATAAGCTGAAAAAAAATAAATTTTTCATAATTACAATAAAATATATATTGGCTGAAATTTGATATAATATATAAATTAAGAACGGGAGAATTGGCAATCTAGACAAATACATTTTAAATCCCCATCTATCTGTCGAATATTCATTGTTGTAGATTAAATTATGAATTAAATCACCGTAAGCAAATGGAATATTTTTTACCACTAAGTTAAAGTTATCATCAATTAAATTGGGGAAACGTATTGTAAGATGATAAGAATAAAAAACAGAAATAATAAGAGAGAAAAATAAAAAAATTAAGTAAATATGCTTGATTTGTAAGAAATCAAGAATTTTTTTTATATTGGTAATATATAAACTATTTGAATCTTAGATATTATAATTTTTTAATTAATTTAAAAAATCATCTATATTTATAAAATTAATTTTTTTCATTTTTAATTTATCTTGTATAATTTTAAAATCACTTTCAAATTTTTTATCTTTTAAGGGATCCTCGCAAAGTTTTATTTGATTATGCTCTGTTGGCTTTAATATTTCTCCTAGAGCAACTTCCTCAGAAATTTTTTCTCCCTTTTTAAGACCTATAAATTTTATTGCGACATCCCCAGTTCTATTATTTTTATTTTTTAGTGTAAATCCACTTAAATAAATTATTCTTTTTGCAATATCATATATTCTTATTTGTTTTCCCATTTCGAGTGCGTAAATTTTAATACCCTTTTTGTTAAAAGTTGCTGCTGTAATTACTAACTGAACAGCCTCTTCTGTTGACATAAAATATCTTTTTACATTTTTATTGCTAACAGTTAACGGTTTATTATTTTTAATCTGAGAAAGAAAAATCGGAATTACAGATCCACTAGAACCTATCACGTTACCGAATCTCACTATGGTATAATTTAAATTATTATTTTTTTTTGAGTTTTTTAAGTAAAATTTTTTAATTAATATTTCTCCTAATTTTTTTGTATAGCCAAGCATGCTTTTAGGATTAACTGCCTTATCTGAACTTATAAATATAAATTCATTTATTTTTTTTAAATTTATAAATTTTAATAGATTGATTAAACCTAAAACATTATTTTTATAAAAAGCTATCGGGCTTTTCTCGCCAAAATCAACATGTTTATAAGCTGCTGCATGATATACCTTGTCAATTTTAACCTCATCAAAATAATTTACTAAAAATTGCATATCAGCAAAATCTCCTAATACAGGTATTACTTTTTTGCTTGAAAACAATTTATTTTCTCTCAATTTATCCATTATAGTAAATAAGTTAAATTCTGAATTATCTAAGATATAAATCGATCTTGGATTGTATTTTAAAATTTCTAAACTCAACTCACTCCCTATAGAGCCTCCACCACCTGTGATTAAAATGCATTTATTTACTATATTCTTTTTTAAATATATTTTATTTACTGTGATTTTGGGTCTGTTGATCACATCATAAAAGCTAATATCTGGAATTAGGAATTTATCTAAAAAATTTTGTATATAATTTTTTTCGTTTCCAATATGTCTTATTCTTATATTAAAATTTTCAAATTCTTTATAAATTTTTTTTAGTTTTTTTTCTGATACATCTAGTTTACTTATAATTATTTCGTTAATATTTAATTTTTTGACCAAATCTAACAAATTTTGATCCTTAAAAATTTTAATTCCATTGATTTCTCTTTTTTTATATTTTCCTTTAGTGTCAATAAAGCATATAACTCGTCCATAAACTGAAAATTGTCTCAGACTTTTTAGAATTGAGACTGATCTATCATTAATGCCGTAAATTAATATTCTATTTAATTTTGTATCTTTTTTATTATCCGTATTAAGTAAGTAATTTAGTACAATTCTGCTAAGAATTAAAAAAATTCCTATTATAATAGGTGCGATAATTGAAACTGATCTTGGAAAATATATATACTTATATATTACAAAATTAATTATTATCAATAATATCTGAAATATAAATATAGCCTGAATTATTTTTAAAATAGAATAGTTGTCAAAAAACCGAAGTACAATCTGATATATATTTAAAAAATAAAATACCAAAAAAAAAATAAAGAAAAATATTGCAAATACTAAAATATTTATATCCCAAATTGGGTATATTTTTTCTAATCGTAATGAGTAAGAAATTGAAATTGATGCAACTATTATAGAAATATCAATTATAACTAAAATTAATTTTTTTTTTATGTTTGATATATTTGATCTCATTTTACTCAATTAAAAAAAATAACTTTTCTGTAAATATCATAATGGTGTTGCAATATCCTAGATTTTTTAAATCGTTTAACATTTTCAAAACCATTTTGTATCAAGTTATTACGTAAATTTTTATTTTTTATAATTTTTAAAATAGCTTTTTTTATAGCACTCAAATTATTAGGATCTACAAAATATGCCCCATTGGTTCCTGCAACATATTTCATAGGCTGAAGATTGCTTGTGATAACAGGTCTTCCAACACTTTGGGCTTCAAGAATTGGCAATCCAAAACCTTCGTGCTTAGATATGAATAATAATATATCTGATTTGTTATAATTTTTAATAACATCTTTAATCTTTAAAGATACATAATTTTTATAAATATGATTATCTTTAATCAAAATTTCTCGAATATTTTTTTTTAGTTTGCCTATTATTATAATTTTGCAATTTATATTTTTAAGTGAATTAATTGCATTTTCGATATTTTTATTTATTGCTGTTCCAACAATAAGTATTCTCGGTTTTTTTATTTTAAAAATTTTATTATTTCTCTTAAAATTTTGATTGACACATAAGTCAATTACTTTTGCTTTATCCGATATTTTGTGAATCTTATTAAGATCTCTTTTTGTTTTTTGAGATATGGATATAATATATGAACTTTTTAAAATTGGTAATTTTATCCAAAAAAATCTGTAAATTAATTTTTTTAATCCAACCAATCTTTTTAATGAATATATATCAAGATAAGTATTTATAGTTTTATTTTTCTTCAAAAATAAAGAAATAAAATTAATGTCACCACAAATATGGTTGATGTCACCTTGATTAAAGATAGCCCAAAATATTAGAAATAATCTATTTATTAGCCCTTTTGAGTAAACTGGACAAATTTTAAATACAAATTTAAATTTTTTGTGTTTGTTGTTAAAAAACAAATCTTTATAATATCCCTCTGTGCTAAAATTGGTATCTTTAAAAGGTTTTCTTAGAAATAAACAAATTTTTTTTTTTTTTAAGTCTTGTTTAAGCATTTTAAGAATGTAGTTATTCTTTCATTAATATTCTCATTAGTATTTACAGAAATTTTTTTAAGAATACTTGTATCATATTTAAATTTTTTTTTAGGGATAAATTTTTTTTTTTTTATTTCTATTTTTATTTTATTTTTAAAATAATTATTTTTTGATATTTTATGGGCTAATTCTCTTATTGAGATAGTATTTCCTGAACAAACATTGATGAATGGAATATTTCTATTTTTGCTAACTAATCTTACAATTGTTTCATACACAAGATCTAATGATATAAAATCTCTTAATGCCGATCCATCAGAATTAATAATTATTTTATTTTTATTTATTGCATCTTTACAAAAATTATTTAATACAAGCCACCAACAATCAATTTTTGGAAGAATAGGCATACCAAAAGTATTTGATATTCTAAGACAATGGAATTTAATTATTTTATTATTAAAATATAATAAATCTTCACACATCGAGTGGGTTAAAGAATATATATTTTCTATTCGCTTTTCGAAATTTTCAGATATTTTTTTTCTATTAAATTCTCTGCCATATACTTGGACAGTTGATAAATAAATTATTTTGGTTTTTAATTTTTTTTTTTTTATTTCGGAGATTAAATTAACTAATGGTGTATAATTATTTTTTAATGAATTATTTAAATTTTTTTCAGATGCAATATGATTTAACGAAATTGTATAGACTATAATATCAGGTTTAAGTTTTATTATATTTTTTAAAGTTCTTAATTTTTTTATGTCACCATTAATTGTTTTGTAGATTTTGTAATTAAAAGTTCTGTTAAAAATTTTTTTTCTAGAGTGAGTGATTATTTTAAATTTATACTTTAATTTTTGTGATAAATAGCTACCTATGTATCCTGATGCTCCTAATATAGCTATTTTTTTCACCTTTAAGATTTCCAAGAATAAGGAATTTTTTTACTACCAATTTTATAATTAATCATTTCATTAGGGTCGTGAGGTATGGTTGAACAATTAGCTAAAATAGATTTTTTATATCCTATACATTTGTAAGAAGTAATTATTCCTGTAGGTATTGTTATTAATTTATAATTCATTTCTCCAAGGTAAATTTCTTGAAGCTCTCTATAACTTTTTGATTTTTTTCTATTATCAAAAAGTACTAGTTTTATCATTCCTTCTATAACAGCATAATTCTGGATTTGTTTTTTATGCTCGTGCCAACCTTTGATTATACCAGGGTAAGCTATTGAAAAATAAATTTCACCAAATTCTATAAAATGTTTATCATTTTTTCTTAACATGTGAAAAATAGCACCTCTTTCATCTGGTATCTTTTTTAGATCTGTTATAATTACTCCATCAATCATATTTTTTATACAACTCTTTATTAATGTATCTTTTACTTACAAGATAATTTAAACGAGATAGTCTAGACCACTTTGGAGAATTTCTGAAGTTTTTTAAACTTTTTTTATGTTTTTTAAGAAATTTCGCTAATTCTAAAACAGATTTTTTGAAGTTCATTTTAGGTTGATGGTGAGGTGCTAGCTTTTTAAATAAGCTAAAGCTTACCTTATAAGATCTTTTATCATGTGATTTATTTTTATTAATTATAACTTCTGTATTTGGTATTATTTTTTTAATTTTATTTGCCAGGTCAACAATTTTAAAGTTCCATTTATCACTTCCTATATTCAGTGCCAAATAGTTTTTTTTTTGATTGAAATAAATTGACCAACAAATTGCTCTAGAAATATCATTTACATGAATTAAAGGTCTCCATGATTTACCGTTACTCAATAAAACAATTTTTTTTTCAAAAACAGCGTTGGCAATAAAATCATTAAATACTAAATCTAGTCTCAGGTTATGACTTAAACCTGCTGCCGTAGCAAATCTCAAAGAAGTCACCCTAAAATAGTTACAAGAAATTTTTTTTAATTCTCTTTCCGCATTTACTTTCGATTTTGCATAATCAGTAAGAGGAAATAATTTATCTGTTTCTTTTTTTTTTTTATTTCCAGAAGCACCATACATACTACAACTTGATGCAAATATAAATTTTTCTATTTTAAGTTTTTTTGCTTCACGTGCAATTCTAATACAATTTAAATAATTTATTTCATCAGTCGCAATTTTATATTGATTGCCCATGGGATCATTTGAGACTGCAGCTAGATAAATTATAATATCAGGCTTAGGATAAATTTTTTTCAAATTTAATCGTCTACAATCCAAATCTATGTTTTTAAATTTATTTTTTTTTTTAAAGTATTTATTTAGTGAAAATAAATTAAAATCTACGCCAACAATATTAATTTTATTTTTTAAGTTTTTATTAATTTGTTCTGATAGAACAGTACCTATATAACCTTTGTGACCAATTAATAAAATATTTTTCTTTATCATTATGATATATTTAGAAATTCCAAATTGTATTGTATTCTTTAAAGATTGTTTCTAAGTTATTTTTTTCATTTAGATTATCCATGCACCTCCAGTAACCAGCATGTTTAAATGCTTTTAACTCATTTTCAGATGACAATTTTATCAAAGGGTTTTTTTCGAGAGTTATTTTATTACCCTTTAAATATTTAAATATATTCTTGTTAAAAACAAAAAATCCCCCATTAATCCAGCCTCTATCTAATTGAGGTTTTTCAATAAATTTATCTACACTGTTATTTTTTCCAATATTAATTTCACCAAATTTAACTGTGGGCCTTACAGCTGTTACTGTAGCTATTTTTCCATGTTTTAAATGAAATTTAATTAATCTATTTATATTTAAATTACACACTCCATCCCCATAAGTGAGTAAAAAGTTGTCTTCTTTTTTTAAGTAGTTTTTAAGTTTAGCAATTCTATCACCTGTCATCGAATTAATTCCAGTATTTACAACTTTAACGTTTTGATATTTTATATTTTTTGAAAAAAAACTTTTGATTATTTTCGATTTATAACCTGCTGCAATTAGAATATCTTTTATTCCATAATACATGAAAATATCTATTATATGGATCAACATAGGTTTATTTCCTATTTTCACCATGGGTTTGGGTATTTTATGTGTATAAAATGAAATTCTGGAACCTCTACCGCCTGCTAAAATAACTGCCTTCATGGATTATATATTTTTTAAAATCAATTTTGATTGTTTTTTTATGGATCTTGAAAAAAAAATTTCTTTTTTTTGTAATCTTAATTTTTTCATATAATAACCTTTATTAAATAAACTTTTTAAAATCAAAGATAAACTTATGTGATTATTTGGTTCAAAAAGCAATTTTTTGTCTTTTATAATTTCTGGAATTGCACCAATTTTTGATCCAATTGCAACATTACCACATGCAATAGCTTCTTGTATTACTCTGCCATACTGCTCCTCATACACTGAGGGCAATACAAGAATATCTGATAATCTCATAAATTTGGCAACCTCATTATGATTACATTTTATAAATCTATATTTGGATTTTTTAAAATTATTTTTAAGATTTATTTTTAATTTTTTAAAATATCTTTTATCTTCTATATGCTCTACATCAATCATAAATATCCAACTATAGTTTTTAATTAATTTAAGAGCTTCAATTAAAACATGAATTCCCTTTTCGGGAATAATTCTACCAAAGTAAGATATAGTTATTTGACTTTTTATTTTTTTTTTTTTATTAAAAAAAATATTTTCATCAAAACCTAATGGAATAATTTTTGTTTTATTTTTATAACCCAAAAAATCGTAATTTTCTTTTATTTGTTTAGTGTAGCAAAATACTTTATCGATTCTAAATTTTAAGAAAAAATTGCAAAGGTAAATTATTAAAAGTTTTACGAATTTTTTTAATGTAAAAAATTTGAAAATATTTTTTAGATTATTTTCGTTACAAAAATAATATATTTTAAAATTATAAAAAAATGACCAAAAAATTAAAATAAGTGATTGTATACAAACTGTATCATTATCCAAAAAAATAACATTTGGTTTTTCCTTTTCTATTATTTCCTTAAAATTTTTAAAGTACTGTGTACGTATTGATTTATTTTTTAAATCTAAATAGATTATTTTTACACCAATACTATTTCTTTTGTAATCTGGATAAATAATTTTATTATTTTGTAATATCTTCTTAGGCGATACACATAATACATCAATTTTTTCTTTTTTAGATAAGGCTATTGGTAAAGAAAGATTGATTTTTTTAACAAAAGTGTGACTCAATATCAAAATTTTTTTCTTTTTTTTCAATGCTTTATATCCTCAGAAAATAAAACAACTGATATTGTTTTAATAATAATTTTCAAATCTAACAGAAATGATTGATTATTTTTATAATATTCATCAATTTCAACCTTTTTTTCTATACTTATATTATCACGTCCATTAATTTGAGCTAAACCTGTTAATCCTGGTTTTATATCATGAAGATTAAATTGATCTCTTTTTTTTATAAGATCGTGTTGATTTTCCAATGCTGGTCTTGGCCCAACAAAAGACATTTCACCCTTTAGAATATTAATGATTTGTGGGATTTCATCTAAACTATATTTTCTTAATACTTTTCCAGTTTTTGTAATGAATTGATTTGGATTTTTAAGATCATTTGAATGGATTATTGGTGTACTTATAATCATTGTCCTAAACTTGAACATTTTAAAAATTCTTTTGTTTTTTCCTACTCTTCTAGAGATATTAATTATTGGGCCATTAGTATCAATTTTAATAATAAAACAAATAATAATTATTGGTAAAAATAATATTATTATTAAAGTAAAACAGAGTATCAAATCTAGAAGTCTTTTCAATTTGGTATCTTTTTGGTAAGAAAAAAAATAATTAGCACATACATTGCTATATAAATAAATATAAGAAAAACTTTAAATTGAATATTTAAATAAAGTAAAGTTGTAATAAATATATAGAAAAAAATTAATAAAAACGTTTTTTTTGTAGAAAATTTTTTTGATATTAGGTGATGAATGTGATTTGCATCTGATGAGAACGGGTGTTTACCATTATAAATTCTCGTTAAAAATAATCTTAACATATCAACACCTGGCAAAAACATAATAATAAATATTTCATCCACATAAAAAGAATTATTATTTAACTCATAAGTTTTAACAAATACATAGCTTATTATAAAAGATAAAATTAAAACTCCACTCTCACCTAGATAAATTTTGTTCTTATAATTTAAAAATAAAAAGAAAACTAAAGATATTATTAATATTAAGGAAAAATCAGCTAAAATATTTTTGAAAAAAAATATTGATAAAATTAGAATACAATAAAGACCAGATTGACAATTTATACCATCAAACATGTTAAGTGCATTCATGAATAATAGAAAACACAATATTGTAAAAAAAATTGAAAATGACTTTAAATCGATTTTATGTTCTGTGAAAGAGAATCTTAACTCTGATATGGTTAAATTATTATCTAATAAAACGAAAAAAAGTAAAAAAAAAGTTGAAATGATTAATTTATAATTAGCAGACAAGTTGTATTTGTCATCGAATAAACCAAATAAATAAAAAGAAATTATTCCTATCAAGAAAGCAAAGGTTTCTCTATTTGTAAAAATAAAGTCTCTAAATAAATTAAAATCATTTAAAATAAAGTTAAATATTACGCTAATTAAAATATTACATAGTATTAATGAGCCACCTAATAATGAAACTGGTGTTGATTGAAATTTTCTAATTCCATCACTAGAATCATTTATGTTAAAAAATTTAGATATATCCTTTATAAAAAAAACAAATAATAAATTTATAATTAGAATTGATACTATCGTATATATCATTATGTTTTTTGTTTATATTTTAACAGATAAAAAAAGTATCCTAAAGGAAGATAGTATATCATTGATAACCAATTATTAAAAAAATTTCCTGATGGTGCTAATGGAAACAAATTAATGAAATAAAATATAAAAATAAGTGTGATATAATCTTTTTGAGACTTATCATTGAAAAATATCCCCTTTATTGAGATTTTAAAAAGTATAACGGCTAAAAAAATAAATATAAAAAAATAGAAAGATGTCCCAATTATTCCTGTTTCTGATAATAATTGCATAAGAATATTGTGTGGATGAGTAGTGCATGCAATTTCATTTACATAATTCTCAGGTTCAGCACAAAATTTTCTAAAGGTTTTTGGCCCATAGCCTAAAATTGGTTTCTGCTTAAACATTTTTAATGCTATTAGATAATGCGACTCATAAGTTTTACTGAAAACGACAAGTCTTTCACTTTCTCCACTTAATCCTAGTTGATTTATTGTTTGGTTATACATTCTTTCTTTTGTTATATCGCTAGAAAGTACTATTAATGTGATAGTTAAAATTATTGTTAAATAACAAATCACTATTAATTTTCTTAATTTATGAAAGGTTAAAAACATAATAAAAATGGATAATAATAGTAATGCCATGGAGGTTCTTTCTCCACTTATTAATGTTATTAAAGATGCAGACGCAAAAATAAAAAAAATTAAAATATTATTAAATTTGAAATTTAGTTCTTCTTTTGAAAATATTAAAAGTGATAATACAAAAGGGAAAAGCCTAGCAACGTAGCTTCCAAGCACTTCGTCCTCTCCAAAGAAACTTGTAACATAAAATTTGTGACCTTCAAAGGTCCAACCGAATAAATTAAAACCGAACAAGTATTGAAAAAAAGAGTCAATTAATAATATTAAATAAATAATTAAAAATATTTTTGTTATCGACAACAAACATTTTCTATCATTTAAAATTAAAAAATATGTGGCTAACGAAAATAATCCAAATCTTATATAAAAGAAGGATGATTTAATCGAGTATAAATTATATTCTGATATTATTGAAGAAAAGCATATCGAAATGTAAAATAAAATAAAAAAATAATGAAATTTGTAATTAAAAATTTCATCATTTCTAAAATTTTTAAAATTAACTATAAAATAAAGACAAATTATAACAAATATTAGGTCTGGTATAAAAGGACCTGTAATTAAAGCTATAGGGATTAGAACATATAGATTTGAAAAAATATTTTTAGTAAAAAAATTTTGTTTTGAATTTATCATTTATTAATAAATTGAAATATTTTGATAGGAAATCTTAAAAAAGTTATAATTATATTTGAAAATAACATGTTAGATTTTAACGACGAATTAATTTCTTTTGATGAAATTAAATAACTTTGAAAATTTTTTCCACTTGCACCGCCAGTACTCATTATAACTAAGCATTCTTCTAAATATTTATAACTAATTTTATTTTTTAAGAAACACCTAACGAAATAATCAAAATCTCCGGCAATTTTAAATTTTGTGCAATATGAACCAACTTTTTTTATCACACTAATCTTGAAAAAAGCTGAGAGGTGCGGTGGTGAATAGCCTATTCTTAACATCCAAGGTTTAAAATTTTTTGCTGAATAATATCTTGAAATATTTTTATTTAATAAATTTTTTTTGAAAGCTAAATCTGCAAGCAATATTCCTGTAGTTTTATTTTCTGAAAAAAAATTTACAACTTTAGAAATTGAGTTTTCATCATAGAAAATATCATTTCCATGAATTAAAGATATTACTTCTCCTGTCGAAATTTTTATCCCTTTGTTGATAGCATCGTAAATACCATTGTCTTCCTCAGAAATAATTTTTGATATTTTATTTTTGTATTTATTTATAATTTCCAAAGTATTATCACTCGAACCACCATCTATAACTATATATTCGATATCAGTATGATTTTGTGATAAGACTGATTTTATTGTTTTCTCAATAGTTATCTCACAATTATAACAAACTGTAATGATAGATATTTTCATTTCCTTAATATAATCCAGTTTTCCAACACAAGCATATCCATCTCTGTTCTCAAAAAGCAGTTTATGGCTTGTTCGGGTGACTCAACAATTGGTTCATTTTCATTAAAGGATGTGTTTAAAATAAGTGGTATATTAGTTTTTTTGTAAAAAGTATTAATTAGATTGTAAAATTTAAGATTGTTTAATTCAGACACGGTCTGTAATCTACCTGTTCCATCAATATGAGTTATGCCTGGTAATTTTTTTATATGTTTTTCTAAAATTTTATAAACCTCTGACATATATGGAACGTCTTTATTTATTTCAAACCAATCATCAGTAAATTCTCTCAAAATCGCAGGTGCAAAGGGCCTAAAACTTTCCCTCCTTTTTATTTTTGAATTAATAATATCTTTTATTTTAGGATTTCTTGCGTCAGCTAAAATTGATCTATTTCCAAGAGCTCTTGCTCCCCATTCCATTTTTCCTTGAAACCATCCAACAACTTTTGATAAACATAATTGTTCAGTTACAAAATTTAATAAATTTTCATTTGATAATTTTTCGACATGAAAATTTTTTTTCAAATTTTTATTTTCTATTTCTCTTTGTATTATTTCATCATCATAATTTTTTCCTAAATATGCATAATTAATATTTTTTTCTATTTTACTTTTATTTTTAAGTAAAAACTGTAAAGCAGAACCCACTGATCCACCTGCATCTCCTGGATTTGGAGAAATGTAAATTTTATCAAAAGAAGTTTTTTTTAAAATTTTACCATTTGCAACTGAATTCATTGCACAACCACCTGACAAAGTTAAATTCTTTATTTTGTACTTTTCATACAATATATTTAGCAATGTAAACAATGTTTTTTCATAAACAACTTGTGCAGATTTTGCGATGTCCATATGCCTTTGAGTAATTTTCTCGTCTTTTTTTCTATCTTTGCCAATCAACTCAAATAAACTATTTGAATATAAGTCTATGTAATTTATCTGGCCACTTTGATCGTCTTTAATAATTTTTTTATCTTGATGAACAAAATATTTTAAATTTAATTCATAACCTTTCTTTGTATTAAATAATAATTTTGATAATTCAGCTTCATAAACGGGTTTACCATAAGAAGATAAGCCCATTACTTTATATTCATCACCATAATTTTTAAATCCAAGAAATTGAGTAATAGATTGATAAAAAATACCCATTGAATGAGGAAAATAAATTTTATTATCTATAGAAATTTTGTTATTACTAAACGTTCCCCAAGCTGCACTTGCAAAATCTCCAAAACCATCAATAGATAAATTTACTGACTCATCAAAACCACTAAAACAAGACGATGAAGCAATATGGGAAATATGATGATCAATATATCTAATTTTACCTTGGAATTTTTTTTGATTACCGAAGTTTTCCTTTATTAGATTTTTGATTGAAATTTTTTTTTTTATATTAGTAAGACTTTTAAAGGCTAATATATAGGCTTTAAGATTTTTTAACGTGTAAATTATTTTTTTTTCTATTGCTGAAAGTGGATTTGAGTTTAGAGTGATTACATCTAAATCAGATATATCTATATTAGCTTCATTTAAACAGAAATTGACAGCATTTACTGGAAAATCAGATGTATGTTTAATTCTTGTAAATCTTTCTTCTTCAGCGGCGGCAATTAATTCTCCATTTTTAAATATACATGCAGAAGTATCTGAATGCAGAAAATTTAAGCCTAAAACATAGTTAATTTTCATTATTTTCAATCCAATCATTAGAACTCAAAGAACCAGTATGAATATCTTTATAAATTTTAAAAACTCGATCACTACAAGCATCGTTATCAAAATACTTTAACATGATTTTTTTGGAGTTTTCCCCCATTTCCTTTAAATTCAAATTATTTAAGTCTAATAAGGCATCTTTGATACTATTTTTATTTGTTTTTACAATTATGCCTGCATTTTCTTTTTTTACTAAATTTAATCTACACTGCTCAGATATAATTACAGCATTACCTGCTGACATAGCTTCTTTTAAAGCAATAGAATCTCCTTCCTCATATGATGGTAGAATAAAAACATCAGAGCTGAGTAAATAATCGATTTTTTCTTCTCTAGATTTTGGAGGTAACATTGAGACGTAGTCACCAATCTTAAATTTTGAAATCATAAGTTTTATTTTATTAATATAATTCCTATCTCCAGGTCCAGTTATCTCGATTTTGAATGTTTTAAAAAATTCTTTTGGAATTTCACTGATTGCATATAATAATATTTCGATTCCCTTCTTTTCATGAATTCGCCCAAAAAAAATAATTTTTTTTTGTTTTTTATTTGAATTTTTTTTTTTATTGTAGGTAGATATATCAATACCATTGGGTATCACAAATGCATCTCCAAATTCAATTTTCTTACTAGACTCATTAAATTCACCTATGTTTGAGAAAAAAATTTTAGATCTTTTTATGATTTTGTTTAGTATGAAAAAGGAGAATAATTTTTTTTTTATAATACTATGTTTCATTGACCAGTCATCTAAATAACCGTGAGAACTAAATATAACTTTAATGCCAAGCGAGTTACAATAGTGTGCGATCATCGCAATTTTTACTGACCAAATACTATGACAATGTATTATATCAAAATTATTCAAAAATTTAAAAAGTTTCGATCTTGATTTTTTAAAAAAAATAAATTTAGAAAATTGTAAAAAAGTTATTCTATTAATCGGCATAATAGATATTATTTTTTTATTTTTATTTAAACTTTTTTTTAAATTCCTTATAACTTCAGGTGGACCCCCTTGGTTTAAATCCATACTGTTTACTATATTAAGAACTCTTAACACTTTGATAACACTTCCTCATAGAATTTGACATATTTTTTAATTATTATTTCCATATCAAAATTTTCTAATAAATAGTTTCTTCCATTTAATCCCATTTTTATTAATTCTTGTTCACTCATATTCAGCATTTCTCTTAAACTTACTGTTAGATTTTCTTGCGAAAAATTTATTATTTTTCCGGCATTAATACTTTTTAAGACTTTCCACGGTGTGCCCTCTGTAGTCAAAATTGGGATACCATATGAAAGTGCCTCAACAATGGACATCCCAAAATTCTCACTTTTAGAAGGTAAAAGAAAACAATCAGAATTCAGAAAAATTTTTTCTTTTTTTTCATTATCAAAGACTGGTTCATATATTTTTACATTATCTTGAAGAGATAAATTATTTATTTTTTTTTTAATTTCTCTTAAATAATTGATATCTGATACAGGTCCATAAATTTTTAAAATCCAATCTTTAGGGTTAATTATTGACCATGAGTTTAATAGCTCTAGAATTCCTTTTTTTTTATGAATCCTTGAAAAAAATAATGCCTCTTTTTTATTATTTTTAGTAATTTCTAATTTTTTTTTATCCTTTTTTATAACACCGTGTGGAATAAGTTTTATCGGAGCTTTTATACCAAGATCTAATAAATGTTCTTTTTCTAGATCACTTGTTGCGTGAATATAATCACAATTATCCAAAATTTTTTTTTGGTAAATTTTCCAAGCAATCTGTTTTTTTAATTTTTTTTGATTTAAAGCCCAAGGTTCGGTGGCTCCCAATGTAGAAATTATAATTTTTTTATTAAATTTTTTTACATAATAATATAATCTGACATGAAATGGGCTCCATATCCCAAACATATGAAAAATGTCTCTTGATTTAACTATTTCCTCTAAGTTTAAGTTAGCTTTACAATACTGACTTGCGCCATAATATATGCGGCAATTTAAGTTGTTTTTGTAAAGATAATTTGCTGTCTCAGAAATAACTGTAAAAGGTCCACCGTAGCCAGGGGAGTAATGATGAGTGGCTAATCCTATCTTCATGATTTATCTTTTTTGAAATCTAGAAATATTATCTTTATACCATAAATTAATTTCTTTTATTTTATCCTCTATTTTTGTTTTAGGTCTCCATCCAATTTTTTTTACTTTGTTAAAATTTAAACTATATCTATAGTCATTAAATGGTCTATCTTTAACGTACTTCAAATAATTTTTGAAATTTACTTTATTTTCCTTTGCAACAATTTTAAGTACATCGATATTTTTATATTCAAACTTTGACCCAATATTATAAATTTCTCCAATTTTTCCTTTAGTCAATATTTTGTAAACACCTTCACAAAAATCTTCCACATATAAAAAAGATCTTTTTTGTTGCCCATTACCATGTAAAGTAAATTTTTTTCTTTTAATTAATGACCAGCAGCATCCTGGTATTAATTTTTCGGGATGTTGTCGTGTACCAAAAATATTATTTGCTCTTACTATTATAATTGGCAATTTATAAGAATGTATATACCCATTAATAATCATTTCAGCTGCTGCTTTTGAACTTGAGTAAGGATTTGATGGATTGAATCTAGATTTTTCAGAAAAACTTGATTTTCTAATTTCTCCATATATTTCATCAGTACTTATATGAATAATTTTTTTTATTTTATTATATTTACAAGCGTCTAAAACATTTTTTGTACCTATTACATTTGTTTTAATAAAATCATTTGTTAGATTGAAGGAATTATCAACATGACTTTCAGCAGCAGCGTGTATCAATATATCAGTATTTATTGAAAATTTTTTTAAAGCTTTTAAATCAATTAAATCTTTCTTAATTATTTTTAATCTTTTGCTTTTAAAGATATTTTCTAAATTTTTAATATTTGCTGCATAAGTTATTTTATCATAAACATATATTTTTGAATTTTTATATTTGTTAAAGATATATTCTGTAAGATGTGATCCGATAAATCCACATCCTCCAGTTATAAATATTTTATGCATT
>MDTE01034999.1_pt1 | contig 24418 bp, 22 predicted proteins | sample 811231 | NCBI WGS metagenome assembly MDTE01 (sample SAMN05326651, study PRJNA326480) | marine metagenome | isolation source: seawater | place: Indian Ocean: Red Sea | collected 2010 | reverse complement strand
GCTGAAGGGCTTGACTTCCGAGTTCGGAATGGGATCGGGTATTACCCCTTCGCAATAATCACCAGGCTCGAATTTATATTATTTTTTTCTACAGTTGTAAATAGCATATAGATGCACAACTACCTAGATTTGGTGGGCGTGATAAGAATCGAACTTATGACCTCTACGATGTCAACGTAGCGTTCTACCATTGAACTACACGCCCTCTTTATATTTCTTTTTATTAAATAAATATTTGATATAACATAATGTTTTAATGCAAAAAATACCTTTTCTCCCATCTAAAAATTTTTCAGACATAAACTTTAAACTATTAAATATATTGTTTTTTTGCCTTCCTGTTTCATTCTTAACTGGAAACAGCATTACAAATATTATTATTTTTCTAATTTGTTTGATTGGAATTTTCACTTTTTCTGATAAATTGCACTTAATTAAAAACGATACGGTATCACTTGCGTTTTTAGCTTTTTTCATAATATTATTTATCTCTACAGCCCTGGATGGTTTGGAAGATTCCAGAAATGATCATTTTTACAAATCAATTTCTTACTTTCGTTATTTTTTTCTTTTTTTAGTTGTAACTTTGTTTGTAAAAAGCAAAAAATTTAATTTCAAATATTTTTTAATATCGTCTTTTGTATGTGTGTTTTCTTTGTCTTCGGATATTGCTTATCAATTCGCTACCGGATCAGATTTTTTTGGTATTAAAGGTTATGAAGAATGTGATACGTCTAAAACTGTAATCAATTGTCCCGCTGGCACATATCGTTTAGCAGGATTTCTTAAGGATGAGTACATAGCGGGAAGCTATATTCAGAAATTTTTTATTTTTAGTTTGGTACTTTTTCCTTTTCTTTCAAAAAGATTAGAAAAACAAAAATTTATAATATCAATTTTTCTAATGGTGATATTTTTTGCAGGAGTTCTCTACTCAGGTAACCGTATGCCGTTTGTAATGTTTGTTTTTTCAATATTTTTAATGATGATTTTTATTAAAGATTTGAGATTTCCATTAGCAGTTGGATTTTTATTTTGTTCTATAATGTTTTATTCCTCTTACAAAAAGAGCGAGCAAATACAAAGACCCTATTTCAGTTTTTATGTTAATGCCCAATCGATATTGAAAAATTTAGAAAGATATGCTTTTAAAGAGTACCCTGAGTTAGAGAACAAAAAATACAAAAATTTTTCGTCAGAGTATCATAGTGGAGAGGATTCCAAAAAATTAAAAGACGAATATATAATGATTAATTTTGGAAGTGGACATGCAGTAATCTATCTTACAGCAATAAATTCCTGGAAAAACAGTCCGATAATTGGAAGTGGGATTAAATCTTTTAGAGTAAAATGTTTAGACACGCTTCATGTGCCCAATAGAGTATGTGAGTCACATCCGCACAATTATTATTTGGAACTTTTAAATGATACGGGTTTGATAGGTACGCTAATTTTTTTCTTTGCTTTATTTTTTCTTCTAAAAGAAAAATATTTAAATTTTAAACGCTATGAAAAAAAAGAAAAGTTTTTAATAATCTGTATTTTTATAATAATCTTTTGTGAATTTTTTCCTTTAAGAAGCACCGGAAGTTTCTTTGCTACCCAAAGTTCGGCTTATGTGTTTTTTCTTTTAGGAATGTTAAATGGAATAAAAAAAATTAAAATTTAGCTTTGATTTAGTATAACGTCCAACTGATTTAGAAAGATTTTCTTTGTTGGATATTTATTTTTTTTCATTTTTTCTAAAATTTGATTATAATTTTTATCAATAAATTTAATTATATCTAATAGGTCTTTTGGATTTCTATCAATTACAAATACTCCCTCATAATCTTGAGCGACGTGCTCTATATCTCTAAAAACAATTACGGGTCTTTGACGAATTAAGCTCTCTATAAGAACTTGAGGTTGCCCTTCAGTGTAAGATGGTAATATAAAAATATCGTTCTCATCATAATGCTTAATTAAATCTTTCTTTATTGAGGTGGGTTCTATAAATCTTATTTTTTCGTTTGTATCTTTTTGTATATTGCCTTGCCCCACAAGAGTGAGAAAAACTTCTTTTTCAATAAATTTAATTTTACTGAAAATATCTATTAATGAATTAACGCCTTTTTCAATTTTTAGCCTTCCTACATACAACAGCCTAATTTGTTTTCGTTCAGACTTCTTCGTGCTTTCAAACCAGTCTTCGTCAATTTGTGAGGGATTAACTAAATTAAAAAATTTTTTTTTTGCAATTAAATTATTAACTACAATTAGGTTGCAAAATTTCACCATTAAATTTTCTGCTACCTTATAGATTATTGAAATTGTTTTCCCAAAAATTACTGCTATTTCCTTTTGTCCATCGCTTCTTAAATAAAGAAAAATTTTTCTTCGAAATAAAAAAAGAAACAGAAAAGATATAAAGGTATAGGGTGTTACGGAAATTATTAAATATCTTGCATTATCTCTTAGAGCTGAATTAACAACATTTTTAATAAAAAGAAATATATTAGAACTAATAACAACATTTTTGTTATTAATTTTATGAACTGGATTAATAATAGATTTTCGTAAAATTAATTTTATATTAAATTTTTTTCCTAAAATCTCATTAATTGAACTTACTTCAATGTTTTCACAAAAAAAATTGCCTTCTTTTTTGGTACATTTTTCATTGTTTATTATGACTAAATTTTTTTTCATTTGACCTTTTTGTTTAAATTATGTTTTTAAAAAATTTAGCTTTTTAATTTACGCTCCCAATTATAGGAGCTTCTTAAAATCTTTTTTATACTTCTGCCTTTGCTAAATTTAGGAAACCATTTAAATTTTTTTTTAAATTTTGATACTTTAGAGATAGATTGTTCTATATCGCCTTTTCTTTTTTTTCCATATTTAAAATCAATTCTAGTATTTGTGATTTTTTGCATAAGAAGAACTAACTCTTTTGTTGAAAAACCAAAGCCATATCCACAATTAAACACATCAGATTTAAAATTTTCGTCTTTGACTAGTTTTTTTGCAGCAATTAAATGCATTTTAGACAAATCTGTTACATGAATATAATCTCTAATAGTGGTGCCATCCTTTGTTCTGTAATTATTACCGAAAATAGTTATTTTTTTTCTTTTTTTTGTTGCCGCTTCACATAATGTTTTTATTAAATTTCCATTACTTTTTATCAAACCTGATCTAAGTAAATTATCGGCGCCACCAACATTGAAATATCTTAATATTATATAGTTCAATTTCGTTTTTTTGCTAATTTTTCTTAAATGATTTTCAAATTTTAATTTTGATTTAGCGTATGGATTTTTAGGTTTGAGCAATCGCTTTTCATCAATTTTTTTCTCTTTATCACCGTAAACTCCAGCGGTTGACGAATAAATAAAATTATTTAAACCATGTTTCAAACAGATGTTTAAAAATTTTTGTGATTTGTAATAATTATTTTTATAATACTTTGAAGGTGATTTGATGGATTCTGGAACACTTGTTAGGGCTGCATAATGAATCACAACGTCAAAATTAGTGCTTTTTAATAATTTTGAAATTTTCTTTTCATTATCAATACCAGATCTAAGAAAAGTGCTTTTTTTGGGAATAATTTTTTTGTTTCCATTAATAAGGTTGTCAATAATAGTAACTTTGTGACCCTTATCCAAAAAGGCTAACGCTCCATGACTTCCAACATAACCTGCTCCTCCGGTAATTAAAATATTCATTTAATATCTATTACGTTTTTTAAAAATTGAAGACCATTTTTCCCGCTTTTTTCTGGATGGAATTGGCATCCTAAAATATTTTCGTAATTTAATATTGCTGGAATTTTAACATCAAAATATTTACAGTAAGCAAATGTATCTTCTTTTTTTTTGGTGAGAGCTAAATAAGAGTGGATAAAATAGTAGTTTTTTTCCAAAATTTCTTTATTTATTTTTTTTGTATTTTTTGCTTTATCATTTAAAAAAATTTCATTCCAACTAATGTGTGGAATTTTTAAATTATGTATTTTGCTATGTTTTCCAATTTGTACGACTTCTCCTTCTATAAAATTAAGACCTTCATGCTCTCCCATTTCGTGACTTTTGGTAAGAAAAAGCTGCATACCCAAACATATTCCAAATATTATTTTCTTCTTGTGTTGAGCATACTCTTTTAAGGTATCGATAAGATTGTTTTTTTTCAAAAGACTCATAGCATTTTTAAATGCGCCAACGCCAGGAAGAATTAAAAAATCTGAATTTAATATTTTTTTATTATTATTTGTGATTTCGCTAGAGTGACCTACTTCTTGCAAACCTCTCCTTAGGCTTAAAATGTTTCCACAACCATAATCTACTATTGTTATTTTTTTCATTTTTTCTATGTTTATACCATATATTCTGTTTAAAACTTTAGATAAAAACTTTTTATTAAAATCTTTATATATTCGACAGCCCATAAAATTTTAGTAAAGAAATTTTTTTTAAAATTTACCCAGGTAAACTTCAAAAGCAATTTTCTTTCATCTAAAATTTGATTCTGTGGCACCGTGTGAGTCATTGATGACTTTATAATTCTGAATTTTGTGAGCATCTTAGGTATTAAATTTATATTGTGATTCTTTAAAACTTTTAAAATAAATCCATAATCCTGCATATAAATAAGTTCTGAAGGGTAAGATCCTGTTTTTTTTAAAATTTTTCTATAAAACATTACCGATGAATGAACAAAGAGATTTTTAAGTATCATGGTTTGTTTAATTTCTTCAATATTCGTCGTGCTTTTTATTTCGCCAAAAATCTCATTTTTTTCATTAATTTTTTCCACCCAAGACCCAACCAAAGAGATATTTTTATATTTTTTTAAATAATTTATTTGTTCAAGCAATCTATTTTTGTATGAAATATCGTCAGCATCCAGTATGGCTAAATATTTTCCTTTTGCTTTTTTTAATCCATAATTTAATGAATTTGTTCTACCAATATGTTTTTTTAATGGAAATATTCTTATTTTTCTATTCTTGAAACTTTTTATAACTTTAAGGGAATTGTCTGTTGAACAATCGTCAATTATTATTAGTTCCCAGTTTTTGTAAGACTGCTTTAAAATACTTTGAATGGAATATTTTAAATATTTTTCTGCGTTAAAAACAGTCATAAGCACAGATACTTTTTTTTCTTTCATTTGAAATATTGAAAAGTTTTTCTAAAAACTACCAAAGAGGATATATGTCGTCTGTATCGTTCTTTTTCTTTCTCTTTTTATAAATAAAAAATGCGAGAGCGATTACGAATATAACAATTAGTATAATGTGGTAAAATTGCATTTACTTTTTTAAAATACCATTTATTTTTTTTGATAAATATAAATTTCCATAATCTGTCAAATGACTTTGATCAATAAAAAATTGGTCTTCGGATGGCGCCTCTGCTACCCAGTCGTTTGAGTCATAAAATTTAACAGAGTTCTTTTCGCACTCCTTTTTTAAAAAAGCTTTATGCTCTTTATAAGTTTTTATATCAGTCAAATGATCATAAAAATCTTTGTCAAATCTTATTTTTTCATCTTTGATTATATTTTGCTCTTCGGTGGTCATGTTTTTTTTAGACCAGTTGAGCAAAGGCTGCATAATATAAATTAGATTAATACTATTGCTTTTGGTAATGCTAGACCATGTTTCAATATCATTGGATATTATCTTTCTTAAATTTATAATTTTATCATTAAATTCTAAACTATTAAATTTTTTTAATTTTAAATAACTCTTATTGGTCAAAAATTTTTGTGAGAATAAAGAAAGTAAAATTCTAATAAAACTAAATTTGTTTGAAAGAACATGTATAAGATGATAAATATTACTTCTTCCAACTTTCCATTTTTCTGTTTGAAAATAGTTATACTGCATCCAAAATTGAGAAAATCTCATATCTTCAGAATAAACACCTCCAAAATCAGGATAATAAAAACTATTTTTTGTTGCGCATAAGGCGATATCATTTACTCCTGAAAGAATAACTATATTTTTTATTTTTCCGAAAAATCGTTTAAAAAGCAAATAAGTTATCAGCTCCTGTTGGCTAGTGGACGCTCTAACACCTAAAGAGAAACAAAGATCCCCCATACCAGATAAATATGAACTTATGGTTTTTTTGTCTGAGGGACTACCCATGCTAAATGCAGTGCTCCCACCTAACAGTACATTGTGGTCGCTAGAAATATTTTTTACCTCATCTAAACCTATCAGTTTATTTTCATAAAATGTTTTTCTAAAACCAAATTTATCAGTATTTACAACAGATGTTTGGTAATTGTCTGCATTTGTAAACATCACAAAAGGTCTAAATTCGTGATGCATATTTTTGTACTCTTTAAAACCAGTCTTCTTTTTTCTCATGTAAAATTTTAAGCGGATAAATTTTTATTTAATTTCAAATATTTTTTTTCAATTTTTAATAGATTGCTGTAAACGTTTGGGCTCAATTTCTTTTTCAGAAAATTTTTCTTATTATTTAACTCTTTTTTTAATAAATTTCTTGGAATTTTCTCTTGTTTTAAGATTTTTTTAGTGAATTTTGTTTGTTTTGTGTTTAAGAATTTTTCAATTAATTTAATATTTTTTTTTGGATATTGAATTAGCTCATCAAATTTTATACTTAAAATTCTTTTTTTATAATTGCTGTTCAATGAATTATAAACTTTCATCTCCTTCCTGATATATTTTGTTATCATTATTCCTACGCGATCATATTTGTTTGACCTCAGGTAAACGTTTTCCCAACCGTGAGCAAAATAAGGTAAGATTCTATTTTTATATTTTAGGGTCAAACTTGATGTTCGTGGATTACTATAAAATTTTCCACCGTAATCTCTTTGTAACCAAGAGTAAGCTATTTCAAATGGATTTTTTATCATTCTAATCATTTTTATTTTAGAAAATGTTTCGAATAATAAATCTGATGCATTTGTTCCCCAGTGTATCATTATTGGTATGTTCATTTTCTTTTTTTTGATTTTTTTAAAAACATTGTCTCCTTCCTTTGCATATTTTGATCTATGCAAATAAGTGTTGGGACTTTGGTAAGAATATATGCTTGAAAAGTCGCCTTTTTTAAAATTAATTTCTCTTCCTATTAATAAATTATAGGTCAATAAAGATATTCCTCTTCGAAGTAAATAAATTGCATTAACCTTGCTAATTTTTCCTAAAAAGGAAAGCTGAACAAATTGTTCCCATAAAAAATCCACATTTATTTTTTCAAAATTTTTCATGCTTGATACAATTTTGCTAACTATAACCTTTCCAGATCTTGTGGGTCCACAGATTGCTATTATATTTGCAATATTTGTTGCTGTGTAAGGATGTGATTTTTTTTTCATTCTAAAATAAAAAAGAGAAAATTTATTTAGTATTGTAAAACTTTTAAATATTTATTACTCAAGTTTTTTACTTTTCTTAAAGTCTTCAGATTTCTTATTTGTCTTTTAAAGTTATATTTTGGTGATATTGAGTTAAATCCAAACAATTCTTTCTGAGTATTGTTTAAAGATTTAAATATCTTTGCTCCACATTTTGTAAAATCTGTAGAAGGTTTAATCCACCACCTCTTATAATGACATAGAATTCCCCATCTTTTTTTTCCATTTAAATTTTGACCTATTTGATGCCATGTCTGACCAAGAAAAAAAACTAATGCTCCTTTGGGGGCTGTTGCATATTTAAATTTATTTTTTTTATATTTTAGATATTTTTTTTCATTCTGAATTCTTATTCCTGATAAATGACTGCCTGGCCATATCTTTGTAGCTCCATTATCTTTGGTAAAATCGTTAAAGCAGTACATCGCAACAATGTCAGAGGTGTTTTTGTTATCTTTGCTAGATAGATGAGAATCTATATGCACTAGACCGCTGTAATTATCTTTCACAGAAACGCTGTTACTTGCCATACAATTGTCTAGTATAAAAGTGTCTTTAAATGCTGTTTTTAAAACTTTAATGATTAATTTATTGTCAATTAAAAACAAAAAAGATTTTGGGTCTCTTAAAATCAAGTCTCTAATAATAACCTGTCCAGATTTAGAATTTTCGTCTCTAAAATGTTTGTTTTTAGAAATTTTATTTTTGAGCTTCTCGAGCGAGTTAATCATCTTGTTACATTTTTTATGGGACAAAACATCTTGGACCACGCAGTAACCATCTCTATAAAGAGTCTTTAATATTCTATTAACGTTATATTTCATCAATCATTATTTATTAAGTTAATAATCTCTTTAATCGGAGTGATTTTTTTATCAATTTCAAATGCACGACTATTTTTTAAAATTAGTTTAGCCGCGTTTTGCATAGCTGGATATGCGGCACGTAATAATTGGTTTGCATAAATAACTATTTTAAAACCATTTTTTATTAAATCTTTTTCATAAACTTTTGAATATGTTGATGGCACAGAAACTAACGGAATAAAGTGTTTGCTTTTTTTAAATTTTTTAGCAAATAAAAAAATCTCTTTTGGTGTTTTTTCTTTGCTGTGAATTAAAATTGCATCAGCGCCTGCTTTAGAATAAATCTCAGCTCTATTTAAGGCGTCGCTCAGTCCATTCCCAACTATAAAACTTTCAATTCTGGCTATAACCATAAAATCGTTGGATTTTCTGGACTCACATATCTTTTTAATTTTTTTTGCGAAAAGATAGGGTTTGTCTTGTTTTGTTCCTGTTTGATTTTGAAATAAAGAATTTTTTTTAAGTCCTACTTTATCTTCCATAATTATTGCAGAAACACCTGATCTCTCCAATGATCTTGCAAGAAATGGTAAATGCTCTAACTGGCCTCCATTATCTGCATCAAATATTAATGGTTTTGAGGTCACATCCATTGTTTCATTAAGCGATGAAATTCTGGTGGAAAAATCAACAGATGAATTATCTGGTTTTCCTTTAGTTGTAGAATCTGTAAGACTTGATGACCACATTCCATCAAAGTCAATTCTTGTTTTATTCTTAAGCAAACTGGTTTTTTCTATAATTAAACCTGTTAAAGCATTATGTGACTCCAATATTCTAACAATTTTTTTTGAATTTAGTAATCTTTTTAATCTTGAAACTCTATTTTCTGGCAGCGAAACAATATCTATAATTTTTTTCTTTATTAACGTTGATGATATGTTTTTCGTATATTTTGGCTCGATTAATTTGCCTGACCATTTTTTGAGTGTTTTAATAACTCTGGCTCTTGTTTTCTTTTGAACACCATGTCTCCAGTCATCACCGTGGACTACATATTTTGGTTTGATTAAATTAAGATTGTCTACGTAATCTAATGTATTCTGAGGTATAACTTTTTTAACAAATTTTATATTTTCAACAACAGTCTTACGTTTTTTAAAATCAAGATAGGGTATATTTTTGTAAGAAGCTATCGCTTCGTCAGTTAAGAGACCCACTACAACATCTCCGTAAGTATTAGCAATTTTAAGAATATTAATATGGCCTTCGTGTAAAATATCAGCTGACAAACCAACATAAACGATTTTTTTCTTTTTCATTTTTAAAAATATTTTCTACTTAAATATAAGTAATTATTCAATTAAAATAAGGCACATGATACCTTGCTTGAGCTGACCATTTGACCTTATCCTTGGAATTATTGTAACCAGACCTATGTATCAAATTTAAATCAAAGATCATCACATCTCCTGGTTTTGTTGGAAAAAAAATATTTTTATAAGACTTTTCGCTTATATTTTTAACCTCTACAGCAGGAACTTTGTATCCATTGGCTTTTTTAATAAAAATTTTTTTTACTTTTTTTATTTTGTGTGAGTTTGATTTGATTACAACCGGACCCATATCTTTATCAATCTTGCCTAGAGAAACCCAAAAAACTAAAGAGCTGCTACGTTTGATTGTATTATAATGAATATCTTTGTGCCAAGGCAAGTTTGAAACTTTATCGTGACCAGGGATCTGAACTCGAAGCCTAGGATTGTTAGCTATTATTGGTTTTTTCTCTGCTCTCATCAAACTTCTCATAAACTTCAATATTTTTTTATCACCAAAGACTCCCTTTAAAGAAGGTGATAAGTTTAAGTTGTCATTCAAATAGGCTGAAATATTTTTATTTTTTTTAAATTCAGAACAAACATTCTTGTCAAAATCATTTATTTTTTTATATTTTTTTTTTGATAGATTCTGCAAAAATAATAATACTTCATAATTTAAATTTTTGAAGCTTACATTATTTTTAAAAAATTTTGGGAAATAATAGTATCCTTTTGTTTTTAGATCGTTTCGAATTTTTTTAATATTATGTTTCATGATTATACTGCTCTAAAAATTTTTATTTTTTTACAAAGTATCTTAGTTCGCCTGATCCATACATCTGCTTAAAGTATTTGTAATTTTTCATATGTTCTAGTTCAGTTTTTATAGAATTTTCATATTTCAAAAATGTTAATTTTTTTTTTCTAAACCATGATTCTAAAGAAACTTTTTTAACATGTTCTTCAATTTCCACATACCAACTATCTAAAAAAATCGTACGTCTAGCCGGCATCTCCAATAACTTTAATACATTGAATGCTTTTTCATATGGTATTTTTTTCATTACTGTCCTCATTTTTTTTCTAGAAGTCCAAAATAATCCTCCCGAGCCATACAAATAAAGAAAGCCTCCGCCTCCTTTTTTTATTACTCTGTAAAATTCCTCAAGTCCTTTTTTTAAATTGCCAGTGTGGTGAAGGACGCCTTTGCAAAAAACAAAATCGAATTTCTCTTTTTTAAAAGGAAGGTTTAAAACAGAGGCTTTTTTATATTGTAAGTTTTTAATTTTTTTAATTTTACCATATTTCTTTGCTATCTTTAATCCATCCAGGCCTTGATCCACTCCTATAACTTTTTTGGCTCCAAGGCTTGCAAGAGCAGCTGTAAATCTTCCACTGCCACAGCCCATATCCAAAACTATCTTGTTTTTAAGATTTCTAGTATTGAATTTGCTTCTTTTAAAAAATTTTTTCAATGTTGGCAAAGAATTTAGATAATTATTCTTCATTCTATCTTCCCATAATGTTCCGAATAATTTTCCTGTTTCGATTTTTGTATTCTGTCTGATTTTGTTTTTTTTGTTTAGATAAGATCCGAATTGCTTCCCCGTCTTCAATAAACCAATACAATTATTTAAAACAAACAAAATATTTTTAACTGGATCTTTGTGATTTCTTTTTCTTATATAAGGATCAAATTTATATAAACTTCTAAAATATTCATGAAAACATATGACAACCAGTTCTGGGTGCGAATAAACCAAAGAATTTGAGACTCTAATAAATTCATTCAGTTTTCTATTTAGACTTGTTGTAATTGAATTCATATTTTTTGATTTATTTTAAGTTGTTTAAAATTTTGTTAACCTCGCTTAAAGCACTTCCCTTCGGTTTCTTGCTTAACAGTGAAGAAATTTGATTTCTTAAAATTCTAATCCTATCAGACATCCACCAGTTATGAATCTCAATATAATTTTTTTCTAGAAAAATTTCAAGATCTTTAAAATTTAAAAAAAGAATTTTTGCATCAATCATTTGGTAAAATAAATTTTTATATTCATCTTTAATTAGATTCAAAATATTCTCTTGGAGACATAACGAAGGAACATCTGATGAAATTAATTCTAAAAAACCAGTTGAGTAATAAGTAAAAACAACCAAATTACTTTTGTTAATTAATCTGTATAAGTCAGATTTACCATCGTCAACTTCCATTGAAGGAAATATACTTCTTATTTCCCCTTCTTCATTCGGGGTTCTAAAATTATGCGTATGATGCAATCTATAAATAATTTTAGTTTGTAAAGATTTGTTTAGGTTTTTTAAAAATGAAATTTTATCTACATAATGTTTTTTAAAACTTTGAATTTTTTCAAATGTTTCCACCGGATAACCCAGTGTCCGATTAACCATTAAGATTTTTTTATTCTTAAAATTATAATTTATTTTTTTATTTGCTAATATAAAATTGAATGTACTGATATCTTTTTTATTTTTTGGTTTTCCCCAAGCTAGAAAATAATCGCATGTCCGATATTCTGGCAAATAATCATGTGTAATATATTCCCCGTATCCATTGCCATGCTGTCCAACAATATATTTAGCTTTTGGTATAGATTTAGCCACATAATACTTAAATTGCTCATCAAAATAAAAACTGTTCGATGTAAAAATAAGCCTAGGATTATTTGGCCAATTATTTTTTTGGACGGTTTTTTTTAAATCTTGATAACCCTCAAGATGAACTAAAGGTATGTCATCAAATATAAATTTCTTTATTATTTTTTCAAAAATACTATTGCTGGCTTTTAAAAGACTAGAGAGCTCCTTTCTTAATTGTAAATTTTTTTTTGGATAATTTAATTTTTTTGGAGCTAATATTCTTGGAAATTGTTTGTTAAAAACCTGAAGTAAAGCTTCGTTTTTTAAACCCAGGTAAGTATTATCAATTACTATTTTTTGTTTAAAATTGATTATATTAAAAAGATCTAATATTTTCGAAGCATAGTATTTCTTTTTGTTTTTTTTAAAAGCTTCAAAAAATTTGTATTTTGATTTAAAAGTTTGATTTATATTTATAACTTCAAGATTAACATTCTTTATCTCGAGATTTTTTATTATTCTAGATTTAAACATGAGATCCCATTCATTGTTCCACATACACTCAAATATTCCACCTGTTTCAGCGGTAGAAAAATCATAATTTGAAAATTCGGAAATTTTAACAGTTTCCACATTTTCTTTTCTAATGCATGTGTCTAAGGATTTTGCTCTGAAATAAAATGTTTTAACGTATGAAAATAACCAGGTACCAATAAGAACTTCCCACTGCCTAACTGAAAATTTTTCTGAGTGATTTTTATTTAATATTTTACAAAGCTCTTGAATTATTTGGTTATAAATTTTGCCTACAATAACACTATCACTTTTAATCAATTCATTTGTGTTTCCGTATCCTTCAAAAATTTTTTCGTCAATAGAATTCAAATATTTTGAATTAAATATACAGTTAAAGTCTAGATAAATTTTATTTTTATCTTTACAAATTTTATCAATTGCTTGTGAAATAATTAAACTTTTAGACATTTAAGTAAGTAGAATTTCTAAATAAGCTGCTATTTGCTTAGTAAAGAATTACGATATTCTTTGGACATGGGACTATATTTTCTTGAAAAGAGCTTGTAAGCAAAATTTGCTTTGTTTAAAAAAAATTTAGGTTTTTTTATAAATAAAATAATTTGCTCTGACATTGCCTTGGAACTTTGGGCAGGTACCAAATTGATATTTTTCTTTCCAAAAACTTCCTTAACCGCACCAACATTTGTTGCTATTACTGGCGTCCTGCAATTAATAGCCTCTAAAATGGACAGACCAAATCCTTCGAAAGTTTGAGTTGGATTTATAAGTAGATCTAACTCTGAAATAATGGTTTCTGACTTGCCTTTAATAAAACCTGTAAAAGTTACTGTTTTTTGCAAATTTAATTTTATTGTTAGATTTTTTAAAAGATTTTCATATTTTCCATATCCTTTGCCAATAAAAAGAAAATGAATTTTGTCCAAATACATTTTGTCGATCTTTGATATTGAATTAAGCAATTCCTTGTGACCCTTATAAGGTTCTATCCTGGAGATTACTCCTATAAGGATTTTTTTAGGACTAATTTTATAAATTTTTCTTAATCTTGAATAATTATTTTGTTTACTTGTTTTTTGAATCTCTAAAGAATTATAAATAATTTTAAATTTTTTAGCAGGAACAAAAAGAAATCTTTTTTTTAAAATAGAATTTTTTGTAGCTTTAGAAACACAAATTATATTCGTTACAGATTTAGAAACTAGTCTATCTATTATTTTATGAAACCATTTCATGAATGGAAAAAAATTGCTGGATTCATGATGGATTAATAAAAATCTTTTTGGAATACCAATCTTTTTTGCTACAATGATTGATGAGATGCAGTTCCAAGAGGCTGGGTATCCTCCGTTGTTTGACAAAATAACTTCGTAGTCTTTAAAATTTGAGATTAGTTTATATAAAAGTTTCAAGTTAATTAAAAATAGCAAGGGAATAAAAAAATATAATAAATATTGCAAAATCTTAATTTTTTTTAATTTAAAATTAATTATGTTATAAGAAAATGAATTAAATTTTTTAATTTTTAAATTATTAGGAAAAATTTTTAAAGACTCCTCAAATTTTTTGACAGCGCCATTCTCTTGATTCGTTAAAATCGTAATCTGATCTTTTTTGTTTGGCCAAGTTCTTAACAATTCATAAAGATGTGTATCTACTCCTCCGTAATAATCTTGTTCCCAGAAAATTAAAATTTTCATTTATATACTTCTATAAATTTTAGATATTCTTATTTTTTTCTCTAAATCTATAAGATCGTTTTTTGTGTCTACTTCTTTCCAAAAATTTTTTTTAACATTAATAATATTTATAAATTCATTTTTTTTAATAAGACGATTAAACACTTCCGTATAATATTTTTTTTTTGAGAAACTAACTATTTCTTTTAAAGTTTTTCTAAATAATAAAATTTTACTTTTCCTAATTTTTGCTATTCCAATAAAATTTCCATCTGGTTTAATTTCGTTTTTTTTGCCTATTCTTTTTAGAAAATTTCTTTTAATTTTTACTTTCATTGTTCCCTTTAAAACTTTTGAAGTATCAACCGCAACACAAATAGAATTTTTGCTTTTAACAACTTTTTTAATAATGGATTTACTCATTATCAAATCGGCAAAAGTTATAATCGTATCTTCTTTTTTTAAAAAATTTCTTGCTAACCAAAGTGAAAACATGTTGTTAGTTTCCATAAATTTTTTGTTAAAAATATATTTAATCTTTTTACCTAGTTTTTCTTTTATAAACCTTGTTCCAAAACCTGTGACTATAATAACTCTGGTTACTTTATGATTTTTAAATTGTTTTAATTGATATTCAATTATGCTCCTGTTTCTGATTTTAAGCAGGGATTTAGGAATTTTTTTTGTTAGACCTCCTAGTCTTGAACCGGTTCCCGCGGCCAGGATTATTAATTGCATTTTAAAAATTTAGAGCTTTTTTTAGAATTTTTGGAGAGTCTTGCCTTGGTAAATTGCTTATTGTGCCAGGTTTTATGTTGATGACTAAACCAACGGGCCCTTTTAAACTAGTTTTTTTTAAAATTGATTTAAATCTTTTAAGATCATTAATTTCATAAGAATTCTTATAGCCGCAAATTTTAAACATTTTTTTAAAGTTAAAATTTTCATTTGAAACAGGGTGGTTGCCTGTTGATTCGTGAATACGGTTATTGAAAATAATATGTACTAAATTTTTATTTTTCATTTTTCCGGTGATTGTCATTGAACCCAGATGCATTAGAGCTGCTCCATCTCCATCAATAATATAAGTTCTATTTTTTTTTGATTTTTTTTGAAAGTTTGTTAACTCTGAGGCTATTATTGCAGCGTGCCCCATTGCTCCAACAGAATAAAAAGACCTTGCATGTCCTATTTTAAATTTTTCATTTAAGTAATATAATTCTCTTGCTGAAAAACCGGTAGTAGCAACAAAGTTATCATTTCTTTTTCTGTTTTTTATTAATAACTCTAAAAAGTCATATCTTTTAAAATTAAATTTAGTTCTTGCAATCCTTGGTTCGTACTGATCAATTATTCTTCTTTTCATTAAAATTACTACGGTTTTGGACTTTCTTTTTGCTTTTTTTACAGCCATTTTTATTTGTTTCTTGTAATGTTTCCTGTTCAAAACGATCGTCGTTAATTTACATGAGGCTAACAAGCTTTTTGTAGATGGACCAATATTAATATGCTGGGGTTCATCTTTTCTTTTACCTTTTGGACCTACGCCAACATATCCTCTCCAACCTATAATTATTATCATGGGAATCGAATATAATTTTGAGAGTGTTAAAATAGGATTGATTGCATGAGGTAATCCGGAGTTTTGCATATATACAAGCGGAACTTTTGATGTTGCCAAATGGTATCCTATTGCGGAACCTATAGCGTTACCCTCGTTAACAGCAATTCTGTGAGAAATTTTTTTTGAACTCATAAGTTCTGTTATAAATCCTTTTAATGTTGAGTCCGGAACTCCTGTATAGAATCTTATTTTTTCTTTTATAAACAGTCTAAGAAATTCTTTTGGATTAATCATCTATCAATCACTTTTCTGAACCAGATTTCTATATTTAACATCATCCATATTTTTTTTCCCCAAAAATCGTATTCTAATAATTCGTTTCTAGATAAAATTTTTTCTATTTCAACTATATCAAAAATTCCTCTAGATTTTGTTTTTTTATCAAGTAAAATTTCTTTTGCAAAATTAATCATACCTTTTTTTATCCAATTGTCTAATGGAACGGGAAAACCTAATTTTTTTCTATACACTATACTTTTTGGAAGATATTTTTCAGAGGTTTTTCTAAGTATGTATTTTGATATATCTCTACGCTCTGAATTCTTAAAACTATTGCTTAAAAGGCCTAAAAGTTTTTGTAATTTAGATTTCCACATAAATTTAAACTCGTGGGGAATAGAGTTTGCAAATTCAACTATTTTGTGATCTACAAATGGCGTTCTCGCCTCTACACCGGATGCCATTGAAGTGTAGTCTAGTCTATCTAATAAACATTTTAGATGGAATTTTTGAAAGATGATTAAAAATTGATCGTACGGATCTAAATCCTGAATTTTCTTAAATTCATTTCGCCAAAAAGATTTTATTTCCTTATCGTGTTCTATTGATTGATAAAAACTTTTAGAAAAAATTTTTTCTTTCTGAGTAAATGACATCCAATTATATCTGTCAATAAAAAATTTTGAGATATAATCATTTTTGTCTTTTACAAGAAATGAATTTAAAAAAAATTTTTTCTTGTAATCAAATGCAGAACTTTGGACTCTTCCATAGCCTCCGAAAATCTCATCCGCTCCTTCGCCTGATAAAACTACTTTGGTTTTTTCTCTAATTTTTTCAAAAAGCGAAAAAAGAGCAACTTCATGTGGAATTGATAATGGTGTTTTTTTTAAATGAATAAGTTTTGTAATTCTTTTTTCATAATCTTCTGCTTTAAGTTCTAAATCGAAATGTTTAATTCCTATTTTTTCTGCAACTTGATTTGCATAAATAGACTCGTCATAACCTGGCTCGTTAAATTTTGCAGAAAAAGAACTAAAATTCCCTTCTACTTTGTCTTTCATCAATGTTGTGATTATTGATGAATCTAAACCGCCGGACAATAAAGATCCAACTGGCACATCTGAAACGACGTGATCTTTAACGCTGTCATTTAAGATCTTGTCTAATTTATAAATTGTCTCACTTTCACTTATTTTTTGCTGATCTGCTCTAGTGAATAAAGGTATCGACCAATATTTTTTTTCTGCTTTCAAGTTGGAACAAAATTCAAAAAAATGTCCTGGATTTAACGTCTTTATTTCTTTTATATAGCCACCAACACCATAGTTATACCTAAAAGAAAGATAGGAACTTAATGCTTGGTAATTTGGCTCAACATTTAAAAGATTTGAATTATACAAAGGAGAAATCTCAGAGGAAAAAATTATCAAATCATTCTTTACAGAATAATATAGCGGTTTAATGCCTAGCCTGTCTCTAATTAAAAAGATTTTTTTATCTACGATGTCGTAAATTACTAGAGAGAACATGCCTCTCATTTTTTCTAAACAATTTAAACCATAATCTGAAAAATATTCTAAAAAAACTTCTGTATCACTCGAAGTTTTAAATTTTTTTCCCTTTTTAACAAACGCTTCTCTTAAAGCTTTGTGATTATAAATTTCGCCATTAAAACAAATTAAAAACTTTTTGTTTGCGGAAAGCATTGGTTGGTTTCCGTTCTCAATATCAATAATGGAGAGTCTGTTAAAACCAACGGATAAAAATTCATCTGAATAGTAGTCGGTTGAGTCGGGACCTCTGTGCTTTATTTCTTCGGTCATTTCTATCACTTTTTTTTTATGACTCTCGTTAATTTTAGATAAAGAAAATATTCCTGAAAATCCGCACATTTTAATAATTATTTTTTTTCATTATTTTTTTACTTATTAGGTAACGTAAAATTTTTTTAGCTGACTCAAACTTTTTTTGCTTGTGAGTATTAATAGTAATATCTTTTGTATTGCCTTCTTCATATCTTGGTATTTGATTCAGAAAATATAGATTTTTTTTTGTTCTTTTTTTTAAAATTCTTTTGGGACATTTAATATAAACTTCAATTAAATTGGAATTCGAGATTTTTATTTTTTTTCTCCAATTTTTATTAGAAGCGACTCCGGAAATTAAAACCATGTAACCCCTTAAATTATATTTTTTGCCATATTTAAGTTTTAAATTTCCGACTTTATTGCGATTAAAATGGCTATATCTAAAGTTTTTTATTTTTTTTCTAAATATATCCCCGTCTATTAACTTTATTTTCTTAAATTTTTTTTTAATTAATAATTTATAAACGAGTTTAGAAACAGTAGTCTTTCCAGAACCGGGGAGACCCGTAAACCAAATAATTGGTTTGGTGTTTTTAATATTAGATTGATTCATTATCTAACGAACTTTTTTATAGCTAGTGCTAAAATTTTTTTTACAAAATAAATATCTGATATCGTGAGGCTATTAAAAATAGGTATAGAAAAAGCGCTAGTAGAATATAGTTTTGATTTTGGAAGATCGATATACGTTGGGCTCTTCTTTTTGTAAAAAGGTTGTTGATTGATTGGAAGATAGTGCAGATTGATATAAATTTTTTTACTTCTTAAAAAATTAAATATTTTTTTATAAATATTTTCATTATTAAATTTGAATCTTACGATAAATAAATGGTAACTCGAAGTACTTCCGGGAATTCTTTGGGGTAAAATTATTGGTAAATCTTTTAATATTTTAAAATATAAACTTGCTATTTTGTTTCTTTTTTTAATAAACGATCTGATTTTTTTTAGTTGAGAGATTCCTAACGTGGCATGAATATCACTCATTCGATAGTTGTACCCTAGGTATTGTTGTTCGTAGTAATAGTCTCCTTTGGTTTTATTTTTTAAAAATTTTTTGTCTTTTTCTATTCCGTGATTTCTTAAAACGCTCATTTTTCTATAATAATTTATGCTGTTTGTTAATGCTGCTCCGCCTTCACCGGAAGTAATCGGTTTAACAGGATGAAAACTAAATACACATATGTCTGAATATTTACAATTTCCAATCTTTTCTGATGACACAGAAGAGCCAAGTGCGTGCGAAGCGTCCTCTATAATTTTAAATTTGTATTTCTTTGAAAGTTTTTTTACTCTTGGCATATCAACTGGTTGACCTGCCATATGAACAACAATTATAGCTTTGGGTAATAAATTTTTCTTTGATCTTTTTAATTTTTTCTCTAGTTGATCCAAATCAATGTTGTAAGTATCAAGCTCAATATCTATAAAATCTAATACAGCACCACAATAGGCAGCACAATTAGCTGATGCTACGAATGAAGTATTGGTTGTCCAAACTTTATCATTTTTTTTCAAATCAATTGCAAGACAGGCAATGTGCAATGCGCTAGTTGCGCTATTAACTGCAACTGCAAATTTAGCGTTTGTAAACCTGGTCAGATCATTCTCAAATTGTGGAACTTTATTTCCTTGAGTTAAAAAATCTGACTTCAGGACGCTCACAACATTCCTTATATCAATGTTGTCGATAAGCTGCCTACTGTAAGGTAAAACTCTATTTTTCCTCTTTAACAATTTTTTTGATTTCATTCAGAGAAAGAAATTTGTTTTTGTCAGAAACGTATTCGAAATTACTTTTTACTTTTTTTCCAGTTTCGCCAGCCTTATTTTTTTCGTATGAAACTGTTCGGTCAAAAAACTTAATCGAAGGTGTTATCACATAATGGTCTCTGAAATCATAAACTAAACGTGAGTCGTTTACAGAGCATAAAGTTTCATGCATTTTTTCACCTGGTCTAATCCCAATAATTTTTATAGGTTTTTTGCTATCCATGGCTCTAGCCAAATCTAAGATTCTTATTGATGGTATTTTGGGTATAAAGATTTCTCCTCCCTGCATTCTTTTAAAGCTTTTGATCACAAGGTTTACCCCTTCTTGTAATGATAGATTGAATCTTGTCATTGATTTATGGGTTAGCGGAAAATATTTTTTATTTTTTTCAATAACGTTTTTAAATATGGGATAAACCGAACCTCTAGAGTTAAAAACATTACCGTATCTAACTACAGAAAATTTAGTTTTTTTAGCTCCTACTATATTATTAGATGAAACAAAAATTTTATCTGATAACAGTTTTGTAGCCCCATATAAATTAACTGGATCGGCTGCTTTATCGGTTGACAAAGCTATCACTTGCTGAACTTTCGAATTAATTGCACTATGAATAACGTTTTCTGCACCTATAACGTTTGTTTTGATACATTCCATAGGATTATATTCTGCTGACGGAACTTGTTTTAAGGCTGCTGCATGAACAACAAAATCAATTCCCTCCATGGCCATAGTTAGTCTTGTTCTGTCTCTAACATCTCCAATAAAAAATCTTAGGCTCTGAGTTTCAAATTTAGCCGAGAATTGTTCTACCATTTGAGATTGCTTCAATTCGTCTCTTGAATAAATAACTATTTTTTTTGGTTTGTATTTTTTTAAAATAGTTTCGGTAAATTTTTTACCAAATGAACCAGTGCCGCCTGTAACTAAAATACTCTTGTTATTAAACATTTTGATAATTAGATAATAATTTTTTTAGTTTTAAATTGTTTTGATCGTAATACATAAGCTCAGGAATATATCTATTTTTAATTTTTTTCCAGTCATTCTTAGACAAATTTAGCATAAAATTAATTTTTTCATTTATAATGTCGGTATTAAAATAATCTACCCAAAATTCACCTTCTTTAGCATAAGATTTGGGCCAACCAAATTTTAAAGTTGGATTTTCTAAGAAATATGACCTCAAATGAAAGAATAATAGTTTGTTTTCTCTAACTAAAGCCTCATAGCCTATTGCGGAGTCTATAGTTACAATTAGTTTAGAGTCGTCCATTAATTTATAGGTTTGATTTTTGTTTTCTCTTGGCAAAAAATTATATTGGCAAACATTGGTTTCTTTTGAAAAAATTTCTTCATAAAAATGTTTTTCACTCTTCATTTCTTTTTGGTAAAATCCTGCAATAGTTAATTTTTTGTTTTTTTCGAAACAAAATTTGTTCAGTAATTTAATCGTCTCAATTTCTGCTTTGTGCCATTTATCCCAACTATATTTTGTGTGATTAAAAATATTTTTATCTCTAAATTGAGATATAAATAAAATATCATTTTTTGGGTTTTTATTTTCTCTGATCGAAATAAAATTATTTCTTAAAGATCCATGCACTACTATCTTCCCCTTAATTATTTTTTTATAAAAATCTGAATAATTTTTGCTAAATACAAATGCATAGTCTACGTCGTATTTTTTGTTAGGATCTATTGAATCTAAAGAATTAATTATACCCGTTCCATTTTGTACAATAATTTTTTTAAAATTAGCATCTTTTAATTTTATTTCAAAAAAAGAAATGTTATTATCTATGAATGTTACAAGAATTTTTGGATTAACAATTCCAATATAAGATTCAATATATTTTTGAGTAATAGTTTTTCTTTTAAAAGAAAAAATAGATAAAATTAATACAGGCAAATTCAATTCATTTCTTAGATCTAGTATTTCAAAATCTTTATTTTCAATTAAACTTGCAATTTCGTCTGATCCAGGTGTATCCAAAATTAAAATTGATTTTTTCGGAGGCAATAAAAATTTAAATTTATTAAACTTTTTAAGTTTCTTAAGATATCTAAACATTCTTAAATTTTAAAAATATGTTTGCTATTTTCAGATCTCTTTTATTGTCAATATCTATACTTTCGCTGAAATTATCCATTATGAATGGTCTAAACTTTTTTTGTGTAAAACTTTTAGTTTTTTTTAAATCTTTTGCGGTTGTAATATACATTGAGCCGTTGATCTCATAAATTTTATCTTGAATTTTTTTTCTATTTAAAAAATTTCCAATATTTTTTTTTATAAAAATAAGATTTTTTATTTTCTTATAATACTGACTTACAGATACTAATGGATATTTAGGGCTTTTTTCAAAAGTCCTTATGGCATTGTTAAATGTTTTGAGATTTCTAATTGGAGAGGTTGGTTGAAGCAAAAGAACATAATCTATCCAAGAAATATTTTTTTCGTACCATTTCAATGCGTGAATGGCTGAACTTTCCGAACTGGATGTGTCTTTTGATAGTTTTTTTGGTCTGATCCAAGGTGAAAGAACATTAAGCCTTTTTGCAATTTTTTGAATTTTTGCACTATCGGTTGATACGATAATGTCTTTTTTTCTTTTTATCTTTTTAGCAAATTGAATAGTGTTTTCCACAAGACTTTTTTTTTCTATCAGCCTTAAGTTTTTATTTTTAAGTCTTTTGGAACCTTTTCTTGCTAAAATAATTATTAATAATTTTTTATTTTTCATCAAATATCTTTTGCGTTTTGATATTCCAAAAATTTTTGTTTTTAAGAATTTTTAAGAATTTTTTATCACTATTTCCATCACCGAAGATTTTGTATTTTAATGGCTTGTAATTTTTTAGAAAACTATAAATTTTTTCATTTTTTAAATTATTTATGTTTAAATTTAAAATTGCTCTCGATAAAAATCTTTTGTTTTGTCTAGTGCCTATATTGATTGTTGGTACTTTAAAATATGGAGCTTCATAAATACCACAACTAGAATTTCCAATAATAAATTTTGAATTTTTTAGCAATGTAGTGAAAAATGTGAATCTCAAACTAGGAAAAATTTTAAATTTTTTGTTTTTAATTTTTATATAAGAGTCTAAGATATCTTTTCCGCCTGGATCATTATTTGGGTAAATAACAATATAGTTTTCTTTAGTCCTTTCTAAAAAGCTTAAAAGTATCTTGGTGTTTTTTTTTATACTTTTCAGCTCTGAAGTAACTGGATGCCAAATTAAAATGGCATAATTCCTGAAGTAAATATTGTATCTTTTTTTTACTTCTCTTAATGTTGGTAGTTTATTATTTTTAATAGTGTCTAAATCAGATGAACCAATATTAAAAACATTTTTTTTGTCTTCTCCCATCTTGATCACTCTTTTTTTTGCTTTATTGTTTGAAACAAAATGAGCGTGAGACAACTTTGTTACAGAATGCCTAATTGTATCATCAATAGTTCCTGTCAATTCCCCTCCTTCAATATGAGCGGTCAAAATATGATTCAAGGAAGCTGATATGGCACAAGCTAGAGTCTCAACTCTGTCTCCATGAGTTACTATTAAATCTGGATTTATTTTTTTTAATAGTAAAGATATTTTTTTTACTGTTTTAGAGAGGATAATTTCTAAAGGATCACCAATTGATTGATTGGTGAATTTAATAACTCCTGATTTAAAATATTTTGTAACTTCTTTGTGTGTGTCACCATATTTTTTTATCATATGCATTCCTGTTACTATTATAATGACTTTATATTTTTTATTTTTTTTCAAAATTTGTATTAAGGATTTAAGCTTTCCAAAGTCTGCTCTCGTTGCGGTTAAAAAAACTACTTTTTTAATCATTTAATACACCCACTTTTTCTTTATTTGTCTAAAAGCTGGAATATTTTTTTTTGCTCGTTTATTTATTAAAGACTTATAGTTTTTGATACTAAAATCACCGCCGCTTGGTCTCATCAGAAAAAAATTGCTTAAATTTATTTTTTCTCCTTTTTTTATCTTTTTTGTAGCGGCTGCAGAAGAAAATGCAAAATTTATTGTTTTTTGTTCTTCTTTTAATGGTTTTTTATTTTTTCCCTTTGCGGAAAAAATAATTTCAGAACCTTTCTTTAGCCTGACTAATTCGTCTCCATCCATTGAAGAACTTATGTCCGGTCCCTTTCTTTTTTTATTATCTGTGTAGTGTTTTTCTATTATGGATGCTCCAAGAGCCACAGCCCCAAGGGATGTATAAATACTTGAGGTGTGATCTGAAAGCCCAACAACTGCGGACGGAAATTTTTTTCTTAAAATCTCTATAGCGTTTAATCTTACCAGTTTTTCAGGGGTTGGATAAATATTTGTACAGTGTAGTAATGCATATTTTATTTTGTATTTATTAAAGATTTTTATATTTGGTTTAATAGATTCTATTGAGTTCATTCCCGTGCTCAATATTATTGGTTTCCTCTGTTTGGCAATATAATCTACTAATAAGTAGTTGTTGCATTCTCCGGATCCAACTTTAAAAGCTGGAACTTTAAACTTAACCAGTCTATCCACTGCCTTCCTAGAAAAAGGAGTGCTTATAAAAATTCTTTTATTTTTTTT
>MDTE01194267.1_pt1 | contig 24421 bp, 26 predicted proteins | sample 811231 | NCBI WGS metagenome assembly MDTE01 (sample SAMN05326651, study PRJNA326480) | marine metagenome | isolation source: seawater | place: Indian Ocean: Red Sea | collected 2010 | reverse complement strand
CCAAGATAGAAAGAGAAATCTATCAAGGAGCTAAGAAAAAAGACTCAAACTTAGACACTTTCGAACTCGAACTAAACAGAGCCTTGGCTCTGTTTTTTTTTGGAATCAACTTTAATTGAATTAAAAGGGGAAAATATGAAATATATAACTTTAATAATTGGAATGTTTTTTTTCTCAGTTGTTAATGCTGATGGGCACTTAAAATCTGAAAAGGATGTTCTCGTTCTAGTAAACAAATATTTTGAAGCAAGAAATAATGAAGATTATGAAACTGTAGTAGCACTTGAAAGTAGATCAGGAACCTACGGCACTAATTCTGATGGGAGCTTCCATAAACCAAAACAAATATCTTCTATAGAACAGTGGAAGAGGTTTAATCAAGGTGGAGTTACTAATGTATATTATCCAGAAGCTATTCAGCTTTCAGATGATGTAGTTTTTGTTCGACTTTATGCAGAAGGAATGGTTGAAGCAGGTGGAAACGCTTCAGATTATCGTACAAGAGTAACTATGAATTGGGTAAGAGAAAATGGAAACTGGTCTTTAAAGAGTCAGCATTATTCTCCAGCTAATTATGGCGGTGTTCATCAAACTCAAGCCGCTGATTTTGATGATTAGTAAGCTCTAACTATTTAATTATCTGGAGGGCTATTTTTATTTGCATAAAAAAATAAAGAGTAAAAAAAAGAAAAGAGCTTAAAAGCTCTAAATAATTTTCTGATAGAATAAGTCATCACCCAACTTCCTTTCAGGAAATAATATGGAAATAACGATGAAAGAAGTCAGAGAAGAAATTGATCTGATTGATAGAGAATTAGTTCTTCTTTTAGCTAAGAGACAAAAATGCATAGAAAAGGCAGCTTTAGTAAAAAAGAAAAAGAATCTAGTTGTAGACAATAAAAGAATAGACGAAGTAATTTCGAAGGTATCAAATTTCGGAGTTGATTGTGGCTTATCTTCTCAAATTTCAATACCTTTATGGACCACCCTTATTAACCTATCTATTGAGCATGAGTTTAAGGAGATAGATAAACTGTCATTATAAGAATACTTTGGGGCTATAGCTCAGCTGGGAGAGCACTTGCGTGGCACGCAAGAGGTCGTCGGTTCGATCCCGACTAGCTCCACCACTTTCTCAGATTGGAAATAATCATCAAATCTGATGCAATAGTTGATGTTATTTGCTAGAAATAGAAATAGAAATGAATAATTCAATATCTTTAATAGGAATGGCAGGTGCTGGCAAAACTTCCATAGGGAAGAAACTAGCTGAAGAGCTAAAGCTTAATTTTGTAGATAGTGATTCACTAATCGAGATTAAATACAATTCATCTTTACAGGATATTTTGATCCATAAAGGAATTAAAGAATTCAAAAAAATTGAAGAAGGCGCTTTACTCTCTGTTGAATTTAGTCAAATCGTATTAGCCACAGGAGGCAGTGCTGTGTTTTGTAGTACTGCTATGGATTATATTAAAGAAAATTCTATGGTTATATATCTTGAAGTACCTTACAAAGAAATATCAGATCGCATATCAAATTTTTCTGAAAGGGGCTTACTTAAAAGATCAGATCAAACTATTCAAGAAACCTACAAAGAGAGAGAAGGGCTATATCAACATTATGCAGATTATATTGTTAAAAATACTACAACAATTGATTCTTGTCTTAATAAAATACTCAGTCTAGTTTAACCTTCTCAAGGAATAGATTTATGAAAAAAGTAATTAAATGGGCCGCGCTTTCATTACTGGCATTATTAACATGTATTATTTACATAGGAACTTATTTTGATATTCCTCGAGAAGAATTAGAGTCTAAGTATGCTACTGGGGCTTCTCAATTTCTAACTTTAGATGATGGTTCCCGTATTCATTATCGAGATGAAGGAAATCAGCAAGGTCAAGTAATTGTTCTCGTTCATGGATTCAATGGTTCTTTATTTAATTTTGAAAGACTTGTTCCCTATTTATCTGAAGACTACAGACTAGTTAGTCTAGACCTTCCAGCTTTTGGTCTTACTGGTGCAATACCATCAGGAGACTATTCAACAGAAAGATTTATGAAAACAATTAATCAGCTTGTAGATTCTTTAGATATTGATAAATTTTCAATTGCAGGTAATTCCATGGGAGGCGGAGTGTCATGGAGGTACACCTTGGAACATCCAGAACAAATTAATAGCCTTATATTGATAGCTTCCTCAAGCGTAAGGGTTGAAGGAGAAGAAGCTGAACCTGATGAAGATGAAAGTTCTCCTTTGGTATGGAGATTGTTATTTTCTAACTTCACAAGAAGAATCTTATTAGTATTTACCCCGAAATTCTTTGCTGAACAAGGTTTGAAGACATCTGTTTACGATCAAAATTTAGCTACCAAAGAATGGGCCAATCAATTCCATGAATTAGTTCTTCTAGAAGGATCTAGAGAGGCAATCATTTCAATGTTCTCGAGTAATAGGTATGGCAATGAAACCCCTAAAATATTCCAACAAATTAGTGCTCCAACACTGATTATTCATGGTGAAGAAGATAATCTAATAGAGCTAGACAGCGTGAGACACTTCGAGGAGAATATTCCTGACGTGAAGGTAAAGATTTATCCTAATATTGGTCACTTACCTATGTATGAAGACCCAGTAAGAACGGCAATTGATATTAAGAATTTTCTACAAAAAACTAAATCTAACTAGGACTCTTATTAATGAAAATTATTTTAAAAACAGTTGTTCTTTTAATTTCTCTTCTCTTAATTTATGGATCATTGATGATAGGTTTGTCTGAACTAGGAGGAGAAGTCGTTACGTTAATTAGACCTGAACCAGATGGAAATTCTAAGATTAGAGTTTGGATAGTAGATCAAGATCAAAGTTCTTGGATAGAACATGGAGATGAGGAATCTTTTTGGATAAAACAACTAGAGAAGGATAATAAGATAGTTATTATTAGAAACCATCAAGAAAAGAAATATATAGCTTCAATTGATAAAAGCTCACATGATTTTTATCATAGCCTTAGAAGGGAGAAGTATGGTTTAGCTGATAGAATGCTAGACGCTCTTAGTTTTGGTGCCACAAGTAGGCAAAATTGCACCGGAGTTCCAGTTCTTTTAAAGAAGTATTCAAAATAAGATATGAAATGAAACCAACCAATTTCTCTCTCGAATATGCCTTACGCTCATAGAAAGATTATCTACGACGCAGATACTCATATGATGGAGAGATCGGATTGGATAGCTGAGTTTGCTGATTCGAGTATAAAAAATTCATTAGAACCTTTTGTAGGCGGTAAGAAAAATATACTACAGGAAATAGATTTAGCTATAGCTAGATTTAAAGAAAGAAAATCTAATGCAGAAATTGCTAGTGAAGCTAATAAAAAATTTATGTCCATGGACTATAAAGGCTGGAATGGACTTGGTGCTTTTGATGCTACAGAGAGGAAGCTTGCTAATGATCTTTTAGGTTTTAAAGCTTATATTCTTTTTCCAACTAGTGCGTTTAATCAAGTGATAGCAACCAAAGAAGATAACGTTTTAATTGGAGGGATTGAAGCCTTAAATAGAGGGCTAGCTACTTTTAGTGCAGAGGACTCTAGGATGTTTCCAACTGCCTATATACCTTTAGGTTTAGGGCCTGATCTTTCTAAGAAGTTTTTAGATAAGGCAATAAATATGGGTTTTTCTATAATATTAATAGATACAGTTGCTCCAAAAGGGCAAATTTCTTTTACACACCCTGATTACAATAAATTTTGGGCAGCTGTTCAAGATGCTGATTTAGCAGTTACTTTACACGTAGGAGCAGATGGAGGCTATAGTCCTATACCAAGATCTTTTTATAACAATCAAAAACAAGTTCCCACCCATGTAGAAGGCGATGCACCAAATGATGCTCTTGCTTATATGGCTATTCAATATAATGCAGAGCTTTTTTTATCGGCTATGATTTTTGATGGAGTTTTAGAAAGATTTCCTAAATTAAGAATTGGAGTAGTTGAACTTGGTGCTAGTTGGATTATTTCTTGGATGAAACATCTTGATCAATCTTTTAGAGCCTTTAGAAAATTTCAGGACTTAACATCCCTTAAGCTCTTACCTTCAGAATACGTACTCAGGCAAATAAAGGTAACCCCATTTGCTGGGGAAGACATAGGCTGGATTCTCAATTCTGGTGCCGAAGATCTTCTTATGTTCGCTTCAGATTATCCTCACCACGAAGGCACTGATGATCCTATTGGAAGATTTGAAAGAACTATGGACAACGTCAGTGAAAATCAAAGAACTAAATTTTATAAAGAAAATTTTAAATCCCTTTTAGGTAGTCACTTAAAAGATTAAATCCTTAAATTTAGCAATATTAGATGATCCAGTTATTAATAATAATTACTTTACTGATTTGGGAAATTTACTGGACTTACTTGGCCTGTTGGTTAGCTTCTAAGAATGGTCATAAGAAGTTCTTTTTCTTTTTCCTTATTTTCTCTACTCTTGGTATTGCTGAGATTCTTTATATCAGAAAGTACAGGAATCAAGGGTCTTGAATTTAAGTTCAAGCTGATGCACTACTTCTTTTGCCTACTTTCTCAAACCAAGTATTAATATTTTTAAGTTTAGGGTCGATATCTTGACCTACAGTTGATCCAAAATGCAGAAAACAAAAAAGCATAATATCTGCAAGGGTAAAGTTATTTCCGCAGATGAATTCTTTACCTTCTATCTGCTTATCTAGTAGAGCTAAATTCTCTTTAGCTTGCGCTTTAAAATCTTCTGCTGAATTAGGAAAGGTTCTAAGTCTATCTTTAAAAAAATCATGACCTTCTGCTCCTCTAAATGCTGTAGTCATTGCCTCACAAATATTTAAGCTTATTCTTCTAGTCCACATTCTAGTTAAGGCACGCTCTTCAGGATTGGTTCCAATTAGATCAGTACCTCCTTTTATATCATCTAGATACTCACAAATAGCGGTTATTTCAGATAGAAAAGTTCCATCATCAAGTTCAAGAGTAGGTAATTGCCCCATTGGGTTCTTATTTAAATGACCTTCCTGGCGATTTTCTCCTGACATGATGTCAACTGTTACAGTCTCCATCTCAACTCCAAGCTCAGCCAGGAACATCCTTACTACTTGGGGGTTTGGTCCTAGACCATCATAAAGTTTCATATTTATTCCTTATATTATTTCGTAGAAATTTGTCTCTAAACCAATTTTAAATTATCTTTATTCTTTAAAGTAATTTTTTAGTAAGAAAATGGTAGAAATAAATATAGGTAGTGAGGAATGGCTAAGACAGGTTAAGGAAAATATAGTTGAGCCAGAAATGCCTATAATTGATCCTCATCATCATTTATGGGACGACAGAGGGAGTACCTATCTAGTAGAAGAGCTTCAAGCAGACACCGGTTCAGGTCATAAGGTTGTAAAAACCGTTTATATGGAATGCGGATGGGCTTATAAAGAAGATGGACCTAAGCACCTAAGAGTAGTTGGCGAAACTGAAGCGGTCGTTGAACAGGCAAAAAAAAGTAAAGAAACTGGAGGGGCAGTTATATCAGCAATAGTTTCTAGAGCAGATTTAAGATTAGGAGAAGAATTAATAGAAGTTCTTGATGCGCATCAAGAAGCCTCTGATGGATTATTTCGAGGAATCAGACACGCAGGCGCAAGAGCTGAACATCCTGAAGCTTTGACTATACCAGGAGGAGCTCCTAAGGGGTTATTTGAAGACACTGACTTCCTTGCTGGAGTAAAGGTATTGGGAAGAAACGGTTATACATATGATACTTGGCATTATCACTATCAAAATCGTGAGTTTCTAGAGATGGTAAAAAAGATACCAGACACTAAAATAATCCTAGATCATTTTGGAACTCCGCTTGGTGTAGGTCCTTATGCTAATAAAAAAGAAGAAATTTTTCATCAATGGAGATTAGATATTAAGGAAATATCAAAAATCGATAATGTTTTTATAAAAATTGGAGGAATGGCAATGCCAGATAATGGTTATGGTTGGAATTTAAGGGATAAACCAGCAACATCAGATGAGTTTGTTGAAGCTCAAAGTCGTTATTATCTACATGCTATAGATTGTTTTGGTCCTGAAAGATGCATGATGGAAAGTAATTTTCCTGTAGACAGGATGTCACTTTCATATCATGTCCTATATAACGGATTAAAAAAAATAGTAGAAGATTTTTCTGATGATGAAAAGAATCATATGTTTTATAAGACAGCAGAATCTGTTTATTCTGTAGAAGGCTAAGACTGATTAAATTTATCTAAATAAACAAGGGGGAATTATGGCAAGACTCGAAGGAAAGGTGGCTTTAATAACAGGTGGAACAAGCGGAATAGGCGCTGATACAGCTAGACTTTTTTCACAGGAGGGAGCTAAAGTGATTATAGTTGGAAGATCTGAAGAGAAGGGGAATTCTCTTGCCACTGACTTAGGGAAGGGCGTTGTTTATAAAAAAGCTGATATAACAAAAGAAAAGGATATATCTGGCTCAGTAGACTTTGCGCTAGAGAAGTTTAGCAAACTAGATATTCTTTTTAACAATGCAGGATATGGGACAGCAGACAATGTTGCAGAAATATCTCAAGAGCAAATAGATTATGGATTAGGTTTATTGTCAAGCGTGATATTAGGCATTAAGTATGCAGTAGAGCCTATGAAAGAGATCGGAGGAGGTTGTATTATTAATAATTCAAGTGTTGCAGCACATGTTTATGGCCAAGGCTCCCCACTTTATTCATCTTTGAAAGCAGCCGTTTCTCATTACACTAGGATGGCTGGAGTTAGCCTAGGTAAATTCAATATCAGAGTAAATGCTATATCACCTGGAGCAATAGCTACGCCAATTTTTTGGGGAGGTTCAGAAAGAGCAAATACCTTAACTAAAGAAGAAAATGATCAGAAGATGGAAAAATTGAAAGGAAATCTAGCAAAAGCTGTACCTCTAGGAAAAACTGGTTTAGCAAAAGACATATCTGAAGCGGCTCTTTATTTAGCTAGTGATGCAGGTAGGTTTGTAACATGCCATGACTTAGTTGTAGATGGAGGAAGGTCTGTAGCCTATAACGAACCTCAGCACTAAAGTTTTAAGAGTTATAAATTATTTCTTTAGGGCTTTTACGAGTGATATTCATGATTAGAAGAAGACTTAATGAGGATATCAATAAAATTCCAGTAATAGGGCCAAATAACCAAATCTCTTTATGAAATTTAGCTGATAATTCGAAAATCTCTGTCTCTAAGAAGTACAGACCAACTTGCGCAAGCAATGCACCGAGTAGCCCTGATAATAATCCTAAAAGAGCAAATTCTATAGCTGTCGCTTTTTGAAGAAGTCTAGAGCTTGCCCCAAAAGTTCTCAAAACTGCTGATTGATGTAATCTAAGATTAAAACCATCCTGGATTGTAGCAATGGTTAAGAAGGCTGCAGAGAAAACTGTTAAGCCTAAGATCACTTCTAAAGCTTTTGAGACTTGTTCTATGATCCCATTGACCTGATCAATAATTGCATCAATTGATAAAACAGAGATAGTTTTAAATTCAGACATAAATTTAGTTATAACTCTGTCTTTGCCTTTTGGGATATAAAGTGAAGAAATATAGGTTGCTGGACTATTATTAAAAATTGATGAAGGTCCTATCAAAAAAAAGTTAGGTGAGAAACTGTCCCAGTTAACTTCTCTAATGTTTTGAATATAAGTATCAACTTCTTGGTTTGCAAAGAAGATTTTAACTTTGTCTCCAACTGCCAATTTATATCTATTAGCAATCCCATCAGATATAGATAGGCCATCTGAAGAGTCTCCTTTAAACCATTCACCCGATATAACAGTATTGTTATCTGGCAATTCGTTTGTCCAGCTAGCATTAAAATTCCTATCTATCGGGATTGGTGTCTCGTCAGATACACTTGGGAGTTTAATCATAATTGTATTTGTAATAGGGTAAAAAGTTGGAGAAGCTATTTTGTTATCTTCTAAAAAAGAGGAAATAGAATTTAAATCTGATTTACTTATATTTATTAAGAAATTATTTGGCGAATCTTCAGGAAGGGTAGATTCCCATGTTGACATAAGATCAGTTCTAGCTGATAAAGTTATTAGGCTTAGACCTATAGCCACAGAGAAAGCAAGAACTTGTAAAGCATTTGAATATTTCCTTCTATGTAATTCAGACCAGGCTAAAGAAAGGGGGCTGGTTAACCCTACTCCTTCGATCTTGTTTTTTTGAAAGAAACTCAAAATTATTCCATAGCCTAAAACAAATATAAGAACGATACTAAAAAATACTATTGATGAAAGTAGAAGACTTTCTGTATAGATAAAAACCAGGAAGAACATAGCAGATAAAGCTAATAGAGAATAAAGATAGTAGCTAGAAGAAGGCTTTAAAGTATCTCTGCGTAAAATACTTAATGGAGAAATTTGAATTAATTTCAAGATATTAGGATAAACAAATCCTATTAAGCAAATAAAAACGGTTAATGAGGATATCCATAATGGCTCATAACTTGGTGAGGGTAGTGTTGTAGGAAAATACTCAGTTAAAATATCTACGAAACCTTCTTGCATGTACCATCCCAATATCAAGCCTAGAAAAATAGAGAATATTGCTAATTCGATAAAAATAAAGGAATAAAGAAAACGAATTTCCCAAGAAGAACATCCAAGGCTTTTCAGTATAGCTACATATTCTATATGCCTACGAGCAAACTTTTGTGAACTCATGCCCACAGTTAGTGCAGCCATAAGTACTGCCAATAATCCACCTAATAAAAGGAAATTACCTGATCTTTCTATAGCCTTTCCTAGAGAATCATTTGCATCTTCAGATCTTCTTATGTCATCTCCTGGCTGTTTAATTCTTTCTAAAATATTTTCAACCTTTAATATTTTTTCTTTTGAATCTAAATAGATGCTTGCAAACCTAACCCTACTTCCCGGTTGCACTACATTTGTCTTTTCTAGGTCTTTCATATTTATTATTGCCTTAGGAGCAAAGGCATATGAATTAGAAGCTCTATCGGGTTCAGAAATAATAGAATGACTTAAAGTAAAATTTGCATCCCCGATCCCTACATCCTGACCTATAGCTAAATTAAGAATATCTATAAGCCTTTTATCTAGCCAAACTTCACCTTCATCTGGAGGTTGCTTAACATAAAGTGTTTCAGATCTAGATTTAATTTCTATTCCACCTATGAGAGGGTAATTATCATCAACAGCTTTTATAGAAGCCAATTGAAGCTTTTCTCCAGATGACAACATAGAAGCAAATAAAACCATTTCAGATTTTTTTACATTTAAATCTTCAATTTCTAGATACGCTTGATCTTCAATTAAATCATTAGATTCAAATTTAAGATCGCCTCCTAGAAATTCCTTTGTTTCTGCAAGTAATGCCTTTTCAAGTCGATCAGTGAACAAAGAAATACTCGATACTGCTCCTACAGCCAGAACCAAAGCAAAAAACATAATGCCCAATTGTCCAGATTTAAGTTCACGCCAAAAAAGCTTTAGAGAAAGTCTAAGAACCATTTTTACGTAATAAGGCCTTCAGAAAGACTGATTTGTTTATCGCACCTTGAAGCAAGGTTTGAGTCATGCGTTACAACAACTAATGCATTTGAAGATTCTTCATTAACCTCAAAAAGTAAATCTGAGATCTTCATACCAGTCTTTTTGTCTAGATTTCCTGTAGGCTCGTCAGCAAAAAGAACCTTAGCTTTGCAAGCAAAAGCTCTAGCTATGGCTACTCTTTGCTGTTCGCCCCCAGATAACTGTCTTGGGTAATGATGAGTCCTATTTCCTAAACCTACTCTGGATAAATATTCTGTAGCTCTTTCTTTTGCCTGGGAGTCTAAATTAAGCTCTGAGGGAAGCATGACATTTTCCAAAGCGCTTAACCCAGGTAGAAGTTCAAAAGATTGGAATACAAACGCTACATTCTTCTTTCTAGCTAACGCTCTCTCTTCTTCACTCAATTCATGAAGAGGTTGATTGTTAAGAAATATTTCCCCTTCTGTAGGTGAGTCTAATCCTGCTAAAAGTCCTAGCAAGGTAGATTTACCAGATCCAGAAGGACCTACTATAGCGAGGGATCTACCTTCTTCAAGTTCAAGATTAATGTCCTCTAATATAGTTAACTCCCCATTTCCAGATGTTACTTTTTTTGTGAGATTCCGTGTTTGGATTATCATAAGCGACCAAAATCAATATGAAAAAACTTTACCATTTTTATAAAAGGAGCAATTCTATAGTAATTCTCCTTTTCTTACTGGGTTCACAACATATATTTTCTGCATCAGAGAGAGAAATGTTAATACTTGGCGATAGTCTAAGTGCTGGTTACGGAATACCTGCAGAAAAACAGTGGGTAAAATTAGTTCAGGAAAAACTTGATGCTGAAGATAAGAAGTTAAAATTAATTAATGCAAGTGTATCTGGGGAAACCACAAAAGGGGGTCTGCTGAGGCTGCCGGCTCTTTTAGAAACATATTCACTAGATTTTTTATTTATAGAATTAGGTGCTAATGATGGCCTCAGAGGTTACCCAGCTGCCAGGGTAAAATCAAATTTACTTGAGATGTGTAACCTCGCTAAAAATGAAGGGATTGATATTTTTATTATGGAAATCATAGTAGCCCCTAACTATGGTACAAAATATATGAATCATTTAGAAAGGGTTTATGAAGAGGTTACAAGCGAATGTGAAGCAAGATTAGTACCACCTTTATTAAATGAAAATATAGTGCTAAACAAAGAATTAATGTTACCTGATGGCATCCATCCAAACACACAAGGGCAAGTGATAATAGCTAATGATCTTTACAGCTGGATCTCAAAACTCTGATAAAAATTTTTAAATCTGTAAAATTACCTAAAGAACTAGATGATAAGTGAGTTTTTATGGGCAGGATGGAAAATAAATTAGAGATAGCTAAAGACTGGCTACCTAGATATACGGGCATGCCTTTAGAAAAATTTGGTCACCACATACTCCTTACTAATTTTTCTGATTATGTAGAGAACTTTGCAAATAAGTTTAATTCAGAAATTTATGGAGAAAAAAGGCCGATGCAAGCTTCTACAAACTCTAATGGGTTAACTATTATTAACTATGGTATTGGATCACCAAATGCCGCTACCATTATGGATCTCTTGATAGCTGTTAAACCAAGTGGTGTATTGTTTTTAGGCAAATGTGGTGGTTTAAAAGAAAGAAGTGAGATAGGAAATTTTATTTTACCAATAGCGGCTATAAGGGGAGAGGGTACAAGTAATGATTATTTTCCTCCAGAAGTGCCGGCTTTACCATCATTTAAGTTACATAAATTTGTTTCTGACAAAATTATAGAAAATGGGCAGGAATATAGAACAGGGGTAATTTTTACCACAAATCGTAGAGTTTGGGAGCACGATAAGATCTTTTTAAAGAGATTAAAGAAGTCAACCTGCATTGGGATAGATATGGAAACTTCCACGATTTTTGTTGTGGGTCATTACAACGAGATTGCAAGAGGTGCTTTGCTTTTAGTTTCTGATGTTCCTGTGACACCTGATGGGGTTAAAACTGAAGAGTCAGATAAAGGTGTAACTGAAGAGTGGTCAGATTTACATTTAGAGATAGGTATTAATGCTATGACAGAAATTGGTAAAAGTGGAGAACAAATAAGGCATTTCAGGTATTAAAATTTACTTAAATATTTTCAATATAATTCTCAAATCTAAAACTTCTTTAGCAGAAAATAATGAAGATTAAACTTTTCTTACTCACTTTGTTTTTTGTAAATATTTCAGTAAGTACTCACCTTGTCTCGCAAGAAGATATACCTTTACCTGCAACTATAAATATTCCCCAACCCATAGGGGATGACTGTATTAGGTCCCCAAATGAGGGTCTCACCACTTATAAATGCGAAGGACTAAAGTTTACTCTGCATGTACCTAAGGTTTGTTTACAAAAGTCATGTGGTCTCATAGTAGATGTGCATGGTTGGATGATGACCGGTGAATTACAAGACAAAAATACTGATATTTCCAAGATTGCTGGTCAAGCAGGGTTTATAGTTATCAACCCTACTGCGAATAAGACAGTTTTTGGAAGATCTTGGGATCATAAAGGCAAGCAAGATCAACAGGTATTCCGCTTTATGAAGAGAGTACAAAGTATTTTCCATATTATGAAGGAAAGAATTCATTTTACTGGTTTTTCTCAAGGAGCAAATATGGCTTGGAGGTTCGTTTGTAAATACTCTAAAGATTTAAGTTCCGTTGCGCCTTTATCTTTTGGTGCGGGAGACCCTATTGGGAACCTAACTCCAGTATTTATCAAACCCTATAAAGATTGTTTTGGAGAAGATCAAATAGATATTTTATATGCTCATGGAAAAACAGATGCTTTAGTAGATTATTCAGGAGCACTGGCTACTTTGAAGGCCTTAGGTGAGTCTTGGGAAATGAATAATGTTGAAACTATTTCAGAAGATGAAGGTTATAAGAGGCTAAGATTTACAAATCAAAACAATACTATATTTGAATTTATTAGTTATGAATGGGAAACGCAAAATCAAGGCTACTTAAGTTCTACAAGACTTAAAGGGCACTGTTTTCCTGGAGTTGATGGTTATTTGGGTTGTGGAAAAGATAATTCTTTTCATTGGGGAAAAGAAGTAGTTAAATTCTTTTTAGAGCATCCAAAAAAACTATAATTTAGAACAATGAGCCTCTACGAAAAATATATCCTACCTAAGCTTTTAAATTGTTGTTGTAACAATCCGCCCATGGTCTATCAGAGAAAAAAAGTGGTTCCTCTAGCAGAAGGAGATGTATTGGAGGTAGGAATCGGTTCAGGTCTTAATTTACCTTTCTATAACAAATCTAAAATTAATAAACTTTGGGGGTTGGATCCGTCAGAAGAGTTAAACAAAATGGCATCAGAAGTAGCTAAAGAAGAAAAAATGGAAGTCGATTTTATAATTAGTGGCGCCGAAGAAATTCCACTTCCTGACAATAAAGTTGATACAGTAATTTTAACCTACACAATGTGTACCATTCCAGAACTTGACTTGGCGAATCAAGAAATTAAAAGGGTTCTTAAACCGGAAGGAAAGTTAATTTTTTGTGAGCATGGGATAGCTCCAGACGAGAAGGTATATAAATGGCAAAAACGAATTAACCCTTTATGGAAGAAGATTGCTGGTGGATGTAATTTACATAGAAATATTCCTGAAATAATAAAAAGTTCAGGTTTTGATATAGAAGAAATAGATTCTATGTATCTACCAAGTACTCCAAAGTTTGCGGGCTTTAATTATTGGGGTTTCGCTAAACCTAGTTCTTGAACCTAAAATACTATTTCTGCAACTTCTCTTAATCTTTCCTTGTCATGAGTGGAAATTAACAATGAGGTTATTGGTGTATCTCTCCATGCTTGCACTCTTTCTTTAATCCTTTCTTTAGGCCCAACTAATGAAATTTCATCAGCAAATTTATCTGGAACAGCCATAGCAGCGTCTGTTCTTTTTCCTGCAAGAAATAGCTCTTGAATTTTTAAAGCTTCTTTTTCAAAGCCCATCCTGCCCATCAGATCAGTATGAAAGTTTTTTTTAGCTGCTCCCATGCCTCCTATGTAAAGAGCTAAATTATTCTTTACAGGTATTAAACCTTTTTCTACGTCATCACAAATATTAATTATGACACCAGCAGAGATTTCAAAATCTGCTTTAGCATCCTTAATTTGGTCGGCATAAACTTCTTGTCGGTAAGGCGAATAATATAATGGTAACCAGCCCTCAGCTATTTCTGCTGTCATAGTTACATTTTTAGGACCTTCTGCTCCTAGAAATATAGGAAGATTTGACCTAAGAGGGTGTGTAATAGGTTTTAAGGATTTACCTAGTCCCCAACTACCTTCACCTACATAAGGCAGTGGGTAGTGATCACCATCATTACTCACAGGTTCTTCTCTTTCCAGAATTTTTTTAATAATTCCAACATATTCTCTTGTTCTTGAAAGTGGTTTAGAAAAGGGTTGACCATACCAACCTTCAACTACTTGAGGACCTGATACTCCCAAGCCTAAAATTACTCTGCCCTTAGTTAAGTGATCTAAAGTTATCGCAGCCATAGCAGTTGCTGCTGGTGTTCTGGCAGATATCTGGGCTATGCCAGTTCCTAATTTTATTTTTGATGTGTGTGACCCTATCCAGGCTAATGGAGTAAAAACATCTGAGCCCCAAGATTCAGCAGACCAAATGGCATCATAGCCTAAATTTTCTGCCTCTTTTGCTAAACCTATTATGTCTTCGGGTGGTTGCGCTCCCCAATAACCCATTTGAATTCCTAATTTTAGTTCTTTCATATTTGTTTGATTAGTTTACTGGCAACAATTTTAGTATGATGGCCCCAGAAAAAACCAGATATTATTATGGGTCAATTAGGGTATTTACTTCCAGCACTAGTTTTTTTTGGAGTTTTTTTCTTAACAGGCAAAGATTTTCTAAAAGCGACTGCTTCAATAATGTTAGTAGTAACTTTACAAGTTGCATACGAGAAGTTTAGAAAGGGGATAGTAGAAAAAAAACTTTTTCTTACCTGGGTAGCTCTGTTAGTTTTTGGTTCAGCCACTCTTCTTTTTAGAGACCCTATATTTCTGCAATGGAAAGTTAGCATAATTAATTGGCTCTTTGCATTTATCTTATTAGGAAACCAATTACTTAAGAGACCTCCAATTCTTAAGAGTTTCATGAAGATAGCCAGTCCAGATGGCTTACCTAAAATACCAGAGAAAGCCTGGATAGACATGACAAGTTTTTGGGCTTTAGCTTTCTTTTCTATAGGCTTAGTAAATTTATACTTTATGTTTTATACAAGCTTGGCTACTTGGGTTAATTTTAAACTTTTTGGAGTCTTAGCAATGATGTTTATTTTTGCTTTATTAAACGCATTCTACTTAAGTAAATTTGTCTTCTCAGAGACTGGAAGCAAGAGTAAATAAGTATTTCTTTAAAAAATATTTGCAAACTACATAAAAATTAAGCATAGTTTGTTATAGTATTTTTTTATATAGTTTATTGGCCTATAAAAGACCTTTAGACTTGAAATTTTGTTTCTAAAAGGGGGAAAAATGAAATTAAAATTAATAAACTTTTTATTTATTTCTATTTTTGGATTTACTTCGTTGATACTAACTTCAGCAGAAGATGATGAAGAAGATAAAGATAGAGGCGGCATTGAAGAAATTACTGTAACAGCAGAAAAACGTACCTCTACTGTTTCTGATACCTCTATGTCTATAACAGCATTTGATTCAAGCTTAATTGAAGATCTCGGACTGCAAGGCGCCAATGACTTAATGGATCAGCTACCAGCAACTACTCGTGATCCCTATGATGTAAGAATTCGTGGTGTAGGTAGGAACTTTAGAGCCTTAGGTGGAGATCCAGGAGTAGCTACTTATTACAATGGTGTTTATTCACCTGACTTTGGTATTGCCGCTTCTGAGAATTACTATTATGACGTAGAGCGTATTGAAGTTCTGCGTGGCCCCCAAGGAACCTTGTATGGTAGGAATTCTATCGGTGGAGCTATTAACTACATTACCAAAAAACCAAGTTTTGAGAACGGAGCAGAAGTAAGAGTTCTGGCTGGTGATTATAGCAATATGCAATATTATGGAATGGTAACAGGACCTATCAGTGAAAAAGTTGCTTTTAGAGCTACCACTGCAAAAATGGATAGAGACGGTGTTCAAAAATGTCTAGGTGGCTGTCGTGATACTAGTAGCTTAGATGATTCCAATAGTGTCTTAACTCTTCTCTGGCTTCCAAATGATGACATAGAGTTTCAGATAAGAGCTAATACTCGTTTAGTAGATAACATTATTCCTTCTAGGGTTCTTTTAAATTCAGGTTATGGCTCTAATAGAGGGTCTCAAGATACTACTAGTATGGTTAGGGGTGTAAGAAAAGCAACGGCTTCCACTCCAGGAGCTGTTAAATTCACTAACCCTACAACAGGAGAGATTGGTTACGGAGCACCTTTAAGAGCCGGAGTAGATAATGCTGGTTGGCCTGGAAGATGGAATTCTTATTATGGTTCTACTTTAAATACATTAAATACTTTTAATGTAGCATTAAGCGATGATGAGAACTGCTGGGACTTCCCTTATCTAGACGGTTGTCAATCGAACCATCAGTATTTTGAACATGAAGGAATACAATCACACATGACCTGGCAGCTTAATGATAAAACAGAGATCAAGTATATCTACGGTTTTGTTGACTTTGATTATACTTTTAATATTGATTATGACGGCACGGATGTAAGTTGGGATCAATTCGGTATTACAGTTCTGGAAGACGTCCATATGAAAACCCACGAAATTACTATCAATTGGCAGATAGGTGACGACGTTTTGATGACTTCTGGTTATTTCTATATGGATGAGAATAGAAAGCAAAATTATAGTATTAGGAACAACATAGCAGCTATTAAAAATCCAGCTTCTTATGGAGCTTATGATATTCCTCAAGCCTTCTTGGGAGGGGTTTCAACAGCTGCGCTTCTAGGTGCTACAAATACCTGTACTACTCCAAGAGTAGGTTGGGTAGGTTCTGGACCCAACAACACTACTATTGCTTGTAGATGGGGAGGTGACGCTTTAGGTCAGGTTTATCATCATATGAATGATGTACAAAACGACGCAACTGCTATTTATACCCAAGGAACTTGGACAATAAATGATGAATTCGCTTTAGTTATGGGAGTTAGGTATGCTGAAGATGATAAAGAATGGTTAGAGCTTAGAGGTGGTTATGCTGAATTATTCATGAATTTCTCAGGAGGTTGGGATTCGGTTTTAGCATTACAGCAAGGGCAAGTAGGACCTTATTATGAGCTATTGGGTTTTGCTCCTTGGTCTGGTGCCGTTCCTGAATTGACACCTTTAGCTTATGCAAATTTGATTATGGGTAATGCAGTTTATACAGGTGATGCTAACAACCCTATTGCACCAGTTTGCCCTTTAGAACAACAGGCTACTTGTGCTACTCCAATGAGATTATTCCAAGGTTTCCCTTATGGCTACACCTCAAGGATTCCAGGAAAAGATAAATGGAGTGATACCAATTACAGGGTTAATTTAGATTGGACACCAAACTCTGATCAGCTTATTTACTTTGGAGTTACAACTGGATATAGATCTGGTGGAGTTGCTTTAGGTATTTCAGGATCTAGAGATGAACAAAGAGATCAATTCGGTCTTCCAACTGGAGCTGGGATAGAAGCTGTTTCATATGACAAAGAAAGAGTAGACTCTGTAGAGCTAGGATATAAAGGTATGCACATGGATGACAAGTTGCAAATTTTTGCTTCTATATATCATTATGATTATGACGGTTATCAAGATGTAGTAACTCAATATGATCCTTTTAGAGGAGAGACTGCAGAATTTGCTTCTAACGCAGACGGAATAACAAATGAAGGTTTCGAGATGGAATTCGTTTATGAATTAACAGATAGATTAAATATATCTGGAAACTTAAGCATAACCGAGACTGAATATGGAGAGGATTACTGGGTTATGACAACAGATGATCCTATGAATCCACCCCAGATCTTTGGTACTTTCACTCAAGGTGTTGTAGGTAATTCAGGAACTGGTTCTGATGTTAATGGCGATGGAGTAATAGATGCCAGTGATTTCCCTTATGCTACTAATGTTAAAGGAAATCCTCTAAAAGGTATTCCAAAAGAAAAATATACTTTAAGAGCAACTTACGAATTAGAGAGCAGATGGGGTCCAATATGGCTTTGGCTAAACCATTCTTTCACAGGAGATTTTTCGGCCTCAGGTATTGAAAGGGAGTTGGATAGAATTCCTTCTAGAGAGACCACAAATTTTAGTGCTTCTTGGTGGAGTGATGACTACAAGACATCTATAAGAGTTGCTGTAAATAATATTATGAATAATAAAAATATTTATAGCATAAGTACTACTACTTCTAGTGATAACTACAGCAAGTATGGAGGACCGCTAGATCCGAGAACTATGTATGTAGATCTTCGTTACAGATTCTAATTTTAAAATTAGAGCTAAAAATAGGCTGGATAATTCCAGCCTATTTTTTTTGTTTCATTTACGTATACTAGAAATATCATGAAACCCTTATCAATAGCAGCTATTCAATTAGACCTCGCTATAAAAGACAATTACGATTTACTAGAAAAAAAATCAAGAGAGGCTGCAACTAGATTTCCATGGATCGAAATGCTTGTATTTAGTGAATTAGCAGTAGGAGGAGGTGGATCAAAAAACACCTCTTTTTTTCTGTCTGAGTACCTAGAAAAATTAGAGGAATTAGCAAAAGAATTAGATGTATGGCTAATTCCGGGCTCCTTTTACGAAAAAACTAAAAATGCAACATATAACACTGCTCCAGTTATAAATAACAAAGGTGAATTAGTAACAAAATGTAGAAAGCTTTACCCTTTTTTACCATATGAGGTAGGTGTAGAAGCTGGTAACGATGTATGTGTTTTTGATTTCCCTGGATGTGGAAAAGTAGGTATCCATATTTGTTATGATATTTGGTTTCCCGAGACTAGTAGAGCTTTAGCCCTAAAAGGGGCTGAGGTCATACTACATCCTAGTCTTACAGATACTTGCGATAGAGATGTAGAAAGAGCTATGGTCAAGGCTACCGCAGCTCAACAACAATGTTATTACATAGATGTTAATGCAGGAGGTAAACAGGGAGTTGGTCTCTCTCTAATAGCAGGACCAGATGGAGAGATTCTTCATGATGCCCAAAGAGGAGAAGAATTTATGCTAGTAGAGGTTGACTTTGACCGCGTTAGAAGATGTAGAGAGAGGGGTTTAAGGGGTTTAGGACAACCCATTAAGAGCTATAGAGATAATCCAAAAGAAGACTTGTCTAAAACAAAAGACGAAGTTTATCTAAACAACCTGGGCTCCTTAGAAGTTCCTAAAAAATAAAAAACTCGTTAATGTTCAATTGATATAATGAGGACAATGATTAGATACTATTATTTGTATATTTTTTTAGCTTTTCTAAGCTTTGATTTATCTTCTGAGAAGTTAGATGTGCCTAGGGGGGCTCAAGATAAACCTGATCTTAATGGTGTATGGCAAGTATTGAACACAGCTAACTATAATATAGAAGCTCACTCAGCAAGCGCTTCAATGGCAATGGTTGAAGGTCCTGTTGTTCCAATTCCTCATCCAAAAATAGTATCTTTAGGTGCAGTTGGTTCAGTCCCAGCTGGCTTAGGAGTGGTGGAAGGAGGAAAGATTCCTTATAAAGAATGGGCCCTCAAGAAAAGAGAGGAAAATAGAGCAAACTGGTTAGAACGAGACCCTGAGATTAAATGCTATTTACCTGGTGTTCCTAGAGCTAACTACATGGCTTTTCCTTTTCAAATTTTTCATAGTGAAGAAGCAATTTTCTTTGCTTATGAGTATGCAGGGGCAGTGAGGAATATACTTTTGCAAGACCCTGGCCCAGCCCCTATAGATTCTTGGATGGGGCAATCATGGGGGTATTGGGAAGGAGATACTTTAGTTGTTAAAGCCTCTGGTTTTAATGACCAAACTTGGTTTGATAGGTCAGGAAATTTTCATAGTAACAAGCTAAAGGTTACCGAAAGGTATACTTTAATAAATAATCATATCATGGAGTATGAAGCTACAATTGAAGATGAAGAGGTGTTTACCAAACCTTGGAAGATTAAGATGAATTTATATAAAAGAATTGGCAAGGAAGGCCAGTTACAGCAATTTAAGTGTGTTGAGTTTGTAGAAGAACTATTGTATGGAAAGTGGAGAGCAAAATGAAATTAAATGATATGAAATTCTGGTTATTACTTATTTTAGCTTCTCATTTTTTTCTATCGAATACAATATCCGCAGAAGTTTCTTGGAATCCCAGTAAGACTTGGTTTGGGGACCCTAATCTTCAAGGTACTTGGACTAATGCAACTTTAACTACTTTAGAAAGGCCGGATAGTATCGACCAATTAGAGATATCTGATAAACAGGCAAATTCAATAGTAAAAGCTTACCAAGAAGGTTGGGACAGTTATGACAATCAATTAGATGTTGGTGAGGAGATAAAAGAAGCAGGAGATCCAGGAGGTTACAACACCGCGTGGATGGATCCAGGTAATAAACTGTTAAAGATAAATGGAAAGTATAGAAGTTCAGTAATTGTTTATCCTGAAGATGGAAAGCTTCCCAGAAAATGGGTTAGATGGGGTAGAGAAGGTATTAATATTTATAGAATGTTTGCAGTAGCAAACCATCCAGAACAAAGAAGTTTAGGAGAAAGATGTTTGGTGGGCTTTGGTTCTAGCGGGGGACCTCCAATGTTAAATGTCTTATACAACAACAACTATCAAATTGTTCAATCTCCAGGATATGTAATGATATTAGTGGAAATGAATCATGATGCGAGAGTTATCAGGTTAGACTCAGAGCATAGACCAGATAACATAAAGCCTTGGTTAGGTGATTCTGTAGGGCACTGGGAAGGGAATACGCTTGTAGTTAAGACAAAAAATCATCATCCCCAACAAAAATTTAGAGCTGCAATAAGACATCAGATCTTAATATCTGAAGGTGCTATTGTTACTGAGAGATTTACTAGGACATCTGATAATGAGATCTTGTACGAGTTTACAGTAGATGATGACAGCGCATATAAGGATATATGGAAAGGTGAAATAGCTCTAAGAAAATCTAATGATCAGATTTATGAATATGCATGTCATGAAGGGAATTACGCTATGGCAAATATACTTGCAGGAGCAAGAGCAGAAGAAGAGGGGGATTGATGAAAACTTTAAATAAAAAAAATTTCTTTATTTTTCTATTGTTGGTAGGTTTCAACTCTTCAATTTTAAATTCTCATCATGCTTTTACAGCAGAATTTGATGCTAATGCCCCTATTAATATTACGGGTAAAGTAGTTAAAGTTGAGTGGATTAATCCTCATGCTTGGGTTCATGTGGAAGTAGAAGGGAAAGACGGCAAAACTGTCTGGATGGTAGAAGGCGGAACTCCTAATACTTTAATTAGAAATGGAGTAACTAAAAAATCATTAGTTCCAGGTACTGTAATTGTGGTTAGGGGTTATCAGAGCAAGGGCCGTTTATGCCTTCCTAGGTGCATAGCTAATGGACGAGATGTTACTTTTCCAGACGGAAGAAAAGTTTTCATAGGCTCTTCCGGAACTGGAGCTCCAAGAGATGGATCTGATCCAAGAGAACGAAAAAGAAATTAATTTCTAATAAAAGTAATGAAGAAAAGTCTAATTTTTTTAGTAATTATCTTTTCTTTCAAGATGTTTCCAGAGGAGAATCACCATTCTGAAATTCATGATCTAATGGCTTATGTTCTTGACCCGGCTGCTGAATCAATCTGGGATTCTGCTGGCTTTGTTATCACTGAAGAGGGTGAATTTAGCCTAGAGCCTAAAGACGATGAAGGATGGGACAAAGTAAAACACGGAGCAAAGGTAATAGCCGAGAGCTCTTATTTATTAGCTTTGCCTAGAAGAGCTGTTGATCAATCTCAGTGGCTTGGTTTTTCTCAAGCCTTAAAGGCAATAGGCGAAGAGGCATTTATAGCAGCAGAAAATAAAGACTCAGAAGAGTTATTTAGAGTAGGAGCTGACCTGTATCAAGTTTGTGTTGCTTGCCATAAGGTTTATTGGATAAAAGACAATTAGTAAAGTTTCTTATCTAAAGAACAATTATGTTGGAATTTGTAATTTGGTTATCTGAAACAAGCTGGAGTATATCTTTAGTTGAATCTTTGTACCTTTATCCATGGATTGAATCAACACACGTTTTGTCCCTATGTTTTTTTATAGGAACTCTTATTTTTGTAGATCTTAGATTATTAGGAATCTTGTTTATCAATGTCCCAATTTCAGAGATGAACAGAAGAATACTGCCTTGGACCATCTTCGGTTTTATTTTGATGGTTACAACGGGACTTCTTCTCTTTTATGCAATTCCTGTAAGAAGTTACCAAAATGTTTTTTTTAGATTTAAAATTTTCTTGATACTTCTGGCAGGTTTAAATATGTATTTGTTTCATAGACAAATGAGAAGAGAAGGTCATAAATGGGACCAAACTAAAACTATACCTTTAAGTGTCCATATCAAAGCAGCTTTATCTTTGTTTATTTGGTCCTTGGTTATTATTTCAGGAAGAATGATTGCTTATAATTGGTTTGATTGCGATAAACAACCACAGCCTGAATGGGTAAATTGGTTTGCAGGGTGTGTATTAGAAATTTCTTATGCAGGAGGAGATATTTAATTGGACTCAGATTTACTATTCAATCTTTTTGATCAAATGGAACAGTCCTATTTAGGAGAGTTTATGAGGGAGTCTATTTGGCTCTTTCCAGTTGTAGAAGCTTTTCATTTAATTGGTTTAGCAATATTAGGCGGGTCTATTTTAGTAGCAGATCTTAGATTAATGGGTTTTGCCCTCTCAACAAGACCAATCCATTATGTTTTAAATCAAAGCATGAAATTAACTAAAACAGGACTTTTTGTTCTAATACTTACTGGGGTCCCTCTTTTTCTTAGTGAGGCTATTAAGTGTTATTACAGTAGAGCTTTTTGGATAAAGATGTCAGCTCTGGTCTTGGGTCTCATTTTTTTATTCTTGATAAGAAACCCTTTTAGTCTTAAATTAAAGGAATCAAGTATATATTTAAAATTTATAGGGTTTTTATCAATAGCTATTTGGGCTGTTGTTGCAGGATCAGGTCGCTGGATAGGCTTCTCTTAAACTCAATGTGAGATAGAGATTTAAATTTTTTTAATTATTATCTGGAGAATAAATTTTCTAAAGTTATGAATCAGTGGTTAATTTCATTTAAAGCTTATTTAAAACCTAATTTACTTTTAATCCTGTTACTTGGTTTTTTAGCAGGGATCCCTATGGGAATGATAGTAGACCCACTAAATTACTGGCTTTCTAAGTCAGGTGTAGATAGAGCTTCAATTGGTTTACTCTCTCTCGTTTTTTTAACTTATTCTTTAAAGGCTATTTGGGCGCCTCTAGTTGATAGAGTCCAGTTACCTTTTCTAAAAAAAATTGGGCAGAGAAAAAGCTGGTTAGTTTTAGCACAAGTATTTTCCTTTTTCTTTTTAATCTTAATTGGCCTTAATGATCCTACAAATAACCTAGAGTTATTAGTTATTTGTGTTTTCTGTTTAGCTTTCTTTTCTGCTACTCAAGATATTTGTATTGATGCTCTAAGGATAGAGTTAGTTGAAAAAGAAGAATTAGGTCAATCAGCTGCAATTTATCAGCTTGGTTGGAGGATAGGGGGAGTTTGGTTTACCCAGGCTTTAGGCCTATGGTTGGCGGGAGAAATTGGTTACAGCAATGCTTATTTCATAGTAGCTATAGTCTTCTTACTTTTAGCAATCTTTATTTTCTTTAAAATGCCAGAACCTGATCGAATCGTAAGACCATATATTTCTGTTTTTTCACATCCAGGAAGATGGCTTAAAGATTCCTTTGTTGATCCTGTAATTGATCTGTATGAGAGGTATAAATCAGAAATTACTTTAATATTATTAGTTATTTTCTTCTATAGATTAAGTGATATGTTCCTGGGTCCTATGGCAATGCCTTTTTATAGAGAAATGGGCTTCTCAGAAGGAGAAGTTGCGTTAGTAACTAATTTCTTTGGAACTTTTATGACCATTATAGGAGTCTTCGTTGGAGGACTCCTTGTACATCGTTTTGGTTTAGAAATAAATATCTTTTATGGAGCTTTATTAACAACTTTAACTAATCTTCCATTTATATATTTAAATTATTTAGGAACAGACCTCGACCCTAATAATGAACTCTCTTTTTTATGGATAGTGATAGGAATGGATAATTTTACTCAAGGATATGTTGGTACTATTGCGATAACCTTTATATCTAGAGTTGTTTCTCAAAGTTATACAGCCACCCAATATGCTTTTCTAGCTCTCTTAGGAACAATCCCTTCTAGAATTATAGGAAGTTTCTCAGGATTTATAGTTAATGATTACGGGTATCATAATTTCTTTATAGTAGCTGGCGCTTTAGGAATACCTGCAATCATTCTTTCATATTTTGTATGGAAAAAAATGCTTTTTATAGATAAGTAGTCATAAGTTGAAAAGTAAAGAAAACAAATTAAGTCTAAAGATGAAACTTGGTTATGGAATAGGTGACATAGCCATATGCCTTTACTGGAGTGGCGTCGGTCTTTATCTTATGTATTTTTATACTGATGTAGTAGGTATTTCACCTGTAATGGCTAGTGCGATTTACTCTATAGGTATGGCTTGGGATGCTATTACAGATCCTTCAATGGGTTT
>MDTE01200929.1_pt1 | contig 24422 bp, 29 predicted proteins | sample 811231 | NCBI WGS metagenome assembly MDTE01 (sample SAMN05326651, study PRJNA326480) | marine metagenome | isolation source: seawater | place: Indian Ocean: Red Sea | collected 2010 | reverse complement strand
AGTTTTATTGTACTTGGCACACTATCAAAAAAAATATAAGTAAGGATGAGAACAAAAACGGCCTCTAACGGTGTTATTGCTGTAGTTCGTGATATATCAACTAGCTTAATAGCTTGGAATTGAAAAGCCTTGCCTATATAAGCCCCACAAGTTCCCCCTATTAGCATATATATAAAATCGGTTGGGGTCGGAAGTTGAAATTTATTAAAACAAATTAGATATAATCCAACCAAGATGGATACGCCTAAAGACCTCAATACTGCCACCATCATCATATTTAATTGTCTCCCCATTTTTTTTACAATCATAAACAAGCTGGAATATCCAAAAGCTGCGAGTATTGCGTAGAGTGATCCTTTTAATTCAAAATTTGATGAATCATATGTTATAACAAATGCACCTACAAACGTAATAGTAATTCCTAGAATTTCTAATCTATTAAGCTTCTCGTTTAAGAATAAAAATCCCAACAATACTGAAAATACAACTTGAAACTTCATTAAAAAAGAAGTAACAGGTGGGCCAACTGTCCTTAAGGCTATGACCCAAAAAGCGACTGAAACAATTGTTATTAACGAAGATATGATAGTAACTTTTTTGTAATCTTTTAGATTTGAAAGTACAAATTTAAAATTATTGCTAAAAATAGAAAGAATAATTCCATTAATAATGGCAACCAAAAATGCTCCTAAAAACCAGTAGAAAGTAACAGTCTCTGGATATAAATCATCAGAAACCATCTTTCCAAAGATATAAGAAAAAGCTGTAAAAAAGGCTGTTCCAACAACAAACAGATAGCCTAAGATTAAATTGGAATCATGCTTCATTTAGCCAACTTCTTAACAGCTATACCAATCCTGCTAAAACCTGACCTTTTTATTATGTCCATTACTTGAACTACAAATCCATGATCAATGGTTTTGTCTGCCTTTAAAACAATAACTTTACTCTTATCTTCATCGCTAAGATATGTAGGAACTTGATCTAAAAATAGCTTTTTATCATTAATGTAGATTTTGTTACCTTTTTCAATACTGACAACAATTTGTTTATCTGTTACTACTTCAGAAGAAGCAGCTTTAGGTAATTTAATATTTATACTTGATGTAATTTGACTAAAATTTAATGATAGTGCAAAAAATATTAATAGATTAAAAACTACATCTACAATTGGAGTAAGATCTAGGCTTAAATCATTATCTTCTAAAAGTTTTGTAAAATTCATCTTTTAACTCTTTAAAATTGACAATAGTCTTTTAGATTGTGTCTGAAGTTTTATAGCAGCTTCATTAATCCTATTTAAAAGAAACTTGTATCCAATGAAAGATGGTATTGCCACTAAAAGACCAAATGCAGTTGTGTAAAGGGCCTCTGAGATTCCGCCTGCTAAACTTGGTGGGTCTACTACAGTTTGTGTTGAAATAACTTGGAATACTGTAATCATACCGGATATTGTTCCTAGCAAACCCAGCAATGTACTTATATTGCTAAGAGAACCTAGCATTTCATTTGACTTTGCTAGATTGAATATCTGTATTGAACCTTCGTCTTCTATTATTTTCTCAAGCTCTGATTGAGCCTTGTCTTTATTGGTTAAGCCAACAATAGCAATATTAGAGAAAATTGTTTTATCTTCTTTGCATAAAGTAATTGCCTTGTCAAAATCGTTTTGCTTTATGTAATTTTCAAGTTTAGTAACAAACGGATTAGTAACAATATATTCGTCTCTTGTATAAAAAAACTTTTTCAAGAAAATCGAGAGAGCAATAATAGAGCAAACAAGTATTGGGTATACAAAAAATCCACCCTTATCAAAAATAGAGAGTATTAAAGAGTCGTTCATAAATTTATCAAAACCTCGTTCTCAAGAATTTGGTCAATTGATTCTCTTTTTCTAATCAAAGAATGTTGGTCTTTATAAACAAGTATTTCGGGAATTTTTGGTCTTGAATTGTAATTTGATGACATAACGGCTCCATATGCGCCAGCTGAATTTATTACTAATATATCCCCCAATTTTGGATTGGCAATAGGTATGTTGGTTCCTAAGATATCTCCAGTCTCACATATAGGTCCAACAATATCGAAAAATTCTATATTTTCCTTTGAATCGGTAATTGATGTAATTTTATGAAAGGATCCGTAGAGCACCGGTCTAAGCAAATCATTCATGCCTGCATCCACAATTAAAAACTTTTTTTTGTCATTAGCTTTCTTGTATAAAACTCTAGTTAGAAGATATCCGGAATTGCCAACCAAGGACCTACCTGGTTCAAGTATTAACTTGCAATCAGTCTTTTTAATCTGAGATATTATTCTTTTTGCAAATTCTGCTTTTGATGGAGGGACTTCTTCGTCTTTGTATTTAATTCCAAGTCCTCCTCCGATATCAATATATTGAATATTTATATTATTGTTTTTCAGTTCAGAATATAGATTTATCAATCTTTCTAATGAATCATCAAAAGAATCCAAGTCAAATATTTGTGATCCAATATGAGCATCTATACCTAAAATCTCAACATTCTTCATGTTTTTTGCTTCAGCATAAACTTTGAGTGAATCTTTTATTGGTATTCCGAACTTGCTAGTACTAAGACCTGTTGAAATGTATGGATGAGTTTTGGGGTCAATATCCGGATTAACCCTAATTGAAATTCCTGCTTTTTTTCCTAATTCAGAACCAACTCGATTAATTTCTTCTAGCTCATCAAAGGATTCAACATTGAAAAATAATATTTCATTTTCAATTCCCTTTATGATTTCTTTAGATGATTTTGCAACACCGGAAAAAACTATCTTTTTAGGATTAGCTCCAACTTTAATTGCTCTTTCTAGCTCTCCTTCTGATACGATGTCAAATCCTGCGCCTAAATTGTTAAAAACAGACATTACGGATAAGTTCGAATTTGCCTTCACAGAGAAACATATCATGGTTTCGGGATAGGACTCAAATGCTTGCTTGTAATCATTAAATTCGTTGATTAGATATTCATAACTGTAGATGTAGCAAGGGGTTCCGTAGTTTTCAGCTAAAGCTTGAAAGCTAACATCTTCAACAAAAAGTTTCCCATTTATATAATTTGTCATTTCATTTATTATATATCTTAGAAGGATAATTAGGTAATAATTAAATGTCTATTCATGAAATAAAATTTACAAGATCAAATAAAGTGGTCAAAGTCAATGAGGGAGACTCTATTATATCGTCATCAAACTCCCAAGGGATGGATTTACCTTTTAGTTGTATGCAGGGAATGTGCACTACCTGTATAGCAAAACTAGTAGAAGGAGAAATAGAATATTTAGAGCCACCTGAAGCAAACACTCTTACTGAGGAAGATATAGATAACAACATGGTCCTGCTATGTGTTGCTACGCCTAAAAGTAGCTTAATTATTGAGGAATCTGAAGAATAAATACTCCTCTTGTTTTTAAAATTCTCATTTGATACAATTAAACTATTCGGAGGTGCAATATGCCAGATCAACAAAATTCTCCAATGAGAAATTGGGCAAGACGTGTAAGCATAGATGCAGGCCAAACTGTACATAATCCACAAAATGGTAGAGGATATGCTGGTCACGTAGCTGGAACACAAAATTGGGCAGCGAAAGTTGGCTTAGATTTTGGTCGTCCAGAGGAAAGTCCTACAAGAAGAAAAAATGGACTTGCCGATTAAAGAATTTTATTTTGCAATTTTGGTTGCATAATTTAGACGTTATTAGGAAATTAAGGGTTAGTTTTTGTTAAGGCTGCGGGGTGCTGTCTTTATTTAAAATCTGCCCTTTTTTTTCTTTTTTTTTCAATTAATCTAACACTAAGTGCTAGCAAAACTTTTATCATCTTTGTTGAATTTTTTAGATTTCCTTATAGTAGTTGCTGTAGGATGTCTTTTGTCTTACTTTTTCTATCTATATTCTTTTTATCCGTTTGATTCAGTAGATATATTATATTATTTTTCTAGAATTAATTTCTTCTTACCTGACAATACATTCTATTCAATCTTTCTTTATTATGTTTTTGGCCTCGTCCTAGGAATTATCTATATTATTTTTTACGATAAGATTAAATTTGGCAGATTGTTAAAAGCAATAATTCTGAGCATATCTATATTTGTCCTATATTGTTTTATATTATTTCTAACTTTTGGTATAGACAGATTACAAGAAATGAGCGTGTTTCTTTTCCAAGATTTGATTGGGGTGTCGATTTTTTATTTTACTTTAGCTATTTTATATAGAAAGAACAAATAGAATGAAAATTGAATTATATACTACAAAAAATTGTCCATTCTGTGTTGCTGCTAAAAACTTATTAGATAGCAAAAATTTAGAATATTCGGAAATTGATCTTACAGACAATATTGATCTTCGATTAGAAATTTCTACGAAATATAATTGGAGAACTGTTCCTTTAATTCTAATTAATGATGAATTGGTAGGAGGTTATGACGATCTTAATGCTTTAAATGATGCTGGCAAATTAATTTAATCGTCCTTTTTTAATTACGGCACAGGCGACCCTTTTTCCAGTAGTTGTTTTTTCTTGTATTACAATAGATGATTCATTTTTATCAAGGATTGTATACTCGGAATTTGGATTCAAATATATACCTCGGAGAAAGATAATCTGATTAAATGGCTTTAATTTTCCTGTATATTTGCTAACGTTATTCTTCACATATATTGTTACAAAATCTTTTGTGCCTAATCTTATAGGATTACCCGTACTAGCAAAATTAGGAGTATCACATAATCCTTTTTCATGTATATAAAAGGCATAAGAACCTGGAACGAGACCCTCAAGGTGAATTCTAAAATTAGAACCTGCACCTTGCTCAATCATTTCTACGTTTCCTATTTGAATATTTTTTGGGCTAATAAATATTCCAGAAGCTTGAAATACTTCGCTACTAGAGTTATAGGAAATAAGTAGAAAAGCTATCAGTGTTAAAATAAATTTATTCTCCAATGTGTATCTTTCCTCTTTCTTTTGCTAATTCAACTTGCTTTTGTCTCTCTGTTGCTTTTTTAATTTGTTTTTCTGTTAATGAATCAAAACAGGATGGACAAGAAATCCCTTTCCTAAATTTAGTAGATGTGAATTCTGATTTATTGACCGGCTCTCCACATGCATTACATATCACATAAGAACCAATATTTAATTCATGCTCTACAGCAACTCTATTGTCAAACACAAAGCATTCCCCTTCCCATCTAGATTCTTCGGCTGGAATATCTTCTAAGTATTTAATTATTCCTCCCTTTAAATGATAAACATTCTTAAATCCAAGCTGCAGCATATAAGAACTTGCTTTCTCGCATCTAATACCACCAGTACAGAACATTGCTATGTCTTTGTCTTTGCTAATTTGTGATTTTTCAATAAATTCTGGAAATTCTTTAAAAGTATTAATGTTGGGTATTAAAGATTTTTCAAAAGTACCTATAGATGTTTCATAGTAATTTCTAGTATCAATAACAACAGCATCTTTCTTCATTATTATTTCATTCCAATCTATTGGGTCAACATATACTCCGACTTCATTATTAGGATTCGACTTTTCTGCATTTCCCAAACTTATAATTTCTTCTTTAATCTTAATGCGTAACCTATTAAATGGCTTAATCTCGGAGAACGAAATCTTAATATCATCAACCTCAACTCCTAGTTCATAAATCATTGGTAATATCTTATCAATTGAGCCAGTGACTCCTGCAAGCATTCCATTTAGTCCTTCTTCTGATAGTATTAGAGTTCCTAATATTTTTAATCTTTTACAAGCCAAATAGAATCTCTCTCTGACCAAATTCGGAGACTTAATTCTTGTAAATTTATAAAAACCTATATTCTTATATTCAGTCATCTGTTTGATATAATATTAAAGAATTGTTCCCGCTGCAACTGTATTATTCGATTCAGAATCTATTATGATGAATGATCCAGTTTTTTTATTTCTTTTGTATGAATCAAATGCTATCTGATTTTGGAGCATTATTTCAACCTGGGCTATATCATTCATTTCTAACACTGAATCTGCAGATACGTGATTAAGTGTTTCCATGTCAACTTTGTATAATATTTCTTTAATTAAAGCTTTAGAAATTTTATTACAATGCTTCAATAAATATTTATTTTTTAGATTAAGTTTTTGTTCATCCATCCAACATATTCTAGCTGAAATTGTATTTGAAACTTCGGGCTGGTCTTCTATAGAGGAAAACATATCTCCTCTTGATATATCGATCTCTTCATCCAGAACAATAGTTGCAGAATCATCTGAGGAAATTGTATCGACATTCATAGATGATAATATTATTTCTTTTATTTTTGTTTCTCTGTTTGAAGGTAAAATCTTTATTGAATCTCCCACAGCAAGAGTTCCTGACATTAATGTTCCCATATATCCTCTGAAATCCTTAGTAGTTTCATCATTAACTCTATTTACTAATTGCACCGGAAATCTCGAAGAATCTTTTTTATCTAAATAATTTATTTCAACTGTCTCTAAAATCTCAATTAGCGTTGGGCCTTTGTACCATTTCATATTTTCACCTCTGGATACAATCATGTCCCCTTTTAGTGCAGAAATAGGCACAAAATCAATATGTGGGATACTTAAATTCTTAGTTATGCTTAAAAAATCTTTTGATAAATAATCAAATCTCTTTTTGTCGTAATCAATCAAATCCATCTTATTGATTGCTACAATAATATTCTTAATCCCTAATAACCAGCTAATATACAAATGTCTTTTAGACTGTTGTTGAACTCCATTCCTTGAATCAATCAATATTATTGCAAGATCAGAATTGCTTGCTCCAGTAAACATATTTCTTGTATATTGTACGTGCCCAGGGGTATCAGCAATAATAAATTTTCTTTTTGGAGTAGAGAAATATCTGTAAGCTACATCGATTGTTATACCTTGTTCTCGTTCTGCCTTTAGCCCGTCTGTAATAAGAGCTAAATCAATACCTTTTTGCTCTTCCGAATAAGATGTTCCCTCTAGGGCTTCGAGTTGGTCTGTAAAAACTCCTTTTGTATCAAACAGTAATCTACCAATCAAGGTTGACTTACCATCATCAACGCTTCCTGCAGTGGCAAATCTTAATATATCAATAGAGTCGGACATTAGAAATATCCTTCTTTTTTCTTGTCTTCCATAGTGTTTGTACCATGATCTATTATTCTGTTTTCTCTTTCGCTTCTAGTTGCTGAAACAGCTTCTTGAACTATCATTTCAATATTACTAGCATCTGACTGAATTGCACCTGTGCATGGCGAACACCCTAGTGATCTAAATCTTGTCAACATCTCTTCGGCTTCCTTATTGTTGTCAGAATCCGAGATTGGAATTAAATTTTTTCCGCTCCTAATAACTTTTCGTTTTTTTGAAAAATAAAGTGGGACTATCTTTATTCCTTCTTCTTTTATGTAGTTCCAAATATCAGCCTCGGTCCAACTGGATAAAGGAAAAACTCTAACCGACTCTCCTTCATCTATATTTGCATTAAATATACTCCATAGCTCTGGTCTCTGAGTTTTAGGGTTCCACTGTCCAAAAGAATCTCTGAAAGAGAACACTCGCTCCTTTGCTCTTGATCTTTCTTCGTCTCTTCGAGCTCCTCCAATAGCAGCATCAAAACTGTATTTGTCTAGAGCATCCAACAAAGCTTTGGTTTTTAATGCTCCACAGCATTTAGCAACTCCAAGCTTGTCAGGATGTGCTCCATTTGAAATTGCTTCTTCGTTCCTATAAACGAGCAATTCGGCTCCAATTTCTTTTGTAAAAGTATCTCTAAATTCATACATCTCTCTAAATTTGTAACCAGTATCAATATGTAATAATGGAAAAGGGATTTTTGAAGGATAAAATGCTTTTTGTGCTAAATGTAGCATTACGCTAGAATCTTTACCTACAGAATAAAGCATTACAGGATTGTTAAATTCCGCAACAACTTCTCGTAAAATGAAAATTGATTCATTTTCTAGTTCTTTTAAAGATTTTGTTTTAGACATCTCTACCAACTACTTCTTTAAGTTTATTAAAGTCTTGGTCATTACAGAAGTCTCCGAATGTTTCTAATTCATCTTTTTTGTTTTCTTTCCAAAAATCAATTAATTTTGAAATAGTATTTGCTAATTCAGAATCTTCAACTAACTCTAAGAATAGACGATTTAATCTCGTACCATAAAAATCTCCGCCCAAGTAAATATTGTATTTTCCTGTTGTTGCTCCAATTAATCCAATTTCTGATACTGGAGGACGAGAACATGAATTAGGGCATCCGCTCATACGAATCTTTATTCTTTCGTTTCCATATCCCCTTTTTTCTAAATCATCCATCAATGTAGGCAAGTATCTTTCAGATTCAGCCATGGCTAAGCTACATGTTGGTAATGCAGGACATGCCATTGAAGCTTTTCTCATTATAGAAAAACTCTTATGAATGTCTATATTAAACTCATCAAACATTTGATTAATTTTTTCTATGTCTGGCTCATTTATATTTACAAGAATTAAATCTTGAGTAGCCGTTAAGCGTGATTCTATATTAAAATGGGAAATAATTCTTGCTAAACCTGTCTTTAATAAAACAGAATCTTTGTCTTTAATTCTTCCATTTTCTACAAAAATACCACAGAAAAATTTTCCTTTGTCTTTTTGTTCGTGCCAACCATAGTAATCATCAATGGAATTGATCTTTACTTTGTGATAATCGGATAATTTAAAACCAAGTCTAGATTCAAGTTCGCCTCTGAATTTTTCAACTCCCCATTCATCCAGCAAATATTTCATTCTTGCTCTCTTTCTATTAGTCCTACAGCCATAATCTCTTTGAATCTCTACAATCTGTCTTACAACTTTAACAACATCTTCTTCATTACACATTCCTAATTCATCTGCTAATCTGGGGAAAGTTTGACTTTGTCTGTGATGACTTCCTAATCCTCCACCAACCAAGATATTAAAGCCCATCAATTGTCCATTAAAAACGGGCATTATTCCAATATCTTGAGTATAAATATCAATTGAATTATCAAATTGGTGACCTACTCCTATTTTGAACTTTCTTGGAAGATATGTTTCACCATACAAATCATCATTCTCAATTTTTTCTCTATTTAATTTTGTTGTAACTTTTTCTCCATCTACCCAAATCTCATAATAACCTTTGGATTTAGCCAGCGTGGCTTTGTCGATTTCTACAGCCATAGATTGTGCATCATAAGTAAAATCTTGCCTTATATCCGCAATAGGGGAAGCTACTGTATTTCTTACTATATCTCCACATGCTCCGTAGCTTGAAATTAGATTTGAATTTAAGAAATTCAAAGTATTCCATAAATTTGTTTTTCCAACTCCATGAAATTGAAAACACTCTCTTGTAGTAATTCTTAAAGTTTTATTTGCCCATTCATCACTAATTCTATTTAATATTTCCCACTGCTTTGGTGTAATATTTCCTCCGCCTGGATTTTTTGTCCTTATCATGAAACTATATTCTCGATCTAAGCCTTGCTCCTTTAGCTCTTTTCTTCTATCTCTATCTTCTTGTTGATATATACCGTGGAATTTTAAGACCTGAATATTATCTTTATTGAACTTATCAGTTGTTTTATCTTGTATTTCTTCATGAATCGAACCTCGAAGGCCATCGCTCTCTTCTTTAATGAACTCGTTTCTTACTTTTTTAACTTCTTTTGATTCTGACATACAATAAAATCCTAAATTAAATTTTTTATAAAAACCCAGTAAAAACTCAAAAAATGAGATTTTTAGGGTTCTTAAGCTATTTATATATAAGAAAACATGAGATTTGATTAATTTTCAAGTGAATCTGAATAAATTTTCTCATTTTTATTTAAAAATAATCTAAAAGATGTATATTTTCCTTTTGATTAATTATGGAAACTTTTATAATATCTCTGCTTGCTCTCGCTCTTTCTTTTAATATTGGAGCCAATAACGCAGGAGCATCAATGGCAACTGCTTACGGATCTAATTCGTTATCAAAGCTTGCATCTGTATCATTAATATTTGTTTTTGTTTTTTTAGGAGCTGCATTTGGTGGAGAAAAAGTAGTTCATACTGTAGGAAAAGAGATAGTCTCGGTCGATTTATCAACTCATGAATTCGGGACAAAATTTATCTTTCTAATTCTAGGTCTACCGGTATTGTCAATATTAATTGCCAATATATTGAAGATACCTATTGCAACAACTCATATTGTTGTTTGTACCATTATGGGGATAGGTTTAGCTTTAAAAGAAATTAATTCACAGAAAGTAGTAGAAATTGTAATTTGGTGGATTCTTACTCCTGCAATACTCTGGCTAACCAATTACTTAATCGGCAAACATTTATATATAAAAATTATTAATTATCTTGCTTCACATAAGAATGAAGAGAAGATTAATAAAATTTTAAAATTTTCGCTAATAACGTCTGGTTGTTTTATCGCATTCTTTGCTGGATCAAATAATTCGGCAAATGCTGCCGGTCCAATTGTCGCAATTGATTTAATTAATGCTAAAGACGGTGCTTTGCTCGCTGGGCTTTTTATGGCACTCGGTGCATTCTTTTTTGGAGGGAGAATTCTTGAAACAGTTGCTAAGGAAATAACTGATATCTGTTTAATTAGAGCAATTTCAGTTCATTTAACAGGTGGATTGTTGCTTTGCCTTGCATCTTTTTATGGAATACCTATATCATTGGCCGAAATAGTTACAGCTGGGATTATTGGATTTTCTTGTGCTAGCACCGGTTTTTCAAGAACTCTTAAAAATACTAGTGTTTCCAAGATTTTAAGCTTCTGGATTGTGGCTCCAATAGGTTGTGTTGTATTATCTTATATAATAGCTAATTCATTATTAAGGTAGACTTAAAATAAAAACAAAATGATAGAAATAGACTCTTTAAATCAAAACCTTGAAAAAAAATCCCCATCTGAGATAGTAGAATGGGGTTTAAAAGATTCCACAAATCCGATACTCACTACTAATTTTCGACCATATGAAATAGTGATATTGCATTTATGTGTTCAAATCAAAGAGGATCTAAAAGTACTATGGTGCGATACTGGGTACAATACAAAAGCAACTTATGAATATGCTGAAAAAATAATTTCCGAATTAAAATTAAATATCAATATATACAAACCTAAAGAAAAATTTGTAGGAGAAATACCAGGAATTGAAAATCCATTGCACGAAATCTTTACTGAACAAGTTAAATTAGAACCCTTTAAAAGAGCCATGTCTGAAATTAAGCCTGATTTGTGGATTACTAATTTAAGAAAAGGTCAAACTAGTTTTAGGGATTCTATAAATATCCTAAGTAAAACGGAGGAGGGATTATTAAAACTAAGTCCATTTTATAATTGGTCAGATAAGGATTTAGATCAATATATGAAGGAAAACAATCTAGTAAATGAATACGATTATTTTGATCCAACAAAAGTTGATGAGAAACGTGAATGTGGTCTGCATAATGTTTAAGGAAAAAAGGCGAAAAAAAAGATTGAGTTTTAGTGCTAATCTCTTAGCTTTCTTCGTGTGACAAACACTTTGTCTCTAACTCAACCTACTGCCATTAATATAATCTATCTTGAAAAAAAGTCAAATATTTATACTTCTTTTGCCTCAGAAATATCTTCAGGCAGAAAAATGTTACCAATAGGAAGTAGTAATGCATCTCCTACAACCGTAACAACTCGAAATACTAGTATTCCTATAGTTGGATCGTCAGGTCCATAAATTGGAGCGAGCAAGGTTATAACTATAAATTCTCTAATTCCTATTCCGCCTGGAGCCCCAGGAATTATAAACATTCCCAACCATGTAATAGTAAAAAGTGCAAGGATATAAAAGTATCCCACATCCATTCCTAGTAAGTTTGCAAAAACTATATATTCTACTAGTCCCATACCAGCAAAAAAACCAAGGAGTAATAAGATAAGTTTTCCAATTTTTAATAAATTCTCAGAACTAAAAGAAGTATCAAAATTTCTAAAAGCTTTATATAAATAAAACCCTATTGCAATTGCTCCAAAACCTAAAATTCCTAAAGAAAAACCTTTGAGCTTCCCACCCGAGAACTCTTTAATTTTTACTATTAATTCATCAGATACAGAAAAAACACCAGCGTAAGTACAGGTGCCAACAATTAACAATCCAATTAATACCATAAATACAATTTCTAAGAAATAGCTCTGCACCACATTTCTTTTCGAAGGTCCCAACTTTGTTGCAAAATATATTCTAGCAATAACATGCATTAAGTTTGACGGAATATATTTGTAAATTTGAGTTTTAGTGTAAATGCCAATAAATCTCCATTTTGGCAATGGGGATCCATGTAATAGCTCTAGTACGTACCTCCATCCGTTTGCAAGAAAAGACATTAAACAGACATAAATTGCTATAAAAACAAGTACAAAAGGAATCCAATAAATATTTAATTTTGCCTTTGCTGCTTCTAAATCTATTTGAACTACATAGTGATATACGAAATATAGGGCTACTGCACTTATCACCCATCCTAAGATTTGTGTAATCTGCTTTTTAAGCTTAACTTTTTTCTCATTTTCAGCTGTAATCATTAGTGCGTGTGGCTCCTTTTCAATTCAAATCCATAAGAATAGTATGGAACAACCAGTTTGATGTGATATTACAATATTTATATCTAAATACAAGATATCGAAATAAATGAGGATTTTCATTCTAATATTATGTTAAAATTTTGTGAAGGGGATATTTTAGCGCAAAAGCTTTAAATAATATTAGTATTATGTTTTTAAATTTGCTTGCATCTTTCTTTTTTTCTAATAAAGTCTATATGGCAGCTTCGCTCAATAGACATTATATACCCGGGAAAAGGGCTTTACTTATAGTCCTGCTAGCAACATTTCTTGATGATATTGCTTATTACTGTTTTGATTCGAAATACGCTTTAAGTAATTTTAGTTTTATTTTTTATTTTTTTGAAATCATATTAACCTGCTTTGTAGTCGCTCTAATATCTAGAATTGTTGGATGCTCCGCCAGACAATGTACATTTGGTGCAATATTTAAAGGATATAGCTATACCCTATCCCCTGTAATTATTGGATCAGTGATAATAATACTTTTATCTGTTTCAACTAACTGGAACGACCCTGTTTCAAATCCAACTTCCTACAAAGTTTTTTATTATTCTACGCTTCTCGTATTAATGGTATGGATGTTTGCCTGTCAGTATATATTCTTTGTAACTTACTTTACTTCTCTACGAATAAGTAGAAGAGTGCTGCTATTTTTGATTAGCACTGGAATATATTTTGGAATCGACAAATTCAAGAAAAGTGTTTACCTCTTCTTGTCAGGATCCCAGTAATCAACCTCCTGAAAAGTATCGACTATATAATTCAAATTCTTTGTAAATCTTAATGCGTCTGAGTAGATTTCTTCTGCTAATGGTGGAGACAAATATAATTCATTTTTTTCATTGAGATTTTTTTTAATTCCATTATGAACTTGAGAAATAATTTGGGCAGCGATCAATAATGGATTAGAAAAGTTTATATTAATATCTTTTATTTTGTACTTATTTTTAATTTGTGATTCCATATCTTTTTCTTTTGTTTGCATTATTCCAATCTCTTTAATTATGTTTTCAAAATTTTCTATCAATCTAAAACATCTTCTAGGTGGATGAACTTCGAAAGTAATAATTGGGTTTTCTGGATTTTTGTAGCTATGAACAAAACCAGTGTCATAATGATAATCTTTTGTTGTGTCACGCGAATTTGATAAAGCAATTCCGATATTTTGTAACATTACAAGCGCTATCGTTTTGGTAGAATTACTCTTAGATGTCTGAGATATCTCCTTCCACCAATTAACACTTTCAACAACAAACGGGTCCATAAGAGAGTTCGAGTCATATTCAATAGCCCAAAATAAATATTTTGTTTTTTTTGTAAATAGATATTTGTTTATTAATAAATGTCTAGAAAAACAATTTTCATTGTTAAGAGATTCAGGAAATAATTCGATATTCTCTTGCTGTTCATAATTATTTTGAATTGATTCAAAATCTAAATATTTGAAAATTAATACCTCTAATTAGAAGAAATCATATAACCACAGATTCTTCCTAATTGAACACCTTGAGATGAAAATTGATTAAAAAAGGTGTAATTGTTCATTTCCGATTTCCACGAAAGTTTTTCACTTAAAGAATCGTCTTTTGATGCCATATCGTGTTTCCCTAATTTGCTAATTGTTATAGCTCTAAGCTTCTTGCAGTCTGCACCATTATTAGACATGTAACCAATCGCAAGCATTTTATACTCTGAATTAAAAACATAAAATCCTGCCACATTTGCATTCTGCAATAGTGATAATTCTGAATCTCTAGCTAATTGAAAATCTTTTTTATTAAGTATTCGGGAGATTAAAGCAAACTCTTTGGAATCTGGTTTATATTTTAATTTTTCATTAATCTCAGGGTATCGCATATGAAGCTCTATACCTAAGATGGAATCTTCATCGTAATCGACATAATTGTTTTGTGAATTCTTGTACAAAAACAAAACTGAGAATAGTACTAGAACTGACACATACAAAACCGGAGTAAGCAACCACTTGTTGTCTCTAATAAAAGGCACCTTGTTTAAATTCATAATTATTCCTTAATGGGAGTAACTTTAATCATTTTATCAGGAGTATCAACAATTCCACTTTCATCTGTTCCCTTTTTAATTGCATCAACAAACTCCATTCCTTCTTCAACTTCTCCCCAAACTGTATATTGACCATCAAGCCATGAACAATCCTGGAAACAAATAAAAAATTGAGAATTTCCTGAATCCTCGCTTTGAGATCTTGCCATGGAGGCTGTGCCTCTCTTATGGTTTTCGCTGCTAAATTCCGCCTTTAAGTCTGGTTTGTCAGATCCACCTGTTCCAGTTCCTGTTGGATCCCCAGTTTGTGCCATAAAATTTGGTATAACCCTATGAAAAACTACTTCATTGTAAAAACCTTCTTCTGCTAGCTCTGCGATTCTTTTACAGTGGTTTGGCGCGAGGTCGGTTCGTAATTTAATCTTAACAATGCCCGTTTCTAGCTCTATATTTATGTGAGTAAAATCCATAATAGCCTCCGTTTCCCTTTTTAAAATCAGTTTACACTAAATATGTCTTATTTGGACTCTTTTTTCTTTTATTTGAGCAATTGCAATGTATAATAAAAGACTGAAAGTTTTGCCTTTTAAATATTTTACCAATTAGGAGGATATATGCCTTTAATAACTAAAGATCATGAAGAATTTAGAAGTGCTGTCAGAAGATTCACTGAAGAAGAAATAGAGCCTATAGCTTCAGAGCTAGATGCAAAAAATGCTGAAATACCAACTGAAATTATACAGAAGATGGCAGAACAAGGTTACTTCGGTATAGTTTTTCCCGAAGAATATGATGGTCTTGAATTAGACAATATAACTATGTCGATAGTTGCAGAAGAACTAAGCAGAGGGTGGCTTAGTGTAGGAAGTGTTATGACACGTGGAGTAATAATGGGCACATTGTTAATGGCTCATGGAACTGAAGAACAAAAGAAAAAATATCTACCTGGACTTGCAACTGGACAAATACTTCCTGCTGCGGCTTTTACAGAACCTGATTCTGGCTCAGACTCGGCCAGTATGAGATTAAAAGCTACAAAAACTGATGGTGGGTATTTGCTTAATGGTGCAAAAGCATGGTGCACATTTGCAAATCGCTCAAACTGTTTGATAGTCCTTGCTAGAACTGATCCTGATGCAAGTAAGCGACATAAAGGATTAAGTATATTCTTTGTCGACAAAGAACCTGGTGAAAAAATTGACCATCCTAATATTAAGGGTGAGCCTATACCTACAGTTGGTTATCACGGAATGAGATCTTTTAATCTTGCCTTTGAAGATGTTTTTGTTCCAGACGAAAATCTCTTAAGTGGTGAAGAAAATAAAGGCTTTTATCAATTAATGGTAAGTTATGAGTCAGCAAGATTGCAAACTGCTGCACGAGCCGTAGGAGTTTCTCAGGCTGCTTTTGATTTTGCTCTGCAATATTCAAAAGAAAGAGAGCAGTTTGGAAAACCAATATGCGAACATCAAGCAATAAGAATGAAACTCTCGGAAATGGCAGTAGAACTTGAAGCTGCTAGACAGCTTGTTTATTATGCTGCATCTATGAAAGATTCTGGTAAACGATGTGATTTAGAGGCTGGAATGGCAAAAGTCAAAGCTGCTAAAGCTGTAGAGTTTATAACAAGAGAGGCTATGCAAATACTTGGAGGATATGGTTACTCTAAAGAATTTCCAGTAGAGCGATACTGGAGAGATGGAAGAGTAATAAGCATCTTCGAAGGTACCAGCGAAATTCAGCACGAAGTAATTGCAAAATCAATTTTAAATAAATAGATTTCTTTAGGAGGAATTAAATTGTTTATATTAGATGAAGGAACACGAATAGTAGTACCAAGAACTGAGCTAACATATCCTGGTCATAATATGAAGCTACATACAAATGCCGCGAGTCCAGAAAAAACTCCTGTAGACCACGTAATGGCTGATTTAGAAGATGCATGTCCTTATGAATTCAAAGGTGATAAAAGTAGAGCGACAATGGTGGAAGCTCTTAATACTTTAGATTTTGGAAAGAAAGTTATAACTGTAAGGCCAAATAATCTAAGGTCAGAATTCTTTAGAGGAGACATGGAAGCAGTTTTGAGTGGTGCAGTTGATAAGTTTCATGGAATCATAATTCCTAAATGTAATGGACCAGAAGATGTAAAACTGGTTTCGGACACACTTGATGAACTAGAAGCTAAAAATGGATGGAAAACCAAATTAGCAATTGAAGCTTTAATAGAAAGACCTAGGGCTTTAGAATATGCTTTTGAAATGGCAAAAGCCTCCCCTAGGATGGCTGGATTAATTTTTGGTATTGCTGATTATACTGCAGAACTTGGTGTAGATCCTAGCGCATGTTTAGATGGTCAGAATGAAGTATTCTATTATGAAAAGAAAGCTGTGATTACTGCTGCCAAAGCCGCTGGTCTTCATGCTATTGATAATGTTTATCTAGGTCTTTGGAGAAAAGATGATACTCCTGAACAAGTTAAAAAAGTTGAAGATGGTTTAAGAAAAAAAGTACAAGGCTCGGCTTTAATAGGTATGGATGGAACTTGGGTGATTCATCCTCAACAAGCTATCATTTCAAATGATGCATTTACTCCGAATGAACAACAAATTAAAGAAGCAAAGCAGCAATTAGAGTTCTATCATGAAATGGGTGGAGGATCAATGTTCAATCCTGAAACCGGCGAAATGATTGATGAGGCTACTGCAAAAATAGCACTTATGAGAGTATCAAAAGCGCATCTTGCTGGATTGGTTGACAAAGAATATCTCGACTCAATGGCCGAAAAAAGTAAGTCTATAACTGGCTATGACATATTAAGCTCAACCGATTAAACTATACATAGTCAGATTATCAGCAAAAACAGGTAAAATTACGTTATGAGTTCAAGTAAAGATAGATCATGGATAATGAGAACCTATGCTGGACATAGTACTGCCAAGGAATCAAATAAACTTTTTAAAACTAATTTATCAAAAGGACAAACTGGTTTAAGTATTGCTTTTGATCTTCCTACTCAAACAGGCTATGACTCAGACCATATATTATCAGAAGGAGAAGTAGGAAAAGTAGGCGTACCTATTTCTAACATGGAAGATATGTTAACTCTTTTTGATGGAATACCTCTAGACAAAATGAACACGTCTATGACGATAAATGCAACTGCTGCATGGTTATTAGCTTTGTATTGTGCAAGTGCTAAGGAAAACAAAGTAGATTTAAAAAATCTACAAGGGACAACACAAAACGACATAATGAAAGAATATTTATCAAGAGGAACCTATATCTTTCCCCCTAAAGAATCAATAAAATTAATCTCTGACATGATAGTCTTTTGCTACAAAAACATACCCAAGTGGAATCCAACAAATATATGCAGCTATCATTTACAAGAAGCAGGAGCTACTCCTGTCCAAGAAATAGCTTTTTCACTTTCTAATGCGATTTGCATACTTGATGCAGTTAAGGACTCTGGAGAAATTCCTGAAAAAGAATTTCCTAATGTTGTTGGTAGGATATCTTTTTTTGTAAATGCTGGAATTAGATTCGTTGAAGAGTTATGCAAGATGAGAGCTTTTACAGAAATGTGGGATGAAATTTGCCTTAAAAAGTATAAAGTTGAAGACCCTAAAAATAGAAGATTCAGATATGGAGTACAAGTAAACTCACTGGGATTAACTGCTCAACAACCAGAAAACAATGTAGCGAGAATTATTATAGAGATGTTGGCTGTGACTTTAAGTAAAAATGCCAGGGCACGAGCAATACAGCTTCCTGGGTGGAATGAAGCGCTAGGTCTTCCAAAACCGTGGGATCAACAGTGGTCTCTAAGGTTTCAGCAAATTTTAGCTTATGAGACAGACCTTTTAGAGTATTCTGATATATTTGAGGGTTCACCGGTAATAGAAAGCAAAGTTAAGGAGCTAAAAGCTGATGCTTATAAAGAAATTGATAAAATTGAAAAGATGGGAGGCGCAACCGTCGCCCTAGAAAATGGTTATATGAAGGAATCATTAGTATCATCACTTTCTAAAAGGTCCCATGAGATAGAAACAAAAGAAAAACAAATTGTTGGTGTAAATTGTTTCGAAGAAACTGAAGAATCTCCGCTCCAAATGGATGAATCTATACAAAAAGTCAATGAAGATACTGCTAGGAAAAAAATTGATTCGTTAAAACTTTTCAAAAAAAATAGAAACCAAGAAATTATAAATAATAATTTAAAAAAATTACAAAAAGCCATAGAAGACAAAGAAAACATTATGGGGATATCTATTGAGTGTGCATCTAGTGGTGTTACTACAGGAGAATGGGCTAACACTTTAAGAGAGGTACTTGGCGAATATAGACCTCCTACTGGCACATCAATTTCCGCAAATATAGAAGATGACTCTACAGAGATTGCGCGTAAGAAAATAAGTGAAGTTAATGAAAAACTTGGTAGACCGCTGAAAATACTAGTTGGGAAACCAGGTTTAGATGGTCATTCAAACGGTGCAGAACAAATTGCGGTTCGTGCAAGAGATGTTGGAATGGAGGTAATCTATCATGGAATCAGGTTAACTCCTCAAGAAATTGTAAGTACCGTTGAACAAGAAAACGTTGATTTAATAGGGCTTAGTATATTGTCTGGCTCTCATCTAACTATAGTTCCAAGAATAATAAAAATGTTAGAAGAGAAAGGTTTTCAGTCAACACCTTTAATCGTTGGCGGAATTATACCTAACGAAGATCATAAAGTGCTTAAAGGTTTTGGCGTAAAAGCTATTTATACTCCTAAAGATTATTCCCTTAATGAAATAATGGTAGATTTTGCTGAAATTGTAGAAAAAGCAAATTAGCGTTCTTTTTTCTTTCCATATCTAACTTCTTCTTCGTAAGTTTGATACTCTTCAATAAATTCATCCTTAAACTCTTGGAAACTTCGTGATTCTTCTACTTTAGAATTAACTTCGGAAATTAAAACAGATCTCTTTTCCCTATCTATAGATAAAAAGACTTCTAAATCTTCAAAGTCCCACTTATAAGTCTGAAAGGAATATATTGAAGTCTCTGATATTGGATTAGAATAAAAATCAATTAAAATTTGGTAAACAGCATTCACAATTTCCTCTAAATTTTCATCATTAGTTGCCTCTATTGAAACCCTTGAAGATAGAACGGTGCCCTTGAAAAAATCTACAGTTGAAAGTGAATTCTTATATGTAAAAAGATTTTTTGTATCAAAAAGGGTGCCATCAAACTTATAAGATTCGATTTTGGTTCTTTTCTCTATTCGCTCTTTTCTGTAATCGAAACCTCGCTCTTTAATTGTTCTTTTTGTTTCGCCAATAGAACTAGCAAGGTTAAAACCCGTAATTAAATTTCTATCAGTCTTAAGCTCCGCCTTATTTTTATCTGGCATCATCCAATCCGGTCTTTTTTCCCAGAGATCCTTGGTAGAAGAACAACCAATCAATAATAGGAAAATAATAAATATAGGAATTCTTTTACTAAATTTCATCTCTATTCTCTCTTACCATCGTTCCCTTGGTGAACCTTTTCTTTTTCTCATGTTCTTTTCATTTTGTCCAAATTCTGGATTGTTAATTGATTTTATTACTTTTTCGTTTATTTTAACTTTTCTTTGATGATGTTCAATCATATCTTCACTCTTATTATAATTCCAGCGTTCTCTTGGTGATTTTAGTGCATACATGTAACTCTCTGATAGCAGGAAAAAACCCAAGAAACTAAGCATAAAATAGGTAAAACTATTTTTTTTTGTCATTTACTAATGATACATTCGAAAAAATAAATTAAAATTCATAGTGTGGACAAAATAATTAAAAAAATTAAGAAAGATTATTTTTTATTATCATCAATACTTATACATCTGTTAATATTTGTTTTTGCCATAATTCTTAGTGATTTCCATTTTATATATAAGAAGCCAATTAAATATATAGAAATTACAGAAATTCAACAAGAATATAATGATATAGATAATGAAGCAGAAAGATTTGCAAAGAATACCAATAAAGCGGAAAAAGAAAAAGCATTAAAGAACAAAAAAAATAACTATAGTCCTCCATCAAAGAAGAGTGTTGAAAGTAAATTCTCAAAAAAAAGAGAGAAGGAGGACCTTGAAGAAGAAGATAAATCAGGTGACTTGAAAAAAACTGAGAAGAAGAATAAGAAACAGAAAGATTTGAAAGATAAGAATCGTGATTCCATAAAAAATCAAGCAAGCATATTCAAACCAGATATGTCTTCTGCTAATGCTAAAACAGAAGCCACAGTTGATCTTAACACTAAGGAGTTTAAATATATCTCCTATATGTTGAAAATCAAAAGAAAGATTGAGATGGTATGGGAATATCCTCCTGAGTCTAAAAACAGAGGAGAAGTTGGAAAAGTCCTGGTGAAAATGTCAATCAGTAGTGATGGAAAATTAATTGATGTTAAGATTTTACAATCTTCTGGATTTAAAAGATTAGATAACGAATCAAAATCATCTATCATAAAAGCAGCACCCTACCCTCCATTCCCTAAATCATGGGGGAACTTGCAGAAATTGAATATAAGAGTTGCTTTTTACTATGCTCCTGGAGCATGGGATTTTTAAATTATTTTCTTTTTGTTATTACTCTTCCAATTATATAATACTTTTCTTTTGCGGCTTTAAATGCTTTGTCTAATTTTTGTAAATCATTTTCGTTTATACAAAGAACCATGCCAATACCCATATTATATACACTTAGCATTTCTTGATTATTGAGTCTGGCATGATGACTTATAAAATTAAAAATTTCTGGTATCTTCCAGGAATCTGGATATAAATCATAATCTAAGTTTTTCGGAATGATTCTTGGAATATTTCCCAAAAGTCCTCCTCCTGTTATATGAGCTATTCCCTTAATCTGAATTTTATTTTTTATTTTATCAATCAAATCAACATAAATTCTTGTTGGCTTCATTAAGGTGTTTGTTAGTTTCTTGTTATTTAAAAATTTACTTTTTCTTCCAAAAAAGAGCTTTCGAATTAATGAATATCCATTTGAATGAATCCCATTAGATTGAATTCCAATTAATAAATCACCTTTTTTTACTTTCTTTGAATCTATTAAATAATTTCTATCAACTATTCCTAATGCGAATCCCGCTAAATCGAAATCTTTTGATTTGTACATGCCTGGCATCTCTGCAGTTTCGCCCCCTATCAATGAACAACCAGATTTAATACATCCTTCCGCAACACCTTTGATGACTTCTGAATGGTACTTTATTTCTAATTTAGAAGTAGACAAATAGTCAAGAAAAAATAAAGGTGTAGCACCAGAACAAATTAAATCGTTTACGCACATCGCAACCAAATCTATACCGAGTCCTTTAACCTTACGAGTTCTTATGCCAAGATCAATTTTTGTTCCAACTCCATCAGTACAAGCAACCAATATAGGTTTTTTTATTTTCTTTTGTTTTGCTTCAATTGAATAAAGAGCCGCAAATGATGTAGTGGAACCAACAACCTCCTTGGTTAGAGTCTTCTTTACATAAGGCTGAATGCTTTTAACGAATTTATCTCCTGTGTTAACACTAACTCCAGAATTTTGATAAGTTGTTTTTTTCTTCATATAAGAACTAGTTTACTATACCACCTAGAATTCTTATAATTTTTGGAATAAAAGGCCCAAGCATAGATATAATCACTAGAAGAGAAATAAAACCAAAGACAGCCATAGCTAATCCAATTGCTCCTGCTCTTCCTAATTTATCACTACGTGAATCCATTAATGATTATCTCCTTTGGATAGTTTTTTAATAAGATACTGGTCCTTTGAAACAAATATTGGAAAATATCTTAGAAACCTTACTACACATAATAAAAACAATGACAGAAAGCCTAACGAAATCAATATGCTTTCTATTCCAAAATGAAAATGATTGTGAGTAATTGAAGGATAAATAAGGACGATTTTCTCAAGAAATAGTCCGAGAAAAGAAATCGCTGCAATTGTTGCTAATGCAGGTTTTACTATTTTTGTTGTTCTAGGAATAAGTGTAACAAATGGTATAACAAATACGGCTGTTACTGTTACCCAAGACAAAGACTTCCATGGTTGTTCAAATACTCTCATTCCAATAAAACCAGTTTCTTCTGGCATATTCGCATACCAAATTGGAAGGAATTGAGAATAAAAAGTGTACAGCCAAAAAACTGACAGTCCGAACATTATTTTGGCAGCATCATAAAACTGATGTTCGGTAATTATTTTATCTAGATTAAAACGATTAGTTAGTATTGAAGATAAGATGATTAATAAACCTAAAGCTCCTAAGAGAGAAGCAACAAAATAGTAAACACCAAAAAGTGTGCTATAAAAGTGAGGATGTAAGGACATAACAAAGTCCCATGATAAGAAACTCATAGATAATGCATATATAAAAGCCAATGCTACAGAAAGCTTATAGAGATTTGAATCATAATCCTTTTCTTTTTCGTCGTCAGAAGAAAGAAATGCAAAAAAGCCAGTAAATCTTTTTGTTCCAACACAATCCTGCTTGATTGAATTATATAAATATAAATATATTAAGATGTGTAACAATCCTATAGAAATGATACTTCTAAAAAAAACCAAAGGAGTACTAAGCCATTTTTGTTTATATTCTAAAACTGTGTATGGCATTGTGTATTCTCTTCCTAAAAATAAAATAAGTAGAAATATGAAAACAAATGGCAAGAAGGCAGCGAAAGATTCGCTAATTCTCATGAGAGACCTTCCCCAACTTGAACTAGTAATTCTCATTGCACAGGCAAAAATTACTCCACCGTGAGTAATGCCGGCCCAAAAAACAAAATTAAGATGAAATGCTGACCAAGCTGCATCTTGATGTCCAAGAGCTAAGGAAGAAATAAAAGTTATTACACCTAAGAGAAACCCCCCTAAAAGTGAATATTCAACAACTTTTGGGAAAACTACTTTCTGATCTAATGTTTTAGATATATCCGAACTCATTGTATCTCCTTATTTCACCTTTCCTTGCAGATATCTTACATAATAAACTACATCCCATGCCTCACTAGGAGTAATTCTTCCATAGGCAGGCATCATAACTTTTCCCCCATATCTTATATATGCGTATATGTATCCATCTGTTCGATTTTTTGTTTGTTGTTGATTTAAATTTACAGGATAAAAATATTTCTTTGGTCTTAAATCATTGGCAATTACAGGACCATCTCCTTTCCCTTCCATTCCATGGCATGAATAACAATAAGTTTCATAAAGGACTTTTCCTTTTACTAAAGATTCTTTTCCCCTATTAGGTCCTTTTTCAATTGCTTCGTATTTATCTCTGGAAAGCTCTCTTGGAAAATTATCAGAAAAAACTGAGTTCTCAGGATAATCACGCGCTTCTTCATAGGGTTTAATGCTAGGATGATCCCACATATCTGTAGACCAAGGAAGAGCAATGGAAGATAGTGTTCCTAATAGAAAAATAGAAATCAAAACTAGAAAAAAAGAATATTTATTCATTATTTATCTTTATCTCCTTTTGCTGGCTTGTGTTCCCAGTCATCAAGGTCAGGTCTGGTACCCTCTTGCCGTGAAGTAGTTTCTACTTTTGGTGGAGCTTCTGCTTTTGGCTCTTCTTTAACCTCTTCTTTTGGTGGAGCTTCTGCTTTTGGCTCTTCTTTAACCTCTTCTTTTGGTGGAGCTTCTGCTTTTGGCTCTTCTTTAGCTTCTTTTTCTCCCTTGGACT
>MDTE01027230.1_pt1 | contig 24429 bp, 26 predicted proteins | sample 811231 | NCBI WGS metagenome assembly MDTE01 (sample SAMN05326651, study PRJNA326480) | marine metagenome | isolation source: seawater | place: Indian Ocean: Red Sea | collected 2010 | reverse complement strand
CGACGGCCGGGTCATCCTCGAGGTGGCCAAGGCCGACGGCGACCGCCTGTCGACCCGGGTGGCCCACGGCGGCACCCTGATGGGGAGCCCCGGCCTCCACATTCCCTCGGACCGCCTGTCCATGCGGGCCCCCACCCCCGAAGACCTCGAGGCCGTAGAACGCTTCGTGGAACTGGGCGTGGACATGATCGCCGTCTCGTTCGTGCGCTCGGCCGACGACCTGGCCCGGTTGCCGGTCGACCCGCACCCGTCGGGCCCCATCGTGGTGGCCAAGGTGGAGACCCGGGCGGCCATCGACGACCTGCCGGCCATCATCGAGGCCTCCGGTGCCGTCATGGTGGCCCGAGGCGACCTGGGTAGCGAGTGCAGCATCGAGGAGCTACCCATACTCCAGAAGGAGATCATCCGGCAGTGCATCGCCCTTGGGAGGCCGGCCATCACGGCCACCCAGATGCTCGAGACCATGGTGTCGAGCCCGGAACCGACCCGGGCCGAAGCTTCCGACGTGGCCAACGCCGTCTGGGACGGCTCAAGCGCCGTGATGCTTTCCGGGGAGACCGCGGTGGGCATCGACCCGGTCAACGTGGTGGCCACCATGGCCCGCATCGCCGAGCGGGCCGACGAGGCTTTCGACCACCGGGGCTGGACGTCGGAGTTGTCTGAACTACGGATGACCGACACCGACGATCCGAACAGTTCGATCACCGACGCCATGACCCAGGCCACGGCCCGGGCCGTCGACGAACTGGGGATTGGCACCATCCTCTGCATCTCGGGGAGCGGCTTCACCGTGCGCTCCATGGCCCGGTTCCGGCCGTCGGCCCGGATCCTCGGCCTGAGTTCCGACGAGCGGACGGTCCGTCAGCTCACCCTGAGTTGGGGGACGATCCCGTTGCACCTGCCCGACGAGGGCGACCTGGACAGCCGGGTAACGGCGGCTATCGCCGTGGCCCGTAACCGTGGCGAGGTGGCCGCCGGAGAGCTGGTGGGCGTGCTGGCTGGCACCGATGTGCGGTCCCGGTCCACCAACGCCCTGCGGATCGAACGGGTTCCGGAGGCCTGAGGACCCATTCCGCTGTGGCCCGGTGGGGTCCCGGGGTCAGGCGCAGCGCGGGTTGAGGTCGAATGGGACCTCGACGACCTGGCCGAAGAGCGAGCAGTCGCAGGTGGCCACGCAGTCGCCGAGTTCGGCGCGCTGGTCCCAGAGGCCGATGGCCAGCGCGGCGAGGGCCACCACCACCACCACCCGGACGACTAGGCGTCGGAGCAGTCGGGCGGCCAGCACCAGGAGGAGGACGGCCACCACGATGCCGACCACGGCGAGGGACCGGAGGCGTTCGGGGTTGGCCCAGGCGGGCAGATCGACAAGCGCCGGGAGGTGGTCCGGGTCCAGCGGCGTCCCCTCGAGGATGCCGCCCGGGAGACGGTCGGAGGAGGAGGTCCCGGGCACTGGGCGAGGGTAGCGACGTTGGCGGCACTCAACCGGTCATCGTCGGGGGTGGAGTCGGGACTACCCTCCGCGCCATGAGCGACACGCGCCCGGTGACCCTGTCCGGATCCGGCCCCCCGGAGACGGTGTTGGGACCCGAGGACCCGGCCTCGGACGCCGCCCTGGCTGATGCCCTGGTGACAGCCGACCCGCGGCCGGCGGTGGCCGCCGTGCTGGAGGGGGACCCCCGCCACCTCGAGGCGTGGGCCCGGCTGGGCGACCTGGGCCGTGACGCCATGGAGACCTATGCCGCCTACCGGGTCGGCTACCACCGGGGCCTGGACCGACTCCGGCAGAGTGGCTGGCGGGGGTCGGGCTACGTCCGGTGGGCCCACCCGACCAACCGCGGCTTTTTACGGGCCTTGGCTGGGCTGGCCCGGGCGGCCGACGCGATCGGCGAGGTGGACGAGGCGGAGCGGTGCGAACTGTTCCTCCGCCAACTCGATCCGGCTTGGCCCGGCGAGGTGCCCGAAGAGGGCTTCTCCTGACCGTCAGTCCGGTGGCCGCTGAGGTGGGGGAGGTGGGCCTGTGAACGGGACGGTGAGCAGGGTGCCATTCGTCGGGGCGGTGCTGACTGGCGGGGCGAGCCGCCGGATGGGCAGCGATAAGGCCCTCCTACCCATCGAGGGCCGACCCATGGCTGGAGTGGTCGCCAGGGCGCTCCGGGCGGCGGGAGCGGTCGCGGTGGTGGCCGTGGGAGGTGATGAGAAGGGCCTGCGAGCCGCTGGCCTCGACTGGGTTCCCGACGAGGCGCCAGGGGAGGGCCCCCTCGGTGGCGTGCTGTCGGCCCTGGGCTGTCTCGACGACGTACCCGTGGTGGCTGTCCTGGCCTGCGACCTTCCGGCGGCCTCGCCGGAGAACGTGGCCGCCGTAGTGGCTGTGGCGGCCGACCACGTGGGCGTCCCGGCGGTCGCCGTGCCCTTGCAGTCTGGCTCGGAAGGAGGGCGCCAGCGGGAGTGGCTGCACGCCGCGTGGACCGCCGAGTCCCGACCGGTCTTGGCGGCTGCCTGGGAGGCTGGAGAGCGGGCGCCCCGAAGGGCCGGAATGGGCCTGCACGTGGTGGAGGTCGAGGTGCCTGAACCAGGCGCCCTGGCTGATGCCGACCGGCCCGATGACCTCCTTGGGGGCACGGGAAGCCGGGGCCGTGCCGGACCGGACCGGTAGGGTGCGAAAGCCCCGGTCGTCGGCCGATGGGCCGGACGACCGGAGGTCACATGTCGGACGAGCAGGTCCCCGAGGTGGACGTCGACGAGTTGGCGTCCCGCCTCGCGGAGGGCGCCCCGCTGTTGGACGTGCGGGATCCCCACGAGGTCGAGGAGGTCCGGGTGCCCGGAGGCCTTCGCATCCCGCTCCAGTCATTGCCCGACCGCTTCGACGAGATCCCGGCCGCCGCTACCATCTTCGTGATCTGCGCCGTCGGTGGACGTAGCCGGGCCGCGGCCGAGTTCCTCCGGAACCGGGGCGTCGATGCTGTGAACGTTGCCGGTGGGACAAACGCCTGGGTGGCCGCTGACTTCGATACCGAGTCGGGTCCGGAGGCAGACGCGAAAGGAGCGGGCTCCTGAGCGGTCGGCCCCGCCCCACGTACCGGATGGTCGAGGAGCAGGGCGAGTTGGAGTCGCTCCTCGGGGTGCTGGCCGCCGAGGACCGCATCGCCGTGGACACCGAGTTCCATCGGGAGAAGACCTACTACCCGCAGGTCGCCCTGGTGCAGGTGGCCTGGTCGGGAGGCCTGGCGCTGGTCGATCCGCTGGCCGTTGACGTCCGAGCCATGGCCGGCCTCCTGGATTCTGGAGTCCTCGTGGTGATGCACGCCGCCGGCCAGGACCTGGAGGTCTTCGACCGGGCGTGTGGCACCACGCCCGAGAACCTCTTCGACACGCAGGTGGCGGCCGGGTTCATCGGGCTGTCGTCACCGTCGTTGGCCACTCTCCACGAACGGGAGTTGGGGATCCGCCTTCCCAAGGGCGATCGGTTGACCGACTGGTTGGCCCGCCCGCTCACCGACTCCCAGACCGACTACGCCGCCTCCGACGTGGCCCACCTCCTGGAGATCCACGACCGCCTCGTCGATCGGCTGTCCGCCGACGGCCGCCTGGCCTGGGCTGAGCAGGAGTGCCGGGAGATGCTGGACCGGGAACGGGGCCGCCGAATCCCCGAAGACGCCTGGCAACGCATCAAGGAGGCCCGCCAGCTCGGGGGTCGGGCCCGCGACGTGGCCCGTTCGGTGGCCGCCTGGCGGGAACGGAGGGCCGCCGAGTTGGATCAGCCGGTGCGCAAGGTGGTGCCCGATCTGGGCGTGGTTGCGGTGGCCCAACGGGCACCCGCCTCGATCGAGGAACTGCGGAAGGTCCGAGGCCTCGACGGGCGGCACTTCAAGGGTGCGGTGGCCGAGGGACTCCTGGCTGCGGTGGCCGCGGCGGAAGACCTGCCGCCCCTGGCTGCCGAGCCACCCCGCCGGGACTCGGGACGGGACGTGCGGGCCGCGGTGACCCTGGTGTCGGCATGGGTGGCACAGATGGCCCGGGACCGGGACCTGGATCCGACCCTCGTGGGGACCCGCAGCGACATCGAGGACCTGGTGCGTGGCGTAGACGGTGCGCGCATGACCGAGGGGTGGCGACACGAGCTGGTCGGCGGGCCGGTGGACGACCTGCTGGCCGGCCGGGCATCGTTGGCCTTCGACGGGCGCGGCGGCCTACTCCTCGAGCCAAGGGTCGCCGCGGCGCCCGCTCCCCGCTCCCCGTGGCAGCGTCGGTAGGATGGGGAGTAGTCATCCCCCGGTTGCCGGTGGGAGGCCCCGGCGCCCTTCACGGGTCCGGGAGATGGATTTCAAGAAGCAGTTGGGACGCCTGAGAGCGTCGTTGATCGGAGGCTCACCGTGAAGAAGGGTCGGCACCGTCGCTACGAGGAGGCTCGGGCGCTGAAGCAGAACCAGGACCTTGACCTTGACGCCATCTTCGAGAGCCTCGACGTGGTCGAGCCGACGGGTGAACAGGACGAGGAGTCGTCGGCATTCGATGCCTGGGCCGACGAGTACGACGAGGACGAGGATTCCGAGGGGCTCGAGGAGACGGCCGAGTCGGCCTGATCGCTCCGACAGGCCCCGACAGGCGGGGTCGGCGAGTTCAGCCGCCGGTCTCGTCGAGGATCTCGTCCAGCTTGAGGATGTCGTCAGCGGACAGCATCCCGATGAACCTGCCGTCGGCGTCGGTCACGGCCAGCACGTCGGCGTCGGCCCGTTCCATTGCCACGATGGCGTCCCGTAACGACCAGGTCGGTCGTGCTGACGGCAGGCCCGTGTCCAGGAGGACGCCGACCCGCGTGTCGTCCCAGTCGGACCGCTCGATGGCCGACACCTGGGCGAGGCTGATCATCCCCAGGTAGTCGACGCCATCTACCACGGCCACGGCCCGCTCCCGGCGACCGAGGACGTGGAGGTACATAAACTCGGCCACCGTCGCGTCGGGCGGCACGGTCAGCACGTCGGTGTCCAACGCCGAGGTGACGGGCAGGGTGAAGCGCCTTTCCAGATGCCCGAGGCGCACGGAGTGCTGGTGCTCGGCCACCGACGACTTGCCGGCCACCACCTGGCTGACCGCGGCGGCAACCAGCGCCGGGACCACGAACGACCCTCCGGTCGACTCGGCCACGAACATCACCGCCGAGATGGGAGCCCGGTAGCCGGCGCCGAGGAAGGCGGCCAGCCCGAGGGTCGGATATAGGCCGGGACGGTCGGACTCCAGCATGGTGCCGGTGAACTGGCCGAGAATCACGCCCTGGACGGCCAGGGGAATGAACAGCCCACCTACGCCGCCGGCGGCCAGGGTGACGATGGTGGACGCGATCCGCAGCCCGAAGAGCAGGGCGATCAGGCCTAGGCCGTGATCAGGCCGGACTACCCACTCCATAGCCTCGAAGCCGGGGCCCACGGTGAGCGGGGCGTCGAAGGCCAGATCGGCCACCATGGCCAGACCGGCGAGTGAGGCGCCACCGACAAGGGTGCGGACCAGGAACGAGGGCTCCTTGGACTGCATCTTGGCCCACCTCACCAGCCACGCCATGGAGCGGCCGCCGAGGCCGGCAAAGATGCCGAGGAGTAGAGCGCCGAAGACGTCGCCCACCTCGACAGCGGTGAAGAGTCCCGCCAGGTCGGCGGCGTCGAACCAGAGCACGTCGGTGTCGGACTTGAGCGCCAGGTTCTTGACGTCGAGGCCGATGCGGTTCTGCGGGTCGTTCAGGAACGGGATGACCGGCTCGTGGCCAATGAGGTTGATGTACGACACGTAGCTGGTGGCCGAGGCCAGCAGGGATGGAAGGAGCGCCCGCCGGTTCACGTCGTCGCGGTATGGGGCCTCGAGGGCGAAAAGCACCCCGGTGGCCGGGGCCTTGAACACCGCTGCCACGCCGGCCGCAGCCCCAGCGGTCAGCAGGATCTTGACGTCCTCCCGTCTGAGCCAGCGCCGGAACCGGTCCCGGACCCCGAGGCCGATTGTCGATCCTGCGTAGATGGACGGGCCCTCCAAGCCGAGGGACCCCCCGAAGCCGATGGTGCTGATGCCGGCCAGCAATTTCACCGGCAGGTCGCGAAGCGGCAGGCGCGGGGTCCGGTCGTGGAAGGCACGGTTGAACTCGTCCGAGGTGCCCGGAGCCAGGCGCCGGCCCGGATAGCGGAGGATCAGGGAGGCCAGCAGGAGGCCGACGCCCGGGGCACACGCGATCTGCCAAAGCGGTCGGTCGAGGAGGCGGTGGAGCAGGACGGTGGCCGACAGGTACTCGAAGGCGGCGATGGTGCAGGCCACCAGAGCTCCGGTCAGGACCGAGAGGGCGAGGACCGGCGTGTCGCCACGGGTGGCGATGTTGCGTAACCGGTTCACGGCGTCCTTCCTACACCTTCGACACCGCCGATCCTCAGACGGCACGCGTCCCGGGGCGGATCGGAGGGCTGGTTCCCTGCCATCCCGGGCCGTCGGGCAGACTTGGGCAGTGCGTCTGGGGTTGGCCTTCGGCGGACGGGACAGGGATCCCGTGGAACGGGAACTGGTGGCCGCGTTGGGTCCCGATCGCGTGGAGACCGGAGCGATGGCCCGCGGCCTTTACAGCACTGACGTCTCGGTGACCCGGGGGGGCCGCGCCGGGATCGTCTGCTTCCCGGAGACCACTGAGGAGGTGGCGGCCTGCGTGCGGGCGGCCGTGCGTCATGGCCGGGCCTTCGTACCTCGAGGGGCGGGGACCGGGCTTGCCGGTGGGGCGGTGGCGTGCGACGAGCCGGTGATGATCGTGACCACCCGCATGGACCGGATTCACGAGGTTGACGTGGGCCGACGCCTGGCCTGGGTCGGTCCGGGCGTGGTGAACCTGGACCTGACCCGTCATCTGGCCGGGACTGGTCTGCACTTCGCCCCGGACCCGTCCAGCCAGCAGTCGTCCACCATCGGCGGGAACGTGGCCAATAACTCGGGAGGGCCGCACTGCCTCCAGTACGGAACGACCACCGCCCACGTCCTGGCCGTAGAGGTGGTCCTGCCCGACGGCGAGGTGGTGGTCCTGGGGAGCGAGGAGGGCCGGGCCGTCGGCTACGACCTCCGGGGTGCCTTCGTGGGCGGGGAGGGCACGCTGGGTATCGCCACCAGGATCTGCGTCCGTCTCAGTGAGGACCCGCCGGAGGTGGCTACGCTGCTCCTCGACTTCACGAAGGTGGAGGACGCCGCTGAGACGGTGAGCGACATCATCGCGGCGGGCATCGTGCCCGCAGCGCTGGAGATTATGGACCAGCGGGTGGTGGAGGCCGTCGAGCCCTTCGTCCAGGCCGGGTATCCGATGGACGCAGCGGCGGTGCTCATCGTGGAACTGGACGGCCTGCCCGACGGGGTGGCGACCGAGGTCGAGCGGATCACGGCCGTCGGTAGGGCCCACAGTGCTCGGTCGGTGCGGGTGGCGGCCGACGAGGACGAGCGGGCCCGGATCTGGAAGGGCCGCAAGAGCGCCTTTGGGGCTGTCGCCGTGATCAAGCCCGATTACTACCTCAACGACACCGTCATCCCCCGGACCCGCCTGGCCGAGGTCCTGGTGCAGATCTACGAGGTGGTGGATGAACGCGACCTGGTGGTTATGAACGTGTTCCACGCCGGCGACGGGAACCTACATCCGCTGATCGCCTACGACGCCCGGGAGCCGGGCGTGATGGAGCGGGTGCTCGACGCCGGCGAAGAGATCGTGCGGATCTCGCTGGCGGCCGGCGGCGTGCTGTCCGGCGAGCATGGGATCGGCCTAGAGAAAAAAGGCTTCATGACCCTGCAGTTCAGCGACGAGGACCTGGTCGCCCAGGGCCGTCTGCGCGATGCCTTCGACGTGACCGGCCTGGCCAATCCCGCCAAGGTTCTCCCCTCCGGCGCGTCCTGCGGGCACGTGACCAGCCTGGGGCGACCGCCCGACGGGATGTGGGTGTGATCGCGGTGCGCTCGACCAACAGGGCCATGGATGCCTTCCGCGAAGCCATTGGCGACGCAGGCGCGGTGTGCGTACGGGGCGGGGGCACCCGCTGGTCGGTGGGACGTAGCTGGGTCGGGGACGCCGTGCGCGAGGTGGCCGCACCGGTGGGCGTGGAGGCCTTCGAACCGGCCGAGATGACCGTCAGGGTAGGTGCCGGGACGACGCTAGAGGAACTGGCGGGAGCAATCGGCATGCACGGTCAGGAGGTGGCTCTAGATGGTCCGGCCGGTGCCACGGTCGGCGGAGCGTTGATGGTGGGCCGTAGCCCCCTGCGCCGGGGCCGTCTGGGGGAGGCCACCGACGCCCTGCTGCAGGCCGACTGCGTGGGTGCCGACGGATCGTTCTTCACCGCGGGTGGCCCCACGGTAAAGAACGTGACCGGCTACGACCTTTGCCGACTCCTCGTTGGCTCGCTGGGCACATTGGCCGCTCTGGGTCGGGTCATCCTGCGGACCCGTCCCGTACCCGAGGCCAGCTGCTGGTTGTCCGGTTCGGCGGAGCCAGCTGCTGTCCGGCTCCTGGTCCACCGGCCGGCCACCGTCCTGTGGGACGGGACGCGGACGACCGTCCGGATCGAAGGCCATGGTGCGGACGTCCGGGCCCAGGCCGACCGGCTCCGGGATGCAGGCCTGACCGAGGCGGAGCCTCCCTCGTTGCCACCCTGGCGGGATCGGTGGACCGGCTCGCTCCCGCCCGGAGCGGTACTGGAGTGCGGGGCCGGTGTGATTCACCGGGGGGAGCCGGGACCGGCCCCCATCATCCCGGCCGGGGTGGCTGTCCTGGCTGCCCGGATGCGGGATGCCTTCGATCCTGATCGCCGGCTCAATCCCGGGTGCGATCCGCACCGGGTGTCTGCATGAGGGTTGGCGGGATGGCTGTGGGGGACTCCGGAACGAACCTTGGCCTGAATGACGAGGCGCTTGCCGCCTGCGTCGAGTGCGGCCTGTGCCTGCCCCACTGCCCGACCTACCGGGTGACCGGGGACGAACGACGGTCGCCCCGGGGCCGGATCGCCCTAATGCGGGCCGTGGAGTGGGACGACGCGACGCCCGACGACGAGTGGCACGAGGCCATGGACACCTGCGTGGGCTGCCTCGGCTGCGAGACGGCCTGTCCGTCGGCGGTGCCCTACGGACTCCTGATTGCCGGCACCCGGGCGGCCGTGGCCGCCGATCGGGGTGTGCCCTGGCGGCTACGGATCGGCCTCCACCTATTGTCCTGGCCCCGTCTCGTGCGTTGGGGGAGCCGGGCTGCCGGCCTCCTCCAGCGCGTCGGCCTACTGCGGCGTTCCGGGATCCTGCCGTCCCGGATCCCGCTGCGGGCTTCTGGCGCAAGGACCGTTGGCGATTACGGTGGAGCCGAGGCAGAGGTGGTCCTGTTCACGGGGTGCGTGATGGACGCCTGGCAGCCCGAGGTGCACGCCGCGGTCATCGACGTCCTGAGCGCCGCCGGCATCACCGTCCGACGGTCGGGCGATGCTGCCGGCTGTTGCGGGGCGCTGCACGAGCACGCCGGAATGGTCGATGGAGCCCGAGCCCACGCTGAACGGGTACTGGCGGCCCTCTCCGACGGGCCCTCTTCTGGCGCGCGGTCCGAGCCGATCCTCGTGGACTCGGCGGGGTGTGGGGCGGCGTTGAAGCACTACGGCGAGTTGCTGGGCACCCTGGAAGCCCAGGCCTTCGCCGAGCGAGTCTTCGACGTGCAGGAATGGTGCGCCGCGGACCCCCGAGTGCTCGCCTTGATCGAGGGGGCCGCTGAGGCCGCCTCGGCGGACGAAACGGAGGTGGCCGACCGGCCGACAGTGGTGGTGCAGGATCCCTGCCACCTGCGTCACGTGCAGGGGTGCCACACGGCGGTCCGCGACCTCCTTGGTCCGGTGGTAGAGGTGCGCGAGCTCGACGACGAGGGGCTGTGCTGCGGTGCCGGTGGTGCCTTCCAGGTGCTGCAGCCCGAGCTCGCTGGCGCTGCACGGGACCGCAAGGTTGCCTCTGTCCACCGCGCGGCCCGGGGTGAGCCGGGCGTGACGGTGGCCAGCGCCAACCCGGGTTGTGCCCTGCACCTAGCGGCGGACCCGTCACTGGGATCTGCCGGTGTGGTGGTCCGCCATCCCATGGAGGTACTAGCGGACGGCCTCCGGCGGGCGGGCATGCTGGAGGCCGGCGAGGGAACGGTGGACGATGGCCGGTGAGTTCGAAGAGATCCGGGGCCGGCTGGAGGCCATCGCCGAGGAGCTGGCCGACCTGGCCATCATCCGCCTCCGGGAGTCCATCGACGCCGGCGGCCAAGAGATGCCGGTCGACGAGAAGCGCCTGACCCGGGCCCGTCGAGCCGTCGAGAAGGCGGCACACCTCCTCCAGGAAGGAGATGGCAGTGGGGGGTTCCCGGTCTGACCCGGGTCGCCAGGTTGGCGCAGGGCGGCTGGAGCCAGACAGCTAGGTACCGACCACCGGAATAAGCACCCGGCCGTCGTCGGCCCGTGCCACCCGGAGGCGGTGTCCGGCCGGGACCCGCTCGTAGAGTGTGGTCCGCTGGACGAGGCGACGGCCCAGCGGCTCCACGAGGCCCAGCAGGTCCGCTTCGGTGACCTGCTGGCCATGCTCGGCGCCGGCAGCCCTGGAGATGTTCTCGTCCATGAGCGTCCCGCCCAGGTCGTCCACCCCGGCTTGGAGCAGTTGACGGACCCCGTCGAAGCCGATCTTCACCCACGACGACTGCACGTGGTCGATGGAGCCGTCGAAGGCGATGCGGGCCACCGCGTGGACGAGCAGGTTCTCCCGGAAGGTCGGACCCCTGCGGGCCTTCTTCTGCAGGTAAATGGGCGAGGCCATGTGGACGAATGGCAGGCCTACAAACTCGGTAAACCCACCGGTCTCATCCTGGAGATCACGGCACCGCAGGAGGTGGCGGACCCAGTGGTGGGGCCGCTCGATGGAGCCGTACATCATGGTGACGTTCGAGCGGATCCCGACGGAGTGGGCGGTGCGGTGAGCCTCCAGCCATTCCTCGGTGGTGATCTTGTCCGGGCACAGTACGTCGCGGACGTCGTCGTCGAGGATCTCGGCCGCGGTGCCGGGCAGGGACCGCAGGCCGGCCTCGTGGGCCCGTCGGAGGTAGTCGCTCAGGGGCTCGCCGAGGCGCCGTGCCCCCTCGGTAACCTCCAAGGCGGTGAAGCCGTGGACGTGGATGTCGGGCACCGCGTTCCGGACTGCCCGGGTCACGTCGAGGTAGTAGTCGCCGTCGAAGTCGGGGTGGATCCCGCCCTGAAGGCAGACTTCGGTGGCGCCCATGCGGGCCGCATCGGCGGCCCGGCCGGCAATCTCGTCCATCTCCAGGAGGTACGGGGTGCCCCGAAGGTTGAGGGACAGTGGGCCCTTGGAAAAGCCGCAGAACCGGCACTTGTAGGTGCAGACGTTGGTGTAGTTGATGTTCCGGTTGGCCACCCAGGTTACGTCGTCGCCGACGCTGCGTCGCCGGAGGTCGTCGGCCACCTCGGCCACCGCTGCGACCTCGGATCCCCGGGCGGCGAACAGCGTCAGGAGCTCGGACTCGCCTGTGCGCTGCCCGGCCATCACGCCGTCCAGCACCTCCCGGAGCCGACCGGTGGCCGCAGGATGACCGGGCACCAGCACGGTGGGGCTGGTCGGCGAACCGGAGTACCAAGCGGTGGAGCGGTCGTCGATCCGTCGGACCTCGGCACCGTCGCCGGGACCGTCGTGACCGTCCGCTCCTGAGGTGGTGACCAGCTCGATCTCCTCGGGGAAGACGGCGCCCGGATCGTCGCGCCCGAGCCCCTCGGCGTCGCTGCGGTCCATCACCGCGAAGGACAGCCCGGAGTCGAACCAGCGGTCGGGGTCCAGCACGTACTCGGGGTGGGCGGTGAGTCGCGGAGCGAGGACGTGGCCCCGGTCCTCGGTAACGGCGGTCAGGCGTTCCAGGTCTGGCCAGGGCCGTTCGGGGTTGACGTGGTCGGCTGTGACCGGTGAGACGCCGCCCCAGTCGTCGACACCGGCGTCGAGGAGGACGCCGAAGTCGTCGGACAGGTTGGGCGGGGCCTGGAGGTGGACGTTCGGGGGGAGAATGACCCGGGCCAAGGCAATTGCCTCGTGATAGGCGTCGTCGGGGCAGGGGGCCTCGGCGTGCATGGCCGTCCCGGGCTTGGGCAGGAAGTTCTGGACGATCACCTCCTGGACGTGGCCGTGGCGTCGGTGCGAGGCGGCGATGGCTTCCAGAGCGGCGATGCGGTCGTCTCGGTCCTCGCCGATGCCAACCAAGATTCCGGTGGTGAAGGGGATGGCCATCTCGCCGGCCGCCTCCAGGGTGGCCAGGCGGCGAGATGGGGCCTTGTCGGGGGCGCCGCGGTGGCAGGGCAGGTCATCACGGAGGGTTTCGACCATCATCCCCTGTGTGGGGCTGACCGGCCGCAGGGATGCCAGCTCCTCGGCGTCCAGGGCGCCGGCATTCGCGTGGGGCAGCAGGCCGGTCTCGTCGAGTACTAGTCGGGCCATGGCGGCCAGATAGCCAATTGTCGAGGTGTGCCCGTGGGCGGCCAACCAGTCGGCCGCCGCTGTATAGCGCAACTCAGGCCGTTCGCCGAGGGTGAAGAGGGCCTCGTGGCAGCCCACAGTGGCACCCCGGCGGGCGATATCCAGCACCTGCTCGGGGGAGAGGTAGGGGGCGTCGAGACGGGCCGGCGGCTGGGCGAAGGTGCAGTAGCCGCACCGGTCCCGGCACAGCATGGTCAGGGGGACAAAGACCTTGGGGCTGTAGGTCACTCGGTTGCCGTATTGGCGGTCCCGGATCCGGCGGGCCTCGGCGAACAACTCTGGCCCGGTGGGAAGGTTCAACGAGGGAGTGGCGGCGGAAGTGCTCATCGGGTGGCTCCGTCGGGGGTTCGACCGGGTCCGGGTCGGCTTCGGATGTGGTGTGGGGTCACGTCGGCGTGGCAGGCGGGACAGGCCACGGCCTGCTCCAGTGGGGTCCCACAGACGTCGTGCACCAGGAGGGTGGGAGGTCCGTCGTCGGCGTACCAGCGGTCGCCCCAGTGCATGAGGGCCATCAGGGAGGGAGACAGGTCAGCGCCCTTGGCGGTCAGGCGGTACTCGTGGCGGATCGGCCGCTTCTGGTAGGGGACACGCTGTGCGATACCCAGTTCCACAATGCGATTGAGTCGGATGGTGAGCAGGTTGCGGGCAATGCCCAGATCGCGGTGTAGCGCCTCAAAACGTCGGACACCACGGAAGAGGTCTCGAAGGATGAGGAGCGTCCACCGGTCGCCTACGGCTTCGAGCGTCGCCGCGATGGAGCAGGCAGGGACGTCATCGTCCTCGTGGGTCATCTACCGACCGTAGCAGTCCGTTGCGATACGCAACGGACCCAGCGGGATCCCGCGCGTGGATCGGGTAGGAGCCCGTCAGGAACTAGTCAGGAGAACGTGGCCGCCTTGTCGGCCAGGTTGGCCAGGAGATCGTCGAACGAGGTGATGAAGGCAGCTACGCCCTCCTCCTCCAGGACTCGGGCCACGTCGGCCAGGTCCACGCCGACCGCCGACACGTCGGCCAGCACCGCTCTGGCAGCCGCCGGGTCGGCATCGACCGTGCGGGCCACGGTGCCGTGGTCCTCGAAGGCCTCCAGCGTGGCGTCGGGCAACGTGTTGATTGTGTTGGGCCCGATAAGGGTATCGACGTACAGGGTGTCGGGGTACGCCGGGTCCTTGGTCGACGTTGAGGCCCACAACGGACGCTGCACCCTCGCCCCGAGAGCGGCCAGGACCTCCCAGCGGGGGCCGCTGAAAGTCTCGCAGAACATGGAATAAGCCACCTGGCCCTGAGCGACTGCTGTCTGGCCCCGGAGCGCTGTTGCCTTTTCGGTGCCCACCGTGTCGAGACGACGGTCTACCTCGCTATCGGTCCGGCTGATAAAGAACGAGGCCACGGACGACACGTCGGAGAGGTCCACGCAGCCGTCGGACACCCGGGCCTCCAGGCCGGACAGGTAGGCCTCCATCACCTCGTTGTACCGGTCCAGTGAGAAAATGAGGGTTACGTTCACGCTGCGACCCTCGGAGACCATCTGCCGGATGGCCGGGATTCCCTCGGAGGTGGCCGGGATCTTGACATAGAGATTGGGCCGGTCGATCCGCTCGTCGAGGACACGGGCGGCGGCGATGGTGCCGTCGGTATCGGCGGCCAGGGAGGGGTCGACCTCGACCGATACGTAACCGTCCACCCCATCGGATGCATCGTGGACCGGGCGTAGCACCTCCAGGGCGTCGACGATGTCGCGTATCACCAGGTCCCAGTAGGCGTCGACCACGGTGGCTCCGTCGGCCATCAGCCCTCGGAGGGGCTCGTCGTAGGCGTCGGTGTCCGTCATGGCTTTCTGGAAGATGGACGGGTTGGAGGTAATGCCCCGGACCCCTCGGTCTACCCAGGTGGCCAACTCGCCGGAGTCGATCCAGGAGCGTTTCAGATTGTCTAACCAGGGGCTCTGGCCCTGATCGGCGTGCAGGTCGTGGAGGCGGGTCAAGTCGGATCCTCGGAGGTCAGTCCAAGAGGTCCTCGGCGGCGGCTACAACGGCGGCTGGGGTGATACCCAACTCGGCCATGACCCGGTCCCCAGGGGCCGAGGCGCCGAACCGGTCGATGCCGATCTGCCGGTCCGACCAGCGGTCCCAGCCGAAGGTCACACCGGCCTCCACCGACACGGTGGGTACGCCGGACGGCAGCACCGAAGCCCGGTAGGACTCGTCCTGGGTGGCGAAGTCCTCCATGCACGGCATGGAGACCACACGGACCGAGCGCCCGGCGGCCGTTAGGGTGGCCGCGGCGTCCATGGCCACCGACACCTCGCTGCCCGTGCCGACCAGTACCACCTCGGGCTCGTCGGCGTCGGCCAGGACGTAGGCGCCGCGGGCCACCGCGGCCACGTCGTCGGTTCCGGGCAGGACGGGCACGTCCTGTCGGGTCAAAAGCAGGGCCGTGGGCCCGTGGCCAGCCACGATTCCGTGCCAGGCGGCCGACGTTTCGTTGGCATCGGCCGGACGGACCACCCGGAGCCTGGGAATGGCTCGGAGGGACGCCGCGTGCTCGACCGGCTGGTGGGTGGGGCCATCCTCGCCTACGCCAACCGAGTCGTGGCTCCACACGAACACGACCTTGGCGCCGCTTAGGGCGGCGAGGCGGACCGCTCCGCGCATGTAGTCGCTGAACACGAGGAAGGTGCCGTTGACGGGGAGCATCCCGCCGTGGAGTGCCAGACCGTTGGAGATGGCGCCCATGGCGTGCTCGCGGACCCCAAAGAACAACTGGCGTCCCTCCGGGCAGTCGGCGCCCTGTACGCCGCGGCCCTTGATGGTCGTCCCGGTATTTCCGGTCAGGTCGGCTCCACCCCCTATGAGGCCGGGCACGGCGTCCAAAAGGGCCTGCAAGCAGGCGGCGCCGGCCTTGCGGGTGGCCACCGAGACGCCCACATCCCAGGTGGGGAGCGCATCTGCCCAGCCGTCGACGCCGCCACCGGACCACGCAGCGTCCCAAGCGGCCCTGTCGCCGTCCCAGGCGGCCATCCGCTCCTCCCACTCGGCCCGGGCCTTCGAGCCGCGGCGGCCCGCCGAGCGGTACATGTCTAAAACCTCGTCGGGCACGTGGAAGGCCTCGTCGGGCGGTAGGCCCATGCGGCGCTTTGTCTCGGCGATGCCCTCGTCGGTCAGGGAGTAGCCGTGGACGGCCGAAGAGTCGACGTCTGGGGACGGGTGGCCAATGTGGCTCCGCAGGACGACCAGCGACGGGCGGTCCTCGACGGCCATGGCCTCACGGATCCCGGTCTCGATGACATCGAGGTCCTCGGCGGCCTCGCCGAGGTCCAGCACGTGCCAGCCGTAGGCCTGAAAGCGGGCTGGGGCGTCGTCGGACAGGGCGAGCTCGGCGGGCCCGTCGATGGTCACGTGGTTGTCGTCGTAGACGGCAACGAGGCGCCCGAGGCCCAGATGGCCGGCTAGCGACGCCGCCTCGTGGCTGATGCCCTCGGCGAGATCACCGTCGCCGCACACCACGAAGGTGTGGTGGTCAGACACCTCGGCGCCGAACCGAGCTCGCAGGTTGCGTTCGGCGATGGCCATCCCGACTGCGTTGGCAATGCCCTGGCCCAACGGTCCGGTGGTGACCTCCACGCCGGCCGTGTGGCCCACCTCGGGGTGGCCCGGGGTTGCCGAGCCCCACTGCCGAAAGTCGCGCAGGTCGTCGAGCGTCAGGCCGTGTCCGGTCAGGTGGAGCATGGAGTACTGGAGGACCGAGGCGTGGCCGGCCGACAGGATGAACCGGTCCCGGTCGGGCCAGTCGGGGGCCTCGGCGTCGTAGAGGAGGATCCGGGTCCACAGGACGTGAGCCAAAGGGGCCAGCGCCATTGCCGTGCCCTGGTGTCCGGAACGCGCCGCGTGCGGGGCGTCCATCGACAGGCCCCGGACAACGTCGACGGCGATCCGCTCGAGGTCTCCGTGGCCTCCTCCTGTCCCCACCGCAGCGTCCGTCATTCTTTCCACCTCGGCCACTGCCGGCCCGTTCCGTCGTGGTGTCCTGCGCGGCATCGTCGGTGGATCGCGCAGCTTCGTCGGCACCCTATCCGCGGCCCTCACGGGCTCGGGGAACCTGTGGCGGACCGGCGGGGTGGTCAGGCCGCACGTGCCCCCAGCAACAGGGTCGAAGCGGTGAACCCATGGAGATAATGCCGGCCACCGACGGGACCGATCTCGCCGGCGCAGGCCATCCCGGCCACATCGGTGGTTTCGAGGCTGGCCACAAGGCGCCCGGCGTCGTGGCCGGGCGCCCCGAACAGATGGCTGCCCCGTCCGTTGCAGGTGAAGGTCAGGGCTGTCTCGGCGACGAACGAATCGAGGCGTGCCTCGAGGTCGGCGGAGGCCGCCTCGGCGTCGCGTACCTGGAACTGGACGGTGGTCCCGACGGCCAATTCGGCCCCGACCGCCAGACTCCGAGACTTCCGTTGTGCACCGAGGATGCCCCGGATCAGGAAGTCGCCCGGCCCGAACGATTCCCGGTGCTCGTCGAGCACGATTCCCAGGTGGAGGCCGCGTCGGAGACGTTCCCGGGTGGCGTCGTCGGAAGCGGTCAGAAGCTCCTCCAGACGGTCGAGGGCGGGCCGTCCGGCGAGTGCCCGGAGCAGCGGGCCGTCGGCGTCGGTGACGACCATGGGTTCGCCCACCGGGCGACAGCCGGTGGCCACCACGGCGGCGGCGGCCAGGTCACAGGGGAGTTGCACGGCGACCGCCCCATCAGAGAAGAGGTCGTCGTCCAGGATCAGGTGGTTTCCTCCGGAACGCCGGGCGGCCGAGGCCAGTCCGCCCACCACGAGGTTGACAGGGTCGAGGCCCTCGGCCAACGCCGCGGCGTCGAAGGCGAACGGGTCGGCCACGAGGAGGACTGGTCCGCCTCCGGCCCGGGCGGGCAGGCGGGGTTCGGTGGGGTGGGCCTCCATGCGAATGGGCAGGACCGGTCCGGTCCGGCCGGCCCACAGTACGACCGAAGGGCCGTCCTCGAGCTCCTGTCGGTGGGCCAGGGTGGCCACCGCCGTGGCGCCGAGCAGGTGTCCGGGGTGTAGGAGGCGTCGGACGGCCCGGGCCACCAGCGGGGTAGACACCACGTGGGGACCGGAGGTGAACAGGACGGCCAAGTCGGGGGCGGAGCCCACCCGGTCCAGGCACTGGCCGACCACCTCGGCCACGGCGACTTCGGGGTCTGGATGCTGGCTGAGGGCGACGGCGTACCGAGAGGAGGTCATGGATGCTCGGGTCGGTGTGATCCGGGCGACGAGAGTCGGCTCACGCCGGGTCGGCCGGCGGAGGAAGCAGCGTGAAGGGCACGACGGTGGCCGGTCCCCGGTCGATGCGGCACTCGGCCTCAACCGTTCCGAATTCTTCGAACTCCAGCTCGGCCCGGACCAACCGGTATCCGAAGCGTCCTGGCTCCACCGACAGTGGCTGCACGTTGCGGGCCACCTGTTCGCCATCGCGTTGGAACACCACCTCGAGGACGCCCTGACCGGAGTGCTCCTCCGGGCAACGGACGATGACGGCCAGGTGAGGCGCCCAGGTGACCGGCGGTGGGGTCGGGGCGGCGGCGCTGAACTGGATGCCGGTCAGGTCGATGTGGGTGGCGCCCCCGGGTACGGACTTGAGGTCGATGCCCTCGAAGAACAGGGCGGCCAAGATTTGCATGATGGACAAACTACGCGGTGGACCAATGGGGCCGGGCAGCGAGAACGGCGCCCGGACGACGTCCGATCCGCCCCGTCGACCGGAGCGTCGTCTCGTACGATGGCGCCCCGTGCGCCGGCGCTTCCTCCTCCCCCTGACGCTGCTGACCGCGGCGATCCTGGCCGGCATCCAGGCCCAACGCACCGACCAGGCCGCCGGGGACTGGGAATTGCGACCGGGGACCGAACCGCTGCGAGCCGACACGCCGCTGCTGTCCATCCGCCGGATCCCCGAGTTTCTGCAGGCGCCGACAGCTGACCGGCGGCTCCGCGAGGCGGTGGGTGGGCCAATGGCCGAGCTCGCCGAGGGCACCTGTCTGTCGGTGGTCGAACACGGGCGTCAACTGGTGTCGATCGACGTCGACGCGCCGATGGTGCCAGCTAGCGCGCAGAAGTTGCTGACCGGGCTGGCCGTCCTCCGCCACCTAGGACCCGATGGGGTGCTGAAGACGCGCGTCCTGGCCGACCGGACTCCGGTGGACGGGGTGGTGGACGGGGACCTCTGGCTGGTGGGTGGGGGCGACCCCCTTCTGATGACGACTCCCTACGCGACTCGCTTCGATGATCCTGCGCCCTACACCGACCTGTCGGTCCTGGCCGACGCGGTGGCCGACGCCGGCGTGGAGGTGGTTGAGGGTGCCGTGGTAGGTGACGAGTCGCGCTACGACCCGGTCCGATACCTGAGTTCGTGGCACAAGCGATTCAAGCCCGGCTACCGGATCCAGTCCGGGCCACTCAGCGCCCTGTCCGTCGACGATGGCTTCGTCAACTGGGACGAGGCGAACACTGCGGCCTCCCTGAGCGTTCCGGCCGACGACCCGGCCGAGTTGGCCGCCCGCCTGTTCGACGACCTGCTCGAGGAGAGGGGAATCGTGATCCGACGTCGGGCCGACTCGGGGATGGTGCCGGTGGCCTCGCCGGCGGTCACCCTCGCCGAGATTCCGTCGCCACCCATGTCGGCCATCGTCGAGCAGATGCTGGTGGAGAGCGACAACACCACGGCCGAACTCCTGGTCAAGGAACTGGGGACCGTCGAGGACGGGGAGGGCACCACCGCGCGGGGCCTGGGCGTGCTCGAGAATCTTCTGGCCGCGGCCGGGCATCCCATGGACGGGGTGGTGCCGCACGACGGGTCGGGACTCGACGACGACAACCGGGTGACCTGCCGGCTGCTGACCAGCCTGCTGGAGGACCGGGAACATGGAACGGTGCTGGTAGAGGCTCTTCCGGCGGCGGGGGACCAGGGCACGATGAAGAAGCGGTTCGTGGGCACGGCGGGGGAGGGTCGGGTCCGGGCCAAGACGGGCACTCTGAACAACGTGGTGAGCCTGGCCGGGGTGGTCGACACCACCGGGGGACGACGCCTGTCCTTTGCCTTGATCACCAATGGCGACCTGCCTGAGGGGACCCGTGACCTCCACGAGGCGGTGGTGCTCTCCCTCCTGGGCCATCCCGCCGGACCGCCCACCGAGATCCTCGGACCCCGCCTGGCCGTCGATCCGTTGGGCGCCACCACCTCGGGCGGATGATTCCAACGGGAAGCCACGCTCCGGGCGTGGTCCGGGGCCTGCCCATGTTCCCGCTGGCGACCGTCCTGCTGCCCGGTTCGCTGCTGCCTCTTCGGCTCTTCGAGGACCGCTATCTACGAATGGTCGAAGACCTGCTTGACGGAGACCGGGAGTTCGGGGTGGTCCTGATCCGACGCGGCCATGAGGTGGGCGGCGGCGAGGAGTGCTACGAGGTGGGGACCCGTGCCCGCATCCTGGAGGCCAACCGGGTCCCGGACGGACGGTGGTCGGTGGTGGCCTTGGGGCTCCAGCGCCTTCGCGTCGAAGCCTGGTTGCCGGATCACCCCTACCCGGTTGCCGACGTCCGTGCCTGGCCGGACGACCGGCACGGGGGACCACCAGCTGGGGCAATCGACGACCTTCGGCGGCGCGTGGCTCGCCTGCTGGACGGACACCGCCGACTGGGCGATCCGGTCCCCTCAGCGGATTCGGTCGACGGGTGGGCGCTGGCCGACGACCCCGCTTTGGCCACCTTCCAACTGGCCGGTCAGGCACCTCTGGGGACTTTCGACCGGCAGCGGTTGCTGGAGGCCCAGACAGCGGCTGGACGGGCGGCCCAGCTGAGCCGCCTCGTCGACGAGGCCCGGGAGGTGGTAGAGCTCCGCCTAGCAGAGGGACAGGGCGCCTGACGGGCTGGTGGGTCGTCGGGCGAGGGGGTGGCGACCCCCGGTAGCGTGGGTCGCCGATGGCCCCCGACCGTCCCACCGGCGACCTGCCGGAGCTACTCAAGCGGTACGTCCGCCAGGAGACCCTCGATCCGCTCCGGAACCTCGGGCGCTTCGTGGTCTTCGGCCTGGCCGGCGCCATCGTGATCGCTGCTGGCTGCCTGCTGCTGGCCGTGGGAGGCCTACGCCTCCTCCAGGAGTGGAAGGCCCTGGACGGGAACTGGTCGTGGGTCCCATACCTCGCTAGCGCGGTGTTCCTCACTGGGACCGCCGTCCTGGCCAAATCGCGGATCGGTTGGGCATCCGGCTCGTCGGCGGATGGTGGACGCTCTGGGGAGGCCACGTGACCGGGGACCCGATCACCCGGGAGGACCTGGAGGCTGAGCTGCGGGCCACGGTGGGCGATCCGGACGGCACGGTGGCCGCCGCCCGGCCGCGGCTGATCGCCGCGGGGGTCGCCGTCGGGGTTGTGGTGGTGGTCGCGGTGTACCTGGCCGGCCGTCGGTCCGGCCGTCTTCGCTCCACGGTGGTCGAGGTCCGACGGATCTGATGGCCTATCTCCTTTCGGGCGTCACTCGGAGCCTTGTCGGGCGGGCCGTGCGCCGGGGTCTCCTGGGAGGCCACCCGGCATGGCGACTGGCCCTAGTGGTGGTCGGACTGACCCGCCTCCTTCGTTTCCTCGGAAAGGCGAGGTCCGCCGCAGTCCGCGAGGACCTTCGGCCCGGCGAGACGGTCGTCGTTAGCCACCTAGCGCGGCCGACTGATGCCACCTCCGACGAGGGATTCACTGGGAAGGCGTTCTGATGCAGGTGGAGTTACGGAACCCGACGCGGATCCTGGAATTTGACGGCCCAATGTCGGTGGCCGCTCTGCTGAACCGCCTCGAGGTCAACCGGGAGTCGGTTCTGGTGATCAGCAACGGGACCCTCGTGCCCGGCGACGCCAACCTGGCCGACGATGCCCACGTCGAGGTTCGGTCGGTCATTTCGGGGGGCGCCCGATGAGGACGGCGCCGTGAAGTGCCGGGTCTGTCGCGGACCGGCGGTCATCGATGTTCGGCGCCACAACGCAAACTTTTGTCCGGAGCACTTCCTCAAGTTGTGCCGCGACCAGGTGGCCAAGGCCATCGAGAAGCACTCGATGCTGGAGCCGGGTGACCGGGTGCTTGTGGCGGTCTCGGGCGGCAAGGACTCCCTGGCTGTCTGGGACATCCTCCTTGAGTTGGGGTACCAGGCGGACGGGCTCTACCTCGGCCTGGGCATCGACGGCTACAGCGACCGGTCCGGCGAGGTAGCCCGTAGGTTCGCCGACGAGCGCGGCTTATCGCTTGAGGTGGTGGACCTGCCTGGCGACTATGGCTTCGACGTGCCCGACGGGGCCCGGGCCGCCCGGCGGGTGCCGTGCAGCGCCTGCGGACTGTCCAAGCGCCACCTGTTCGACGAGGCGGCACGGCGCGGCGGCTATGGAGCGGTGGCCACAGGCCACAACCTGGACGACGAGGCGGCGGTCCTCCTTGGCAATGTGCTGCGCTGGCAGGGGGAGTACCTGGGACGGCAGCGTCCCGTCCTCTACGAGGGCGCCGGCTTCCCGCGCAAGGTGAAGCCGCTGGTCCGACTGGGCGAACGTGAGACGGCGGCGTGGTGCGTGCTGCGGGGAATCGAGTACGTGGTGGAGGAGTGCCCCATGGCGACCGGCAACAGGCATCTGGGGTACAAGGAGGCCCTGAACGCCATTGAGGAGCGGTCCCCGGGCACTAAGCACGACTTCTACTTCGGCTTCCTTGCCCGGGTAGCCGACCGCTTCGTTCCCGAGGTCGAATCGGAGCGGGGGCCGTTGAGGACCTGCACGCGTTGCGGGGCTCCGGCGGGTGGCGAGGTGTGCGCCTTCTGTCGCCTGCTGGAACGGGCTGGTGGCCACCTTCCCGAGGGCCCCCTCTTCCAGGACGGTGCCGGAGCCTCGGTCACAACGCCGGACGGCCCCGTGCCGGTGGTGCTGGGTCCGACCCGGATGGGGCGATCGTGACGGCGCGTCCTTTCACCGACGGGGACCAGGTCCTCCTGGTGGACCGGAAGCAGCGGCGCTACCTAGTGCCGCTGCAGGCCGGGGCCGAGTTCCACTCCCACACGGGGGTGATCGCCCATGACGACATCCTCGGGGCGTCGGAGGGAGCGGTCCTTCGCTCCAGCCGGGGGAGCATGTTCACCGCCTTTCGCCCCACGCTGGCCGAGTACGTCCTGAAGATGCCTCGGGGTGCCCAGGTGATCTACCCGAAGGACCTCGGGCCGTTGCTGCTCCTGGCTGATGTGTTCCCGGGTGCCCGGATCCTCGAATCGGGGGTGGGGTCCGGGGCGCTGTCGATGAGCCTGTTGCGGGCCGGGGCCGAGGTAGTCGGCCACGAGATCCGCGAAGACTTCGCCGCCCGGGCGACGGCCAACGTCGAGACGATGCTGGGCAACGAGGCGCTGGCCCGTTATGACGTGCGGATGCGCGACGCCTACGAGGGGATCGAGGGCGATGACTACGACAGGGTCGTGCTTGACCTGCCCGAGCCCTGGCAGGTGGTGCCGCACGCCGCGATGTCGCTGCGGGCCGGGGGGATCATCGTGGCCTACACCCCGAGCATCGTGCAGGCCACCCGGTTCCGCTCGGCGCTCGACGAGAACGGCTTCCGGTTCGCCGAGACCCTCGAGGTTCTGAACAGGTCGTGGCACGTGGATGGCGACGCTGTGCGGCCCGACCACCGGATGGTGGCCCACACTGCATTCTTGACCCACGCTCGCCTGCTCGAGTCGTGAGCCCGGCGGCCCGTCCACGGGCCCTCCGGGGCTTTCTTGTGGCTTTCATCCTGGGGGCCGCTTCGCTGGTTGGGTGCGGTAGTGCCATCGATCCCGTAGCGGATCCGGCTCCCGCCACCCCCACGGGCGTCAATCCGACGGACGTCGGGCCGCCACCATTGGACCACGGCCTCGGCGCCGACCTTTTGTCGCACCTGCTCGACTCGACGGTGCACGTCAGGGGCCTGGACTGCCAGACTGCGCAGAAGGGCTCGGGCTTCGTCGTGGACGGAGGCCTAGTGGCTACAGGCGCCCACGTGGTGTCGGGGATCGATGTGCCGACCATCGTCATCGGCGTGGGAGACGAGCAGCGCGAGGTGGCCAGTCGGGTGGCGGCCTTCGACCCGGTGACCGACCTGGCCCTACTTCGACCGCTCGACAGCGTCGACCTGCCGCCGGCGCTGGGCCTGGGCGACGTGGTAGAGGACACCGTGGGAGCGATCCTGGTCCACGACGGGGAGTCGGCCCACGCCCTGCCGGCCGTGATCGCCCGGCGGATCCGGGCCACCGGGGCCGACATCTACGGCCGGCCCGCCGGTGGCCGGGACGCCCTGGTCCTCGCAGCGTCGGTACAAGTGGGCCATTCCGGGAGCGCGGTGGTGGATGCCAACGGCCGGGTGGTCGGGGTGGCCTTCTCCCGGGCCAGAGGCGGCACACCCGTTGCCTACGCCGTCCAAGCCACGGAACTCCATGTGCTTATGGGCCGGGTGGACCTGGACCCGCCCGGACACAGGCCCTGCCGCGACGCCTGATTCGGCCGCTTGTTTTAATGCGGACCGGCCGGGTGGCGCTCCATCGGCAAAACAGTCGATCGAGCGACTTGGAGGCCGCCCGATCGGAAGCGTTCTGTCAGAGATTCGGGTCAGTCGACCTCAATGTATATGCACTCTCCGGGGCACTCCTCGGCAGACTCGATAGTGGCCTCCTCCTGGCCGGCGGGCACGGGGGCCACGGCCTCGGCGCCGGCGGGGTCGCTGAGGATCTTGTCGCCGTCCTTCACATAGGCCAAACCGTCGTCGAGTAGGGCGAAGACGTCGGGGGCGATCTCCTCGCAGAGGCCGTCGCCGGTGCAGAGATCCTGATCGATCCAGACCTTCATCGTGGTTGAACTTTCCTCTCTG
>MDTE01161709.1_pt1 | contig 24448 bp, 22 predicted proteins | sample 811231 | NCBI WGS metagenome assembly MDTE01 (sample SAMN05326651, study PRJNA326480) | marine metagenome | isolation source: seawater | place: Indian Ocean: Red Sea | collected 2010 | reverse complement strand
GCGGCGGGATGCTGTTGTTTGGTTGGAAGAAGAGCCGCTCACAGGCTTACCTGAAAGATCACGGCACCGAGGTGCTCGCAATATTTTCGTCGGTTGAGCAAAACACCAGTCTGACCGTGAACGGTCGTAACCCGTTCCGCATTGTCTGCCAGTGGCAGCACCCGCAAACCGGTGAGCTTCACGTATTCCGAAGCGATAACCTGTGGTTCGATCCGAGCAATCATATTCAACAGGAAACAGTGCCCGTGCTGGTCGATGAGGCCAATCTCAAGCGCTATTGGGTGGATACCTCATTCCTGCCCAAGCTGGCCAGCTAGCAGCCTATTTGCCTCAGGTTCCCGGTGGGTACGAGTTTTCGTGGCCCATCGCACAAGCGTATTTACGCTCATACCGTTTGTCGGCCCAGGTTTCATAAATCCGGCTGGCAATCGGGTGAATCACCGGCCATAACAGTGGCTTGAACAACCAGCCAAAACGGGGGTGCGACCAGGCTCGCACATTGGCGTGCAATCCCGTTACCCACTCCCCGGTCCAGCTCATCAGATGCAATCGCCGAAGCAGTTGCTCCCGGGAAGGGAGTTGCTGGTTGCACGGGTTTTGTTCGTGAATATCCGCAAAGATCAGGTTGCCGGTCTGCAGTCTTCGCAGGGTGCGTATCTCACGCGCGCACAGGGGGCAGGAGCCATCGTAGAACAGGGTATCGTAGCGCGGTGCCATGGGTTCTCCGCTGTCAGCTGTTTATCCCGAAGGTATACGGTGTGCTGGGCGTGGATGGTTCAGTTTCCTCAAATGCATTTGGTAATTGTTTGATAATGCGGGTGCTTCCTGTAAACGCTACACTGTGTTGCTAATCGCCAGATTGTTGCGCTGGCGAAACTCCTGTGCCCTGAGCGGCACTCCGACAAGGTATAACGGCCCATGGATGACCAGAAGACAGAATCCCCGCAATCGAATGGCACAGGTTCGCGATCGTTCGCGGATCTCTCCACGCCAATCTACGGGTTGTTCATCCTTGGCATTCTGTACACCCTGTATATTGCTCATCAGATTGTTCTCCCGATCATCCTGGCGGTACTGACCAGCCTGTTACTGGCGCCTCTGGTCAAAAAGGCTTACTTGCGCTGGCGCATACCGCGTGTGGTATCCGCATTGGTTCTGGTGCTGGCGGTCCTTGCCGGAATTCTGGGGCTGGGTGCCGCGGTCGCCACGCCAGCTCTGGAGTGGGCCCAGAAAGCACCGGAGGGGCTGTCTCGCCTGTTGGTGGGGGAAAGTGAGATCATGCGCCAGATCGACAAGGTCAGTCAGTCTGCCGAGCAGGTCGAAAAATCGGTTGAGGAGCTTTCCAAAGATCAGGGCACCAAACCCACCACGGTGGTTCTGCAAACCGACTCCTGGCGCAGTCAGTTAATGTCCAAGGCCCGAAACGGCATTGCCGGGCTGGCGCTGGCACTGGCGTTAACCTATTTCCTTTTGGTCAGCGGCGACCGGTTGATTCGCAACTTCGTCAAGCAGTTGCCCCGGTCCCAGCGCAAGACAGTGCTGAGGATCACCCACGATTCCCAGCATCAGATAGCGCAGTATCTGGCGGTACTGGGGTTGTCCAATACGTCTGTCGGCGTGTTGACCGGCCTGATCTGTTGGGCCATCGGCCTGCCAGACCCGGCCGTCTGGGGCCTGATTGCAGGCCTTGCCCGGTTTATTCCGTACCTTGGTAACATGCTTACCATCACCCTGTTGGCCATAGTCTCCGCCATTTCCCTGGACGTGCTCTGGATGATGGTGCTTGCGCCGATCAGCTTCATTGTGCTCACCACGATTGTCGGATTTTTCCTTGAGCCCTGGATTCATGGTTTCCGGATGGCCATCAACCCCGTGATCATCTTTGTTTCGATCTTCTTCTGGGGCTGGTTGTGGGGGCCAGTGGGGGTTCTCCTTGCTGTGCCCTTGATGACGGTTATCCAAGTGGTCCTCAAGCAGATTCCGCGATTAAGGCCGGTTTATCGGGTAATCGCTCGGTAAACCGGTTGAGTCTAATGGATATCCGTAACAGGCCCTGACACACCCGGTGATCTTTCCTATTCTGTCTGGGTAGTTTATTCACCTGAACAGGAGGGTCTGTTGCCGATGATCCCGTCCTCAATGAAGGCGATGGTTCTGAAAGGCCATGGCGGAATTGATCAGCTCATGTATCAGGATGTACCGGTACCTCAGCCGAGGGAAGGCGAGGTGCTGGTTCAGGTAACTGCCACCGCCAAGAACAACACAGACCGCAAAGCCCGTGAGGGGCTATACCCCACTAAAAAAGGGGAAATGACGTCGTTCCAGATGGGCGGCAAGCCTACGCTCACCTTCCCGCGCATTCAGGGGGCCGATATTGTCGGTCGTATTGTTGCTGTGGGCACGGGTGTCAGTGAACAGCGTATCGGCGAACGCGGCTTGTTGGACTTCAACATCTATGCGGACAACCGCACAGACATCAATCTCACGCCGGATTATTACGGGCATGGCGCAGATGGCGGATACGCCGAGTACGTCGCTTTACCGTCCGATCAGTTCCATCACATTCCCAATCCGGACCTGGCCGACGCCGAGCTCGCTTCCATGGGCATGTGTTCTTATCAGACCGCCTACCACATGCTTACCTCCGCCAATATTCAGGCTGGTGAACGCGTGCTGGTTACCGGTGCCAGCGGTGGCGTGGGCACGGCACTGATTCAGCTCTGCCGGATTATCGGTGCCATTCCCTATGCTCTGAGCCAGAAGGACAAGGCTGATCCATTGCTGAAGCTCGGCGCCGAGGCCGTTCTCGACAGAACTGACATGGATAGCTTTGTCGATCGGGTGAAGGCGGAAACCGGAGGCAAGCCGCTGGACGCGGTCATGGACCTGGTGGGCGGCGACATGACGGACTATTTCATCGACGCCATGATTTTTGACATGAATGCCCGGAGCACCTATCCGAGGCTGAGTATTGCCGGGGCCAGTGGCGGCAACATCAGCGAAATTCTCTGGACCCGCATCTATCTGTACCAGGTGCAGATTTTCGGTGTGTCCCATGGCACCCGGGAAGAGGCAGAACATCTTATGAGATGGATCCGGAGTGGTGATTTGAAGCCGGTACTGCACGGTGCTTTCCGGTTGTCCGAGCTGCACCGCGCGGAGGAGTACTTCGTGAACCGAGGCAGCAATTACCTGGGGAAAATCGTGATTGTGCCCGATGCCCAGTGGCAGGAGCACGGGCAACCCTACGAGGTGGAGGCGGACTGATGAAACCGGAACTGACCATTCAGTTGATGGACACTCACGCCGGTGGTGATGTCAGCCGCATTGTTACCGGCGGCATTGACCTGTTGCCCGGCGACACCGTGCGGGCGCAGATGGAGTACCTCCGGGACGATGCTGACGGCTTGCGCAAACTCCTGCTGGAGGAGCCCTATGGCATTCCCGAAATGTCCGTGGATTTGCTTGTCCCTGCCACCGATCCCAGGGCGGCGGCTGGGTACATTATTATGGAGGTGATGGGATATCCCATCTATTCGGGTTCCAACACCATCTGTACCGCGACGGCGGTCCTCGAGGCTGGCATAGTGCCAAAGCAGGAGGGCAAGCAACACTTCATGCTGGAATCGCCGGCGGGTCTCGTGAACATTGAAGCTATTGTTCATGATGGCGTGGTAGAAGCGGTCACCTGCGAGGGCTTGCCGAGCTACATCCACACCCATAATGCCAGTATTAACGTGCCGGGCATTGGCGAGGTTGGCTACAGTGTGGCCTATAGTGGCGGGTTCTATGCCCTGGTGGATGCCAAATCACTGGGCTTTGACCTGACCCTTGACGAGGAACGGGAGCTGGCCCGCACCGCGCATGCCATTGTCGAGGCCATTCAGGCTGCCCGTGGATTCTCCCACTACACCCTGGGTGATGTCGGGCCTCTGCCATTTCTGCACTTTATGGGGCCGGAAGAAAAAGTGGCCGATGGCTATTTCCGCTCACGATCGGCCACCTACGTCCACCCCGGCGTGATCTGTCGTAGCACTACCGGTACCGGCACCTCGGCCAGGCTTGCGTTGATGAACTACGAAGGCCGAATCCAGCCGGGCGACAAGCTGGAAACCGTTTCCCTTCGAGACACCGGTTTTATCGGTGAATTTACCACGGTCGAAACCGAAGGCGAGTATCAGGTGGTCAAGAACAGTATCACTGGCAGGGGTTATGTGATTGCCCGTTCCGACATTGTGGTGAACTGTGACGACCCGATGGTGGAGTGTGATGGGTTGCACCACATACTATCGAGTCGCCACAAATCTAGCGTGGTCTGAGTCTTCGTTTCTCTGCCCGTCGCATCCAGAGCCAGGCGATAAACGCAATCACAGACACCGCCGCGATAATCAGCGTCGCCAGCGCGTTGATCTCCGGTGACACTCCCATCCGAACGGAGGAGAACACCACCATCGGCAAGGTGGTGGCTCCCGGGCCAGACACAAAGCTGGCAATTACCAGGTCGTCCAGCGACAGGGTAAATGCCAGCAGCCAGCCGGAAACCAGTGCCGGAGCGATGACCGGCAGGGTGATGACAAAGAAGGTTTTCAGCGGCGTGCAGCCCAGATCCATGGCGGCTTCCTCAATGGAACGATCCACTTCTCTCAGGCGCGCACTCACCACCACCGCCACATAGGCACTGCAGAAGGTCGTGTGGGCAATCCAGATCGTCGCCATGCCACGATCCACCGGCCAGCCAATCAGCTGCGCCATCTGCACAAACAGCAGCAACAGTGACAAACCGGTGATCACTTCCGGCATTACCAGAGGGGCGGTGATCATGCTGGACAGCAACGTGCGCCCGCGCATCTTCTTGAACCGGGTGATTACGAAAGCGCACAGGGTGCCCAAACACACCGCCATGCTGGCGGAATAGAAGGCAATGCGCAGGCTCATCCACACCGCCGACAGGATCTGTTCGTTGGCGAGCAGGGCGCCGTACCATTTGGTGGAGAACCCGGCCCATACCGATACCAACCGTGAGGCGTTGAACGAGTATACGATCAGCACCACCATGGGCAGATACAGGAACAGCATGCCCAGCATCAGCATGGTCTTCGAGAAACTTGGGGCTTTTAACCTAACCATTCTTTTCCATCTCCCGGGCCTGGAAGCGGTGGAACAACACAATGGGTACCAGCAGCAGCGCCAGCATCACGATTGCCAGCGCAGAGGCCACCGGCCAGTCTCGGTTGTTGAAGAACTCTTCCCAGAGCACCTTGCCGATCATCAGGGTATCCGGACCACCCAGCAGTTCCGGAATCACGAATTCGCCCACGGCTGGAATGAACACCAGCATGGAGCCAGCCAGGATTCCGGCCTTGGACAACGGCAGGGTAATGGCCCAGAAGGTGGTCAGGCTGCGGCAGCCCAGATCCGACGCCGCTTCCAGCAGGCGTATGTCCAGCTTCACCAGATTGGTGTAGATGGGCAGGATCATGAACGGCAGGTAGGCATAGACGATCCCCAGAATCACCGCGAAGTTGGTGTTCAGCATTTTCAGCGGCGATTCGATCACGCCCAGCCACAGCAGGAAGCTGTTGAGCAGGCCCTGGTTACCGAGTATGCCCATCCAGGCATACACCCGAATCAGGAACGAGGTCCAGGACGGCAGCATCACCATCAGCAGGAATACCAGTTGCCAGTGCTTCGGCGCGCGGGCCATGGCATAGGCCATGGGGTAGCCGATCAGCAGACAGAACAGGGTGGCCAGAAACGCGGTTTTCACCGAGCCCCAATAGGCGGCAATGTAGAGGCTGTCGGAAGCCAGGAACAGGTAATTGCCAAAGTTCACCACCACCGACAGGGTATTCTCCACCCATCGGAACACCGGCTCGTAGGGCGGAATGGCCATTACCGCCGAGGTCAGGCTGATCTTCAGCACCAGCGCAAACGGCAGCAGGAAGAACAGCAGTAACCAGGCGAAAGGCACACCGAAGACGACCCGTCGGTGAAATACCACCGCCCGCACCCGCTCCGCCAGAGGGGTTGCCAGAAGCTTCTTGGTCATGGCGTCAGTTCCAGAGCAGGATAGGGCTGGAGGCTTCCCAGGATACATAGACCCGGTCGCCCCAGGTGGGCCGTTCGCCGCGGCGTTCCACATTGGCCATGGTGGCCTGCACCCGCTTGCCGCTGGCCAACTTCACGTAGTAAGACGTGATGTCGCCAAGATAGGCGATGTTGTCCACCGTGCCGCAGCTCCAGTTGCTATCGCCTTCGGGCTTCTCGGTCGTCAGGTAGATCTTCTCCGGGCGCAGGGCGATCAGGGTTTCCGTGGTTTCCGCCGGCGTGGTTACACCCCGGTCAATAAACACCGGTGCGTCCAGAAGCTCGCTGGCCAAAGACAGGCTGTCGGAATTGTCTTCCAGAATGTTCGCCTCAAAGATATTCACGGAGCCGATAAACTCCGCCGTCATGCGGCTGTTCGGGCTTTCGTAGATATCAATCGGTGAACCCACCTGAGCTATCCGGCCGTGGGACATAATGGCTATCCGGCTGGCCATGGTCATGGCTTCTTCCTGGTCGTGGGTGACCATCAGGCAGGTCACGCCCACTTTCTCCAGAATATCCACCAGTTCCAGCTGCATTTCGGTGCGCAGTTTTTTGTCCAGAGCACCCATCGGCTCGTCCAGCAGCAGCAACTTTGGTCGCTTTGCCAGCGAGCGGGCCAGGGCCACACGCTGCTGCTGGCCACCTGAGAGCTGCTGCGGCTTGCGCCTGGCGTAGGGCTCCATCTTCACCAGCTTGAGCATGGCGGCCACACGGTCGGTGATTTCGTTCTTCGGCAGCTTGTCCTGTTTCAGACCCATAGCAATGTTCTGCTCCACGGTCATGTGCGGGAACAGGGCATAGGACTGGAACATCATGTTGGTGGGTCGCAGGTACGGCGGCAGGGCCGTGATGTCCTGACCATCCAGCACAATGCGGCCGGAATCCGGGGTCTCGAAGCCCGCCAGCATGCGCAGCAGGGTAGATTTGCCAGAGCCGGAGCCACCCAGAAGGGCAAAGATCTCGCCCTTGTGGATGTCCAGGCTGACGTCGTCCACCGCCAGGGTGCTGTCGAAGCTCTTGGAAACGCCTTTGATGCTGAGGAGCACCTCCGCTTGCGCGGAGGTGTTGTTGGTCGCCGCCACCGTCAGCGACCGGATTTCACGCTGGTCCAGGTGCGGGTCATCAGGCGCTGGGCGTCCTGGGGCCGACCTTCCATGATGTACAGCTTCTTCATCACCTCGTCGGTGGGGTAGATGCTGGTGTCATTGAGGATTTCCGGGTCCACAAACTCGTCGGCCGCCTTGTTCGGGTTGGCGTACCACACGTAGTTGGTCACATCGGCGATGATCTCCGGGCGCATCAGGAAGTTCATCAGCTTGTGGGCATTTTCCACGTTCGGCGCGCCGGCAGGAATAGTCATCATGTCAAACCACAGCACCGCGCCCTCTTTGGGGATGGTGTAGCGGATGACGTTGCCGTTCTCGGCTTCTTCCGCGCGGGCAGCGGCCTGCAGGATGTCGCCGGAGTAGCCGGCGGCTACGCACAGGTCGCCGTTAGCCAGATCGCCAATGTAACGGGAAGAGTGGAAATAGGTGATGTTCGGGCGCACAGCCTTGATCACTTCACCGCCTTTTTTGATGTCGTCGGCGTTGTTGCTGTTCGGGTCCAGGCCAATGTAGGCCATGGCGGCACGCACCATTTCTTCACCGGAATCCAGCATGGCAATGCCACAGCCGCCGGCGGCCAGCTTGCCGGTCACTTCCGGGTCAAACACCAGAGCCCAGGAGTCGGTCGGTGCGGTGTCACCCAGAATCTCCTGAATGCGGCCTTTGTTGTAGCCATAACCGTTGGTGCCCCACAGGTACGGCAGGGAGAACTGGCTGCCCGGGTCGACCTTTTCCAGCTGGGTCATCAGGTCCTGGTTCAGGTTGGTCATGTTTGGCAGTTGGCCATGGTCCAGCGCCACGAAGGCTTTGGCAGAAATCTGCTTGGCCACGTAGTGGTTGGACGGCACAACCAGGTCGTAGCCCGAACGGCCAGACAACAGGGCTGCTTCCAGCACTTCGTTGCTGTCGTAAACGTCGTAAACAACTTTGATGCCGGTTTCCGCGGTGAACTTCGCCAGGGTGTCCTCGGCGATGTAATCAGACCAGTTGTAGACACGCACTTCTCCGGCTGCAAAAACCGAAGAGGCACCCAGAGACATAGCAACAGCGGCGGCAAGCGCCTGTGGCTTACACAACTTCAACATTGGATGGTGTCCCTCACTGAAAAGGGATGGATACAAAGCGTGCAGGACGCACGCGGTGTTGTGCAGGTCTGCTGAGGGTGGCCGGAGGTGGCAGGTGTTTGCGAAAACACCGGGGTGCCGCCTTTTGACTCCTTTGAGGCTTATCCTGGAAACGGTGGTGGGGAATCCGACCGTATTCGCGCGATATTTATCATGAGAATACCGGTGGCGCTACAAAAATTTTTACGGGACAGGTTGATGTTTATGCGTATGCCGGGTCTCAGTGCCGCGCTGTGTGGCGGTAATCCGTGGGCGACTTCCCCATCACTTTTTTGAACAGTCGAGAGAAGTAATAGGCATCGTCATAGCCCAGTTGCCGGCTGATGTCGGCGAAGCTCTGGCTGGTGGTATCCAGCAACTCACAGGCCCGTTCCACTTTGAGATGCAGGAAGTGCTGGATTGGCGAGGTGCCGGTCTGCTCCCGATACCGGGTGGCGAAGTGAGCCGGCGACAGGCCGGAAAGCTCGGCCAACTGGTTCAGGGTCAGGCGTTCCTCCAGATGCTCCCGCATGAAGCTGTGCAAGGAGTCCAGCTCGGCCTGCCGGGCCTGGCTGGTTTCGTCGGCGTTGATGGGCACGGCGGCCAGCAACTGTCGTAGCCGATTGCTGGCGTGGATTAACCCACGGGCCCGGAAGCCCGTCTGCCGTACCGACAGCAGGCCGTTGAAATCCACCAGTAACCGGGGCTGTCTGCCCAGATGCCGGATGCGGGTGCTGTCATCAAAGCCCATGTACTGGCCGAAGTCTTCGGCCAGGGGGCCGGTATAGTGAACCCAGTGAATGGTCCAGGGGTTGTCCGGGTCGGCGGTGTACCGATGGCTGGCGCCGGCGGGCAGTAGCAGGAGGGCGCCGGCCTCGACTGTGTGGGGCACGCCGGCGACGTTCAGAAAGGCCTTGCCGTCTGTGCAATAGATCAAAAGATTATCACGATGGTGTTCCCTATGCATGTGATGCCCGGCCGCTCTCCGATAATGCCCGAAGGCAAGTGGATACAGCTCCCGGGTGAGCGGATGTGCCGCCAAAAGCCGCACAATAGGCTCTGGCACCACATAGCGAACACTGTCGGCTGGCACGGGCCACTGTGAGGTTTGAGTGGCCGGTTTCTTGGCTGGGATCTCAGTCATCGAAAAATAATCCATCATGGGCGAAATTTAGTCAATCACCAACCATAAATCCGCGTGCTAGTCTTTCTTCAAATCATCGTCGGATCTGCCTTGTTATCGGTAGGCCGGCTCATCCCGGATAACAACAAACAGGGAACATCATCATGAAAAAAGTACCTCAGTTTATTGCAGGGGAATTCGTTCAGAGCCAGACCCAGAACTGGATCGACGTGACCAACCCCGCCACCAATGAAGTGATTGCCCAGGTGCCCTGCGCCACTGCCGACGAGATGCGTCAGGCGATTGATAACGCCAGTGAAGTGTTCAAAAGCTGGAAGGAAACCCCGGTTTCTGAGCGAGCCCGGGTGATGCTACGTTATCAGGCGCTGCTTAAAGAGCATCACGACGAAATCGCCGAGATCCTGTCCCAGGAAACCGGCAAGACCTTTGACGACGCCAAAGGCGATGTCTGGCGCGGCATTGAAGTGGTGGAACACGCCGCCAACGTGGCTTCCCTGATGATGGGCGAGACCGTTGAAAACGTGGCCCGCGAGGTAGATACCCATTCCTGGATCCAGCCTCTGGGGGTGTGTGCCGGCATTACGCCGTTCAACTTCCCGGCCATGATCCCGCTGTGGATGTTCCCCATGGCCATTGCCTGCGGCAACACCTTTATTCTGAAACCGTCCGAGCAGGACCCGCTGACACCAACCCGCCTGGCCGAGCTGTTTGAGCAGGCCGGCGCACCCAAGGGTGTACTGCAGGTGGTTCACGGTGCCAAAGAGCAGGTTGATACCCTGCTGACTGATCCGGCCATCAAGGCCGTATCCTTTGTCGGTTCGGTTCCGGTCGGGCAGTACATCTACGAAACCGGTACCCGCAACATGAAGCGGGTGCAGAGCTTCGCCGGCGCCAAGAACCACATGGTGATCATGCCGGATGCGGACAAACAACAAGTGATCAACGCCCTGGTAGGTGCCTCTGTAGGCGCCGCAGGCCAACGCTGTATGGCGATCTCTGTGGCGGTCTTCGTGGGAGCTGCCCAGGAGTGGATTCCGGAACTGAAAGAGGCCATGGCTAAAGTGCGCCCCGGCGCCTGGAACGACTCCGGTGCCAGCTATGGCCCGGTGATCAGCGCCAAGGCCAAAGACCGTATCGAATCCCTGATCGCCACCGGCGAAGCCCAGGGTGCCAAGTTGCTGCTGGACGGCCGTGGCTGCACCGTCGACGGGCTGCCGGAAGGCAACTGGGTAGGGCCGACCCTGTTCAGTGAAGTCACGCCGGACATGGATATCTACAACGAAGAGATCTTTGGCCCGGTGCTGTCCTGCGTCAACGTCGACAGCCTTGGCGATGCCATCGAGCTGATCAACGCCAGCCCCTATGGCAACGGTACCTCCATCTTTACCAGTCATGGCGGCGCGGCGCGTCGGTTCCAGCACGAGATTGATGTGGGCCAGGTGGGTGTGAACATTCCCATTCCGGTGCCCCTGCCGTTCTTCTCGTTCACCGGCTGGAAGGGCTCGTTCTACGGTGATCAGCACGCTTACGGCAAACAGGCGGTGCGCTTCTACACGGAGACGAAAACGGTGACCTCCCGCTGGTTCTCCAGTGAGGCGACCTCATCCGAGGCCAACTTCTCCATCCAGCTTCGTTAATCTCGTTGTCGGTGAGGTTATTGGGCCGGTTCCCCCACCGGCCCCTTTTTCCGCTTCTTCAGTGGAAGCCCCGACCGTAACAAACAAGGAGCCTGACGATGGATTTTAATCTCACTGAAGACCAGCAGGCGTTTCGGGATGCTGCCCGAGCCTTCGCTGAAAAATCCATGGCGCCCCATGCCGCCCAGTGGGACGCCGAGCATATTTTTCCGGTCGATGTCATGAAAGAAGCCGGAGCCATGGGTTTTATGGGCATGTACACGCCCGAATCCCTGGGTGGTATGGGCTTGTCTCGCCTGGATACCTCGGTGATTGTGGAAGAGTTGGCGGCAGCGTGCCCGTCCACCGCCGCCTTCATCACCATCCACAACATGGCCACCTGGATGGTGGCAAGTTTTGCCTCTGATGATCTTCGCCAGGAAATTGTCCCCAGGCTGGCCAGTGGTGAATGGCTGGCTTCGTATTGCCTGACTGAACCCGGTGCCGGCTCCGACGCGGCCAGTCTCCGCACCCGCGCAGTTCGGGACGGTGACAGCTATGTGATCAATGGCAGCAAAATGTTCATCTCCGGCGCTGGCGCAACCGATATTCTGGTTCTGATGGCGCGCACCGGAGACGCCGACAGCGGCTCGAAGGGCATCTCTACCTTCGTGATACCAGCGGATGCCGACGGTGTCTCCTACGGCAAGAATGAGGAAAAGATGGGGTGGCATAGCCAGCCCACGCGCCTGGTTACCCTGGAAGACGTTCGCGTGCCTGCCAGCAATCGGGTGGGTAATGAAGGCGATGGCTTTGCCATTGCGATGAAGGGGCTGGACGGCGGCCGCCTGAATATCGCTACCTGTTCCCTGGGTGGTGCCCAGGCGGCTTTGCTCCGGGCCCGGAATTATATGCACGAGCGCCAGCAGTTTGGTAAGCCGCTGGCGGCCTTCCAGGCGCTGCAGTTCAAGCTGGCGGACATGGTTACCAACCTGGTGGCTGCCCGGCAGATGGTGCGTTTGGGTGCGTTCAAACTCGACAGTGGCGACCCGGAGGCTACGCTGCATTGTGCCATGGCCAAACGATTCGCCACCGACGCCTGCTTTGAGGTGGCCAACGAAGCCCTGCAACTGCATGGCGGCTACGGTTACATCCGGGAATACCCGCTTGAGCGTTACCTCCGGGATTTGCGGGTACACCAGATTCTGGAAGGCACCAACGAAATCATGCGCCTGATCATTGCCCGCCGGCTGCTGGACGACGGCGTTGCCGAAGCGATCCAGTAACCGGCCACGGACTATAGAGGAATTTGTGATGAGTGAACTGATTCAACTGGAAAAACGCGGCCACATTGCGGTATTGACCATCGCCAATCCGCCGGCCAACACCTGGACGGCCGATTCCCTCGCCGCGCTGAAGGCGACCGTGGAAGAGCTCAACGCCGACCGGAACATCTTCGCGCTGGTGGTGACTGGCCAGGGGGAAAAGTTCTTCTCCGCCGGTGCTGACCTGAAAACCTTCGCCGACGGCGATCGGGCTCGCGCCAACGACATGGCGCAACGATTCGGTGAAGCGTTCGCAGCGCTGACGGCGTTCCGTGGCGTATCGATTGCCGCCGTAAACGGTTATGCCATGGGTGGTGGCCTGGAATGCGCCATGGCCTGTGATATCCGGATTGCAGAAGAGCATGCCCAGATGGCTCTGCCGGAGGCCAGCGTTGGCCTGCTGCCCTGTGCCGGCGGCACCCAGAACCTGCCCTGGCTGGTGGGTGAGGGTTGGGCCAAGCGCATGATTCTGTGTGGTGAACGGGTAACCGCCGCCAAGGCCCTGGAAATCGGGTTGGTGGAAGAAGTGGTGCCCACCGGCAACGGCCTGGAAGCCGCCCTGAAACTGGCGGAAGGTGCCTGTAAGCAGAGCCCTTCGTCCATCGCCCGCTGCAAGCAGTTGGTGATGAGCGCCCGCGACGGTCGCAGCCATAGCGACGGCTGGCGCATGGAGCGCGAATTGTTCGTGGAGCTGTTCCATACCGAAGACCAGAAAGAAGGCGTGAATGCGTTTCTGGAGAAGCGCAAGCCCGACTGGAAAAACCGATAACCCGGATTCGCTATGAGTGATCAACCAATCGTATTTGAAGAATGGAAAACCGCTGATGGTGAGCTGATTGCCGTGGCACGTCTGAACACGCCGCGCAATCTCAACTCACTGTCGATGGATATGATCAGCCTGCTCAAGCCCCAGCTCAGCCGCTGGGCCGAGGATCCCAAGGTTCAGGCTGTCTGGCTGGAAGCCGAGGGTGACAAAGCCTTCTGCGCTGGCGGCGATATCGTCTCGCTGTACCGGGCCATGACCGAGCCGGGCAAACTGGCGGAGGGCGAGCGCTTCTTTAACGAGGAATATGAGCTGGATTACCAGATCCACACCTACCCGAAGCCCATCGTTTGCTGGGGCAACGGCATCGTGATGGGGGGCGGTATTGGTCTGATGGTGGGTGCTTCTCACCGAGTGGTGACCGAGCACTCGAAGCTCGCCATGCCGGAAGTCAGCATCGGCCTGTACCCGGATATCGGTGCCGGCTGGTTCCTGAACCGCATGCCCATGCGCACGGGCCTGTTTCTGGGGCTGACCGGTGCCCGCATGAACGGCGCCGATGCGCTGTTCGTGAACATGGCCGACCGGTTTATCTCCCATGGCCTGAAAGACCAGGTTGTGGATGCCCTGAAAGCGGCGGATTGGCAACGAGCGGAGGCGCAGGCGGTGGTGAGCGCAGTGCTGCGGCAGTTTGAACAGCAGAGCCGTGAGGCCATACCCGCGTCTCCCGTACGTGAGCATTTTGAAGACATCCAGCAGGCCACCGATGCCGATTCTCTGGAGCAGGTAGTGGCGCAACTGGGCGAGCTGGGGGCTCGGGAAGATTGGCTCGGCAAATCGGTGAAGGGGCTGAAGGCCGCGTCTCCGACCTCCCTGGCCCTGATGTGGCAACACTACCACCGCAGCCGCCTGCACAGCCTGAAAGAGGTGCTCGACAACGAGTTGGTGATGTCCCACAACAGTCTGAAAAAAGGTGAATTTGCCGAGGGTATACGGGCATTGCTGATCGACAAGGATATGCAGCCCCGCTGGCGCTACGCCTCACTCAGTGAAGTGGAGAGCGCCTGGGTGAACGGATTTTTCAGCCAGTAGTCTGCTTTGCGCAGCGATGACCCGTACAACAACAAGGAGAAGCAACATGGCCAAGATTACCTTTATCGGCCTGGGCAACATGGGTGCGCCGATGGCGGCCAACCTGCTCAAAGCCGGCCACGACGTTACCGTGTTCGATTTGTCCAAGCCAGCAGTTGAGGCCCTGGTGGCCGAAGGTGCCCGCACGGCGGATTCCGGCAAAGCCGCCGCCGAGGGCGCAGAATGCGTGATCACCATGCTGCCGGCCGGCAAGCATGTGGAGGCGGTCTACCTGGGTGACGATGGCCTGCTGGCTGCATTGCCAGCCGGCACGCTGGTGATCGATTCTTCCACGATTGCCCCGGAAACGGCCCGCAACGTCGCCGAACAGGCGGCTGAGCGAAAGCTTGCGTTTATCGATGCCCCGGTATCCGGAGGTGTGGGTGGTGCCAAAGCCGGTACGCTCACCTTCATCTGTGGCGGCGACGCGAGTACCTTCGAGAAAGCCAAGCCGATTCTGGAAGGCATGGGTAAGAATATCTTCCACGCCGGCCCCCATGGTGCCGGGCAGGTGGCCAAGATCTGCAACAACATGCTTTTGGCGATCCTGATGGCCGGCACCAGCGAAGCCCTGGCCCTGGGTGCCAAAAATGGCCTGGACCCTGCCGTACTCTCGGAGATCATGAAACAAAGCTCTGGCGGTAACTGGGCACTGAATGTCTATAACCCCTGGCCGGGGGTGATGGAGGGAGTGCCAGCCTCCCGCGATTATCAGGGCGGTTTCCTGGTGAACCTGATGGCGAAGGATCTTGGCCTGGCGTTCGACAACGCGGTGACCAACCAGGCGTCGATTCCGATGGGCTCCCTGGCCCGAAACCTGTTCCAGCTGCATGCCGGGCAGGGCAACGGAGAGCTGGATTTCTCCAGCATTCTGCGGCTGTACAAACCGGAGTAAGCAGGGGAGGGCGATGGCAGGTCGCCCTTTCTTTTTAGCCTAAAGTTTACCTTTACGTAAAGTGAAGGCTGTGCTAAACCTGACTAAATCTTGTGCAACCAACAACGACAACAAATGGAGTGTACGATGAGCCTACCGCACTACAACGAGGTGTATGACAACTTTGATGCGGCCGCACTGGAAGCGGAAATCCTGGACGGGCGCCTGGACAGTGGCCTGAACGTCTGCCACGAAATCTGTGATAAATGGGCTTCCGACCCGCAAAAGGTTGCGCTGTTTTACGAGAAAGTGGGTGGTGGTGATGGCGTGCTTACCTTCGCAGAGCTGAAAGCAGCCTCGGCCCGCTTTGCCAACTATCTGAAGTCTCATGGTGTCAAAAAGGGTGACCGGGTAGCCGGCCTGCTGCCGCGGGGCCCGGAACTCCTGATCGTGATTGCCGGCAGCTTGCGCCTGGGTGCGGTTTACCAGCCGCTGTTTACCGCGTTTGGCTCCGGGGCCATTGAATACCGCCTGGAAAAAGCCGGCACCAAACTGGTGGTCACCGATCCGGACAACTATCCCAAGCTCAATGACGTCAACAACTGCCCGCCGGTGTTGTGCGTGAACGCCGCCGCCACGGGCGAGGACGTTGCAGACTTCCAGCAGGTGCTGGACCAGCAGTCAGACCAGTGTGAGCCGGTGATGATCACCGGGAGCGATCCGTTCCTGCAGATGTTCACCTCCGGTACCGTCGGCAAAGCGAAAGGCGTGGCCGTGCCCGCCAAAGCCCTGTTAGCGTTCTATGTGTACATGAAGTACGCCATCGAACTGCGCGACGACGATGTGTTCTGGAATGTGGCTGACCCCGGCTGGGTCTATGGTCTTTACTACGCCGTTACCGGCCCGCTGTTGATGGGCCACGCCACGCATTTCAACCCCAACCCGTTCACCCCCGAATCCACCTACGACATGATCCGCAAGTACAAGATCACCAACCTGGCGGCGGCGCCCACGGCCTATCGGCTGTTGAAGGCGAACGATCAGGTCTTGCCGGAAGGGGAGAACCTGGGGCTGCGGGTTTGCAGCAGTGCGGGTGAACCGCTGAACCCGGAAGTGGTCAACTGGATTGCCCGCCGGCACTTCTGCCCGGTCAAGGATCATTATGGCCAGACAGAAACCGGTATGACCTGCTGCAACTTCCATGGTCTGGAGCACACCATTCGCCAGGGCTCCATGGGGTACTCGTCTCCAGGGCATCGCGTGGTGGCGCTGAACGAGAAAAACGAAGAGGTGGGGGCAGGCGAGATTGGCCAGTTGGCGGTGGATATCAAAGCCTCGCCACTGTTCCATTTCGATGGCTACACCTGGGGTGAGAAAGACCCGTTCGTGAACGGCTACTATCTGACCGGCGACATGGTGATCTGCCATGGCGATGGTGGCTATTCTTTCAGTGGCCGGGACGATGACATCATCACCACCGCAGGCTACCGCGTGGGGCCGGCCGATGTCGAAAGTACCTTGCTGGAACACGCCGCTGTTGCCGAATCCGGTGTCGTGGCCAAGCCCGATGAAAAGCGCGGCTCGATCATCAAAGCCTATGTTGTGATCAAAGCTGGCCAGGAGCCGGTGGACGACCAGGCGCTCAAGGAGGAGTTGCAGGAACTGGTTCGCCGTCGTCTGTCCACCCACGCCTATCCGCGTGAGATCGAATTCGTGGATGAACTGCCGAAAACGCCCAGTGGCAAGATCCAGCGCTTCGTGCTGCGCAACCGGGCCCAGGATGAGGTGCCGGCATGAAAGTGACCTTCGAGGAGCTGAAAGACTTCCTCGAGGTTCAGTTCCCCCAGGGGGCCGCATACGGCTCCCTGGAGGCACTGGGTGACGGCTGGGCGGAAATGACCCTGGCCGTGGAGGATGATCACCTGCGCCCGGGCGGGACCGTATCCGGGCCTGCGATGATGGCGCTGGCGGATGTCACCATGTACGCAGCCTTGCTCAGCCGGATTGGCCTGGTGCCGTTGGCGGTGACGACGAACCTGAATATCAACTTCCTTCGCAAGCCGGTGGCACATGCGCCGATACGGGCACGGGCGGCCCTGTTGAAGGTGGGGCGCACCATGGGCGTGGGCGAGGTTTTCGTCTATTCCGATGGCATGGAAGACCCGGTGGCACACTCCACCATGACCTATTCCATACCGCCCGAGAAATATCAAAATTAGTTCTTGACGTTGACGTGCACGTAAATCTAATCTGTGTGCTAGTTGCGAAATACAACAATAACAAAAGGTGAAGTGGCTCATGAGTGAACAGTACGTTCTCGAGACCCGTAACCTGGTCAAGGAATTCAAGGGGTTTGTTGCCGTTAACGACGTCAACCTCCAGATCCGTCAGGGGGATATCCACGCCCTGATCGGCCCCAACGGTGCCGGCAAGACCACCGTATTCAACCTGTTGACCAAGTTCCTGATTCCCACCCGCGGGCAGATTCTGTACCGCGGCGAAGACATCACTCCCCTGAAATCCGCCGCCATTGCCCGTAAAGGCATTGTTCGCTCCTTCCAGATCTCTGCCGTGTTTCCCCACATGACCGCGCTGGAAAACATTCGCGTGGCCCTGCAAACCGCAGAGGGCTCCTCCTACAGCTTCTGGAAATCCGGCAACTCCCTGCACAAGCTCAACGAGCGCTGCATGGAGCTGCTGGAGTCTGTCGGCCTGGCCGAGTTCGCCAATACCACCACGGTGGAGCTGGCGTATGGCCGCAAACGGGCGCTGGAGCTGGCCACCACCCTGGCCATGGAACCCCAGCTGTTGTTGCTGGACGAACCCACCCAGGGCATGGGCTCGGAAGACGTTGACCGCGTAGTGGAACTGGTGTGCAAGGCTGCCCAGGGTCGCACGGTACTGATGGTGGAGCACAACCTGAGCGTGGTCAGCAAACTGTGCGACCGCATCACCGTGCTCGCCCAGGGTGCAGTATTGACTGAAGGCGATTACCAGACGGTCTCCGCCGACCCGCGGGTGCGCGAGGTGTATATGGGCAGTGATGGCAGTGGCGAGCGGGGGTCACAGGCCGCCGCCAGCGAAAATGTGGAGGCGGCCCAATGAGCAAGAATCCGGACCGCGAATACGAGCAGCTGCGCATTTCCGGCCTGCACGCATTCTATGGCGAATCCCACATTCTGCACGGCATCGACATGGTGGTTCAGCGGGGCGAACTGGTCACACTGCTCGGCCGAAATGGCGCCGGGCGCAGCACCACCCTGAAAGCCATCATGAACATGGTGGGCCGGCGCACGGGCTCCATCATGATCAACGGCGAAGAAACCATGCAGTGCGCGCCTCATCATATTGCCAGGTTGGGTGTCGGGTATTGCCCCGAGCATCGGGGCATTTTTTCCTCCCTCAGCGTGCAGGAAAACCTCACCCTGCCGCCGGTGGTGCGCAGCGGTGGCATGAGCCTGGAAGAAATCTACACCATGTTCCCCAACCTCTATGAACGCCGCTTCAGCCAGGGCACCAAGCTCTCCGGGGGCGAGCAACAGATGCTGGCCATGGCCCGCATTCTGCGCACGGGCGCCAATATGCTGTTGCTGGATGAAATCACCGAAGGCCTGGCCCCGGTGATCGTGGAGAAACTGGGGGAAGTCCTGATAGCCCTGAAGAACAAGGGCCTGACCATTGTTCTGGTGGAGCAGAATTTCCACTTTGCCGCGCCGTTGGCCGACCGACATTACGTGGTGGAGCACGGCCAGATTGTGGAAGAAATCAGCGCCAACGAACTGAGTGCCAAACAGTCGGTGCTGGATGGTTATTTGGGGGTCTGACCCCGGATAGAACGAGAGTAATAAGAGCAACAACAACCCGAACCAACGCAAGACAGTAGCGGAGAAACAACAATGACAATGATGAAAAAGCTTCTGACCTCAGCCGTTGCATCAGCTCTGATGGCCAGTGGTGCCCAGGCGGCAATCTCGGACAACACCGTAAAAATTGGCTACCTGGCCGATATGTCCGGTACCTATCGGGACCTGGCCGGCCCCAATGGCCTGACTGCCCTGGAAATGGCGATCAAGGATTTCGGCGGCACCGTCAATGGCGCCAAGATTGAAGTGGTGAGTGCCGACGACCGCAACAGCCCGGACACGTCTTCCAGCACCGTTCGCCGCTGGGTGGAAAACGACAAGGTGGATATGGTGGCCGGTATGGTGGCTTCTTCTGTGTCTATTGCCGTCAGCAAAATACTGGAGGAGAACGACCGGCTGGGCATTGTCTCCGGCTCTGCCGCGTCCAGCATCACCAACGAACACTGCACGCCCAACCACATTCACTACGTTTACGACACATACCCGTTGGCTAATGGTACGGCCAGTGCGGTGGTCAAAGAGGGTGGTAAAACCTGGTACCTGTTGACTGCAGACTACGCCTTTGGCCATGCCCTGGAGGCCGACGTGACCCGGGTGGTTGAAGCCAACGGCGGCGAAATTGTGGGCAGCGTGCGCCATCCGTTCCCGACCCAGGACTTCTCATCTTTCATCCTCCAGGCCCAGTCCTCCGGAGCGGATGTGGTCGGCCTGGCCAACGCCGGTGCAGACACCACCAACGCCATCACCACCGCCAGTGAGTTCGGGGTAACCCAGGCGGGCCAGACACTGGCGGCGTTACTGCTGTTCCTTACCGACGTCCATGCCCTCGGTGCGGAAACCGCGCAAGGCATCCAGCTGACGACCGGCTGGTACTGGGACATGAACGACGAAACCCGCGAGTGGTCTGATCGCTTCATGAAAGAAACCGGCGTGCGCCCGACCATGGTTCATGCCGGCATTTACTCCAGCACCATGCAATACCTGAATGCGGTGGCCGCCACTGGCTCGGATGATGCCCAGACCGTGCGCAAACAGATGATGGATACACCCATCAACGACATGTTTGCCAAGAACGGCAAAATCCGGGTAGACGGCCGTATGGTGCATGACATGTACCTGGCGGAAGTGAAAACCCCGGCGGAGTCCAAGAATGAATGGGATCTGTACAAGATCCTGCGGACGATTCCGGCGGATGAGGCCTACCGCCCGCTCTCTGAGAGCAAGTGCAAGCTGGTGAACTAAGCAACGGGGAATTACCCGGTGCCCGGTCTCTAAGCGCGACCGGCGCCGGGTACCCGCCCGGACGAACACCCCAACAAAAACAACGTCTGCGCTGCTTGTGGAGTTAGCAACATGACCATGATTTTCGGCGTCCCCCTTGCTGTGCTGTCTGGCCAGCTGCTGATCGGGATTATCAACGGCGCCTTCTACGCCCTGTTAAGCCTTGGCCTAGCGGTTATCTTCGGTCTGCTGAAGATCATCAACTTCGCCCATGGCGCCATGTACATGCTCGGTGCTCTGGTCACCGTGGTTCTGTTTGACCTGCTGGGCGTCAATTACTGGGTCGCGCTCTTCGTCGCTCCCGTACTGGTTGGCGCGTTCGGTATGCTCATTGAATACTTCCTGCTCCGGCGCATTGCCGGCCAGGATCATATCTACAGCCTGCTGCTCACCTTCGGGGTGGCCCTGATCATCCAGGGTGTGCTCACCAATATCTACGGCGTGTCCGGGCTGCGCTATTCCATGCCGGACATGTTCAAAGGCGGCATCAACCTTGGCTTCATGTTCCTGCCGTACTACCGGGCCTGGGTGATCGTGGTGGCCCTGCTGGTGTGTTTCGGCACCTGGTTCATCATCGAGAAAACCAAACTGGGCTCCTACCTCAGGGCGGGCACAGAAGACTCACAGCTCATGCAGGGCTTCGGCATTAATGTGCCCTTGCTGGTGAGCCTGACCTACGGCTTCGGCGTCATGCTGGCCGCCTTCGCCGGTGTGCTGGCCGCGCCCATTTACTCGGTGACCCCGGTGATGGGTTCCAACATTCTCATCGTGGTCTTTGCGGTGGTGGTGATCGGGGGTATGGGCTCGATTGGCGGGGCCATAATCACGGGCATCCTGATGGGCGTGATCGAAGGCCTCACCAAAACGTTTTCCCCGCCGGCGTCTTCGGCCGTTATCTTCCTGGTGATGGTCCTGGTGCTGATGATCCGACCCACCGGCCTGTTCGGTAAGGAGGCATAATCATGAACCAGCCTGTTAATCCTGCCGATATCCACAAAGCCATTGTCGAGCAGCAAAAGATCCAGGACCGCAAGAAACTGATGGTGAACGGCGTGCTGCTGCTGTTGCTGCTGGCCGCGCCCTTCGTGATGTACCCGGTCTTCCTGATGAAGATTCTGTGTTTTGCCTTGTTTGCGGTGGCCTTTAACCTGCTGTTCGGCTTTACCGGCCTGCTGTCCTTCGGCCATGCGGCCTTCCTGGCCACCGGAGGTTACACCACGGGCTACCTGCTCAGTAATTTCTCCGGCCTGACCACCGAGATGGGCATCATTGCCGGTACCGCCACGGCCACCTTGTTGGGACTGGCCTTTGCGTTACTGTCGATCCGCCGGCAAGGCATCTACTTTGCCATGGTGACCCTGGCATTGGCACAGCTGGTGTTCTTCTTCTTTGTGCAGTCGGAATTCACCGGCGGCGAAGACGGCATGCACGGCATCCCCCGGGGCGAGCTGTTTGGTCTGATCAATCTCGAAGACAACCTCAACATGTACTACTTCGTGCTGGTGGTGTTTATCGCCTGTTACCTGCTGGTGCAGCGCATTGTCAGCAGCCCGTACGGGCAGATCCTGAAAGCCATCAAGCAGAACGAACCGCGGGCGGTCTCGCTGGGTTATAACGTGGATCGCTACAAGATCCTGGCCTTTGTGATCTCCGCCGCGCTGGCGGGCCTGGCCGGCTCCATGAAATCCGTGGTGTTCCAGCTGGCGTCTCTCAATGATGCCCACTGGCATATGTCGGGCGAGGTCATCCTGATGACTCTGGTGGGCGGCATGGGTACGCTGCTTGGGCCGGTGGTGGGCGCCACCTTTGTGGTGAACATTGAATACCAGCTATCCCAGGGGCCCCTGCGCGACTGGGTAGACCCGATCCTCGGCGGCATCTTTGTGCTGACGGTACTGGCCTTCCGCAGCGGGATTGTGGGCGAGCTGCAGAAATTCATGCGCAAGAACCTGGGATGAGTTACGGGGGCGGCAGCCCCCAGTCCTGTTCGGCCAACGCCTGCGCGATAGCGCGGTAGCCCTTGTCGCTCGGGTGGTAGCCGTCCCGGGCGAGCAGGGCAGGGTCTGACACCGTGGGGTAACCCAGATACCGGAAATCGTCCGGGTTCATTGCCGCAAGCACCTGATACACCCTGTCCAACTGCCGCGCCCGCCATCCCATAACCTGGCGCAGGGGTGCCGGCAAGGCCGAGAATTTGTCCATGGGCGGCACGCTGAGCAACGTAATGGGCGCCTGATACCGGGTTGCCAGGGTTTCGCGGAGCTGAATCAGTTGCCGGCGAAACCGGAACCGTGGAGTGAAACCGGTAGTGTCGTTTACCCCCATGCTCAGTAATACTGCATCTGCCGGTGGCAAGTCGGCGGAGCCCAGCGCATCAAGCAGCGCACCCAGCCGAATACCATTCACCCCAAAGGTAGACCAGCCAATACAGAGCCCGGTGCGTTGATGTAACTGCAACGCCAACTGGCTTGCCAGACCCTGGGCGTGGCTTTCAACCCCCACGCCCGCCGCAGTGGACTCGCCCAGCACCAGTAACCGAAAAAGGGGCTCTCCCTCCCCGTACTGGCCTGCGCAATCCCCAGTAGCCTCTGGCAGCCGTGGCGTCACCCGCCGGGTGCGCTTGCCCTGATAGAGCAACACCGGAAACAGCAAAGCCGTAGTCAGCCAGAAAGGCGCGTGCATAAAGGAGTCTCTTTCAGCGAGGGTAAAGCCCAAGTATTGCAGGATTCCCCCATGCCAAACCAGCCAGAAACAACATAAAGCCCGGAGTTATACGAACGCGTTCGCAAAACTCCGGGAAGGTACCGGGAAATGTTGCTAACCTTCTGATAAGTTTGAAAAGGAATATCGGGGCGTGCGGAGTTATACGCCCCCAATCTGGAGCAGGGGTGGCTCGAACACGGGCGTATAACTCCGGCGGTAGCCGTGGTGGGTTCAGGTAATTTGCTGATTTTATTGGTGAAGCTGGGGTTTGTTAGGGCCGAGATTTTTGGAGTTATACGAATGTGTGTTATACGAACGCGTTCGTATAATTAGCTGTTATGCAAGATGATGAACTGGTCAATTGCTAAAAAGTTATCAGGTGGAGCGCTGACACTGATTGGTTTGGCGGTGGTGGTAGATATCATGATCGCAGTATTCATCGGACGTGGTGCAATGGCTGCTGAATCTGCTGGTTGCTACCTTACCGATGCAATGGTGGTTGGCTTTCACTGCCAGGGGTTTTGGGCATCTGACATTGTATCGGCGTGGCTTAACCTACCAACGTGGGCGATCTATGGGCTAATCTTTGCCCCCTACAGCTTCAAAGCGGCATTGCTAGCTGTTTTGGTGTGGTTGCCAGTAGCAGTTTTCATCGTGGCATCTCGCAAGGTGGCTCAGCATGCATAACAAGGCGCAGCAGTTCGCGGCCGATGGCCGCCGGACGCCCTTTACGTGGCTCCTTCGTCGCCACTCCAAGGCCGCCGCTGTGCTTCGGCGTTAGAACTTAAAAAGGAACACCGAGTGAGTGACGTAGTTTTTTATGTTGGTCTTGGAATATTCATCATTGGCGGAATCGGTCTGCTAATTTCGGCTTTTAGAACAGGCATTTTTTGGGGGCTTGCAGTCTTTTTTATTGCACCAGTAGCGCTCATTTACCTGATCGTTCACTGGCAAGACGCTAAAGGCCCGTTCAAGCTACAAGTTTTCGGCGTTCTAATTATCGGGATCTTTGCTTATATGAACGGTGGCGTATCGTCCGTCACAGCCGCAACTTCTGATCTCACCAGTTTAAATTTTTCCGAGCCCGCAAGCTCAAGTTTTTCTAAACCTATGGTGTCCAATCAGAAATTCAGATGTGACGGGAGAACATATTGCTCTCAGATGACATCTTGTGCGGAAGCGACCTATTTTCTGAGGAATTGCCCCAATACGAAGATGGACGGAAATCATGACGGCATCCCATGCGAGAGGCAGTGGTGCAATTAACGGGCAAAGGTTCTAACAATCACAGGCACGGCGACGTCTACTACATTGCGGCTTCGCCTTCATTTCGCAGCCGCGCATGCTGTTGGCGTTAGAGGCATCATGGAACCAGAGTATTTCGTAAAGGCCCTGGGAAAACATTGCAGGGATGCAGGCGTCGAAGGTTGCTTGGAGGACTTCGAGTCT
>MDTE01031687.1_pt1 | contig 24448 bp, 20 predicted proteins | sample 811231 | NCBI WGS metagenome assembly MDTE01 (sample SAMN05326651, study PRJNA326480) | marine metagenome | isolation source: seawater | place: Indian Ocean: Red Sea | collected 2010 | reverse complement strand
TTAAACCCCAACTTCCCGGAGCTGCACTGTGAAGATAATCCATACGTTAAAACGAGCGTTGAAGCAAGTCTAGCACGAGCATCGTTCTGCCATGTGCTCTCATGGATTTCATCATATAGTCAGCGATTCCCGCTCCCGGGAATTGTATGTGATTTTCAGTGCCCTTATCCAGCTTCACGGCGTTTTGGCCATAGGAATGCCCTGCGGTTTTTTGGAACCGGTAAAAAGGGTATGTCCTGGAGTCGGGCTCATCCACCAAGGCGACCGAATCCAGGTTAGGAGGAATCGTCATAGGTGGGGGCATGTCGACCTTGTCCGTAGATGAGGGCGTGAAAGAGCATGGTCCAATCCTCGAGCATGAAGCTGAGAAAAAGGCGCGCTTCTTGTCCCATAGTTCGCGCATGGAATGGTGTTTTTCCAGCGCCTGTTGGAACAGCGCACAGGCGTGTTTCTGTATTTGATTGACCAGGAAGGCCAGCATCGTCAGGAAAGCGAAGACGGTAGACAGATACTGGATGCCATGGCCGAAGTTGTGTTCGAGATGGTAGCCTTGGTTTTTGAGGGTGTTGAAGGTTTCGTTCTCAATCTTCCAGCGGCATCGTCCTCCTCTCATGATGGTATAGACGGTGTTGGGATTCAGGGACAGATTGGTGATCCAGGCGAAGTGCTGGGTTTTCTTGGGAGAGATCTGCTCGTAGTCCAAAAAGTGGACGCGGACCTGCTTGTTGCTATCGTTGAGGGACAGATCGTGGACCTAGCGGAAGCGATGGGTGATGCGCTCATCGTCGGCATCGATCTATTCGAGGGTATGGCCTTGCCCCTAGGCAAAGGCGGTTTGGGCGTCTTCGAACAGCGCATAGTGGCTGCCTTCTTTGACCCCCAGGATAAAGCGCATATCTACCCCCTGGAGCGTTTCGATATGGGGGGCATTGGCCGCCAGCGCATCCTCGACGACGATCAGGGGTAAATGCGGATGCTCTCGGCGGGTGTCGGCCAAGAAGCGTCGGGCCGCGTTGCGCTCGCAGTCGTTTTTCTCCTGCCCATCGGCGCGCACAATCGGTTCGGGCGCTAAGGGAAGGACTTCCTTATGATCGGGATGGATTACCGCTCCTCCTCGTTACGGGTCGTTTTAACACAACACTGGGGACACTACACGGAACTGGAAGCGAAAAAACCGGTACCATCCAACGCCAGCAGATAATAGCCGTCGAAAAAGACATAATCCTCCAGGACTTTGCCCCGCTGGGCTTGGGCAAACACCGCTTTGAAGGCCGGTCGCAGATCGCGCGGATCGACCGGATCGAGGATCGTGCGCAACTGGGTATCGCAAGGCGCCTGCCGGATCCCATACAACTGACGCAGGTTATGTTCGACTACCGGATCACGCCGCCGTTGGTCAAACTGGAGCAGGGACGGGCATTTCAGTCCGAACACAGCCAGACCCGACATCAGCGCATCGACCAAGCGGATGTCAACCGAACCGATGCGCCCATCGGGAACGGAGGAGAATTTCTGTCGAATCGTCGCCAACAGGCCAGGAGCCAAAAGCGATTTGCGTAGGGAAGCCATGAGTTGCTCTCCGGAGTAACGAAAGGAGGAAAAGCTTCCTACAAGATCGTCTACGGCGACGCCGGCAACAAAAAGTTTACGAAATCCGATTAGGGCTACCGTGCGTAAGTGGCTGTAAATAAAGAACTCAATTCCTCACCGGGGATTGCTGTCATATAGTCCTCGTCAGCATCCTCGTATAGAAATGGGACGGTATAAAATCTATTCACACTCCAGGGTTTCTGATTCTCCCGAGAGAGAAATGGGGTGACTTCAGAATTCGCCCTGTAGCGCAGGGATTTCTGCGCATTGACGTCTCAATGTACAATGCAGATCGGGTGAGAATGTTGCAGTCCAAACTATAGCGGGCTATCTTGAGCCCCAACACGCCGTATTTCCATTGGTTAGCTCAAACGTAGATTTCGCCAATTTTAACACCCAATTTACCGACACTAACTCCAATATCCACAGCCATTTACAGGAATTTCACAATGCCCCAACCCAATATCCTCTTCATTATGCCTGATCAGATGCGCCACGATTTTCTCGGTTGCTATGGGGCACCTCACCTGCAGACTCCCAATATCGATCGGATCGGCGCCGAGGGACTTCGCTACGATCGCGCTTATTCGCTGCACCCGGTCTGCGTTCCGGCGCGCGGCGCGCTCTTGACCGGACTCAATGCCATGCGAACCGGGATCCTCAGCAATGGTAATCATCTACGCCCCGATCACGTTGAGTGCGGTATGCCGACCTGGCCACAGGTATTGGCCGCAAACGGCTATCTGTGCTCCGCGATCGGCAAGATGCACTTCTATCCCTGGGACGCGAGTTTTGGTTTTGAGCACCGCATCATCTGCGAGGACAAGGTCTGGATCAATATACAGGACGACTACTATCACTATCTGGCCGAACGAGGTCATCGCAAATATATGGGCAAGGAGCATCGAGGTTACGATGAAAATCGCGGTGCCTGTGTCAGCCTGCTGCCCTGGGATTGCTACTGGGACTACTTTGTCGGCAAAGCGGCTGCCGAGTTTATCCGCACGTACGACGACGAGCGGCCCTTTGCCTGCATGGTTGGCTTTCCGGGTCCACACGATCCCTACGATCCCACTGCCGAATTTCTCGACGAGGTCGATCTCGACGCGATTCCGGCTCCAGCTCCCGGGCAGGCCATAGATCGAAGTACGGCCGATCCGCCGCGCAGGCGCCCCGGTGTGCCGATCTGGATGCCCGAGACCGAAGGGCCCTACACCGAAGCGCAAAAGCACAAGGTGCGCCACCATTACTCGGCCCAGATCGCCCAGATCGACCGCAAGGTCGGCGATATTCTCACCGCACTCGAAGAGCGTGATCTGCTCGACGAAACCCTGATCATTTTCAGCTCCGACCACGGAGAGATGGCGGGTGATCACGGGATCAATGGCAAGGGCAATTTCTACGAGGGTAGCGCACATGTGCCGATGCTGGTGCGCCAGCCCGGTGGACCTCGTGGTGAGGTGCGCCAGGATCTGGTGGCGCTCACCGATGTTACGGCTACCGTGCTGGCCGCGGCGGGGTTGGCAGTGCCCAATTACATGGATTCCCGGCCCCTGCCGGGGTTGGGTTTTAGCGGCGAATCTACGCACCAGTGGCTCTTCGGCTGTCTGCAAAATGGCTGGATGGCCTTTGATGGGCGCTATAAACTGGTAAAATACGCCAATGGTGCGGACGGACTCTTCGATCTGAATACCGATCCATGTGAGGAGCACAACCTTGCGGCGTCCGATTCCAGCTTCGAGCAGTATCGCCACCTAGATCGTCTATTGTGGCGCGAGGCGATGGCCTCGACTCAGTCCGCCCATCACTACAATCAGGTCTTCGCGCCCGCGGAGCGAGCGCTCTGGGCGGACGAGGAATTCGGTCGCCCGGGCTGGGAGCGCCCATATCCCGGCAAGATGGGTCCGAATTGATGAGGTGAACTATTCCACCTCGATTGCGGGCTCTAGTACGCGGCGATACCGCCCGAGGAAGAATAGTGGATTTTCAAACAGAGTAGAGCAAACGACGAGCGGGAACTTTTCTAAGCGAAAGGAAGCGATGCACAATGAGCGAGGCCTATGTGGTGGACAAAAATCTGGGACAGAAGCTGCACTTGGAGGAAGGCGACTTGCCGCAGCACAACGCCGACGGCGAACCGGTAGTCGAGCTGACCCAGGAGCAGAAATACCTTTTCGATACCCGTGGCTGGTTGCTGGTGCCCGGAGTTTTGGACGAAGGTGAGGTCAGTGCAATGCGCGCGCGCGCATTGCAGGTGCACGGAGATCCGGACTCGCTGCCCGAGTCCGAGCGCAATTACGTCTCCGGTCCGCTGGAGAAGTTGACTGATCACCCGGTGGTGGTGGGATTTCTCAACGAGTTTCTAGCCTTTCCGGGCCTTTCGAGTGCGGAGTGCTACGGTTTTCGCATGGAGAGCAGTGGATTGCGCAACCCGGCGGCCGAGCCGGGGCGAGAGGGAGTCTTCGGTCCTCACAACGGCAGTGGTTTTTTTCGCTTTGCGGTTGATTCGCACCACTACCAGTGCATTCCGGGCAAATCGTTCAGCGGATTGACACGAGTGGTTTGGGAGTTGGCGCCGGTCAAGAAAGGGCAGGGTGGCACCTTGCTGGCCACCGGCAGCCACAAAGCGGCGTATAGTGCTCCGGAGTCGATACAGGATCCCAACTCCGAAGTATGGGACACCTACGAATGTCCCGCAGGATCGGTACTCTTTTTTACCGAGGCTTTAGCGCATAGCACGGCGCGCTGGACCAACGCAGAAAACGAGCGGGTGGGGATCTTTAATCTCTATAACAGCGTCGGTTCGCGCTGGGGGTCGTGGGAACCGCCGGAGGAGCTGGTGGCGCAGATGCCTCCTTTGCGACAGACCCTTTTCCGCGGTACCTACTGCGCCAATAATGTGACGGGCTTCCAGTACGGGGGGCAAAACCAGCGCGATCGGCCGGCAGTCTGACGAAGCGTCGAGAAGCGACCAGAGTCCACCGGTGGTCGCGGTATGAATTTGTCTGCATTTTATATTGCGCTGTTCGGAGAGACAGAACGGGGAATCAAAGAGCCTTTTAGCATAGAGTGAGCGACAGATGTTTATCCAGGACCAGATTGCAATCGGCGAGCTCGGCGACGAGCTGTTGAGTTTTTTCAGTGCGCTCGGGGTGGACTCGATCCATCTGGAATTGCGCGGCGGCCCGGGAGTTGGAGGGCGGAAGGGCGGCACCGGCTCGGCCAATACGGCGCTGGCACAGGATTTGAAGGCGGGTAAAGATTGTACCGAGGTCTTTGAGGCGGCGCGGGAAAAGATCGAAGCGCACGGGATGAAACTGAATAATATCTTTATGCCCGCTTGGGAAGAAATCACCCTAGCCGAAGAAAGCATGGACGAGAAAATCGGCCACTGGTGCGCGATGCTGGAGAGTTTGGGTCGGGCCGGGATACCGCAGCTGGGTTGGAATTTCAAGCCAATGGGCAATTTCCGCACGCCTTCGGATACCGGTCGCGGCGGCGTGCAGTACAGCACGTTCGACTACGCCCATTTCGAACGCAATCGCCCCGAACCGCATACCCCACCGGTGGACGAGACTCAGATGTGGGCGCGGATGGAAAAATTTCTGCGTGCAGTGATCCCGGCGGCGGAAAAAGCCGGCGTGCAGATGGCGTTGCACCCCGACGATCCGCCGATTCCCGAGCCGCTGGGGGGTGTCGCCCAGATATGTTCGACGCTGGAGCAGTTCAGGAAGACCTTCTTCGAGATCGCACCCAGCGACCACAACCAGATGCTCTTCTGCCAGGGGTGCATGACCGAGCTGCTGGGTCCGGAAAAAATCTATGATGCGATAGCCGAAATGGCCTCGCAGGGCAAAATCGCCTGGGTGCATTTCCGCAATTTGCGCGGACACTTGCCGCGGTTCACCGAGGTTTTTATGGACGAGGGAGAAGTGGATATGCGGCGGGCGATGGAGGTCTACAGGGACCACGGTTTTAGGGGTCCTTATATGATGGATCACACGCCATCTTTTGCGCACGGCTACGGACCTTTGCACGGCAAGGCGTATGCGATCGGCTATATTCGGGCGCTGATCCAGACGGTTTATGGCTGAGACTTAATACGGTGGTAAGTTCGAGGGTGATTGGGTAGTGCTGCGTTGCGCAAAGTAATATATCTCTACGGCGGGTTTTCGTTGCTGTGTTTCCCGTTCGATGGAGTAGAAACCAGAAGCCGGCGGTCTTGACCGAGTTGGGTCGCAAGCTGCTAGGCGTAGATTCGTGGAATTGAGGCTATGAAAATTACCGATGTGAAAGTCACGCCTTCGTTTGGGCCGGATACGCGTCACTGGTGCTTGATGAAGGTTTTTACCGACGAGGGCATTGTGGGGTTGGGCGAAACCTTTCCGGATGTGCCGGTCGAGCGGCTGAAGAGCTTGCTGGTCGGCAAAGACCCGACCAAGATCAATCAACTGCACTACGATCATCTGTGGCAGATGAAGGGCCAGGGTGCGGGGATCGAGATCGCGCTGTGGGATATTCGCGGCAAGCAATTGGGCGAGCCGATGCACGCGCTGTTGGGCGGTAAGCTGCGTGATCGGGTGCGGATGTATTGCGATTGCCATTCAGGGGCGCACTGGACGCCACACGACCACCAGCGGCGCTGGGAGGAGGTGTGGGCGAGCGGCGAGTTGGATCCGGTCTACGAGCCGGAGGCCTATTTCGCGATGGCTAAAGAAGTGGTGGCCGAGGGGTACACGGCGGTGAAGTTCGATCTCGATGTGCCCAATCCGTGGAAGCAGGACAAGTACGATCGCTCTATCAGCCGCAGGCAGCACCGGCATATCATCGATACGATCGAGGGGCTGCGCGATACGGTCGGGCCGGACGTGGACCTCTCAATCGATTTGCACGGATCGTTCAACATGGCCGACGGCTTGCGCGTCTGCAAGGACGTCGAACATCTGGATCTGCTCTGGCTCGAAGACCCGATCCGCTGGGAGTGGGGCAATGTCGATGCGCTGGCCAAGATCTGTCAGCAGACCGAGACGCCGATCTGCACCGGCGAGATTTTTTACGGAGCCAAAATGTTCCGCGAGCTGATGGAAAAACAGGCCTGCGATTTGTTGGAACCAGACGTGCCGCACAGCGGCGGGGCCATCGAGATTCGCCGCATCGCCGAGTTGGCGGAGATGTATCATATGTCTATCGCGCCGCACTATATGCGCAGCGCGGTCACCGGCATGGCGGCGGTGCACATCTGCGCGACGATTCCCAACTTTCTGGCGCTGGAACACCACTCGCGCAATATTCCGCTCTGGGCTCAGATGCTCGATCTGAAAGACCCGATCCAGCAAGGGTATATCGCCGTACCGGACGGACCGGGGCTGGGCGTCGAGCTGGACGAGAAACGCCTCGCTGCCGCCTTGCCCGATGGAGTCCCGCTCTGGTCGTGAGCGACCAAGGAGAGCTATCTATGGCACATCGAATCAATCGCGCGATCGAACTCCTCGCCGCCGATCAGCCGATTTACTACACCGGTGAACACGCCGGCCATGTGCTGACCTATGAGCAGGGCAGGCAGGATGCGGGGACCTGGGCCGACTATATCAACGTCGGGATGGAACACGGGTCGTTCGATATGACCGGACTGGACCACTATCTGCGCGGGCTGGTGGATGGGGGTCCGACGCGGAGCGGACATCGCACGCCCTCGGTGATCGTCGAGGCCCCGGTCGAGGCTACGTCCGAGGAGATCGTGCGCTACAACGCCTGGCAGTTTCGGCAGATCCTGGCGCGGGGTGTGCACGGGATATTGCTTTGCCAGGCCGAAACGGCTGGTGCGGTGCGTGCTTTTGTCGAGTCGTGCCGCTATCCGGTCAACGAGATTGGGGTAGGTGCCGGACTCGCTCCGGGGCGGCGCGGAGTGGGGTCGGAGTCGGTGTGTGCAGAAGTGTGGGGTGTGGACCGCAATGCCTATATCGACGCGGCCGATCCCTGGCCGCTCAACCCGGAGGGCGAGCTGTTGCTGGGACTCAAGATCGAATCGAAGGCCGCGCTGCCTCAGATCGAAGAAATCCTGGCGGTGCCGGGGATCGGCTTTGCCGAAATGGGACCGGGTGATTTGAGCATGTCGCTGGGGTATAGGCGAGGTGTACCGCAGCCGTGGCCTCCGATTATGCAGGAGACGCACGAACGGGTCAAGGCGGCGTGTCGGGAAAACGGAGTGGCGTTTTTGGATTCCAGTAACCCGGAGAATGTAGCCGATAAGATCGATGCTGGAGCCAGAGTGATCGCCGGTAGGCGTGAGGATACGGCCATCATAGGACGGGCCCATACGGGTCGAGAGTTGCCAGCTTGAAGCCGTTGCCCTACACCGAGAAAAAACCACAATCAAAAGGAGCAAGAGAAATGAGTGCCGCACGGGATTATGGTGTGCAGAGTTATTGTTTTCGCTATTTCAAGGACAATGCCGAGGTTGCACAGAAAGTCAAAGAGATCGGGGTCAGTTCTATCGAGGTGTGTAATGCGCATGCCGACTTCAACGATCCCGAAGGCTGGAAGGATATCGTCAAGACCTATCAGGACGCCGGGGTAGGCATCGTCTCGATCGGGGTGCAGACCTTCAATGGCCAGGACTCAGATCGCGATTTTTTTGAATGCGCGGCGATCGCCGGGGCCGGTCATATTTCCTGCCATTTCAAAATCGATAGCTATACCAAGGCGATCCCGATGGTGCGCGCGTGGAGCCGGGAGTACGGCATCAAGGCCGGTATCCATTGCCACGGAGGGTACTCATTCGGCGGGCAGCCCGATGTGCTCAGACATTTGCTGGGATTGGGCGCACCGGAAATCGGGTTGTGCATCGATACGGCGTGGGCGTTGCAGATCGGACCGCGACAGGGAAATCCGGTGCAGTGGGTGCAGGACTTCCCGGGGCAGACCTACGGGGTGCACTACAAAGACTTTCGTTTCGATAAAGATGGGATGTGGCACGATACCGTAGTGGGACAGGGGACCTTAGATCTGCAGGGATTCATCGATGCGCTAGAAGCCGATAGCTTCGACGGAATGGCGGTGATCGAGTACGAGGCCGATGTGGAGAATCCGGTACCAGCGCTGACGGAGTGCGTGGAGGTGATGCGCGGGTAAGGTCTCAACACGTCACCGTTGTGTGCGGGTCTGGTCCGTCGTGGCTCGTTACCTGGTCTATTAGCCTGGTGGCAAGATCAGCCCCTCTGGGTTGCGGACCCCGTACAAAGAGTCCAACTCGCGGTAGTCGACGCCGACCCGGCCGTTCCAGTCCCACATCACCTGACCGTCTTTAAGGGTCAGCTCGCAGACGATGCGCTCTTTGCCGCGGAGCAGACCGCTGGCGACGTCGGTATAGCCGAAATCCCCTTCTAGGATCTTGAGCCCGGCGATATCGGCTACCGCGCCGACGCTGAGGTGCCCCAACTCTTCATGCCCGATTTCACGTGCCGGGTTGATCGTGGAAGCACGGATTATCTCGGTGAGGGGCATGCCCATGATCAGGAACTTGGACATTACGGTGGCCATGTCCATCATGTCCTCGTTCATGTTCTTGGTGTGCAGGTCGGTCGAGATCGAGTCGGGGTAAAATCCCTCTTCGATGGCCGGGACGGCGTTGCGCCAGTAGAAGGAGCCGCCGCCGTGGCCGACATCGAAGATGATACCGCGTTCGCGGGCCTGGTAGAGATAGTCGAAGACCTTACCGTCGGCGTCGATCCAGGGTACGTCGCCGAGAAACATATGGGTGGTGATATCGCCCGGTTCCATGCGCTGGGTGACCAGCTGGTAGTAGGGGCGCTCTTTGAGGAAGAGCCCGAAGTCGACCATCGTCGGCATCTCTGCGCTCTTACCCGCGGCCAAGGCCCGATCGGTCGAAATCCATTCCGGTCCCCAGTAGTGAGCCGTCTTGGCACCGACGACGAGATCGGCGTGTTCGCGCATGGTTGCCGCGGTCCGCTCGACATCCATGTCGTGGGGGTTCTGTTCGAGGTCGAGGGAGACCATGCCCATGCCGCAGATATTGACGAAGGCATACATCCGGGTGTGGAAGCGCTCCAGGACTCGTTCGCGAAAGTCGGCGAAGTTGCGCCAGCCGGCGCTGCCGGTGTCGGCCATGGTGGTGACGCCGCTGCGGAAGCTGAACCCATCCGGCAGGATGCTGTTGTCGCCGGCCCAGGCGTTGGGCCATCCGGGCGTGGCGTACATATGGGTGTGGATATCGACCAGACCAGGTGTTAGGTAGAGCCCGGTGACGTCGAGAATTTTTTGGGCCTGGTCGGTGGGCAGATCCCGGCCTAGAGCGGCGACTTTGCCGTCGGCCAGTCCCAGATCCATGGGGCCGTCGAGGTTGTTTTTGGGGTCTATGAGGTGTCCGCCGCTCAGCAGCATATCGAAGTGCATGGTATTCTCCGCGTTTATCTATTGATTAGCAAGAGTCAAATCGCTGGGACCGGAACTGTCAAATCGCAGCAGATGGAAGAACCGGTACTGAGCGCCGGTGAATAGCATGCCTGAGGTGGCCAGGCGGTCGAGATGGGGTGTCGGTATTTTGCCTTTGGGATTCAGACAGGATACGTTGTGATATCCAAGATCATCGGCCAAATGTTGGGTTTGGTGCTCATTTAGCTTCTCTGATCTCGGTGTAAATTATTGGTGCTAAGAGTCGTTTGGTTTGTGATCCGAATGCATCTTGGAACATTAGAACTAGGAATTGCCACAAGGTGGCAAGCAAGCGAATCTTCGGCAATGAACCGGTGATCGCGTCCGTTGCCTGGAATGTGGAGAGGAGTCATTTTATACGCGCCTTGGATCCGATTGCGGCAAAGGGGTGTAGTTTTGCTACCCATAACTCAGGTACAGTAAAAGCGAGGTCTTATGAGTAAAGGCGAGAAAACACTGCGCAGTGCCGCATGGTTCGGCGACGAACTGCATCAGGGATTTGTCGCGCGCGGTTGGGCCAAAAACCAGGGTCATCCCGAACAGATGTTCGATGGTCGGCCGGTTATTGGGATCTGCAATACGTGGTCGGACTTGAACCCCTGCAATGCACATTTGCGAATACTGGCCGAGCAAGTCAAGCGCGGCATCTACGAGGCCGGGGGTTTTCCGCTGGAGTTTCCGGTAACTTCGCTGGGCGAGACGATGATGAAGCCGACGACGATGCTCTACCGCAACCTGGCGAGCATGGACGTGGAGGAAAGTATGCGCGCCAATCCTATCGATGGCGTAGTGCTTTTGACCAGTTGCGACAAGACGACCCCGGCGTGTCTGATGGGGGCGGCGAGCGTAGATATGCCGACGATGGTGGTTACCGGTGGTCCAATGTTGAACGGCAAATTTCGCAACCAGAACATCGGCTCGGGGACAGATGTCTACCGCTTTACCACCGAGTTGCGGGCTGGCACGATCTCGCAGCTCGACTACCTGGAGGCCGAGGCCGGGATCTCGCGTTCGGATGGTCACTGCATGACCATGGGTACTGCGTCGACGATGGCCTGTATGGTCGAGGCGCTGGGGCTGACGCTGCCGAGCGGAGCGGCGATCCCGGGGCCGGACGCTCGACGCAAGAGGCTGGGACATCTGGCGGGCAACCGCATCGTCGAGATGGTCGGAGAAGAGCTGCGGCTCTCGAAGATCCTAACGCGCGAGGCGATAGAGAACGCGATCGTGGTCAACGCGGCGCTGGGTGGGTCGACCAACTTCGTGGTGCACCTGCTGGCCATCGCCGGGCGAATCGGGGTCGAGTTGGAACTGGACGACTTTGATCGGCTCGGCAGCCGGATGCCTTATCTGGTCAACCTGATGCCTTCGGGTGAGTATTTGATGGAGGATTTTTTCTACGCCGGAGGCTTACCCGTAGTGATCCAGGAGTTGAAGGAGCATCTACACCTAGGAGCACTGACGGTGACGGGCGAGTCGCTCGGGGAAAATACCCGGGGGGCGCAGTGCCACAACCGGGCGGTCATCGCTTCGATCGACCAACCGCTCAAAGAAGCGGCCGGCATTGCGGTCCTTCGTGGCAATCTCTGCCCAGATGGGGCGATCATCAAGCCATCGGCCGCCTCGCCCGAGCTGATGAAACACCGCGGACGAGCGGTGGTTTTCAAGAGCATCGAAGACTACAAAGCGCGGATCGACGATCCGAGCCTCGATGTGGACAAGGACTGCGTGCTGATCTTGCAGGGCATTGGCCCGAAGGGCTTTCCCGGCATGCCCGAAGCGGGGAAGTTCGGGTTGCCGCAGAAGCTGTTGCGCCAGGGGGTACGCGATATGATCTGCATTTCGGACGGGCGGATGTCGGGCACAGCCTACGGCACGATCATTCTGCACGTGGCGCCGGAGGCGGCGGTGGGTGGGCCCTTGGCCCTGGTGCATGATGGCGATATGATCGAACTCGACGTGGAGGGGCGTTCGCTGAATATGGATGTGTCAGAAGAAGAGTTGGCCCAGAGGCGTCAAGCCTGGATCCCGCCCGAGCCGGTGGCAGTACGGGGCTATGCGGGGATCTACGTCGAGCACGTACTCCAGGCAGATCGGGGGGTCGACCTGGGCATTCTGGTTGGTGGTTCGGGGTCGGATGTCTATCGAGAGCCGAGATAGGGGAGGGTCGTAGGAGCCCTATTTTTCGTCGGGAATCCAATCGATCGAAACAGAAAATGATTCGGTATCAGAAGAGCTAGCTGCGGCTGCAGCAGCACTCGCTTTGCACTAGTCATCATCGTGAGGCTGGTACTCGCCGCGGGCGTTCCAGCCGGGGTATTGCTCTTCCAGCGCGGCGAGTGTCTGGCGGGTGTAGTAGCGGTTCTCAGGTGGGGGAAAGCGGAAGAGTTGGCGATCTCGGGCGGGGAGGTCGGCGATGAATGCGCAGAAGTGCGGATCGCGTCCGACGTGTGTGTAGTGGCCAACACCCTCCCAGTAGTGATCGGCGCGGCCAAAGGCGAATTTCCAGATATAGCGCTGCCCGTCCTCACGCAGATAGTTGCTGGCGGAATGCCACGAGTAGTTGTGAAAAATGGCTACTGAGCCACCTGGGGCGACCATTGCTTCGCTGCGCACCGGGTTCGGATCCCGGCCGTCTTCATCGGCGACGAAGAGTGTCGGAGCCTGATCTGCATCGACATCTTCGAGACAGAACCAGAAGTTGAGTTGGCTGTGGCGATGGTCGGATTCGGTGGGCGGCAGCAGTGAATTGTTGCCGTTGTCGATGTGAAACTCTCTGCTTTTGCGTTGCGGATAGGTGACCAGGCCGAGTCCAGGCCGATAGTGGATCTCTTCGGTGCCGAGCCAGCGCTGGGCGAATGAGATGGCTTCTCGGTTGACGATGGCGCGGTTGAGGCATTGCTCGGGGTAGGGGAAGTAATAGCTCGCCTGGCGTTGGGTGGGTGGGTCGTCTTTAATCGCGTCCCAGGGCTTGAGGATTCGGCGGATGGCGGCAGCCATTTCGGCCCTTTGTTCTTCGGGTAGGAAGCGGTGGACAATAGCATAGCCGCGTTGGCTGAGAGTGTCGAATACGGTATCGTCGAGTTTTTGCATGTCGTAGCGGTTTTCTGATTAGTTTAGGCTGGATCTCGAGGGAGAGGTTCTGCCGAAAGCACATCCGCGTTGCTTGACACTGGCGTTCTTCCCCTCTGCTCTACTTTGAGCAATTCCGCTCTAAAGTACAGGCATAGGACGATCCTGGCCAATCGCGCGTGCTGGTAGCAACGGTTTCAGCTTTCACAGGGGCCATTTCAGATCATGGTTGTCGGTATTTTCACCCAGATAGGACACTCGCGAAAGTACGAATTGTGTGTGTTGTTCGCGATCGGTGTCGTCGCGATGTCTCTCGTTTCTGTTGAGGCTCATAATGGGGCGGTTGTCGTGGCGGCCCCGACCAGTGGCGTTGTTGTCGACGGCGATCTCAGTGATTGGTCGCAGAGCGCGTCTGGAGCACCCGCCGAAGCATCCAATCCGTGGCATACAGCTTCTCCCACTTCCGGTTTTCGATCTATTGCCCATACACCGCAAAGAGTGCAACTCGTAGAATACGGTGCACCGCCTGTTGACGCCGCAGATTTTTCGGCAACTCTACAGACCGCTTATGATCCCGAGCGTCAGATTCTTTATGTCGCAATTCAGACTTCCGACCAATCCGTCTGGGTCGATACTACCGCAAAGTCGACATGGAACAGCCAGGACGGCTGCGATATTTACTTGGCTTTGCACGATACCAATGCGACGATGGTGCGCCAGTACGCTATCTACGGGGACGAACTTGCTTTGGGTAGTGGAACAAACGTAGAGTACGCGGTTGTGTTGACCGATAGCAGTTCGAGTTATGAGTGGGGTATCGATTTGGTTAAAATTTTTGGTCCAGAGCTTCAAAGCCGGTCCAATGTCACGCTCGGATTTGATATCAGCGTGTCCGATTACGACGCAGATGGCTCGTACAGCTGGTTTTCTTGGGGACCGGGCATCCGCAAGTTCCAGCGTTCCGATCGGCTCGGCGATCTTTTGCTCAGCCGCAGCGCGTTGGTCGGACTGGCCAAGGGTCGTATGGAATGGCTCGGCGATGGTCAGCCTGCCGCCGGCCGTCGACTCCGTCTGCATGCTCAGAGTACGCCTTCTTTTTGGGTCGATGCTCTCAGCGACGATACTGGGCAGTGGCAGATACAGCTTCCAGTGGGTCGCTATTCAACTGATGAGTTGGGGATTGTTAGTTCTACTGATACGAACATCGATGTAGGTGATGGATTTGCAGCTGAACATACCTTCGTCGTAAGAGAGACCAAGGGGCATCCGCTCGGGGTTGGAGAGGGCGAAATCATCCATGCCGGCAGCGGTGATTTGCCACAGGGTTGGGTTTCATTTGGTCCCGAAGACGGCCTGCCTTTTTCTGGTGTGGATGCGATGGCCGAGGATCATCAAGGTCGGCTCTGGTTGGGTCGTAACGCCGGCGGACTCTGTTATTTCGATGGGTAGAACTTTGTTCATTTCACTACGCAACATGGATTACCGAGCGACCAGGTTTATTCTCTGGCCGCGGATTCTGTAGGGCGGATCTGGGTCGGTACGCTCCATGGACTCCTTTATTTTGATGGCTCGGATTTTGTGGTTTTCACCACGGAGGATGGTCTTATCGATGACCACGTCAGTGCACTGATGGTCGCCCGAGACAGCACCATCTGGATCGGCACGACTCAGGGAGTCAGTCGGTACGATGGGCGTCGATTTACGGACCTGAAGGCCGAGGATGGACTAACTTCCGGTGAGGTGTTGACCCTGATGGAAGATCGTCGAGGTCGGGTCTGGATCGGTTCGTTACTCGGACTGGCCTACTACGATGGCTCAGGTGTCCAGCATGTTGGTGGCGATCTAGATCGAACGTCTACTATAGCGCTCGTCGAGACTGACGAAGGTCAAATACTGGCGAGCACTTCTAAAGGACTCTATGCCGAAAAGAATGGACGTTTCGAAAAAACCAAGTTCACGGAGATGATGCCGAAGAGCGGTACGAGTTCAATGACCATCGATAGTTTGGGGTCGGTATGGGTCGCGAGCGGCAGCGAGATCTACAAGATTAGCACCAATGGAGCTATCGATGTGGTTGAGGGTGCGTATGAACTTGGCATTAGGCAGCTACTGGCAGGTAAGCAGGGGTATCTCTGGGCGGGAACAGTGCAAGGATTATGGCGCTGGGATTCCGAGACGGTTGTTCCGTACCAAGAAGGCTGGTTGGCAAATCAGGATGGGTCCAAGTCACGACATTTTTCTCAACCTGGAGTGTCCCTGGGAGATGTCTTGATACCGCGCAGCGATGGGGGGGTTTGGATCGGAGCGGATAATAATCTCGCGAGTATAGACCGCGAGTTGCGATTCAACGAAGAGCTCTTACTGGACAGCACTCAGACGATCAATACTCTGCTCGAAGATCGCAATGGGACGCTGTGGATCGGAATGAGTGCGAATACGCCGGGAGAGAAGTTGTTTTCGTTCCGGGATGGCCATCTCGATTCCCTGGACCTCGGCAAGATCGAGTTTGGGATAAATGCCATGCACGAAGATTCGGAAGGTTCCCTGTGGATCGGAACCCAGAACGGGTTATGGCGGATGCGTGGCGATATCCTTGATCATTTTACTGTAAGCGAAGGACTCAGTTCGAACTACATACGGTCGATTGCCAGCGATCCAAAAGGCAAGGTCTGGATTGTTACTGTGGGGGGGGTATGCTTGTATGTCGATGGTGAAATCCGTCAGTGGAAATTGAACACCCGTGAAAGAATTGAAAAGATGGGCTCTAGGGGGTCTTTCGAAGCCGTCTTCGTCGATCGGGATGAGCGTACTTGGTTCGGAATCAATGGAGGTATATTAGTTTTTGAGCCAGGCGATTTTTCCGGGACGAACTTTTCTGATTCAGCGGTTCGAATCGATGTTAATACTCCGAACATGTTTACCCAGGATGATCGTGGCATACTGCTGATCGGCGGTAACCGAGGGATTACTCTGTACGATGGCAATTTGTATCAGACGATTGGCCATCGCGATGGTTTGGATCCACCCGTTTTCGACCTGGTACCAATCGGTAACCAGCTAGTGGTCCTGACCGGTAAAGGATTTTTATCTTCTCGCGCCATGGAGAAAAGCCGCGCGTCGAAATCAAAGAAATTTTCGGCGAACGGCCCTACGACCATGACGACTCTGCCCTGGAAATACGAGCATTTGAACAGTATGGTTTCTTCAGCTTTCGACTGCCGTCTCTTAACTTCGAGTATCGTGGATCCAGCCTCAAAACACGCCCGAATGCACTGGCCTTCCAGTATCGATTGATTGGTTATAGCGACGAGTGGACCGTGACGCGAGATACGCGCATCGGATTTCCGCACAACGACGAAAAATCGCTCGAGCCTGGCGAATACACCTTTGAGGTGCGCGCCATTGATCGAGATCTGGTCTATGGCGATTCCGCTCGCGTTGATTTCAGAATTGTTTGGCCGCTCCAACAGATCGCTACCATAGTCGGATCCTTATTCGGCATTTGCGCCGTCGTGGCATTTATTCTGCACACGCGAAAATCGGCTCGACAACTCGGGGTCCGTGTTGAGGAATGTACCAGAGAGTTGTCCATATCGAATATGGCTTTGGGCAAACGCATAGCCGAACAAGCCTGCCTGTACCAAATAGCCAACTTGCTCGATACGCCCGATCTATCTCTTGGCGAAGTAGTTGATCGGGCGTTGGAGATTCTGCCCCAAGGTTTTGCAAAACCCGAAGAGGTTCGGGTTCGGGTGCAATTGGGCGACTATGAGAACTCATCGCCTCTTTTCAGCAACACGCCACTGCAATTCACTCATCGCGTTGAAAGGCGGAATTTCAGCGTCGAAGTACAGATCGCTTTTCCCGATGTGCGAGAGCCTGTAGAGGTCGATGCCCTGGGAAACCTCGAAAAGAAAATCACCACGCTCAAAGAGCGCGATATGATTATTGCTGTAACAGAGGCGTTGGCTTTGGCGACCGAGCGCTTCAACGCCGAGGAGCAACTGCGCGCGAGCGAGGACTATTTGCGCTCGATCGTCAGCTACCTGGCCGACGGACTAGTAACCGTTGACAACGAATTGCGAATCACATCGTTCAACCCCGCCGCCGAAAAAATATTTGGCTATACTGCTGCGGAGGTGTCCGGTCTTTCGGTAGATTTGCTCATGCCGCCAGACCAGAATAATTCCGAAAATCAATTGTTCCGCATCGTTGCGGTCGATGACGAGAAGAAAACTAAACAAGGCCAGCAGACGGCCGAAGTCTTCGGTCAGCGCAAGGGGGGCGAAATTTTTCCCATGGACCTGGCTGTCGGCGTTTTCGACCAAGCGGATGGTCGGCAGTTGATCGGTCTGGTGCGAGATATCACGTCGCGCACGGAGGACCAGCGACGCCTGAGTCAGGCGCAAAAGATGGAGGCCATCGGCCAGCTCGCCAGCGGTATCGCCCACGAGATCAATACGCCGATGCAGTACGTGGCCAGCAATCTTTCCTTTGTCGGCCAGGGGCTGAGCGAGTTGGAAGCATTGCTGGTCGAGCTGATAAACCTGGCGGACTCGGTGGAACAAGGAGAGGACGTACCTCCACCCCTGCGCAACTTGCTCGCTTTGGCAGGCGACACAGATCTCGAGTTTGTTCACGAACGCCTGCCCCAGGCCATTGAGGATGCGGTGTTGGGTACGGAACGAGTGACTGAAATCGTTCAGGCTCTGCGCGAAGCAGCGCATCCGGGCACTGGCAATAAAGTTGCCAGCAATGTAAACCACGTTTTACACAACGCCGCCATTGTCTCGCGCAATTCCTGGAAATACAATTCCGAACTCGTCGAAGACTATGACGAGTCCTGTCCCCTGGTACCGGTTTTTGTCGGGGAACTCAGTCAGGCCTTGATCAATCTGATTGTCAACGCTGCTGATGCGATCGGGGACGAGATCGAGCGCTCTGCACCAGAGGGCAATGCCAGGGGTGAAATTCGGCTTGCGACCCGAAAGGTCGACGATTGTGTCGAAATCGAGATTGCCGATACCGGTGGCGGTATTCCGCAGGAAATTCAGCCAAAGATATTCGATTATTTTTTTACTACCAAAGCACCGGGCAAAGGTACTGGACAGGGCCTGGCGATAGTCTATGACGTGATTGTCAACAAGCACGGAGGCGAACTCTCGTTTGACTCCGTGCCGGGGCGCGGCACCACCTTCACCGTGCATTTGCCCATTCACTCCGAGTAGAAAGAGCCTCTCGATGAACGAAAAAAAGCCAACCGTACTCTTCGTCGATGACGAGCCGCTCATTCTCAAGGCGATTGAGAACAGCCTGTTTCGCCAGCGCAAAGTCTGGTCGATGAAATTCGCGATCAGTGCCGAGGAGGCGCTTAAGATACTCAGCGAAACTCCCTGTACGGTTATCGTTGCCGATATGCGCATGCCCGGGATGGACGGCATCCAGTTACTGCGCGAGGTCAAGGAGAAGTACTCCGACATTATCCGCATCATGTTGACGGGTACGGCCGATATTCAGACCGCGATCGATGCCATAAATACCGGTGAGGTATTTCGCTTTCTCTCCAAGCCGACGACGACCAAGACACTCCAGGACACGATCGAAGCTGCTTTGAAGCAGGCTCGGCTCATAGAGTCGGAGTCGAGGCTGCTTCGCGAGACACTGACCGGTACGATAAATCTGCTCTACGATCTGATGGCCTCCATCGATCCGGAAGGATATAGCAGAGGGCTTTGGTTGCGGGATACGGTACGCGAACTTGCACAGAGCATCGACGCCTTGAAAGGTCGATGGGAGATCGAAATCGCATCGCTCTTGAGCCAGGTGGGGGCAATTTCTCTGCCTCAGGATATGCTGAAAGACCGATTGTCGGGTGACGACGAAAAATACGAAGAGAGTGAATTGTTCACCACCATACTCGAGACCGGTACCGAACTAGTAGGTCGGATTCCCTATCTCGAGGCGGTGAGCAAAATTATTTACTATCAGTACAAGCGCTTCGATGGTGGCGGCTTTCCCGAGGACTCTGTGTCGGGAGACGATATTCCTCTCGGTGCCCGGGTACTGAAAATACTTCACGATTTCAGAAAGTACGATAAACAATATCACAACCGCTATCGGATCCAGACGCGGATGCGTTCCGTGCCCGGAGTGTACGATACCGAACTCATGGAACTCATTATACCCATTTGTCCACTGCCCTACGGAGTCGAAGCCGGAGAGGAAGACCGACTAGAGCTTTCCACCGGCCAGTTGAGAGTAGGACACAAACTGCTCTCGCATGTGAGGACCGTGGATAACGTAATCGTCGTCGGCGCAGGCAATCGCCTCTCTCCGACCTTTCTCGCCCGGATAAAAAACCTTGCCGAGAACACCGGTATTCAAGAGCCGATCGTCGTTCTCGCTACCGATTAGACCGGACCATCCTCTTCACCAAGTATCCGGTGGCCTTTGTCGGGATGTGCAGGTCGTTGCACTAGCGGACTCGGATCGAAGTGCGTCGCCGAGTCATTGCCAGAGCGGTTCCCCTGCTTCCATCATACTCTGCAGGTACTCCTCATTCAGTTCAACGCCCAGCCCCGGATTTTCGTGCAGCACAACGTGTCCATCCTGAATCACTGGCCCGTCGGATAGCACCACGTCGTTCCAGGTCGGGTCGTGGAAACGGTGAAATTCCAAGGCCAGAAAATTGGGCACGCTGGCGCAGACATGGGCATCGCCGACGGTGCTCAGGGCGCTGGAGTTGTTGTGGGGTGCGAAGGGAATGTAGTAGCTCTCAGCCATATTGGCGATCTTGCGGCACTCGGATAGCCCACCGCACTTGGAGATATCGGGCATGATGATATCGCAGGCCTGCTTCTCGATGATTTCGCGGAACCCGTAGCGCAAATAGGCGTTCTCTCCAGCGCAAATAGGCGTCTTGGTCGAATGGGTAATATGTGCCAGAGCCTGGATGTTTTCTGGCGGCACGGGTTCCTCTAGCCACATCAGGTTTAAATCCTCCAGTGCATGAGCGACCTTGATGCCCGCAGTTGCGTCGTAGCGTCCGTGCAGGTCGATGGCTAGGTCCATATGTGGGCCGACGGCTTCGCGGATCTCGTGGGCCTGATCGACCATGATCTCCAGTTCGCCGGGGGTTACCGACCAGTTCCAGGGATCGGCTTTGTGCGGGTTCCCGGCATCGTCGAGATCGAATTTAATGGCGTTAAAGCCTTTCGATCGCGCCTCCTCGGCCCGTTCCCGGCAATTGGTCATCGCACTATCGACGTAGAGGCGTACCCGGTCGCGGAATTTACCGCCGAGCAGCCGGTAGACCGGTACATTTTGAGCTTTGCCGGCCAGGTCCCAAAGTGCGATCTCGATGCCGGTCAGGGCCGAAATACCGAGGCCCGACATGCCGCCGCGGAAAATATAGCTGCGGCGGATCCCCTCAAAGATCGCATCGACATCGCGCGGATCTTTGCCGATGATCTGCTGGCCCATGGTTTGGGTCGAGCCTCGCCAGCCGCCATCGACATGACTGGCTTCGCCAGTGCCGTATACGCCCTCGTCGGTGTGGATCCGCACGTAGTGGTACCGGTAGGTGGGTTTGCCGTCGTGCTTGATCTGCACTTCGGCGGTTTTGACGTCGGTGATTTTCATGCAGGTTCCTTTCTCCGGGTTCCTAGTCTAAAAACAACTGTCCGATGCCGCAGCTCGCTGCGTCGCAGTACCAAAGTACGCCTTCGTGGATGGTCAAGCCGTGGACTTCGACGGGTGCCGGAACGCGGATGACCTCCCAGACGCGTCCATCCTCGTCCAGGCGCGAGACGGTGCCAGCCGAGGTATCGGCGACCCAGAGGGTGCCGTCTTCGGCCCAGGCCAGTCCGTGGACTCGCAGACCGGGGGCGCGAAAGGAGCGTATTTCCCGCCAGGTGGCAACGTCGACTACGTGAATCAATTGCGAAGGCGGCGCAGCAACGTAGATCTTGCCGTCTTTCCATTCCAATCCATGCGCTCCAGTGACCCGACCGTTCTCCTGGTCGGCGGCCCAGGCGACAATGCCGTTGCCGGGCGAGTCGCGTTTGGCCACGGTCTGGCCGGTGGCCGGGTCGAGCTCGGCGATCTTGAGCTCGAAGGTGGAGGCGACCCACAACGAACCGTTGCCGAAGGTGATGCCGCTGGAGTGTTCGGTATCCGTTTGCGCTTCGAAGAGCGTCTCGCCGGTCTGATAGTCGAGTTTGTATATCTTGAGGTCGACCTGATCGATGTACCACAGGCCGTCGGCGGCGGCGTGCAGGCCGTTGGGTTGCGGGCCGGGACTTTTGAAGCGCTCTTCGGCGCGGGCAATTTGAACGGTCATGGTCGGTTATTTCCGTTTGTTGGGGGTGGCGTGAAGATCTGCACGTTTCAGGCGGGCTTGCCCAGCAAATAAGCCCAGTTCCTCTGTCGGATGGCTCTCTCCTTGTAGTGATCGCTTTGCGAGACGCCCAAGGGGTTGGTGAAGTTGAGAATATTGGTCGGATCTTCGGCCTCGGCGCGCTTGTTCCAATCAGCAGGCTTGCCGAGCGCATCGGGGTCGTGATTCCAGGTGGGCGCCGTGTTGTCGCTGGTGCGACGGAACAGGAACTTGATCATGTGGCGCTTGTGTGGCGAGCGGTTGGCCGCCGTGCCGTGCCAGAGATCGTAGTGGGTAAAGGCGACAGTGCCGGCTTTGACCGTGAGCGGTACCTGGCCGCGAATATTGGTGTAGGTCGCCATGCGATCGGTCGGTGCATTGCGGAATTGGGTGCCGGGTACGATAATGGTCGGACCCATATCCGGTGTGATGTCGGTAGGGTAGTAAAGCCCCAAGAAGCGATTTAGCAGGGTGTCCCGGTTATTGAGGCCGTCCTGGTGCCAGTTCATATGTGGCGAGTCGGGTTGTTTGCAGTGCCAGTGGCGGTGCGATTGTACCTCGTACTCGGATCCGAGCAGGCTGACCAGTACGCCCTTGACTTGTGGATGATCCAGGACCTGCCACAAGTCCGGAACGGTTTCGGTGATTGCATCGCCGGGATTGTGGTCGAGCGCGTCGAGCTGGGCGGCAATGGATTCATTGAGCCCCGCGGGCAACTCGGGTTCGACGAGGTGGTAGCCGGTGACCAGGAAGCGAGCTACGTCGGCGTCGCTGAGCAGGTGGGGTTCATTCATCTGAGACGATCTCCATTTTCTGCAGGATGAATTCATACCCGATCACGTCGAGTGCGCGGTCGTCGAAGGGTGCCTGCAGGTGGGGGAACTGGACGATCTGCCAGCCATCGACCACGGCATCGTGCACGGTCTCGTAGGGCCACTCCGGTGCTTCGGCGCTGATTGCGGGCGCGAAGCCTTTGACCGGTTCGATGATCGTCAGCCCGATGATCGTCGACAAGACGCTGGGGGTGCGTGCCTGCAAGTAGAGCAGGCGCTGGCGGGGTGTGTCCATGAGAGCTGATAAACTCCTCTGATGCGGGTAATACTGGTGGTAAATATAGGTTGCCGGCGTTTCATCGACCAGAGTCGTACCCCTTGATCGGGCGTGCGCTCTTCCTTAGCTTGCCCTATCGTATCGCCGGCCCCTCGTGCGCAGCGCCGCAATTGAGCAAGACTCGATTTCGACACTCTTCGGTGGAGCGATGGGGTGTGTGGCTGGAGTTGTGATCGGCGCTGGTGAAAACTCAGACAATGATCGTTGATGAGGAGATGGTACCCGCTTCGAATTCGGAGGAGCATTGAGGATGAAGTACAAAACACTGGGTCGTACTGGCGTTAAAGTCTCCGAACTCTGCTACGGCACGATGGCTTTCGGCGGCGATGCCGACGAGGAGACTTCGGGGCAGATGTTCCGGCAGTGCAGAGAATTGGGAATCAATTTCTTCGATACCGCCAATGTCTACTCCAACGGTCGTTCGGAAGAGATCCTGGGCCGGTTGATCCAGGGCGCGCGCGACGAGCTGGTGATCAGCTCCAAGGTCTGCGGCCAGATGGGTGAAGACCCCAACGACCGAGGTCTATCGCGACGCCATATTATGCAGGCGGTCGAGGCCAGCCTCAAACGGCTGCAGACCGATCGTCTGGATTTCTATTTCGTGCACAATTTCGATGCGGATACGCCGATTGAGGAAACGCTTGGTGCACTCGACGATCTGGTGCGCGCGGGCAAGATCCTCTATCCAGCAGTGAGTAACTGGGCTGCCTGGCAGATCGCCAAAGCTCTGGGCCACTGCGCCCGCGAGCGACTGGCGCGCTTTGAGTGTATCCAACCCATGTACAACCTGGCCAAGCGCCAAGTAGAGGTGGAAATTCTTCCGCTGGCTCGTTCCGAGGGGCTGGGAGTGGTCACCTATAGCCCGCTGGGTGGTGGCTTGTTGACGGGTAAGTACGGGGTCGGCAAGCGTCCCGAGCGGGGGCGTCTGCTGGAACAAGATAATTACATCAAGCGCTACGCGAATCCGGTGTACTACGAAATTGCCGAGCGCTTCGTGCAGTACGCCGGCGATCAGGGCGTGCATCCGGTAACTCTAGCTTTAGCCTGGGTGATGAAGCATCCGGATCTGAGTGCGCCGATCATCGGTGGGCGGGATCTCGACCAGCTCCAGCCCTCGTTAGCTGCTCTCGAATTTGAGTTGTCGACTGAAATGTACGCCGAGATTTCGGCGTTGACGATCGCGCCGCCACCGCCGACCGATCGCGCCGAAGTGCAGGCTTGAGAAATGCACTCCTAACAGAAAGGGAAAAATGCGAACCAATACGTTGCGTGAAAAACTCAATGCCGATGCGCCGACGCTGGCCACCCATATACATACCACCTGGCCGACGATCATTGAAGTCTTGGGACATACCGGAGCCTATGATTATGTGGAGTTCGTGGCCGAGTACGCCCCCTTCGATCTGCACGATCTGGACAACCTGGCCCGGGCTGCCGAGCTGCACGATCTGGGGACGATGATCAAAGTCGATGCCGAGCATCGCGCCTACGTGGCGCAGCGCGCGGTGGGATCGGGTTTTGGCAGTGTGCTCTTCGCCGATGTGCGCGATCCGGAAGAAGCGCGCGAATGCGTGCGCTGTGTGCGACCGGACACTCCAGACGATGGCGGAACCTTCGGAGTAGAGATGCGTCGTTTCGCTTATATGGGCTATGGCGGAACCGAGGATTATGTACGGGCGTTGCGCGAGGTGGTTGTGATGCTGATGATCGAAAAGAAGAGCGCGGTCGATCAACTGGAGGAGATGCTCTCGGTCGAAGGAGTGGATATGGTGCAATGGGGTGGGGCGGACTATTCAATGAGTATTGGCAAAGCCGGCCACCGAGATGCTCCGGAGATTGTTGCGGCTC
>MDTE01077874.1_pt1 | contig 24450 bp, 18 predicted proteins | sample 811231 | NCBI WGS metagenome assembly MDTE01 (sample SAMN05326651, study PRJNA326480) | marine metagenome | isolation source: seawater | place: Indian Ocean: Red Sea | collected 2010 | reverse complement strand
TGGAGTTTCAGATCCACAAAGAAGTTTTACCTCATCAACGAGTTCTATTGCTCGACGGATGTTTCCGACGATTTCGATACGCTCAATATTCCCACATCTCTTTCGCAACCCGGCTATAACGGACAACCCAGCCTGTGTTGCCTGACCAAGACCTATACGGTCCCCTTGGGCAATTCGCATATCTACATGACGCAGTATCTGAAGAGCAGCCTTGTTGCTAATCCTTGGCAGTTTTTGAAACTGGCCACTTTTTATTGAAACTGCTAGATCTGTGTAATTGGTGACACCTAATTCACCAGCTGCAGCCACCGCAGTTTTTGGACCAATACCGGGAATCTCCACCAGAGCAAGCACACCATCCGGTAATTCAGCAATCAGTTCGTCAAGTAATCTTAAATTGCCTGTGATAGCAATTTCCTGTGTAATCTCAATTATCCCAGCTCCAAAACCTGGAATATTTTTCAGTTGCTCAGCGTCATGCGCGATATCGGCAATTGAATACGACAAATTATTTATCACATCTGAAGCCCTAGAATGAGCACGGACTTTAAACACGTTATCGCCCCGTGCCTGCATCAACACAGCTACATCCGAAAGTATTTTTGAAAACAAGCTGTTATCCATGAGTTACAGGGTAACCTGCACCACAGATGAGCGGATGTAAATCAGTAGTAAAACTATAAGGTTTACATCAAAAGGTTATTTATTTTGCTTTGCCTGCTTGCGCTGCAAGCGTTCGATCTTACGCCGCTCCGCACGCGTCATCTTTCGACCGTCTGGACTATGAGTAGGTACTGATGAAAGGCTTCCGGCGTTATTGTTTCCATCACCGTGTCCTGCATTTACTTTCGCCATGACCGAACGCTGATTTGCAACTGCACTAGCTTTTTGAGTTGACACTTCACTAGCATCTGACTTAACAGCGTTAGTTACGGGTGGCTGGCCGTGGCCCGGCTGGTGACTCAACGCCACCCGAAAAATGGTTCGTGCGACCGCCGACTTAATTGTCTCGTCAAGCGCAGTGAACATTTGAAAGGCTTGCCGCTTATACGCGACCAGTGGATCACGTTGACCGGCTGCTTCAAGCCCTATACCTTGACGCATATTGTCCATAGAGGTCAGGTGATCAACCCAATGTTCATCGATTGTCCTGAGCATAATCATGCGCTCTAAACGGTGCAGGAGCTCGTCCCCAAATTCTTCGGTCCGCTTATCGTAGATCTTGTCAATGAGACCGAGAAATGTATCTACTACTTCTTCAGGTCTTAGGTCGTATACAGCATCTTTATCAGGAAAATAATCAAAGGTTGGAAAGACCATCATGAGATCTCGATATAGGCCATCTACATCGTAATTTTCGACACCCCCATTAATTCGTTCATTAACGATCACCCGGACTTCTTCGACTAAATATTCGCTAATCGTGGGACGAAGATCTTCGCCATCTATGATCCGGTCACGCAGTTTATAAATAACGGCTCGTTGGGTATTAACTACATCATCATAATCAACAAGATACTTACGTATCTCAAAGTTTTGTGCTTCAACTTTAGTCTGGGCTGTTTCTACAGAACGGGACACCATCTTGTTTTCGATCGGAACGTCGACTTCCCAACGAAACAAGTTCATGGCCCCTCGTATCCGATCACCGCCAAATCGACGGACAATGTCATCTTCCGTCGACAGGTAAAACTGTGTCTCTCCAGGGTCACCCTGCCGGCCACATCGGCCACGGAGTTGGTTATCTATCCGTCTTGACTCATGACGTTCAGTACCCAGCACGAAGAGCCCACCCTTGCTAACAATCGAATTATGATCTTCATCCCAGCCCAACTCCGATGATTTAGTCGAATCAGGATTACCTCCAAGAATAATGTCGGTCCCACGCCCCGCCATGTTAGTTGCAACTGTTACAGCTCCAGCTTTTCCAGCTTCAGCAACGACATTTGCTTCACGCTCATGTTGCTTAGCATTAAGCACGTTATGAGGTATCCCGAGCTTTTTAAGAAGACTACCTAGAAGCTCTGATTTATCAATGCTTGTAGTACCAACGAGCACCGGTCGACCTTCAGTGTGAAGTTCTTCGATTCTAGATGCTATCGCACCCCATTTAGCATCTTCAGTCATAAAAATGAAATCGCCATGATCGACGCGCTGTGTCGGCCGATTGGTAGGTATTTCAACCACTTCTAGTTTGTAAATCTTATCCAGTTCTTCAGCTTCGGTGGCCGCTGTACCTGTCATACCTGCAAGCTTTTGGTACATGCGAAAATAATTTTGTAAGGTGATTGTTGCATAGGTATTTGACTCCCTTTGAACGCGCACACCTTCTTTAGCTTCGAGTGCTTGATGCAGGCCATCCGAGAACCTCCGCCCACTCATCAAACGCCCAGTAAACTCGTCCACAATGACCACTTCTTGGTTCTGTACCACATACTCCCTATCCCGTGAGTAGACATGTTCTGCCCGTATTGCGTTTTCGGTGAAGTGAGACAGAACATCATTCTCAACGTCATATAGATTCTCGATCTTCAGATTTTTCTCAACAGCCTCAATTCCTTCTTCTGTGAGAACAATGGTCTTTCGTTTTTCTTCTATCTCGAAATGAACATCTGGTTTAAGTCGCTTAGCTATCATCGCAAAGCGGCGATATTCCTGACCCTGCTCTTTAGCAGGTCCGGATATGATCAATGGAGTACGTGCTTCATCAATCAGTATGCTGTCTACTTCATCAACAATCGCATATGATCTACCCCGTTGCACGCGACGATCTGCGTCCTCGACCATGTTGTCCCGCAAATAATCGAATCCAAACTCATTGTTTGTTCCATAGGTGATATCGCACTCGTAAGCCTGTTTCTTAGTACCTGAAACAAAATTGTCTTCGGGTAATCTCACCGGAGGTGCCGCATCAGCGTCTTCAATCGAACTTCCAGTATTTTCGCGTTCTGGAAGTGGCGCATCAGGGTTGAACACCCAAGACGAGTCGTTCTGTAAACAACCTACCGTAACACCTAATGCATGGTGGATTTTCCCCATCCATCCGGCATGCAGTTTAGCGAGATAGTCATTTACGGTTATTACATGAGCACCATCACCAGTTATGGAGTTCAGATAAGACGGCATAGTACATACGAGAGTTTTACCTTCACCCGTGCGCATTTCAGCGATTTTGCCTTGATGAAGAACAATCCCCCCGATCATCTGTACATCAAAAGGTCGCATGCCTACAGTGCGCTTTGAGGCCTCGCGCACGGCCGCAAACGCCTCAGGAAGGAGATCGTCCAAAGTATCTCCATCTGCGTATCGTTCTTTTAAATCACCGGTCACACATCGAAGCTCTTCATCAGAGAGCTTTTCAAATTCGGGCTCAAGAGAGTTAATTTCCTCAACAATCGAGCGAATTTCTTTTAGAACTTTTTCATTGGAATCACCAATGAGTTTGTTAATTAAATTAAACATGTAAAGCTACATAAAAAACGAAAATTCACCACAGCCAAGTAGACTGATCTGGCTACCTGATCAGTTGTTGAACAACTCTCCAACGGAGCGGCCTTCATGAATTCGTCGAATCGCCTCTCCTATAAGAGGCGCTATAGAAATAACTTTTATCTTTGAGTTTACTTTTTCTTCAGACAGCGGGACTGTGTTTGTAACAACCAATTCTTTGATTTGTGGAACTTGCGTGATCTTACTTGATGCATCACCTGGTAGCACACCGTGCGTAGCAACCACGTAAATTTCTTTCGCACCACGTTCGATTATTGCATCAACAGCGGAAAGCATCGTTCCACCCGTACTGATCTCATCATCAAACATGATCACAGGGTTTTGTCCTATCTCACCAATTACGTTCATGCTCTCGACTCGGTCTTGATTTCCAAGTCTGCGTTTTTCAACAATCGCCAAAGGAGCGCTTATAGCATCGGCAAAATAGCGTGCCTTTTTTGATATACCGATATCTACAGCAACAACCACTGGATCTTTTAAATTACGATCCTCGAAATAGCTAACCAAACCTGGCATAGCAGTAAGTTCGTCTACAGGTACATGAAAGAAGCCTTGAACCTGACCGGCGTGTAGATCAACCATAATCACCCGGTCCGCCCCTGCAGTTTCTAATAGATCAGCTATCAAACGACCCGTAATTGGAACGCGTGGCTGATCTTTCTTATCGGTTCGAGCGTAACTATAGAAGGGAATCACAGCTGTAATTCGTCCCGATGAAGCGCGTTTTGCAGCGTCTATCATGATCAGCAATTCCATAACATTATCGTTCACAGGTTCAACTGTGGACTGCAAAATGAAGACATCCTTTTGGCGAACGTTTTCAAGAATACGAACAAACGTATTGTCATTGCTAAATTTGAAGACTTCAATCTGACCGATGTCTTGACCAAGATATTCACATATCTCATCGACAAGACCAGGGTGGGAGTTCCCTGCAAAAATAACCGGTTTTCCATTGACCCCGTACATTAATTCCCCTTGAACTCTGGTCGTCGTTTTTGACGCAGTGCATTCATGCCTTCGATGTGGTCTTCTGAGGATAACGTGATTGACTCAGCAGTGGCAGCCATTTCAAGAGACGTTTCGAGATCCATCGACATTCCTCGTCGCATCATAGTTTTTGCAAGGCGTATTGCAATCGGTGGGCCAGCAGCAACTCTTTGCGCCATCTTACCAGCCGTCGTCATCAGTTCTGAATCGGCCACAACATTATTCAAAAACCCAAGTGATTTTGCTTCTCCTACCTCCAAAAAATTACCTGAGTACATCAGCTCTGCCGCCTTAGAGTGACCAAATATTCGCGGATAAAACCATGTCCCGCCGTAGCCAGGAAATAGTCCGACATGAACATATGCAGCCATAAATCTAGCTGAACTCGAAGCGATACGAATATCACATGCACATGCAATATCAAAACCAGCCCCAACCGCTAGACCATTTATGGCCGCAATAACTGGTTTTTCCATTTTGTATATTCCCAAAATCACGTCATGGGCAAGCTTAAACCCTCTACGAAGATTTTCAGGCCCAATATCGCCCGCCTTATGAGGCCCCTCCCCAGGCCCACCATACAGTTCATCAGTATCTACCCCAGAACAAAAAGCTCGTCCGGCACCAGTGATAATTACTGCACGTATCGAATCGTCTACGGCAACGACGTCTAGCTCTTCAGCAAAAGACTTCAAAATGTCATGGGTGAGAGAATTTAATCGATCTGGCCTATTCAGCGTGAGAATAGCAAATCCCTGTTCGCTATCCACTTCTTTTGTCACGCATGAGTTCATTAGAGCCTCGACCGATTCAAAAGTGACAAGAACTTTATTCGTCACTAAAACACTATGGATTGAACGGGAATTCTAGCACTGTGAGAAATAGAAAACCTTACGCATCCTAATAAACCTGCATCATATCCACACACAAAATATTGTGAAATACGTAAGAAAGCGCAATAAACGATCTAAATATTCAAACTGATTGGCGTCAACAGATTTTCATTCAAATAAATTGATCATATGTTTCTTTTTTGTAACCAAAAATAATGTTCACGCCATCTGACAATATAGGTCGACGAATCAACTTCGGTTCACTCATCATCATTTCGATGAGTTCATCATCGCTAATATCACCACGCAACCCCCTATATGGCTTGGCGCTTGGGCTTCGCCAAGCGAACATCTGGTCAACAGAACTAAGGCTGCTCAACCGACGTATCTCTTCTGCAGATAATGGATCTTTAAAAAAGTCTCTAAATTGAAAGTCCGAGTTAGCATCATTGAGAGCCCGACGGGCTTTCTGACAAGTACTTCACCTAGACCAACAAAAAAATTTTAACTTAGTAGCCAATTTTGCCTAGCTCCCACGCAAGCACACGGCACACTGTCTGCGCGCTTCATTCGTTTAATATTATGAAGAACATAAGGTACTCTGAATAATTTCAAACAACAGGATCAATCAAGAACAAGGTTTACATTAGTACCAGCAAGATGGAAAAACAATCCGTCAAAATATTTTTTCAACGTACCTTCAGTGGTTACAAATTTGGTTCATCGAGGCCCGGACACCCCAGTTATACCAACTTGAGTATTTACGCCTTTGGCCTTTCTGGTCTATGGACTGGCGTTGGTTCCGGCGTATTGCCCTTTAAGGTTCTCCAAGTCCTAGAATCTCAAAACGTCGAGTTACTTGGCTACGGACTGGACAAGAATGGCGCATTGGGAGTGATCTCACTGGTTGGACTGATAATCGCGGCATTAATACAATATGGTTCCGGAGCTTTAAGCGATCGAGATGCACGGATTGGCAAGCGCTTACCCTACTTACTAATAGGTGGATTGGGGCTTGCCATAATGACTGTCTTTCTAGGAACTGCGGCTACATTCACAAGTCTGTTAACAGTGATGCTAGCTATGCAAGTATTTGGAAACTTCGCACAAGGACCAGCAAACGCACTGATTATTGACCATGTTGAGCCATCAGCGCGAGGTGAAGCGTCGGGAGTGCTAAACCTTTGGAGGTTGCTTGGAGCCGGAATAATCACTGTGATAGTACTACAGTTCATGGCACGCTACGATCCCACAGAAGCGAATGAGTGGTTGTGGTATTCAATCTTTTTGATGATTGCAGTATTAATAATCTCAGTGCTGTGGACAGTAATTTCGGTGCGCCCTCCGAAAGGTTATTTTTTTCCATCCATAAAAAATATCAGCCCTCACTCAAATAAAAATCATTTTCAATCACCCCAGTCAATTACGACGAAATTGCCAATCACGCGAGGTTATATAGCTTTTCTCGTAGCAATGGCATTCAGCATCGCAGCTATGTCATCGATGCAAATCTATGCTCTATTCTTCCTACAAGATGTTGTCGGCCTCGAAAATCCTGCAGATGGGGCAGATTTACTTGTGGTAGTGATTGTGATATCCGCAGGTGCAACAGTATTACCCACAGGTTTGCTTGCTGATCGCGTCGGACGAACAAAACTGTTCGCTATTGCAGGCGGCGCAGGAGCAACAGCTTCATTTTTACTATTGTTCGCTAAATCTATCGGACCAGTGATTTCTATCGGCATATTAATAGGTATAGCGGTCGGTCTATTTATGACCCTCACATGGACCGTTGCGAACGATCTAGTAAGAAAAAAGTCTGCTGCGCGAGAGCTGGGCTACACTAGCGTAGCAACATTGGTCGGTGCAGCCGCTGCCAGATTAGCGGGCATAGGTGTTGATGAACTTAACGATCTATCGGAAAATCTTGGTTATAAAGCAATTTTAATATTCGCAGCGACCACATTCATCCTTGCATCAGCGATCTTAATACATGTAGTTAGGAACCCAACTAATCGTGCATAAGATGCCATTCCGTCAAAACATGCAGCATTATTCATCAAAATAAACGTCCAACAGCAATTTTTCCATCCTGTTCGCATCGTTATACTAAGAATTAAATTCGATCAACAATCCAAAGTCCAATTCACTCGTTTACCCTCTAGGGAAATAACTCCTGCCTTTTAAATGGATTTCGCTTAAACATGGACATCTATCTTGCTAGCCCACGAGGGTTCTGTGCCGGTGTAGATCTGGCTGTCGATATTGTTGACCTCGCGATCCAACAATACGGTACGCCGGTGTATGTAAAACACCAGATCGTCCACAACCCAAAGGTTGTTGCAGATGTAGAAGCAAAAGGCGCCATCACGGTCGAAACAGTAGATGACGTACCTTGTGGTGCAGTGGTTGTATTTTCCGCTCACGGCTCGCCACCATCGGACTATGCGACCGCAAAAGAACGCAACCTGACAGTACTGGATGCTACCTGTCCGCTCGTAACTCGTGTGCACAACGAAGCGAAGAAATATGACAAGGAAGGCAAGCAGATCGTCTTAGTAGGCCACGTAGGACATCAAGAGGTAATAGGAACCACAGGACAGGCCGACATGACCCTAATAGACGAGCGCAAGGAGTGGAGCCTTCCAAATTGGGAAAAAGAAAAAGAAATTGCTGTCCTAACCCAAACCACACTATCGGTAAACGACACAGCGATTGCGGTTAGTAAGATCAAAAAAAAGTATCCTAATGCCGTTATAAGAGATGACATCTGCTACGCGACTACGAATCGACAAGCAGCAGCGAAAGAACTAGCTGATATCACTGAACTGGTTCTAGTTATAGGAGCACAAAACAGTTCGAACTGTAATCGCCTAAAAGACGTAGCGCTAAAGAAGGGAGTACCCGCATATTTGATCAACGGCCCCGAGGAGTTAGACACCGAATGGCTTGAAGGTGTTAACAAAATCGGAATTACGTCTGGCGCATCTACACCGGAAAACCAAGTCAAAGCGGTAATAAATTTTCTAGCACCAGAAAATATATTCCGGGTTGGGCCTGGTGAAGAAAGCACAACTTTCGCTATTCCACGTAACCTTCGCGAAATGGTTGGAGATGGAGTTCGCAGCAGCAAGGAAAAACAACTACCAGATGAAGATCACTAGCGTTGAATGCCTCGTACTTGATGAAGAATATCCCTACGTAATTCTGCACACGGATGAAGGGTTTACTGGATTCGGAGAATGTTTTCGTAGGGCCCCCTACGTTTCTAAAGCAACAATCGAAACGGTTTTCGCACCCCTTATCCTTGGCAAATCTCCATTCGACTCTGAAGAAATTTGGGACTCCATGTTCAAGGCTGGAGCAGTTGCAGGACCACAGGGCGCACTTCTTACCGCTGCTTCGGGAGTTGACCTAGCACTTTGGGATCTTAAAGGAAAAGCGCTCGAAACTCCCATTTATAATCTAATTGGTGGTAAACGACGTAATAAAATCAAGGTTTACGCCAGCTCACTCGTGAGGGATTTATCACCTAAAGAAGAAGGTGAACGAGCTGCCCATTTCCACGACATGGGATACTCAGCATACAAAATGCACTCGGCCGTGCCAGGCAAGATCGATGACCCACGTGATCGTACTATTGAAACCGTCAAAGCGATTCGTGATGAAGTCGGTTACCAAATGGACATCATGGTAGATGTTAACAGTGCATACTCCGTCCATCATGCAATTGAGATCGGCAAAAAGCTCGAAGATCTGGGAGTATTCCATTTCGAAGAACCGACTCAAATACGAAATTATGCCGGCATGGCAGAAATTGCAGACGCACTAGATATCCCGATCGCATCAGGTGAAAACGCGTTCACTCGCTGGGATCACCTAACGCTCATACGAGAAGGACGCCCCGACATAGTACAGCCGGATGTGGTAAAGGTGGGAGGTATAACTGAATTTCTAAAAATAGAGGCAATTCTTAGTGCCCATGGTGCGACTATGACCACACACAATACTCAACCTTATGGCTCCACAGCAGCACATGCGCACCTGATAGCACCTAGCAATAATTTCCCTTATGCGCAGGAATACAACATAGAGAATGTTGGAATAAGAGACGACGACTCGATCCTAGATACACCTTATGTAGTCGAAGACGGTTTCATACGAATCCCTGAAGATCCGGGGCTTGGACTCGATTACAACCTCGAAAAAATGCGTAATCGCAGTAGTGATCGTCCGTCTAAACTCTCAAAGGTATGGGACCAAATTCAGTAGAGCTAAGTCACCGTTATTTGTCTGCAAGATGAAATCCTGTGATTAGTTCTGGCCATCGCAGTATCGATAGTGCCACAGAAATCAAACCAATAATTGCGTAACCCGTGATCATCACAGAAACACCAAAATGCTCGATTATCCATCCACCTATAACGAGCCCCATTGGAAGACCATAGACAGCTAGCATTCGGATTCCCATAACCCTACCTCGCATTTCAAACTTAGTGAATGTCATCAGCACGACAGACATAGAAATCATGCAAAAACTAATAGAGGCTCCGATCAAAGCCAACAAGCCAAGACCAAAAACATACGAACCCATTTGACTGAATACAATCAAAAGTAGGTACCACAAGATCATGCCCAACATCATGAACCGTTCGGGACGACTAGATTTTATCACTGAAGCCATTAAAACCGATCCAATTAACGCTCCCACAGCGAATATCGCCACCATCTGAGCAAGTCCATTTTCGTCACGCCCATATACGTCGCGTGCAACAATCGGCATTAATCCATGCGACAAAGGAAAAGCAGTTGCATTAACAAGAAATGCAAGAAACATGATTGGCTGTATTACTCGTGAATCCATCATATAACTGACACCTTGCTTTAATTCTCCCAATGGATTCACATCATCAATCGCTTTATTTGACCGTATAGAACGTATGCCTAACCCCAACAAAACGCTGAATGCATAGAATCCTGTAACACCCACATAAGCCCATCCGAGGCCAAGCTTAGAAAGTAAAGTCGCCCCCAGTAAAGCACCAATAATCCTTGCCAGATCTTGGGTTGTACGGGCAAGCCCAGATGCGTTCATTAATAAGTGGGGCGGCACAGTATCTGCGATCAATGATTGTCGTAGAACATTATCTGATGAACGCATCAGTCCGGTAAGTCCCGCAATGATAAAAACATATGACGGCTTAATGAGATCCGTGACGACGAGAATGAGTAGGGATAAAGCCAGAAGGCCAGCACATGTTCTGAGAACATTGAGCATGATTTTCCGGCTTATTCTGTCTGCAATTACACCAACGATTGGCGCTATAAGAGTACCGCTGAAAGCTAGAGCCCCAAGCAGCCCCACAAGAAACGGTGAGTCGGTAGCTACCAATATGTACCAACCAAGGATCAAAGTTTCCATTTCAGAACCCCAGGTCATCATCGAATCTGCCGACCACTGGAACCTGAAACTCTTTATCCTTAGCGATGCAAACGGAGACTGTTTAGAATTCATCTTGTCTGCCGATCGTCAATCGTTAGTCCCGAACGATCCTCACAAAATTTCAAAGTTTCTCGCTTTGAACAGCCTGAACTGTCAGCTAACATCGATCTGTGAAAACTCCTTTAGGAAAATACAATTGTTTCGCCGTGATGATGTTATTCCTCGTAGCTTCTTATGTCTCCACTTCATGCTCTGAACAAAGCAACGAATTTCCTGCGCCGGTTTTCGTTGATTCTCCTGACTGTGTTGACACAGATCGTAAACCCTTGCAAATCATAGACCTAAACATAAAATCAGGGGATAAGGATGCCGAACTACAAGTTGAGGTAGCCGCTACCCAGAAACAACGCACGCAGGGCTTAATGTGCCGTGAAAAGGTCCACGATGGCACCGGGATGCTTTTCACTTACGATTCAGACAGAGTGGATGGGTTTTGGATGAAAAATACATACGTACCACTCGACATACTTTACATAGATAAATCAGGGAATATCGTAGATAAAATTTCTATGCAACCTTGCCTAAGAGATGGCCTGTCTGACAACGATTGGGATCTAAAGTGCGCGACAGAGGCAAACGAATATATTCCAAAAAGCCCGTGGAGGTATACGCTCGAAATACGACAAGGCTGGCTCGATTCAAAAGGACTTATCAAAATAGTCGGTGCGGGCAGATTATCCGCCTTGGAGCTAAACATAGGGACAAATGATTAACTTATACCTATCAGGCTATGACATTCACAAGTCATGAAATTGGTAAACGATAAACAAGCTGCGGTTCTAGCAGTCACCGATGGACTCGGATTCAACCGTGATCGTGCACGTGAGATTGTAAATGACGCATGGGAACGTCTTTCAACACACGACCGAGAACTAATCGAGTCGGCATCCGAACGCATTGGACATGACATTTCATGGGCAAAAAACCTGCTTTACCCCGTTCATGTGGAATCACTCAAACCCAATACTCCAACACGGGAAGCGATCACAACGATCAATGACTTAAAGACCTGTCGTACATTTCTAAGCGAACAATTAATTGATCGTATCGAGTCTCTTATTGAAGACGTTGCAGACGAAAAAAGATACGTGCCTTGGGCTGCAGGTTCCAGAGAACTATCGGACCTCAGAAATACCAATCTTTCAATTCCCACCAGTGCTTCGGGTATATGGGTGGGCTTTGAAAACCTTAATCCACCGGTTCAGGGCAACTCAGAAACCGGACACCAACAAATTGGCAATCTAGAGATGGCGCCACAGCTACCTCTACACATCAGTAACTCTATCGAAAACGGCGACTTCTTCAACAACACAGCTCTCAATTCGTCCATCAAAGGAGCAAAAAAAAGAAACTCAACTGTAAATTTTTGTTTCCTTCTATCTGGAATTAGTGGTGCAGATGGCCGCGTACACAGTTCGTGGAATCATCTTGAAGGATTCCTTGAGCTGGTCTTCGATCACCACAAACTCTCTACAGACCATGTACAAATGCAAGCAATTTTGGATGGTAGAGATTCAGGGATACATAGCTCTATCTTAGAACAAAATGGATCAGGAAATTTCCTTGGCCACCTAGAAAAGCTTCTCGGCAAGTACAAAGCAGAGTCCTCGCTTGCCTGGGTTGTGGGAAGATCAACGGCCATGGACAGGGACTATAGAGAAGCAGCAGCCAAAGCTGATTTCGACCTTTTAACCGGTTCGCCCGCATATTCGGTTTTCGGCTTTAATCAACTTAGATCGAAAATCTCAGATGTCCATTCAGAAGGCAAAGTCGATCAAGATGTGCCTCCAATCGCAATAGCCCGCAGCGACGGCTCTATTCCCATGATCTGCCAAGGAGATGTGTTTATAAATTTGAATTTCAGATCGGACCGCCAACGATCGAAAACTGCAGTTCTTGCAAGCGCGAGTGACTTCCTCAAATCCGAAGGAGAACATCGTGGAAAATATTGGGATACGGATTGGCTACATCACGGTCTTAATCTCGATATTTGCACAATCGCGGAGTACCACCCAATCTTCGAAGATAAGTATGGAATTTCTGTCGCGTTCCCTACCGCACCTCATAAACAAAATTTCTTCGCGCAATGGCCCGAGTTAGTTGGAGATGATGAATACACACTTGTCGCCGAAAGTGTGAAGGCTTCTCACATGGGATATTTCCTACGCGGTAGACGAGAAAATCCAGCCGAACGAGCGCAAGAGATACGATTAATCACGCCATCACATAATGAAAAGGATGGAGTTGAATCCGATACAGACTTCTACATCCACCCTGAAATGCGGACAAGAGAAATTACTAATGATGTAATCGAGGCAATTAAAACAAATACTTCCCGTCTAATATGTTGCAATATTGCAGCACCTGACATGGTAGGCCACCTTTTACCCGACCGCTATGAACAAGCAAAGTCGGCTTACCGGGCTGCAGGAAACTCACTTGTACAGCTCGCAAACGCAAGCCATGCATCTGGACGATACTTAGTGATCACTTCTGATCACGGCAACATTGAGGATGACACCTCGTCTCACTCAACCAACGATGTATTAACCACTATCGTTCGCCCAGATGATGCTATCCCTGCGGTCGGCATCCCTATGTTCCAAGCGCGTCTTTTCGATGTAGCACCGACAGTTCTAGAATTATTAGGTGAATCACCGAGTAATTCCGTCGATCAATCAAAAGAATTTGTTGGGAGATCTATAGTCGCCACAGAATAGACAGTCATCTACGTCACATGATTACAAAAATTTTTGGAGCCCTTTAAGTCCTAAGTTTATCTACCGATAATGAACATGGCGGAGCGTTAAAATACATTACGGGCTACCAAGCAATCTCTCCACCGTCAATTACCAGTTCTATTCCTGTAACCCACGCTGCTTCATCTGAAGCTAAATATAGAATCCCATAAGCAATGTCCTTAGGAAGCCCCAATCGACCCAACGGTGTCATTGCTAATCTAGCTTCACGAATCTCCTTTTGAGAGTGTATGTCCAATGTCATGGGAGTATCCGTAAAACCCGGATGAACCGAGTTAACCCTAATATTGTCACTTGCATATTGAACGGCAGCAGCCTTGCTAAATGTACGTGCAGCTCCCTTAGATGCGTGATAAGCAGCCCCTGCCGGGGACCCAACTATTCCAAAAATAGATGAGACATTGACAACCGATCCCCCACCATTCTTCCGCATTGCAGGAATGGCAGTCTTAGTACCCAACATTATCGCTGTCGAGTTCACAGCAAAAACTGTATCCCAGTTTTCAACCACAGTATCTTCAACAGTTGCCCTACCTTTTGCACCAGACATACCGGCATTATTCACAACAATGTCAAGGCGACCCCACATTTCCAAAACTTCATCAACGACCTGTATCCAACGATTCTCCGAAGTCACATCAAAGTTACGATAAACCGCCACTTCGTGCTCAAAATTTAGTTCAGACTCCAAGCTTTCACCTTTAGTGTCATCGATATCAGCGATAATAACCCGAGCCCCTTCTTTTACGAATAAACGAGTCGTGGCTTCTCCGATACCGGACGCACCGCCGGTCACGATAGCGGTTTTTCCCGCAAGTCGTTTTTCAGATGGCATTGTTGGGTTCCTTTCTAGCAATGTGATAAGCAATCTATGTGTAAGTAATTAATCGTCAAGTATGGTAGCCGTTATTTCTGTGATCTTCATCTCAATCTAACGTAGCCTTCAATTGGCTCATGATTGTAGATGGGGACAGATTACCCATACAAAATAATATCCGGTATTTCATTTACAGAAATGCTGTGGGCTCCGGAAGCAAATTAATGATGCGCTTTTATTTATATGAACGTACCCTCAGAGGCAACAAATCATAGCGGCTCTAAGATCAACCCAAAATTTATTCCAGAAACATAAATGTCGACTAACAGTTCTAAAAAAATGAAAAATCAAGTCGGGCGCATGTTTTACGGATGGTGGGTTGCAGTTGCCGGAGCGCTCAATATGGTGGTCAGTTCAGGACCAACCTTTCAAGCAGCGAGCACACTTTTCAGAGCCATTGAAGACGAATTTGGATGGTCACGCGCCCTTGTCGCAGGAGTAGCTTCTTTCGGCAGATTCGGAGGAGCTTTGCTCGGGCCACTAGAAGGTTGGCTAACCGATCGATTCGGCACCGGAAAAATGGTTCTGATCGGCTTTACACTGGGCGGAGGCGGTATGATCTTCTACTCGCAACTCCAAGGACCGGTCCAGTATTACGCTGCGTATTTCATAATCTCTTTAGGATTCTCTCTCGGAGGATTCGTTCCGTCGATGGCAGCCGTAAACGCTTGGATGCCCCACCGGCGCGCTACAGCCATGGCTATCGTAATCGGTGGGTCTAGTCTAGGTGGCATTTTCGTACCGGCTATCGTATGGGGAATAAACACGCATGGCTGGCGTGAGACCACCCTTGTACTTGGCCTGCTTACACTAGCTTTAGGCCCACCAATCGCTTTCGTATCAGGAAAACGCGCACCTGAACAACAAGACTTGATCAATGAGACATCTAGTCCCAATAAACCCAAAAATAGAGATGTAGCACTAGCGCAGCATGATTTCACCGCAAAGCAAGCACTTCGCACACGCGCCTTCTGGTCTATTTCGATCACGCATACCTTGACAAATCTGTCAGTGGGAGCAATCTCGTCACATATATACTTCCAGCTAACAGATGAAAATGGGGTAAATCTAACGGATGCCTCGGCTGCAACCATCATTCCCATAATGGCAGTGTCATCGTTCACCTTTCAAATATTGGGTGGTTTAACGGGCGACAGGTTGAGTAAGCGCAGCATACTGCCCATATTAATACTAATCCAAGGTGTTTCAATGGTCGTCCTTGCTAACTCATTCAGTTACTGGGGAGCGTGCGCTTTCGCCGTACTGTGGGGACTGGGCTTTGGTGGACGTACACCGCTACTTCACGCTATGCGTGGTGATTACTTCGGTCGTAAACATTTCGGTGTCATATTAGGAATGTCAGCATTCCCTATGGCGATAGGTATGATGATCACTCCAGTAATAATCGGACGTGTGTTCGACACCACGGGAACGTACGCGACGTCTCTTTACACACTATCCACTGCATGCCTGTTCGCAGCCCTAACAATACTTTTTGCAACCAAACCAAGCACACCAACACACAGAATCTAGGTAGCGGTCTGACAAGCCTCCAAAAACACATCGAGTCAAAACAAAGTCTTTATTAGTTGTTCGGTGCATTCCAGTTTTGACCAACATCAGAGTTTATCGAAAAATAATCCTAAAACTGGCCTTTGGTTTCATAACTACCACAACAACCCTGTAAGAGTAGAATTAGAACCCTTACATAGCACTATTTTTTGCAGAGCCTGCCTGAGTAAGCTCGATTACCTTAATTCTCAAAGATACGTAAATGCGACCAATTTCTGATCTCGCGTCTGATATGGGTCTAGACCCAGCAACTCTAGAGCATTACGGCCCAGATAAAGCCAAAGTACCACTGAATGCCTTCCCAAATTCCGAAAAAAAAGGAAAGCTGATTGTAATAACAGCGATAACGCCGACGCCAGCCGGTGAAGGCAAATCAACAACAGCTGTGGGACTGACTCAAGGACTAGCAAAGATTGGCAAAAAGCCTGTACTCACGATTAGGCAACCAGCACTAGGCCCAGTTTTCGGACATAAAGGTGGAGGCACCGGTGGTGGAAAATCTACTGTTCAACCTGCCGTGGACATCAACTTACACTTCACGGGTGATTTCCACGCGATCGAATCTGCTCACAACCTCTTAGCGGCCATGGTCGATAATACCGTTTACAGACACAGAATAGAAAATTTTGATGCGGCAGGTGTCACATGGAGAAGGGTCACGGATGCTGAAGATCGGGCTCTAAGAACTATCATGACGGGATCGGGCGGCAAACTAAACGGTCCGGTTCGCGAAGCAGGATTCGACATAAACGCAGCCTCAGAATTGATGGCGATTTGCGCACTAACTACATCGTATGAAGACCTTAGAAAACGCATCAGCGATATCGTTGTGGGTTGGAAAAATGATGGCCAAACTCCAGTAACAGCAAATGAGATCGGCGGTATAGGGTCCATTATGGCTCTGTTGAGAGACGCTATTAAGCCCAACCTTGTACAGACGGCAGAAGGACAACCGACCATTGTTCATATGGGCCCATTTGGGAATATCGCTCATGGATGCTCATCAATCATCGCCGATCAATTAGCCGTCAACTGTGGGGAATATGTGATCACCGAGGCTGGTTTCGGAGCAGATCTAGGCTTCGAAAAATTCATGGATATCAAAGTAAGACAAGGCGGGCCAAAGCCTTCAGCTGTGGTAGTCGTGACGACTATAAGGGGCCTTAAATGGCATGGTGGAGTGCCGATGGATGATTTGGAAACCGTTAATACTGATGCCGTTCAACGCGGTGGAGAAAATCTTAAGAACGCTCTCCGCATCGTCGCTCTATACGGTCTACCTGCCGTGGTTGCAATTAACCGATTCCCTACCGACACTCCTGAAGAGATCGCAGCCGTATTTGCAATATCCAAAGAGGCTGGCGCTTCAGGTGTGGAGGAAGCCAAAGGTTTCTCTAACGGGGGAGCCGGAATGACAGACCTCGCTCACGCTGTCATCAAAGCGGCTGACAAAAAGTCTGAAATTAAACTTTTATACGAAGACAATGACGATTATTTTGAAAAAGTTGAGACCATAGCGAAATCGCTTTACAAAGCTGGTGATGTGAAATGGGGACCTATGACTCGTACCACAGCACGCCGATTTACTGCAAATAAATGGAACTTCCCTGTATGTATCGCAAAAACCCACTTATCGATTTCGGCCGACCCTAAACTGAAGGGCGCTCCATCAGGACACACATTACCTATCCGCGAGCTTCGTATACTGGCAGGAGCAAGGCAGATAGTTACGCTTGCAGGCGATATCATCACACTACCAGGTCTTCCTTCGAAGCCAAATGCGTGGGACATAGATCTCAACGATAATGGCGAAATCACAGGAATTCTAAGTACATAAAAACAAAAGAGAGCACAAAATAAAATGTCTCCAAACTCCCCACCTACATTTACATGCACTGTCTGCGCAAAGGTTGTAGTCCCAAAATTCCTACCATCGTCAGCACCTAACTGCCCAGCTTGTGGCGCGGCTACTACCCCAAACAAGGCTGCTGAAAATGAAACGCTCACCACGTTCTGCGCTGAATGCCATACTACAGGCAACGCATACGAGTCAGAACGATGCACCAACTGCGGATCTGATTGGGGGCACTGGTCAGGTGGAGATTTAATAGAACAAAATCCAGATTCAATAAACGAAAACGAACGAATACTTTACAAATCGACCCGTGGGCCGGAAGGCGGCACCATCCCACGCTGGAAAATTCTATAGAACCGTGGGCATGGTCTAATGAGCCGCCCGATAGTGTTCAGCCAGCAAGTCTTCACCAAAGTCATGAGCATAATCACGAAGTACTGAGTGAATGTGATTTGCTCCATTTTGAGTGTTGTCATACTCGATCAGAAATCTTGGGTGCCGAATAGCGTAATAGTGCCCTTCACCAACTGCTGCAGGTCCGGCCCAAGCGAACGTCATGTCCTCAAATCCAATTGACTCGATTTCACGCCAGTAATTAGCAGCCAGATCGTCTGCTGCACGAGTCACATAATGTTTCACCAAAGCAATAAGTTGATCCCTTTGCCCGTCCTGAAGATCGCAAAATCCAATTCCGATGGGAACAGTATCGGGATCAGCACATCGAACGTTGGTCGTCAATATATCCGCTGGAGCAACGGGATCCACCACCGCATTTTTGGCCTGCGCAGTGTCCATTGATGTTAAAAGGGATCGCGCCCAATCCTCCTCTTCCACAAGTGTTCGTTCTCCCTTTCGACCACCATGGCGGATTACACCTGGGTTAGCACCAAAAAAAAGCGGCAAAATCGCAACTTGATCGCCATCGACGATATTAGCGGTCAAGCCTATATGGTGTCCGCCAACACGGAATCCCCACGGTTCATTCACACTCCCAGGAGTACCGAATACACTAAACCAATATCGATCGACGCTGCGTTCCCAATTAGAAACAGCAGAGTTAATCTCTTCCCATTCTCCGAGGATAGTTTCTAGTTCGATTATTCTGTGCGCTGTTGCCGATCCTCTTGCACTGTAGGCGGTTTCCATCATCACGAATGCAGCCTTGCGTTGAGCTGCGCTCATATCCCGAAGCAGCAATCCATTACGGTCGATCGGGGTATAAGCCCACTGATATCTTTCATCAGTATCGAAATCGAATGTGGCTATCTTGAGCTGAGACTTATCTAAGGAGTACAGAAATTTATTGGCAGCTTCGGTCATACGCTTAGCTACACGGGACGCTGAGGATTCTATTGAAGAAGTTGTCATTGAGCTTCCTGATCTGGTAGTCGCAATATATTTTCTCCTAACCCGAAACGCTAATAAATATCAGCTGATTCTACAAGCACATGTCGCTGTTACCCAAAGTTAACTGACTAACCCCAAGGGCCAAAAAGTCTTTCGCATGTTCCACCCAGAATCATCTCCATTTCACTCGCACCAATCGCAGGTTCAATAAGCGAGGATATTTCCCAACCTTTGTCATAACCTGCTTGTTCAACAATAAACGGAAAGTCGGTACCCCACATTAATCTTTCTGCAGAATAGGAATCAATCAAACGGTGAACCCAATCGAACATATCTACGTATGGAAACTGCTCATTTGACGCCCTAGGAAATTCCGAAAGTTTTACATGAAGATTTGGATATTTGGCCATATTTATAAGTCGCTCAAACTCCGAAAGGGACTTAGAATCTAGTATCGGCCTACAGTGACCGAAGTGATCAACTATCGCGTTGGTTTCAGGATGAGAGGATGCTAATGCATCGATCTCGCCGAAGTTTTCTGGACTCACCAAAAAACCCACAGTCGCCCCTAATTCACCTGCCCGGCTATATAGTGCCATACCCACATCCCCGTCCATCGATTCCCCTTCGCTCCATAAAGCAGGATTAAAACGGACTCCTCGATAACCACGATCCACAAGCTCATCCAACATTCCCACTGGATCCGTTGCCTGTGGATCAATTAAGCACATTCCTACAAACCGATCTGGCCATGTTGCCAAGGCATAATCGACATAGGAATGGTCGAATCCGTGAACAATTGGCTGAACAATTAACGCCCCAGCGACGTCTGACTGATCCATTAGATGCAGCAAAAACTCGGCATTACCCTGTGCAGTCGGAGCCTGAGATAATCGATATGGATATTGATCTGGATCGTGCGCCCATACGTGCAAATGGGAATCTATTTTCTTCATAACACACCCGCTTTATAACCGGTTTTTGAGAAACCAAAAACTAATAATTTGAGATGTCAAGGTCTCTCCAATAGCAAAAGCTTACGGCATCCAAAGAACTGGATAAAGTAAAAACATACTTATGCCTCTGAAAACCAGACAATAACTTTGTCCTCGATTTCGCCTTGATTCAAGGATTCTAAGTGATACATTCCCTCTGGATTCTGTATAAATGCATCAAATCATCAACTTCATAGAAACGAGCCTCCATGATCAAGCTAAGTCTCCAATCTCTCTCCTACCGTGACACATTCAATGCAGGAAAGATTAACCTTCTAGGGATAATAGAAAAAGCAGCAGAGTATCGAATGGACGGGGTGGACCTCCATTACACACACTTTAAATCTACCGAAGATGATTACCTAGAACAGATCAAACAGGCATGCTTAAACCATGGACTTCACATGTGCTACATCGGGGTATCCAATAATTTCGGGAAGACCGGTGAAGAACTACGTGACCAGATTGACTTGATGAAAAAATGGATCGACGTCGCCAGTAGAATGGGCATTCCAATGGTTAGGGCATTCGGTTCATGGCTGCCTGAGGGCGAGACGGAAGAAGACGCATGGCCCCGCTTAATCGACTCAACCAAAGAAATCTCTGAATATGGTCAATCAAAAGGTGTAATTGTAGGACTGCACAACCATAACCATGGCTGCATTCCTGCAACTGGCGATCAGGTAATCCGACTACTTGACGATGTAAATAACCCGTATTACTCACATATCCTAGACACAGGTCAGTATCGCGGATCTCCTGGGGCATCGTTCGGTGAACGCGGGAAAGAAGATCCAAAATGGAACTTTTACGGGTCTATAAAAACATCAGCGCCAAGAGCTGTCCACGTCCGCGCTAAAATCTACAGGATTGCTAGCGGAAAAGAAGTTTGGCTTGACTACGACAGGATTATGCCAATCATTAAAAGCGTTGGGTTCAACGGATGGATGTCTATAGTTTTTGAAGGGCAGGATGAACTCGACGAGCCAAGCGCCGTACCACTTGCCAACTCATACATCAGATCACTGCTTATGAAATACGATATGTAGTCGAGACCAGACGGTTTCAATGAATCCGATCTATATACAAGCCCTATCTTTATCAGACCGGTTCGGTAATAGCGAAGATTGCATTTATGCAGCTGCTGATCTGGCTCGCCAGCTCCATGTCGAAGGTATAGATATCGAAGACCGTTTATTGTCCAGTTACGAACCCAACTACCTTAAAGAACTTGCCTATTCAATAACTAGTCGCGGTGTCAATTTTGGATATTGTGGGCTAAGAGTCGATTTCCAGAAACCGATTAGCTCAATTGCGTGCGAAATTAATCGTGCAAAAACGCTGATCCACTCGCTCCAATACCTAGGAATTAGATCAATTCGCATACCCGGCAACGGTGTCGTGAACAACCATTCTTTCGAAGAAACGTTCGAAGCAGTTATAGACAAATTCTGCGTCATATGTCAATGCGCTGCGCAGTCAGGAGTGACCGTATATCTGCACAATCACAATCATGGCGCTACGCCTTCGACTGGTGATCAAGTTCTTAAAATGTTAAAAAGGATAAATAGTCCAGTTTTGTCATATGTTCTGGATACTGGCCAATTTCAAGGATCACCTGGGGCGAGCGGCAAAGGTAATTCAACCAAAATAGCAGATAATCAGCTATATGAATCAATCGAGATATGTGCCTCAAAAGCAGAAATAGTACGTGCAAAGTTCTATTTCGCCAACGATATAGAGGAACAATGGCTCGATTATCAGCGTATAGTGCAGATTCTGAAAAGCACTAACTTCGATGGGCCTATATCAATCGTGTATGAACCGCGCGGTAATCTACTCTCGACTGAAGCATTGCCGATTGCTGTAACCTATCTTCGTGAACTGCTTAAACATTGAAGGACAGGTACAAATTGCGCCGACCTCAACGAACTCCAAAAAAACTCCCGATAAGGAAATAAATAATGGGAACTTTTTACGACAATTCCATCATCCCCGACCATCTAAAACGTAACTTCGATGTTTATGATCGCATCAACAAACTTGGAATCGATCTCGGCACATTTGAGGCTGAGGTTACAAGTCTGAAAGATGCAGGTATAAGCGGCATCGTGTTTCACGAATCCGGATTAGTTTACCTTTCCGGAATGGGATTGGGTCCAGGTCAAATGTACGACGATCCTGATCGGATCAAGGAAGGTCAAGATGCTGCACAGTCGATAGCCAATTCAATGATCAAACGCCTCCACTGGGGTTTAACTTGCGGAGGAGAAGGCGGAGATCTGAATGACGTTATATACACAGTTAAAGCGCTGGGAATGGTCGTATCGACTGATGTCGCATTCAATGGCGGACCAGCGGTAATGAACGGATTCTCTGAACGATGGCAGTCTGTATTCGGTGGAGGGAAAGGAGAATTTGCGGTTAATGGAGAAGACCAAAACTATGGTGGGGTCCATGCTCGAAGCGCTATTGGTGGTTTCACAGGTCGGTTTTCTATCGAACCAGAAATAATTGTCGCTGTCCCACCGGAACTCTCGAAAGCAATAATCCATAACAGGGGATGGATCTATCCGTTGCCACCTGAAATGCTCAACAAAGTGTCTAAAAACCGAAAATAGTTTGTTGATTAATAAATGCTCTAAAGTAAGCACCCTCAGAAAACTTCCGAGGGTGCTTACTTTCGTTCTCTAACAATTAAATATTTAATGCTAGCTAATTCAAAATTTTACGTAGCATTTTGAACAATTTATCTCGATGAAAATCCTTATTTCCGGTAGTTCTGGACTAGTCGGTTCTGCGATCACGGCAGCATTCATTGCTGATGGTCATGAAGTGACCCGACTGGTACGGCGTGAGCCAAACACAGCAGCTTGTATTACTGAACAATTTTGGGATCCTAGCCAAGACTCATTAAATTCAAAAATTCTGGAACCAATAGATGCGGCAATACACCTCGGTGGTGTTCCAATAGCGGGTAGTCGATGGTCTCGTAAACGCAAATTACTTATACGCGGCAGCAGAATTAGATCTACCAGACTACTATCACAAACTCTAGCGACAATTCAGTCACCGCCAAAAATATTTCTAGTGGCATCGGGGATTGGCTTCTATGGAAACCGAGGCGACGAAATACTCACAGAAAATTCCCCTGCAGGTGAAGGATTCCTTGCGGACACAGCACGCCACTGGGAAGGGGCGGCCGATGCTGCAAGAGATGCCGGAATACGAGTAGTTCACGCTCGATTCGGTCTAATCATGTCCCGGGATGGTGGGCTTCTATCAAAAATGAAAATACCTTTCAAAGCAGGTCTGGGCGTTACACTCGGAGATGGGAAGCAGTGGTGGCCATGGATATCTTTAGAAGATGTAATAAATGCAATAAGGCACATAATAGACAGGGAGGAACTCTATGGAGCGGTAAATGTTACAGCACGAAATCCTGTAAGAAATAAAGAGTTCACTAAGTCACTTTCCAGTGTGTTAGCAAGACCAGCATGGTTTAATATTCCAGCACCATTAATCAAATTATTGTTCGGCGAGATGGGTATTGAAACGATGCTTTCAAGCCAGCGAGTTTATCCTGAAAAGCTCACAACATCCGGATTTAACTGGAGATCGAATTCATTGAAACTAACGATGCGCCAAGAACTTACCAACAAACTCTGAAGTAACTGTTCAGAGACGAATGGATAGGCAAAATCCTTGTTTCGCACAAGTGAATAAATGTCGACAATAAATCCTAAAATAAACGAGTAGCAAACATCAAAGTTACCACCTAAAAACGTATGCCCGGCAAAATGTTAGACGGCAGCTTCCGCCATCATTTGGCGCAAAACGTAAGGTAGTAACCCCCCGTGACGGTAGTATTCGTTCTCAATTGCCGTATCGATCCTAACAAGCACATCGAATTTAGTAACTGCGCCTGCCGATGAAGTAGCAGTTACTGTCACGGTTGAACCAGGTTCAACCGAGTTAGCAACGTTTGGAATATCATAGATTTCAGTACCATCTAGCCCGAGCGATTCAGCGGTGTCTCCATTTTTATACACGAGTGGAAGAACGCCCATTCCTATCAGGTTAGAACGGTGAATTCTTTCTAGACTTTCAGCAATCACAGCCCTAACACCAAGAAGCATTGGTCCTTTCGCAGCCCAGTCACGCGAACTACCAGTTCCATATTCTTTCCCTGCGAGCACGATCAGTGGA
>MDTE01054767.1_pt1 | contig 24452 bp, 28 predicted proteins | sample 811231 | NCBI WGS metagenome assembly MDTE01 (sample SAMN05326651, study PRJNA326480) | marine metagenome | isolation source: seawater | place: Indian Ocean: Red Sea | collected 2010 | reverse complement strand
CTTATTTCCATTTTTAGCAGAGAAAGAAAACACTGTTTTAAGTTCAGTTTTTGATGATGCTTTTTTCTTTACACTTAAAATGCTCAAAGAAAAATATGAAAATGTAGAAAGAACCAAGTGGTTAGTGTTAGGCTCAACTAGCTGGATTAAGGGAACAGAAGCAGCAACAAGATGGTGTGAAGAAAATGAATTAGAATATGAGGTTATTGTAGGATGGCCTTATGAAAAAGTCTTAGAAGAAATGGCCCAAGCTAAAGGTTTTGTGTACCTACCCCCAGGAGGAGATACATGTCCAAGAATGGTTATTGAAGCCCAGCTGTTAGGGTGCGAGCTTCATATAAACGAAAACGTTCAGCATAAAGATGAGATTTGGTTTAATACCGATGATCCATTTGATACTGAAGCATATCTCTTTGCCGCTAGAGATAGATTTTGGACAGCCATCCAAGCTTCAATGAATTATATTCCTACAATTTCAGGTTACACAACCACTCTCAATTGCAATCGAAGCCAGTACCCATGGATACAATCAATCAAATCTCTACTTGGATTCTGCAGTGAAGTAGTAGTGGTAGATGGGGGTTCTGATGATGGAACATGGGAAGATCTACAAGAGCTAGCTAGCATAGAAGAGAGATTAAAAGTGCATCAAGTTGTTCGAGACTGGGACCATCCACGTTTCGCTGTGTTTGATGGTGCTCAAAAAGCAGAGTCTAGATCTAGATGTACCGGTGACTATTGCTGGCAACAAGATGCTGATGAGATTGTTCATGAAAAAGACTATCAAAAAATTATTGAACTTACTAGAAACTTTCCTAAAGGAGCTGAGCTTATGTCACTCCCGGTTGTAGAATACTGGGGTGGTCCAGAAAAAATCAGAATGGACATTAATCCATGGAAATGGAGGCTAAGTAAGAATTTACCTCACATCACCCATGGTATTCCTGCAGATTTAAAAAGAGTAGATTCAGACGGCAACACATATTCTAATCCTGGAACTGATGGTTGCGATTATGTCCACGCAGAAACTGGAGAAAGAATACCTCACGCATCTTTTTACACAGAAGAAGTCCATAATATCCGACTGCTAGCAGTAAATGGAAATGAAGAAGCTCAAGCTCAATATCAAGATTGGTTTTCAAGAGTTGTTGAATTAATCCCTGGTGTGTATCACTATTCTTGGTTTGATCTAGAAAGAAAAATAAACACATACAAGAATTACTGGTCTAAGCATTGGCAAAGCCTGTATAATATAACCCAAGAAGATACTGCAGATAACAACATGTTTTTTGGAAGGCCTTGGTCAGAAGTAAGTGATGAAGACATAGCTAAGCTTGCGATTGATTTAAAAGAAAAAATGGGAGGCTGGATATTCCACTCTCCAGTAGATTTTAACCAACCAACTCCTCATCTCACTATAGAATTTGACCAACCGGCTGTGATGAGAGAAAATGAAGAATGAAAATAATCCAGCAGTTTCAATATTAGTTCCTGCCCACAACTGCGAAAAAACTATAGAGAGATCTTTTTCTTCTTTGGCTAAACAAACTTTTAAAGATTTTGAAGTAGTTTTGGTTTTAAACAATTGCACTGATAATACAGAAAATTTAGCTAGAAAATTTTCTAATAATTTTGAAGTAAGAATCTTTAATTGTAGTATACCTGGAATAGTTCCAACGCTTAACACAGGAATATTTCACTGCAGGTCTAATTTAATTGCTAGACAAGATGGTGATGATTATTGGTACCCCACTAAATTAGAAAAGCAAGTTGAATTTCTAGAAAAAAATCCAGAAGTAGATATTTTAGGAACTCAAATTCGTTTAGTTGGAAAAGACTTTAATCCAGCTAAAGATACTCTAGTACACCCAGAAGAAGATATGCAGATAAAAATGAAGCTGTTAAGTGGAAATAATGCTATAGCTCATCCATCTGTTTTATTTCATAAAAGAATATTTTTGCAAGCTGGAATTTATGAAGACAATTATAGATTTGCGGAAGATTATTTTCTTTGGCTTAAGTGTATGAGGTGGTATAAGTTTGCTAATCTTCCGGATATAATGGTAGATTATACGGTGTCTCACAACCCAGAGTATGATCCAAAAATAACTCAGTTTGCATGTTATAATGCTATACAAATGTTCAAACAGCAAGGATTAATAAAATGATCGATCTTTCTGATTGCACTTTCATAATCCCTCTTAAGATAGACTCTCCAGAAAGAGAGAAAAATATAGAGTTAGTGTTAGCTTATTTGACTTCAAATTTTATCACCACCATAGTAGTAACTGAAGCAGATGAATATTCAAAGTTTGATAAAAAAATAAAGAAGTTTGAAAATCTTGGGGTTTATTATGATTTTATAGAACTCCAACCAGGAGATTTATTTCATAGAACTCACTATTTAAATGAAATGCTAGCAGGTGTGTCTTCTCCAATAACAATAAACTATGATGCAGATATTATTCTACCGTTAGAAAGCTATGTATCAGCTAGAAACATGATTAGAGATGAATATTATGATTTAGTATATCCATTTGAGAAATCTTCAGAGTCTCAAATGAATATTGATATTCCAGATTTATTTCCTATCGAAAATATTATAGCTAGTAACTTTACAGATTTTGGAAATTCTAAACAAGGATATTCTCAGACTGGATATGGTTGTTGCCAGTTTTTTAACACAGACAGCTATAGAAATGGATTTATGGAAAATGAATCTTTTATTTCTTGGGGTCCAGAAGATTATGAAAGATTTTATAGATTTGATAAACTTGGCTATAAGATAGGTAGAACCGGCTCTGTAGTGGTCCATTTTGAACACCCGAGAGATGGTAAAGATGGAAGATCTAATCCATTTTTAAATTCTAATATAAATTTATATGATGCTCTTAGGTTGTTAGACAAAGAAAGTATGATAACTTGGTTTATTAAAAGAGATTGGCTTCATAGAGCGATAATAAGAAATGGAAGAGAAAATTTTTCTAAACCTTGGTTTAATAGAATTAAAATGGTGGAAGAATCGTTCACCAAAAATGTCGTAAAGAGACATATTAAAATTGATGGGTCTTGGAAAGAATACAAAAAAGAAATATTAGAATTTGGAGAAAAAAACCATGATGACGTATAGCGAGTTAGGAAACAATGGAAGGTTGGGAAACCAAATGTTTCAATATGCAGCTCTTTTAGGAACTTCTTATATGAGAGGAAGAAAATTTATGATTCCGAATGAAGGTCATAGTCTTATTGATACATTCTTACTAGGATCTCAAGATGATTATAATCCAGACCATATTCCTGATTTCATATATACTGAACCTGATTTTGCTTATAATGCTGGTATTTGTTTAGTGAAAGATAATACTGAGCTAAAAGGATTCTTTCAGTCGCCAAACTATTTTACCCACTGCGAAGATACGATAAGAAAAAATTTCATTTTTAAACCAGAGATAGATGAAATTGCAAATATACAACTATCTAAATTAGTGCCTGCTGATCGCCCAATATGCTCTCTACACATTAGAAGAACAGACTATCTCACAAAAACAGATTATCATCCAGCTGAAGATTTGACATATATTAAAAATGCAGTTGAGGCTGTTGGTAATAACATTAAAAATGTATTTTTCTTAGTTTTTTCTGATGATATTTCTTGGTGTAAAGAAAATATTGGCGGTGATGTAGCGTTTTCAGAAAATCGCCCCGCAGTTGATATGTGCATGATGAGCAAATGTCCAATTCATATAATTGCAAACTCGTCATTCAGTTGGTGGGGTGCTTGGTTAAGTAAGTCTAAGGCAGTCATAGCTCCAAAAAATTGGTTCGGGCCTTCTGGACCGAAAGATTGGAGTTCAGTATATTATCCAACATGGGTTCAGTTATGAAAAATAAAGTAGGAATAGTTTTTATAGGGACTAACAAATATATAGAGTTTTTCCCGAGGTATTATCAAGCTTTAGAGTCAAATTTTTTAGAAAATAGCTCTAAAACATATTTTGTATTTACGGACCAACCTAACTGTGAATATTTTGATCACCCAAACATTAATATTACGGAAATAGAACACCAAGGCTGGCCATATATTACTCTTTATAGATTTAAATTTATGGCTCAAATTAGAGAGCAATTAGCTGATTTTGATTGGCTATTTTTTATAGATGCTGATCTAATAGCAGTAAGCCCAATGTCTGAAGAAGAGTTACTTAGCCATGATTTACCATTGATAGGTGTCCAACACCCTGGATTTATCGGCAAAGTTGGTTCATTTGAAACTAACCCTAAATCTCTAGCTAATATTTTTGATGCCCAATATGATCTATCAATATATAGGCAGGGATGCTTTTGGGGAGGAAAATCAAAAGAATTTTTAGATATGATTGTAGAGCTTGAAAGAAGAGTAGACGTAGATTTAGAAAATGATATAGTTGCTGTTTGGCATGATGAATCACAAATGAACAAGTATTTCTTAGAAAGAAATGATCAAGTTTATACTCTTCATGCAGGTTATGCCACGCCACAATCCGGTTATGATCATATCAAAACTCAATATGAAACTAAGTTTCTCCACTTATTTAAAGACCAACAAGAGTTTCCAAGGTTTGCGAGAGCTAAATGAAAATATGCATAATCGGACCAGGAGAAATGCCAATTCCACCAGAGGGCTGGGGAGGTGTTGAAGCATTAATATGGAATTATAAGCTAGAATTAGAAAAGCAAGGTCATGAAATTGGTATAACCAACACTAAAGATTTAAATGCTGTAGTCAATTCAGTTAATGCATGGAAGCCAGATTTTGTGCATCTTCAATATGATGTATATGCAGACATAATGCCTTATATTCAAGCGCCAGTTAAGGCTATGACTAGCCATTATCCGTATTTAGACTATCCAGCTATGAGAAGAGATTATGAGTGGATATTTCATAAATTTTGCCAAAATCACTCTCATATATTTACTCTTTCCGATCTTAATAGTCAGCACTTTAAGACTTTTGGTGCTAAAGAAGAATTATTATGGACTTGGATTTATGGAGTAAATTCTGAAAATTTTAGATTTTCTGAAGAGGCTTCACTTCCTGATAAAACAATTTGTTTAGGAAAGGTTGAGCCAAGAAAACAACAAGCCTATCTACAATTTGTGAATGAAAATATTGATTTTGCTGGACCACACGTAGATCCCAGGTTTAATACTGAAGATAAATCATATCTTGGAGTCTGGACGAGGGATCAAGTTTATAATGATTTGACAAATTATGCAAACATGATATTATTTAGTGATGGTGAAGCGGCTCCACAAGTAACTTGTGAAGCTTTACTTTCAGGAATCGGATTAGTGGTCTCCAAAGAAGCTTCTGCTAATCTTGATCATAGCCTTCCATTTATCGATGTAGTAGACAGATCTATTGGATATTCAGAATTAAAAGAAGTCATAAAAAACAATAGAGAGAACTCTTTAAAATACAGAAAAGAAATTAGAGAGTATGGTTTAGAAAATTTTGATATTTCTAAGTGTGTTTCTAGATATGTCAATAAAGTTGAAGAGCTTATAGAGAGTAATGATAGTATCTAAATGCCCAGTAAGAATTTCATTTGCAGGAGGATCTACAGATCTGGATAGCTTTATTCAGAAACACGGACGTGGTGCCGTAATTTCTTTCTCTGCGAATCTTTACACTTATATCTCTGTCTTTAGAGATACATTTGGGCAGAATTTTTTAGATGAAAAATACAATATAGTTTATTCTAAAAAAGAGAGTACTAAAAATATAGAAGATATTCAGAATGAGCTTGTAAGAGTTGTATTAAAAAAGTTTTCTTGTAAGCCGTTAAGCTGTTGGTTCACTGCCGATGTATCTTCCGCAGGTTCTGGATTGGCTTCATCTTCTTCTTATATATTATCTTTTATCCATGCAATAAATCGTTTAGAAGGACTTGGTTTTTCCAAAGATCAAATTATAAAAATTGCTTGGGAGTTAGAAAAAGAATTTAATCCGCTTACAGGATTTCAAGATCCATTTGGTTGTGCCGTTGGAGGATTAAACCTCCATGAAAAAGAAAAAGATGGTGACGTCATATCAGAGTCTTTAGATACAGCCCTTTTTGATGAAATTTCTATGTTTCTTTTGCCAACTTTTATTAATCGTTCTTCTACAGAAGTTTTAGAAAAAGTAAAAGATAATGTAGATCCCAGAATGCTTTACATGGTTGATGATATGTTTAGCGCCATCTCTAATAGAGATTTAGGATCTTTCTTAGATCTAATACACGAAGGATGGCGTCTTAAAAAATCGGCTTCCCCTATGATTCTTGGGAATAAAAAGCTTAAAGATTTGGATGGCTTAATAGAATCTAATGCAGATATTTTGGCTCATAGATTAATAGGCGCCGGAAATGGGGGATATTTCTTACTAATAACAAAATCTGGAATATCTAAAACTGAAATTGAAAGTTATTTTTCAAAAATGATCCTTCCTGTGTCTATTGATTATAATGGACTCAGTGAGTGTAAAAATTAATGAATTTGATAGAATTAGGAAAACTTCTTGGAGATATTAAGCCTGAAGAAGTTACAGCTTTGAAGAAACTACTTCCAGGAAGAGATAGAATTTATCTCATAGGAAATGGAGGCAGTAACGCTATATGTTCTCATCTATCACAAGACTACACTAAGGCTTTAGGTTTTCCAGCGGTTAGTTTTTCTGATCCGTCTAGATTAACATGCTACATCAACGATTATGGACGAGACGATGCATATGCAAAATTTTTAGAGCATTTTGCCACTAAAGATAGTTTGTGTATTTTAATTTCATCTTCAGGAAATTCAGAAAATATTCTTAGGGCAGCTGAATTTTGTTTATCTGAATATATTCCCTATATTGTTTTAACAGGGTTTGATCCTAACAACAAACTAAGAACAAAATATGGAAAAACATCAAAATTAGATTTTTATGTACCGTCACATGATTATGGCATAGTTGAGAATTTGCATTCCATTTTTCTGCATTCGGTAATTTAATGAAAGTCACTGGGTTTATAGCTGGATCATTTGATCTTATCCATCCAGGCTATATTAAAATGTTTGATGATGCAAAAACAGTTTGTAATCATTTAATTGTAGGCCTTCAAACAGATCCTACTTTAGATAGACCTGAAAAGAATAAATTGGTTCATACGCTAGAAGAACGCAAACTAATTCTATCTTCTCTTAGACAAGTAGACGAAATATTAGTATATGATACTGAAGAAAGCTTATATAATCTCCTCAAGAACACGAAGATTGATGTTAGAATATTAGGGACTGATTATATTAATAGGGAAAATTATACTGGAAAAGACTTAGGAATTCCAATTTATTTTCACAAAAGAGATCATGATTGGTCTGCTTCTAATCTAAGAGAAAAAATATCTATTGCGTGGAGAGGTTCAAAATGAAAAGCTTAACTTTCTTTTTTGTTTTAGGTGGTCATATTTCACACTATGATAACCTTGCAAGGTGTCTATATTCTATAAAAAATAAATCTAAATTTGACAATTATAAAGTTGTTATTTTGGAGTTTGGAGATAAGCTGAGAAGCAATGAAAGAGTTAGGGTGATAAATGCTCCTAATGAAATTGAATTCGGGACTGGTAAAAAAGTTGGGTATAAAATGTGGCAGCAAAAATATAGAGCTGCTCTTGAAGTAGATACCGATTATGGTATGTATCTAGACACAGATGTAGTTTTATATCATGACATCTTTGAGAAATTAATGGACTATGTTCAAGATGGAATTGGTGTAGTACCACACTTTTGGGTTCCCACAATTCAACACTTTAGGCAGAATGGCTGCCCACCAGAAAACCATCCTATATTTGACAAGCTTGTAGAAGGAATGGATTTAAAGCCACATGATTTATTTTATGCTGGAGGAGCATTTTTGTTTGCAAATAACGACTTAAATAGACAAAGAATGCAATGGGTTTGGGATCAACACGTTGATTTTTATACAGGTAAAGAATACACTTTAGGAATAACAGATGAGCTTTTTCTTGCTGGCTCTGTAAAGAAATTTGGTAAAGGAGCACTTCTCCCTGGGTCGGTGAATCATTGCTCAATGGGAGATCAATATATGCCAATGAAGTTTGTAGATAACCTTTTACTTGGGTGTAATCCCTATGAAGAAAATATGTACCCTATTACTTTCTTGCACTGCGATGTATCTTCTCACTCTAACTGTAGTAGGGATCCATCTCTAGAATATACTGGAGAAATGAAAAAAGCCGTATACGATGCTTTTATGCTAGACAGAACTTTTGTAAACGAAGAAGAAGAATACAAAGATCTTACCAATATTATAATTTAAAGAAGGTTAAAAATGAAAATTACAATTGTAGGGCCAGGCTGGATGCCAATACCTCCTAAAGGCTGGGGAGCAGTAGAGTCACTTATTCATGATTATAGAACAACTCTTGAAAAGTTCGGTCATGAAGTTCATATAGTTAATACTCCTATTCCAGAACAAATTATTGGATTAGTTAATGCCCTTCATTCAGATGTAGTGCATTTTCAATTAGAAGATTATGCATATTTAGCACCTCACATTAAGTGCAAAAATGTTATTTTTACCAGCCACTATGCTTATCTAGAACAGCCAGAAAAATGGGATAAAGGCTATCACGATAACTTTTGGTCTTTTGTTAATTCAGACGCTAATATTTTCTGTCTTTCAGAGGGAGTCAAAAGTGTATATTCAAAAGGTGGAATTTCTGAAGATAGACTCAGTATAGTTCCAAATGGAGTAAGAGATGACCTATTTAAATTCTCTCAAGACTGCAAGTTTCCAGACAGTACCATTTATCTAGCTAAAATAGATTTTAGAAAAAGACAGCACATGTTTCAAAACATACCGGGAATATATTTTGCTGGTAATTTAGCTGATGATCGATTTAATTCAGATTCAGATTTCTATTTAGGAGAATGGACTAAAGATTATCTTTATGAAAATCTTACTAACTATGCAAATCTTGCACTGCTAAGCGATGGAGAAGCTCATTCTTTAGTTTGTCTTGAAGCAATGTCTGCAGGTTTAGGGATAGTGATATCAGAATACTGTACAGCCAATTTAGATACTGATCTTCCATTTATTGATGTAATTCCAGAAGATAAAATCCAAGATGAAGAATATATTGCCAAGATATTAAAAGAAAATAGAGAAAAATCCATCCCAATGAGAGAAGAAATTAGAAAGTATGTAGTAGATAATTTCTCTTGGGAAACAATAGTAAAGAATTACTATCTACCTGAGGTAGAAAAACTGGTTGAAAAAGATGAATAATGGTAAAATAGAAAGATTGGAATACCCAGAGTGGGATGTTTCTGATGAATGGGCAGCTCGGCTGCCTTTTTCTACTCTTTCTTGGTATAGAATATTACAATATCATTGGAATAGCTCTTTTAATTTTCAAGAAAAATGTACTCAGTATTTGAATGATGCTATGCGTTCAGTAAATATTGATATTATTATAGATATCGGTGCTTCGACCGGTGGAGTTTCAGCTTTTTTAGCTAGTACTCTTAAGCCAAAAAAGTTAATAGCTATAGAAGCAGATTATAATAATTTCCATATATTAAAATATACTTCTGATATGATTTACTCGCAGAACGAAGTAGAAGTAGCAGGGGTGCATAATGCTGTTTATTATTCTGAAAAACCATACATGAAGCTTTTATCCTTTGAAACTCCAGATGATATACCACAAGCTGGTGAAAAATTTTTAGAAGATTTAGCTGGTTTCAAAAAACAAAAAATAATTGAAGAGCTTAACTGTTTACCAGCAGAAATAATTACCCTAGAAGAGATAACTAAACCGTTAGACATACACCATGCAGATTTAATAAAAATTAATGTAATGGGTGCTGAGTGGAATATAATAGAAAATAGTTCTTTTATAAGAGATAAATCTGGATTTATAATTTTAGAATATTATGATAAAACAGAAGAAGAGGCAATAGAATTTTTAGAAATGCATCTCCCCAATCATGATATTGTTTCTAAATTAAGAAACTCTATAATCTTAAAACAGAGAATGTTTTTTGGAGATGACGCTTCATGGATAAAAAGGTATTAAAATGAAAGTAGCAGTATGTATGTCTGGCCAACCAAGGCTTTTAGAAGAATGTTATGGTTATATAACAAAAAATATAATAGAACCAAACAACGCTGATGTGTTTATGCATGGTTGGTATGATGAAGAATCTTTGAGCAAGCCTTATAAATTTGGCGGAGACGGAGAGTGGAAAAACAAAAGACTCCAAAAAGATTCAGATAAAAAAGCAGTTGAAATGTACTCCCCTAAAGCTTACAGATTTCAACCTCAAATTCAATTTAAAAATTCTTCTATTGATTATATTCCTTCTATTATGAAATATCAAGCAGGCTGCCAGAAAGAATGTGAAGAGGCTGGCGAGGATTTTGAAGTATATTGTAAGCGAATATTGCGAAATAATGTTTCCATGTGGTACAGCATTATGCAAGCAAATTTAGTTAAGGAAGAATATGCTTGGGAAAATGATATTCAATACGATTTTGTTATTAGATGTCGATTTGACGTATGGGCCAATCGTCCGATTATATGTGCAGATCTAGATCCATCTCTTGTATATTGTCAGCATTTAGGCCAGCCAGTAAATCATGTTAATGATTGGATTGGTATTGGAAGTAGTACTAACATGAATATCTATTCTTCAGTTTTTACTAGCTTGCCATGGCATATTGAGTGGTTTAAGAATAACAATAATAATGAATGGTGCAACGAAACAGCTCTTTACAATCAATTAGTTTTGCATGGTATTGGAATGGGAAGAGGAGATTGGGGAGTTGGACTCCCTAGATTTTAAAAATGATTTTAATTTCTCATCGAGGAAATATATTCGGGCCAAATAAAGATAGAGAGAATTCACCTGAATACATTGAAGAAGCTATTGATGCAGGGTATCATGTAGAGATAGATGTTAGATTTTATAAAGGTGATTGGTATCTCGGCCACGACAAGGCACAATATAGGGTAGAAGAATCTTTCTTTAATAATAAATTTCTCTGGTGTCATGCTAAAAATGTAGAGACATTTCAAAATCTTTTAAAATTAAACGCTCATACATTTTTTATACAAGATGATCATGTTGCTCTAACTTCTAAGAGATATTTATGGCTTAGCCCGACTCACGAAAGAATAATACCAGGAACTATATGTGTAATGCCAGAAGATCCTCGTTGGAAAAACGCAAATAAGAATAACCTGTCCATTTGTTTAGGAATATGTTCAGATTTTATAGAGAGTTTTAAATGATAGCACAATTTATCAGACTGGTCATTTTAGATGTTGATGGTATTTTAACTGATGGTAGAAAATATTATGGGTTAGATGGCATGCCATTTGCCAAGACTTACTGTGATAAAGATTTTACCGCTATTAAAAGATTAAGAGGGGCTGGAGTAGCAGTTTGTTTTCTTTCTGGCGATGAAAAAGTTAATAAAGCAATGGCTAAAAACAGAAACATAGATTTTTATTCTGCAAGAGGGTTAGATAAGGCTGATTTTGTAGAAGTGTTTGAAACAACTTACGGCACATCTAAAGATAAGATGCTTTATTTAGGCGATGATCTTTTTGATTTAAGCATAATGAAATCAGTTGGATATGCTTTTTGTCCGATGGACTCTCCAAATAAAATTAAAAAATTCTGCGGAAAGAAAAATACTATAGATCGTCGAGGTGGCGAAAATGTTGTAGCTAGATTGGTTGATATTCTCTTGGATAGAAAGCTTATTGAAGATGCTACCATGGAGCAAATAGAAGCATTGGACAGAGATGAAAAATTTTAGCTTATCAATTTATGGAAATTTGATTTTAGATCAAGTTTTATCTTTAGACAGTTTTCCATCTGAAGGTTTTGCTTCTAAAATAGCTAAAATATATTTTGTGCCTGGTGCTTCTGCAAATATAGCAAGAGCCTATCATAGTATTACGGGTAACAAGGCTTCAATATATTCTTGTGTTGGCAAGGATTTTTCAGGTGAAAAAATTCTGGAATCTATTTCAGAGTATAGCAATTGCAATGTGAAAAAAGTAGATGGAGAAACATCTACAGCAGTTATATTAGCTAATGAGACTAAAGCCACTAGAACAGGATTAGTAAAATGGGGGGTTTGTTCTGAGATGAATAATTTTCCAAACTGCGATTCGCAATGGAAGCATTTTTCTTATATAGATAAGCTTCACAACTTAACGCCAGAAATACTATCTTCTCTTTCTGGAATTAAATCTGTAGATTTCACTAGCTTTGATTATAATGATATAGATAGGGAGAGGATAATAGGCTGTTTAAGCGAAATAGATTATGTAATATCATCTACAGAAGAGTCTTGTTTTCTTACAAAAGCAGACCATGTAGATGATGCTGTTCGTATGTTAGGAGAATATTGCAAGGGTTATGCAATAATTCATGAAAAATCAGGAAGTTATGTGAGTGACGGATCTAGTTGCGTTTATGTAAATTGCGATCATGAAATTTTAGAAAATATATCTGTGCTTGGAGCAGGCGATATTTTTGCAGCTTCTTTTATCTCCTCATTCAAAGAGGAATTAACTATAGAGGAAATTGCGATACTATCTCATCAGAAAACCTTCAAGCTTTTGGGAGAGATAAATGACTAAAAAATATAATCTACTAGTGCCTATGGCTGGACGAGGCCAGCGCTTTGTAGATGCCGGATATAAGGTCCCAAAACAGCTAATCTACGTAAAAGAAAAGCAACTAATAGATTTATCTCTAGAAAGTGTAGATACTTCTAACTGTAATTTGATATTTGTGGTAAGAGATGATCAGATTTGTAATTTTCATATTGATGATATTCTAAAAAATAAATTTGGAAATGAAATATCTATTGTGGTTACTGATGGTTTGACAGACGGATCAGTTTGTAGTTGTTTATTAGCAAGAGATTATATCGATAACGACCTACCCTTGGTGATTCATACTTTAGACATTCAGTTTTTACCAACGTTCGATCCAGGTGTTCTCGAAGGAGAAGATTGTGATGGCCTCCTTCTTACGTTTAAATCTAACTCTACAAATTATTCTTATGTTGCAACTGATGAGGATGGCTTAGCTACTAAAACAGCTGAAAAGAAAGTTATTAGCCCTAATGCTTGCGTTGGTATTTATGGATTTAAAAAAGGCTCTGATTTTTGTACGTTTGCGGATGAGATGATAAAACAAAACATAAGAACAAATAACGAGTTTTATATTTCACCCCTCTATAATCTTTTAATCGACGCTGGATTAAAAATAAGAACTCAATCAGTAGAAAAAATGCATATCTTCGGCACACCAGATGAATTTCAATTTTATAAGAATAATGTCATCAATAAGTTTGGAGAAAAACCAGTAGCTTTATGTTCAGATCATTCAGGGTATGCAGCTAAAGAAAATTTTAAACAAGCATTAACCGAACTTAATATACCCTTTATAGATTTTGGAAGTAGGCTTAAGACAGATTGTGACTACACCTACTTTATAGAACAGGCTGTATCTTCAATGAATGATAAGGTGTGCGATTTCGCATTCGCGTTTTGTAGAACGGGCCAGGGCGTTAACATGTGTGCTAATAAATTTAAAGGTATTCGCTCTGCTTTAGCTTATGACGAATTTGCAATTGAAATGGCTATTAGACATAATTGCGCTAATTTCTTCTCAATTCCAGCTAGATTTTTTGATGAACCAGCACAGAAAGATAAGGCTAAAGCATTTATAAAAATATGTCAAGATAATTCTTTTGATGGCGGCCGCCACCAAGCAAGAGTTCAAGGCCTTGAATAATGAAGACATATAATATAAAAAACATGAAAGGCGGGTGGTTTATCGGAAACTTCGAGCCATCAGTTTTTAAGAATCCGTTTTTTGAGGTAGCTCATCACTTTCATGAATCAGGATATGTAGGGCCAAAACACTATCATAAAATAGCTCCAGAGTTAAGTTACATAGTAAATGGAAAGCTGATAGCTTCTGGTAGAGAATTATCTACTGGAGATATGTTTGTTTATGAGCCTGGCGATATTGCAGATGTAGAATTTTTAGAAGATACTAATCTAATAGTTGTTAAGTGGCCATCAGTACCCTCAGATAAATACATGGTGGAAGAATGAAAGCTATATCATTTAACTCTTTAGAGTCTTACGATCCATCTGAGTATAATAGATTTTATTTTATGCATTTGCCTAAAAGTGCTGGTACTCGGCTAACTGCTAAAAATGCACCAGGTAGTCATGACGAACAAGCTATACTTCCAAATGGAAAAACGTTCAAAAAACTAAATCACGCGTATTGCATTCCAAATGTAGGTCGTCAGATTTTTAACTATGATGACTATGCAGCATTTAAACAAAAAGGCTATCTGTTTCATTATGCTTTTGATATTCCATATTTTGGAAACGAAGACACTTTGACTTTTTCTATTATTAGAAATCCATTTGATATGCTTTGTAGTTATCATCACCATTATTATGCACCTGACCATAATGGTTGGGGAGGGTGTAACCAGCTGCATGATTTTAATAATTTTGAAGATTTTATAAGAGGCTACTGCTCTAACGAAATATCTGGTTTTAATACTATTACTAGAAATAATTTTTCGGGATGGCACATGCCGATTATTCATAATTTTTTGTATGCTCAAATGTTTGATTCTAATGGAGATTGCCACGTAAATTTTCTAATTAGATATGAAAATATGGTAGACGGTCTCAAAAAAATGAATGAAAGGTTTGGTCTTACTTTTGATTATGATAAGTATGATACAGTGTTTGATAATTCGTGGAGATCAAACCAATCAAAGAAAAATAAAAACTATAGGGAATACTATACACCAGAGTTGATAAAACTAGTAGAAGAAAAATGCAGTAGGGAATTGAGCCTTTTTGGATATGATTTTGAAGGCCCAACAGATAAAAATACATTTCTAGATCCGTCAGAAATCAAATATAACCCTCTTACTAATCAGCTTATTTCTTCCGATAGTTAAACAACCTCTGCTTTTGTTCTTATTATTTGTTAAATTTAAGGAGTTCTGGATAAATGAGAGTTGGATTTTTAGGTTTGGGGAAATTAGGCCTTCCTTGCGCATTAGCTGTTGATGATGCTGGTCATTCTGTTTGTGGTTTTGATATTGATGAAAATGTAAAAACAATATTAGAAACTAAAGAATTACCATATAGAGAAGAAGGTGCACCAGAGTTGTTGCAGAATCATAATATTTCTTTTGGTTCTGTTGGAGATGTAGTTTCTAATTCAGATATTATTTTTGTACCAATTCAAACTCCTCATGATCCGGAATACGAAGGCGTAACCAGGATACCAGAGGAAAGAGTAGACTTCAATTACGATTGGCTTAAGTCTGGTTTAAAAGATCTTTCTGCGGAAATCGATGCTCAGGGTAACGAAAAAATTGTAATTATTATTTCTACAGTTCTGCCCGGCACTATTAGAAATGAGATTAAGCCATTGCTCAGCCCTCTGATTAAGCTGTGCTATAATCCATTTTTTATCGCAATGGGGACTACTGTTAGAGATTTTACGCATCCAGAGTTTGTTCTTTTTGGCGTAGACGATCAAGAAGCATATGAAACTGCAAGAAGTTTTTATGCTACACTGCATGATCGCCCTGTGTATCAATGTACTATAGAAGAGGCAGAAATGATAAAAGTCTCTTACAACACTTATATTACTATGAAGATTTGTCTTGCTAACACAGTTATGGAAGTTGCCCATAAGCTAGACAATGTTAACTGTGATAAGGTTATGGAAGGTCTTTTCTTGGGGACTGATAGATTAATAAGCTCAAAATATCTATATGGCGGAATGGGTGATGGTGGCGGATGCCACCCAAGAGATAATATTGCTCTTTCTTGGCTGGCCAGAAAGCTTGATTTAAGCTATGATTGGTATGAAAGCTTAATGATCTGTAGAGAAAAACAGACTGACTGGTTAGCAGATTTAATGGAAGAGCATGACCTCCCAAAGGTTATTCTTGGAAGAGCTTTTAAGCCAGAAACTAATTTAGTTGTTGGTTCACCTGCTGTTTTATTAAGGAATATACTTAATGAACGAGGTCACGATGTGGTTATGTATGATCCAAGGTTAGGAGACGAGCGCCCAGAGTTTGAAGCCAGTTGTTTCTTAATTGGCTGCAAACATCCTGAATTTGCTGACTTCGATTTCCCGGAAGGTTCTGTGGTTATCGATCCGCATCGGTATGTAAATGATAGGCCGGGAGTAACTGTTATTCATATTGGTGGTTGATGATGAATATCGCAAGCCAAATAATTTCATGGCTAAAAGACTATGCAGATTCTGCTGGTAAAGATGGATTTGTCGTAGGTATATCTGGAGGAGTAGATTCTTCTTTGACTTCTACTCTTTGTGCTCAAACTGGAAAAGAAGTTTTGGCTATTAGAATGCCAATTCACCAAATTAAAAACCAAGATGATCTATCAAGAAAGCACGGCGAGTGGCTAGAAGAAAATTTTGAAAATGTCAAAGTAATCGAAGTAAATCTATCTCAAGTTTTTGATAGTTTTGTTGAGCTATTAAATGAAGAAAATAAAAGCGATTTATCTTTAGCCAACACCAGATCTAGAATTCGAATGATAGCACTTTATCAATTTGCCTCTACTAGAAACGCACTTGTTGCTGGAACTGGAAACAAGGTAGAAGATTTCGGTGTCGGGTTTTTTACAAAATATGGTGATGGTGGTGTTGACATATCTCCAATAGCCGATCTTTATAAATCAGAAGTAAGAGAGACTGCAAAAAATCTAGGTGTGATTCAAGAAATTATTGATGCTGCTCCCACTGATGGGCTTTGGGAAGATGGAAGAACTGATGAAGATCAACTTGGGGCAACCTATGAAGAACTAGAGTGGGCTATGAGCTACTCTGGCGAAGATAGTCTTACCGATAGACAAAACGAAATATTAGAAATATATGACCAACATCATACTGCTAACCTTCATAAAATGAAAGAAATACCAGTATTTAAGATTTCCGGAGATTAAAAATGTCAGATTTTGGAGTTTATTACACTTGTTATACTGAAATAGAGGCCGTAGAGTATTCTTTAGAGGTTCTCTACTCCATATACCCAGAGTGTCCTGTTTATTTAGTTTCAGATGGGGGAAGAGATTATTCTTACCTTGAGAAGAAGCATCCGTTTCTAAAAGCAGAACTTGGAGATGATACTCGTGGCTGGTGTCAAGGCAGTAATGCGGGTGAAATTCTGTTAAAAACATTTAAGGAAGAAGATACACATCAAAAACTATATAATACAGCTCTTACTTGGGTTGAAAGAAACAAGGCTGCAGTAGATTATGCTCAAAAGCCTCATATGCTAATGATGGAAACTGACGTATTAGTAAGAGGAAAACTTACAATGCCGACAGAAGCCAAGCTCACGGGACCTCTAGAGAACTCTGACCAAAATGGAGGGTGGAGAAAAGTACTGGCAAAAATAGATGGAGCTTTAGACATTTATAGTTGGGGATGGCCTTACATTTATGAATCTAATGCTTTTAATGAAGTCTATGATTTTGTGAAAAATAATGACGATATCTTTCACGAGCTAGTATATTCAGATTATAGGTTTGGTGCCGCTGGAGATATAACCATACCGGTTTTATTTGGGGCTGTTGGATATAGACAGAGTATAAATCCAGAAGCTACAGAGTGTTTAAGAAATCCAGCTTGGAGAAACTCAGGCCATCCGCTATTACACCAATTTCGTGAAAAATATCCTGAAAATAACTCGGGCTATGATGGAACTCACGCAAACGAAAAAGGCTAATGAAGAAAAATTTATACCTACTAGAGCTTTCAGATGTTTTTGCAAATCAGGTCTATCTTCCTTATTGCTCTGGCGTGGTAGCTTCGTATGCTTTTTCTAAAGAACAAATTAAGAATGAATATGAGTTAAAAGATTGGTTTTATTATCGACAACCGCCAGAAGATATTTTAGAGAAAATAGAAAATCCGAGTGTAGTTGGTTTCTCTTGCTTCATATGGAATTGGAATTTAAATCTTAAAATAGCAAAAGAGCTTAAACAAAAATATCCAGAATGTCTTATAGTGTTCGGCGGCCAGCAACAGCCTCTAGCTGATAGAGTTGGAAATTTCTTTGATGATCATCCTTACGTTGATATATTAGTCCACGGAGAAGGTGAAGAAACATTTGTTGAAATACTTTTAGAAAAACTAAAAGACTCTCCCGATTATTCAAAAGTTTCTGGAATAACTTACTATGATGGCACTAAAAATAAATCTACTTTTCCTCGTCCAAGATTAAAAGGTATAGAAGATTTTCAAAGCCCTTATTTAGACGGTTTATTCGATAATTTAATAGAAAAAAATGAAACAAGCTTAGAATTTAGCGCTATTGTAGAGTCTGCTAGGGGCTGCCCATTTCAGTGTGCATTTTGTGAAATAGGCGAAAAATATTATCAGAAAGTCCACAAAAATTACATAAAGATAAAAAAGGAAATTGACTGGATAGCAAAACACAAGATTGAATATGTCACAGATGCAAACTCAAACTATGGTATGTACTACGAGCTAGATAAAGATTTATCTCTATACGTAAAAGAAAAGAAAGAAGAAACTGGATATCCGCATGCGTATAGAGTTACTTGGGTGAAGGGTAAAGCAGATAGAGTATTAGAAATAGCTAAAATTTTAGAAGATGCAAAAGCTCAAAAAGGAATGACTATAGCCTTACAATCGATGAGCCCAAAAGTTTTAAAAGCTATTAAGAGAAAAAATGTAGATGGCGGCAAACTCAGAGAGTTTGTTGAGATGTACGAAGGTGAAAATATTTCAAGTTATGTCGAGCTTATTTGGGGTCTTCCAGAAGAAACACTAGAAAGTTTTATTGATGGATCTTGTGAAATAATGGAGATGGATTACCACAATTATTTAGACATTCATCTCATGACAGCTCTTATAAACACTCCATTTAGTAGGCCAGAATATATAGAGCAATACGGAATTCAGACATCTGTAACCCAACCAAGATTTCACCATAGACATATAACAGAAGAGCTCAGCGAAGACACATCAAAATTCGTTACTAAAACTAACAGCTTTACAGAAGAAGAGTGGATGGAGGGCCATCAATTTAGATGGTTAATTATTTTCGGCCATTATCTCGGACCGACGCAGTTTATTTCTAGATTTTTAAGAAAGCATTTGAATATTAGTTATAAAGATTTTTATGGAGCTTTTCTCAATTATATTAAAGCCAATAAAGATTCTCTGCTAGGTAAAGAGTATTATTCAATTTTAAATAATATGGATTTAATACTGCAAAATAAAAGGCATTGGGGGATTGTAGTTCCAGAAATATCTGAAATAAATTGGAGTGTTGATGAAGCTACTGCCATTAAAGTAGCGATGAATTATAACGAATATGAAAAAGATTTAAGGAAATTTTTAACTGATACCCTAAAGGTAAATTTAGAAGATCAAATTTTAGATAATCTGTTGCGTTATCAAAAATTAAGACTGAACCATCCTGGTCCAGAGTTTTATACTGGAGAGTTTGAGTACAATATTCATGATGTTATTGAAAATAGCGAAGTTTTAAAAAACCAGAAATCTACGATAGAATTCCAGAGTTCTGGAATTGAAAATCATTATGAGTGGGCTAAGAAAATTTTATGGCATGGTAGAAGAACTGGCGATTATAAGAGTAAAGTAAAATGAAAAAAATAGCAACATTTATTGGAAACTGTCATAATTCGGGGATGAAAATATTTCTTAAAAAAAGCAAGCAATTTTCTGAAACATACGAATGCCGCCAGCATGCTAACTGGAGATTAATTAGAGAAAAAAAATCAGTGCATGTAGAAGATGTTAAAGCCGCAGATCTTTTTATATTTCAGCCGTTAGCCCCGAATTACGGCTGTTATTCAACGGACCCCAGGGTGAAGGATTCCATAGGATCTCTTTTGAAAGACAACTGTGTGGCAATCTCTTACCCTTACACTTACTATTCGGCACTATGGCCAATATGCCAAGCCGGCGCCGGTGTTGATCAAGCTAATAGATGGTTTGGCTCCGAAGCGGTAGATTCTTTAAGAAACTCCGGAGCCAAAGATGCGGAAATAATTGATTTATACAACAACAATAAAATAGATTGGCTATACGAATCTAGACACAAAGAGACTCTAGATATTTTAAGAAAGAAAGAATCCATTACGGATATTAAAATTTCTAAATTTATAGAAAATAATTTTAGATCTAAAGATCTATTCTTAATACCACAGCATCCATCAAGTTTAGTTTTTATGGAAAAAGCAAATCAAGTTCTAGAAAAATTGGGGATGGACAAAATAACGGAAGATCAAATATTTAGCATGAATGATGCAGAGCTTGGAGATACTACTTACCAACTTCCTTCTAATAGATTTCCGATACACTTATCAGCAGTAGAATATTATGGATTAGAGTTTATAACTTCTTCGCATATTCCACCTTCCACTAAAGAATTTTATAGGGAAAGACTGGTAGAATATATGAAAATGTTTCCAAACAAGGAGAAATCCGACCATTGGAGAAATTTTGAAGAGAACTATATTCCAGAAGATATAAAATGAAAGATAAAACAATAATAATTGCCGCAGATCACAACGGTGTAGATTTAAAATCTATTTTAGTTTCTAAATTGACTGAGCTAGGCTATACTCCTATTGATCTCGGACCTTATGATTCTGATGTAAGCGTTGATTATGTAGATTATGCTAAACAGCTTTCAATGATTGTTGGAACCGGATCTTCTAATCGTGGAATTTTGATATGTGGAACCGGCGTAGGGATGAGTATAACAGCAAACCGTCTACCAGGTGTAAGAGCAGCCCTGGTTCATAATTTAGAAACTGCACCAAAATGCAGAGAGCATAACAATGCCAATGTTTTGTGTTTGGGAAGCTGGATTAATTCTCCAGATGTCAATATTGAAATTTTAGAAACCTGGCTCAACTCTAAGTTTGGAGAAGGAAGACACAATAAACGATTAGCAAAGCTTGATAAAACTGATTCCAGTAAAGTGGTTTTTACTAATGGAGTATTTGATATTCTTCACACTGGCCATATTAATCTTTTAGAATTTTCAAAAAATTTAGGAGATAAACTAGTGGTAGCGCTTAATGATGATGCATCAGTTAAGCTTTTAAAAGGAGATTCTCGCCCTATTAATAATGAAAACGATAGAAAGAAATTATTGGCTTCTATAAAGGGGGTCGACGAAGTTATTCTTTTTGATGGAAATTTGCCAGCTGTAAGAGAGAAGGTAAAGCCTCATGTTGTTGTTAAGGGTGGGGAGTGGACTGCAGAAGAAGTAAGAAAAAGAGACAGCGTTCCAGAAGATATAGAGGTAGTAATTTATAACTTAGTTGAAGATTATTCTACTACCAATGTTTTGAAAAAGATTCATAATCTTGATACTTGGGAAAAGAAAAATGACTAGCTTGGTTGGTTTATTAGAAAAAATATCTGAAAAAACAATCTTAGTGATTGGAGACCCCATACTCGATATTTCTGTATATTCTGAAGCTATTGGTCTTTCTTTAGAGACTCCAACTCTAAAAACAAAAAAAATAGTATCTTCTACAACAATGGGCGGTGCAGCTAATGTAGTAAAAAATTGTTTAGCATTAGGTGCTAAATGTCATTTCGTTACTGTTTTAGGAGACGATGAAATGTGTTCTAATTATGAAAATTGGATGCATGATAAACTAGCAATTTCTACAGCTATAGAAAAAAGAGAAAACGTTTCAAAAACACGCCACTGGGTAAGAAAAAGCGATAGGTTCTATAAGCAGTTACAAATCAACACTGGAGACAACACACCAATATCTGAAAATTCTAAAGAGTGCATTTCCGCTGTTGTGAAAGAAATTATCGATGAGTGCGATGCTTTATTACTAATAGATTATCAAAATGGAATATTTTCGTCAAAGGAATTTATAGAAAATTTAATCCAAATAGCTAAAGAAAAAAATGTACCTATAATATGTAACTCGCAAAAATCTACTAACAAATCTAAACAAACTTGGTTTTCTGGCGTCGATCTTATAAGCATGAACGAAGAAGAAGCTTTAGGCGTAGATAAAAATTTTAAGAGAGACGTAAGCTTTTTAAAAGATAAGCTTAGTAGCGGGATTTGTGTCACTCTTGGAAAAAATGGTTCTATTATAAGCAGTTTAAACGATAAAGAAGAATATTATTGTAAATCTATAGAAGTTGAAGCTAAAGACACCTGTGGTGCTGGTGATGCGTTTCTAGCCTGTCTTTCTTTACTTGATTGGAAAGGTAGCCCCATGGAGTCTCTTGCTATCTCTAACACTTGGGCAGCTTTACATGTTAATAAAATAGGAATGGATTGTCCAAATAAAGAAGATCTTATAAAATTGGTAAAAGTGTTAGAGCATGAGCAATATAAAGAGCCAGATTCTTCAGGCCAATAAATGGATTGTTGATAAGAAACTAGTTTCCCTTACGTGGGGAAATGTCTCTGTTCGAGTAAACGAAGAGATCTACATCAAGCCATCTGGAGTAGATTTAAACTCCATAAAAGCTTCAGACATATCAAGAGTAAACTTAGATGGATTATCTGTTTCGGGATTACGGCCATCAGTAGATACGCCAGCTCACATTGAATTATATGAAGGGTTTACTGGAATAGGGAGCGTGGTTCACACACACTCTAAATATGCTACAGTATTTGCGCAGCTAAGCAAATCTATCCCATGCCTGGGGACCACTCATGCAGACTATTTCAACGGCCCTATTCCTGCAGTTCCAATACCTAACTGGAACGATAAAGAATCATATGAAAAAACTACTGGCAAAGCCATAATTTCTTATTTTAAAGAAAATGATATAAATCATTTTGATATTTCTGCAGCTTTAGTTTCTAATCACGGTGTGTTTGTTTGGGGAGAAACCATAGAAAAAGCTTTAGAAAGAGCTTACGTTTTAGAATTAATTGCCGAAATGGCTTATCTTACTTTAGCCGTGCGGCCTTTGGCCGAAGAGCTAAATGATAAAATCTTAGAGAAACATTTTGAAAGGAAAAATGGAAATGGAAAATATTACGGACAAGGGTGAAGATATACAATACGGAATATCTAACTTGCCTGAAATAAGTGAACCGATTAAAAAGGTAGAAAAATATTGGGGAAACATGATAACTCTTTTTGAGGGAGAAAATTACTCTGTAAAGAGAATATTCATGAGGGCTGGAACTCAAAGTAGTTTGGAGTTTCATGTAAAGAAAGAAGAATCATATTATATTGAAAGTGGAACTTTAAAAGTTGGTTTGAGAATTGGAAGGGCTAAGAATACAAGCATAACTCTTAACGAGGGAGATGTTTTCCATATAAAACCTGGGTTAATGCACATGAGAATAGCTGAGACAGATGTAGTAATAATAGAAACTTCGACAAAAGATGACGATGGAGATTCTCATATAGTTGAAGATGGAAGATCTTATAATCACGTGGAGACAGAAAAATGAAATTATTTATAGACACCGCTAATATTGAAGAAATAAAAGATGCAATTTCTAAGGGGATTATTGCTGGCGTAACTACTAACCCGTCTCTTCTAGCTAAAGAACCTAAAGCTGATTTTTACGATCATATAAAGAGAATTGCAGACATATGCGATGGTCTTCCATTAAGCGTCGAAGTTTTTGCCACAGAGCCACAAGCTATGATAGACCAAGCTCATGAAATTATTACCAAGCTGGATTATCCAAACACCAACATTAAGATCCCAATAGGTTATGAAGAGCTTAGGGTAGTAAATGAACTAAGCAAGAATAATATCAGAGTCAACTGCACATGTTGTTTTACCTCAAGTCAACTTGAATTAGCAGCGCTGGCTGGAGCAAGATATGTTTCTCTTTTTTATAATAGGCTTTTAGATGTAAACGGTGATCCCCTCCAGGTGCTCCGAGAAACTAGAAAGTTTATTGATGAAAATAATCTTAACTGTGAAATAATTTCTGGTAGTATTAGAAAAGCTGAAGATGTCTCTAATGCGTGGGCAGCAGGTTGTCATGTGGTAACTGCTGGTCATAAGATTATTTTGGATATGACTAAACATAGTCAGACTGATAAGTCTATTAATGGATTCTTGGAAGATTTTAAGGAGTGGATTTCGTAATGAGCACATATGTTTTTGATATAGATGGAACTTTAGTAACGCAAGATGGTAGCAATTATCCAACTGCAAAACCAATAAAGGCTGCAATAGATAAATTAAATGACCTTTATGATGATGGTCACAGAATAATTTTAATGACCGCCCGGGGAGCGTCCAGTGGTATAGATCATAGTGAATTCACTCAAAAACAAATGAATGAT
>MDTE01178541.1_pt1 | contig 24453 bp, 15 predicted proteins | sample 811231 | NCBI WGS metagenome assembly MDTE01 (sample SAMN05326651, study PRJNA326480) | marine metagenome | isolation source: seawater | place: Indian Ocean: Red Sea | collected 2010 | reverse complement strand
CATGTCTACGGACTTTCTCGACACCTTTGGCCGTTCCGACCGCGACACCGTGTGCAGTTGTGAGGTCGACGTTCAACCAAACCTCTCGCAGGCCCTGCACCTGATCAATGGAGCCACGACCTGGGGGAAAATCACCAGCGGGACCGTCCTGGCACAACTCCGGGCCAAGCACGAAACTCCGACTCAAGTCATTTCGGCCCTTTTCGTCCGCTGCCTGTCTCGACCTCCCACCGACCAGGAACGCGAACGGCTGATGAAGACCGTGTCCGCCGCTGAAGACCCGGCCGAGATCTACCAGGAGTTGTTCTGGGCGCTGCTGAACTCGAAGGAATTCCTGTTCAATCACTAACCCGGCACTCAATCGCTCCACATTCACAAGCTCCATTCAACCCTGCAACACCTTGTGACACAGATGTCCAGTCGCACCATCACCCTATGCACCATGCTGCTTCTAGTGGCACCAGTGTTGGTAGCGGGCCAGGACACGCCGACGGCCAAGTCGAAGCCTGACAAGATCACATTCAAAGACCACATCCGTCCGTTGTTTCGTCGACGCTGCACCGGGTGTCACGGCAGCGCCCAACCCAAGGCCGATCTCGATCTGTCACGGTACGTAACAACCATGGCTGGCGGTTCGTCAGGAGAGGTCCTTGTCCCCGGCGACCCCCTGCAAAGCCGACTGTTCCTGCTGGCATCACACGCCGAGGAACCACACATGCCGCCTGAACGACCGCGTCTGCCAGCCACCGAATTGCAATTGATCCGTCGATGGATCGACGGAGGCTTGCTGGCCACGAAAACGAGTCGACCGCGGACTTCGAAGCGCCCCCGTTCGGTCCTCTCACTGGTCGGTCCCCCGTTGCGTCGCCCTCGGGCTGCCGTTCCCGGCACATCCCCCGGTGCAAGCCCTGATGGTTGGGCGAGGCAAGACATGCAGACCGCGTCGCGCGGTCGCACTGTCGTGGCTTTGGCGGCCAGCCCCTGGTCGTCGCTGGTGGCCGTTGGTGGCCTCAGCCAGGTGCTCGTCTTCGACGCGTCTGATGGATCACTCGCCGGCGTGTTGCCGTTTCCCGAAGGGCGACCGCATCAGCTGGCGTTCAGTGCCGACGGGGAGGTGCTCTGGGCCTCAGGAGGGCAGGCCGGCGTCTCCGGGGTTGTTGTCGGCTGGTCCGTCCGCAAAGGCAACCGGTTGTTCGCGATCAACGACGGCGAGGATGTGGTGCTCGCTGCAGCCCTGCACCCCAACGGCAAACAGCTGGCCATCGGCAGCGACCGAGTCGTACGGATCGTGGAGACGAAGACTGGCAAGATGACCCAGCAACTCGCCGCACACACCGGCTGGGTGGTGTCCGTGGCATTCAGCCCCGACGGCAGCCGGCTGATCACCGGTGATCGTAGCGGCGGCCTGATCCTGTGGGAGACCAGGCAGTGGGATCGGGTGTCAGCCTTGCCAGGGCACCGTGCTGCGGTGACGGGAGTCGCCTGGCGGCCCGACGGCCGTGTCGTGGCTTCAGCCAGCCAGGACGGCACGGTGAGACAATGGGACAGCCAGGGAGGACGCCCATTGCGAAACTGGATGGCTCACGAGGAAGGTATTCTGGGCATCGCGTGCCGCGCCGACGGACAACTGGCCACCGTCGGCCGCGATCGGATGGCACGAACATGGAACCAGATGGGATCGGAGCAAAGCCAGCGTGGTCCGCTGGGTGACATCACAACTCGGGTCGCTCTGGTCGGCACCCCAGGCTGGCTCGTCGTGGGCGACTGGACCGGCGCACTGAGCCTTTGGCGAGGCCCAGCTCCGAAACCCCATTTGACCTGGCAACCTGGCGTCGCGTCGCGATGAGGCTCTCGTCTAGATCGCCACGTCAATACAGCCGATTCTCGTACGCGTCGTCAATCGTCTCGTCCAGTTCTTCGACGGACAATTCCGTGGCAGTCTGATCGGCGAGTACTTTGCCGAATGACGCGATAGCCGTGCGATCCACTTGGTAGGTGCCCTCCCACAGCGCCGACCGCTTCAAGGCCTTGCCGCATTGGAAGCAGGCCTTCTGGACCTCCACCAGGATCCCGGTAGGCGGGACCTTGCCATCGATGGCACAGCGTTCGAGTCGCGGATCATCGTGGATCACCTGGGCCCGACCGCTGACTCGCAGCGATTCCAGGACACCCGGCACCAGGAAGAACAGCGCGACCTGCGGATTGGCCGTCAGATTCGACAACGTGTCCAGGCGGTTGTTGCCCCGTCGGTCCGGGATCAGCAGGTGCGAGGGATCCAGCACCTGGATCGCGCCCGGCGGATCGCCTCGTGGTGAGACATCCAGTTCTCCGTCGGCGTCCATCGTGGCGATCACGACAAAAGGCGACAGGGCGACCATGGCCTGGCAGTGCTCGTCCAGTTCCTCCATGAACTTCTGCTGAGTCAGCAGTGACGGGTCATCGTAGATCGACCGCAGATCTTCGCTCGTCTTCACCTGGTTTGGCGAATCAGTCATTGGTTCTCTCGAATCGATACAGGCCTCGTCCTGTCGCGCTGACGATGGCGAAGTACACCTCGCCCTGTTCATCCTCACCAAACGAAATGACTGGCAGCTTGTTCCCCGGAATGGACCTGTTCGACAGGACTTTTTTCCTGGCCGCATCGTATCGCAACGCCCAGATCTTCCCCGTCACGTAATCGGCATAGAGATAAGCACCGACCAGTTCGGGAAGCCGCTTGCCACGGTAAACGTGTCCGCCCGTGATCGACTTGCCGACCACGTGGTCATATTCCCAGATCGGTTCGATGAGGCCTGGCTTCGCGTCGCTCCCGTTCTTGCCGAACTTGTGCTTGGCCTCACGCAGGTTCCAGCCGTAGTTGCCTCCGCGCGAGATCAGGTTGATCTCCTCCCACAGGTTCTGCCCCACATCACCGGCCCACAACGTGCCGGTTTTGCGATCGAAGGACATCCGCCAGACGTTGCGCAACCCGTAGGCCCAGATCTCGCCACGAGACGACTTCTCGCGGACGAAAGGATTGTCCCGGGGAATCGCGTAACCCAGTCCCTTGTCCTTGCGATCCACGTCGATTCGCAGAATTGATCCGAGCAGCGTCGCCTTGTTCTGACCGTTGCCGTGCGGATCGTTGGCGCTACCGCCGTCGCCCAGCCCGACATAAAGGAACCCGTCGGGGCCAAACGCAATCGTTCCACCATTGTGATTCCAGAACGGTTGCTTGATCCGCATGACCTCTTCTTCGAATGTCGCGTCGGCACGATCCGCGTCGCGCTTGGAAACCCGAAACCGTGAGATGACGGACGTGTGAGATGCGTCTCGTGTCGTGTAGTAAATGAAGAAGTACCCGTTCCTGGCAAATTTCGGGTGGAATGCCATGCCCAGGAGGCCTTCCTCGTTCTTCTTGTCGTTGTAGACGACCCGGGATTCGATATCCAAGAAGACCTTGGTCGCTTTCGCCGATTGCCGATTCTTGAACACGTGGATCACTCCACGTTGCGTGGCGACAAACAGTCGACCAGAGCCATCGCCTGCATGGGTCAGCACGATCGGCCTCAACGGCTGCGCGATGCCCGAATCAGAGACCGGTGACCAGCCCGTCCATTTCAGATCAGGAAATGCCACACCGGCCTTCAGTGGCAGCACGTCCTTGGCGATGTTCGTGCGGATGCGATCCTCCGCAAATGAAGGTATCCCCGCGCTCGCGAACAACACCGCGGCCACCAGCGCACATCGACGTAAATTCATCGCACAACATCCTCAGCCCAGGGAATCATCAGCGGTGTCATTGTGTGCCGTCACATACACCATGTGACATGTTCACACCTTGCGACCAGCCTACATCGTGACACCATAGCCGTGAACGTCCCCAGGTCCAAGGACACCCATGCCCCCCGCATGATCACCTTCCCGGCCGACCTTCAGCAGCGCTGCGAACCGGTGAAACAGCAAAGACAGGACGCCGCGGTGAGTCGAGCGCCGTTCGGCGGAAGAAGTGGTATGTCCCCATCTCCGGGCATGCCAGCAGGTCCGTGCGGCCGTCTCCGTCGAGATCCCCGACACCGTAGTACGGCCCGTGCTTGGCGATGCCAGACAGTTCCTCTCCAAAGCACTTGAGTCGACGTGGAACATCGAAACGAGGCTCGGTCCGGCTGCCAATATTCCGCACGATCGCTGGCGCCGTGTTCATCGTCGCCCCATGGTTGATCAGCAGGTCGAGTCGCCCGTCGTGATCCCAGTCCACGGGAACCAACTGGGCAGGCTGACCGACGACATTCGTCAGCGGTTTGCCATCGGGCAAGGTGACCACCTGCTGCTTTTTCAGCCGCCTCCGTCCGTCCCGATCACGGTATTGAACGAAGATCGCCGAATGAGCCGCATAGCGGTTGTGGTCTGGTGGCCCCTGGCCATCAGTGGTGACCATGTCACACAAGCCGTCGCCGTTGAAGTCTCCGAACCCGCCACGGCTCCGCCAGCCGAATGGAGAGTTCGGATCCGGCACTCGCTTCGTCCACTCCTTCGTATCGGCACCCAGTAGAGTCGCAGTCGCCTTGAGAGTTTTTTCGGTCTCGGCGAAGCCATCACAGATGACCTGGCGGCGTCGCCCGAAACGCGGCTCCGTCTTTGATCCCAGGTTGCGGTACCAGAACACGCGATTGGTGATGTTCGGCACCAACAGGTCTCGCAAACCGTCACCGTCCCAATCGACGAATGACGGGTGCGGGTACCCCATGTTGTGGTGATATTCCTCCAGCCCAGGAAACACGTTGCTCATGTGGATCGCGATCGGACGATCGTTGGCAATCACGGGTCGGGCCACCTCGAATCGCGGCGAGGCTGTCGTGCCCGTGTTGATCATGATCCGGACATCACCGTACCCGCCGCCCACCAGCAGGTCCCAATCCCCATCGGAGTCCCAGTCACACGGAAAGGGCGTTGCCTGGTCCCCGAGGACAACGGCCGCAGACGGCGACTGAATCTGTCGAGGCACGAATTGTCTTCGGGTCGGCTCGTCAGCGGACTTGCTGTCTGCCGCCGGCGCAATCGCCTCGAGAAACGCCGCTCGTTGCCAGGAGCTGTAGGAGACAATGATGCCTGGCCGCGGCCCGGTCGTCACCGCTGCCGTGGTGTAGCAGTGTTTCAGGTTCACCTCCTCAAGGACTCGAGGGGAATCAAACTCCGGTGGATGACCGCCTCGATTTCGCCTCCACGCCAGGCGGCTCGAGCGGTTCAATCGTCCAGTCCGCGGGTCTCGCACCAGGCAGACCGAATCGAGCCGGCCGTCTCCATCAAGGTCAAGAAAGCACGGCCTGCGGCCGACCGAAATCGTCACGGGCTCCGCCGGCTGAAAGGGCCAGCCCCTCGGATTCCGGTTCCTGATCCAGCTCGCCGTGTTGTCCGGATGAGGACCGGACTGGTCGCGATACATGCTACCCAGCACGAGGTCCACAGCCCCGTCAGCGTCCAGGTCGACCGCCCGGACCGGTCCCCAGTAGTTGGGTGGGTGAGGCACGCGACCCGCCGATATGAAGACCGGCATGCCGGCCGCATCACGCTCTCCGGAGTTCAAGAAAAAGTGCACCGCAAGATGGACACCTCGGATTCTGCTGAAGTTGGAGGACTTGACGGCCGTGCTGAACATCAGGTCCGGCCTCCCGTCTCCATTCATGTCCACCGCATCGCCGTGCATGTACCCCGCATTGAACTCGTGAGTCTCTTTCGAGTCGGGCGACGTCTTGTATCTCAACGGGATCCGGTCTCCAAACAACAGCGGGCCCGCCCGTTTCGAGAGGTCGCCGAGAGCTGGTCGACACCACAGGCCACCCCAATCGTGCGGAATCCGCGTCTTGGGCCATCCGGACTCGAACGTGTACATCCCTGCCGACACCAGGTCGAGATGGCCGTCACCCGTCAAGTCGACCATGCGAGACAGTCCAACCAGCCCGCCGATCCGCCTCGGCTCCATCGCGTTGTAGCGCAACAGGTCTCCAACACCGATCAACGGAATCCGATCTCGCGCCACCTCCAGTCGCCGCGTGGTGCGCGTCCGAAAGCTCACGATGTACTTCAAATGACGCGGATTCCTGATCACCCACCTGACACGCCCCACGTCACCACGACGGAATCCCGGACCGAGAGCATGCGCAACGTCCCTGCCCGTGGTCGCATCGACCACGCGAATCGACCGCGGGTCCAGGACTCCCTCAAGGCCCAGACGCCGTGCCTGTTTGGCAAAGTCGATCATCGGATCAGCCGGCAGGTTCGAGAGGGCCAGCTTGTTCTCGACCGAGATCTCCAGGCGACCAACCGATCGGCCCGGCAACCTGGCCTCGAGACGAGGTGCACTTCCTAGAAGGCCAATGCTCCCGAGGACAATCGCCAGCACGTCCGCAACTCCGACTCTCATGGGTGAACTCAGCATTTGCATGTCAATCCGCCGTCTACCACCAGTTGGGCCCCCGTGATGTAGCGGGCCTCATCGGAAGCCAGGAACAGGGCGGCATGAGCAACATCCCAGGCATCGCCCATCGTCTTCATCGGGACCTGCTCATTTCTCATCTCGACCATCTTCTCGACATCCCCGTCTGCGTAGAAGTCCTTGAGTGGCTCAACGATCATTGGCGTGTTCATCAGACCGGGAAGGATTGAATTGACGCGAATCCCCTTGTCGGCGTACTCGAGCGCCACCGACTGGGTCAATTGCAACACACCTCCCTTGGTGGCGGCGTAGGAGACATACGGGACCCCGAGGTACCGGATGCCGGCGATCGACGCGATGTTGACAATCGCGCCTCCACCGTTGGCTTCCATCACCGGCAGCACGTGCTTGCAGGTGAGAAACATGCTGGTCAGATTGACCGACACAACTCGCTCCCAGCTCTCGAGACTCGCATCGACAGGTCCGCCGACATCGAGAATGCCCACGTTGTTGTGCAGGATGTCGACACGCCCCCACGCGTCGACGCACCGGGCGACAACCGCTTCCACCTGGTCACCGTCGGTCACATCCACCTGGTCAACCAGGAACTCTCCTCCCTCGTCTCGGATGATCCCGGCCGTCTCCTCGACCGCTTCGCGGTTGATGTCCACGACACAGACGCGGGCGCCTTCACGGGCAAACAGAACGGCCGTCGCCTTGCCGTTACCCCAGCCTGGCCCCGAGGACCCAGCACCGGTTACCAGCGCCACCTTGTCCTTGAGTCTCTCGCCCATGACAACACCGCCTCCCACTTGCCTCGTGACAACGACTCAGAATACCGTGGGCGTGCGCCGTTCGCCGGTCCGAGGCGCCGATTCCTCCTCTCGCCGGGATCTACGTTGATGAACATTGGCCAGTTCCTGACCAGGGCCGCTCGAGAATCCCCGGACCGTCCGGCGATTGTGCACGGGACCCAATGCTGGTCGTACGCCGAGTTCAACCAGCGAACCAGCCAGCTGTGCCATGCCCTCCGCGAACTGGGAATCCAGCGCGGCGACAACCTGGCCGTCCTGATGACCAACTGCGGCGCGATGCTCGAGACGATGTTTGCCGGATTCCGGCTGGGATGCGGAGTCGTGCCGATCAACTTTCGGCTGCATCCCAACGAGTTTTCCCACATCATCGATCACAGTGCGTCACGAATCGTCGTGACGTCACCGACATTTCTTCAACCATTGAAATCGTTGGCCGTCCGGATGCCTGCCGTGGAACACCTGGTCACCACCGGTGACGTCAACGGCGACGCCCTCAACTATGAGTCGATCCTGGACGGACAACCGGGTGAGTGCCCGGATGTCGACGTGGCCCCTGGCGACGTGGCCTGGCTGTTTTACACGTCGGGCACCACGGGCCGTCCCAAGGGAGCGATGCTGACGCACCGGAACCTGGAGGCCATGACGACCGGTTTTTTCACCGACATGTGCCCCGAACACAGTACCCGTGACGCCACGCTCCATGCGGCCCCGCTCTCACACGGCAGCGGTCTCTACGCCTTGCCCAACGTCTCGATGGCCGCCACTCATGTGATCCCGGCAGGCACGTCGTTTGACCCGCTTGAGATTTTCGAGTGCATCCAACGGCACCGGGTCACCAACATCTTCGTCGCTCCGACAATGCTCAAGCGGCTGGTCGAGCACCCGGACATCGGTCGTTTCGAACTCGGATCACTCAAGTCCGTCATCTACGGTGGCGCTCCGATGCTGGTCAACGACCTCGCACACGCCGTTGAAACACTGGGTCCTTGCCTGGTCCAACTGTACGGACAGGGCGAGAGCCCGATGACTATCACCTACTTGCCACATCGCGATCACGTCGCTGACGGCAGCGACGCTCAGCTCCGCCGGATGGCATCAGCCGGTGTCGCGAGGACGGATGTCGAGGTCGCCATCGTCGACGAGCAGGATCAGCCACTCGGCGCCGGTGACGTGGGCGAGATCATCACCAGATCGGACCTCGTGATGAAAGGGTACTGGCAAGATCCCGATGCTTCGGCCCGGTCGCTCCGTGGCGGCTGGCTCCACACCGGCGATGTCGGATACCTGGACGAGGACGGCTACCTGTTCTTGATGGATCGCTCGCACGACATGATCATCAGTGGTGGTGAGAACATTTATCCTCGCGAAATCGAGGAGGTCCTGGTACGTCACCCGGCTGTTCACGAAGTGGCGGTAATCGGCATTCCCGACGACGAATGGGGCGAGGCGGTCAAGGCCGTGGTCTCGCTGGTCGACGGAGAAACGGCGACCGAGGAGGACCTGATTGCCTTCTGCCGGGACCATATCGCCAGCTACAAAAAACCTCGCAGTGTCGACTTTGTCGACGACCTGCCTCGCAACAATTACGGCAAGATCGTCAAGCGAGAACTCCGAGACGCGTACTGGCAGGGACGCGAAAGACGCGTCTAGATCGACAGAGGATGGCATGGCACGACGACGAGAACTGGGGCGCGGTGTGGCGATGGTCGGAGCCGGGATGTCCCCGTTCGGCATGTGCGCCGACAAGGACTCCAAGGACCTCTTCCTTGAGGCCTTCACCGACATGAGGTCATCGGTCGACAAAGGTCTCGACCCCAGCGACATCGAGGCCCTGTACTTTGGCAATTTCACCAACGACTTCTTCGTGCACCAGTCCCACTGGGGCGCTATTCTCGTCGATGCCCTCGGACTGACCCCCATCCCGGCCACGCGAACCGAAGGCGCTTGTGCCTCGAGCGGTCTTGCGTTTCGCGAGGCCTGCTTTGCCATCGCCAGCGGCTACTACGACGTCGTGCTGGTGGGCGGAGTCGAGGACATGTCCAAGCGATCGACGGCCGAGGTGGCCGAGGGACTATCGCTGGCTGCGATCCCCTACGAACTGGATGCCGGCTTGAACTTCCCCGGTGTCTTCGGTGCCATCGCCTCTGCCTACTTCCAGAAACACGGCGCGGATCGCGAACATCTCTTCAACGTCACCATCAAGAGCCACGACAACGCCGCACTGAATCCGCGGGCCCAGCTCGGCAAGTCGGTGCGTGAGATGATGGAATCGAAAACGCGGCGCGCCGCAGAACGAGGGCAAGAGGTACCCGAGTGGGCTGATGAACGCGAGTTTCTGCGTGACCCACGGGCCAATCCCATCGTCGCCGATCCACTGCACCTCTTTGACTGCTGCCCGATCAGTGACGGAGCCGCCTGCCTGCTACTGGTTGCTTCGGAGATTGCAGGCCGTTTCACCGACGATCCCCTGCAGGTCGCCGGGATCGGGCAGGGCAGTGGGCGAGGCCTGCAGGCGGCCGAGGACTTGACCAGCTTCGAGGCAACCCGGGCGGCTGCGGAGGAGGCCTACCGTATGGCGGGAATCGGGCCCGGGGACGTACAGTTCGCCGAGGTTCACGACTGTTTTTCGATCGCCGAGTTGCTTCACATCGAGGATCTCGGCTTCTTTGAACACGGCTCAGGGCACCATGCCGTCGCCGACGGCCTGACCCGGCTGGATGGTCGCGTGCCTATCAACACCTCGGGAGGGCTCAAGTGCAAAGGGCATCCAGTCGGCGCAACCGGAGCAGGCCAGTTGGTGGAAGTCTGGACGCAGTTGCGTCAACAGGCGGGCGAGCGACAGGTGCCAGGTGCTGACCTGGAGATCGGCCTGGCCCACAACCTTGGAGGCACCGGCGGCACGAGTTCGGTCACCATCCTGAGACGAGGAGTCTGAGATGAGCGAGCCACGTCCCTTCACTGACCAATCGTATTCGCTGTTTCTCCGAGAACAACAACTGATGGGCGGACGCTGCGGCGACTGCGGTCGCCTGCACCTGCCACCGAGATCCCTTTGTCCGATGTGCCACGGCGAGTCGATGACCTGGGAACAGGCGAGCGGTCGTGGCCACCTGGTCGCGGTGACTCGCATGGCCATGGTTTCGCCAGGCCTGGCTGAAGAGGGATTTGGAGCGGATCGACCATACTGCGCGGGTGTTGTCGAACTCGAAGAAGGCCCTCGAGTCGTCGCTCGATTGGCAGGACAGGACGATGAGGCCATCGACGGCCTGAACGTGGGTGACGAGCTACAGGTCACATTTGAGCACCTCGATCGCCCCACGCCGCGTCTCGTGTTTCGACCGCGAAACTCCTGAACCCGGTCACGGTTGGGATCAGCGACCCGATTGATGATAGTGGGGCGACGTGAACCGCCCGTCTCGCAACCATGTCATCATCCGGAGCGACCTCATGACCTTCCGACGCCACGTCTTCAACCTGTTCCCGGCGCTCCTCGCCGGCATGGCCATCCTGTCGAGCAGTCACCGTGGCTTGGCCGCAGGCCCCACAACGCTGGTCCGATTCTGCGCGATGGGCGATGTGCCGTACGCACCAGGCGAGGACCAGCTGTTGCCGCAACAGATTGCCAATCTGCCAGCTGCGGGAGAATTCGTGATTCACGTGGGCGACATCAAGCCCGGGGCTCCTCCGTGCACAGAGGACATCTACAACAAGGTGTTTGGGATGCTGTCTCAATCCCGGGCACCGGTCTTCATCATTCCCGGCGACAACGAGTGGAACGACTGCGCCGACCCGGCGCACGCTTGGGCGTATTGGCAAAAGTACTTCACCCGTTTTGACCGCCGGTGGAATCACCGGTACCCAGTGTTCCGTCAAATCGAACAACAAGAGAACTTTTCGTTCGTCCAGCGTGGCGTGCTGTTCCTCGGCTTGAATGTCGTCGGTGGCCGCGTGCATGACGCCGCAGAATGGAAGAAACGACACTCGGATTGTCTGGAGTGGATTCGTCGTAACGTGAAACAGTTTGGCGCCCGCGCGACCAGCCTGGTCATCTTCATCCATGCCAAGCCCGTCGGAAAACACCAGGACTTCGTCGTTCCATTCAACACGATCGCGACTGCGTTCAAGAAACCCATCCTCCTGTTGCACGGCGACGGTCACCGTTGGATTCACGACCGGCCATTTGCGGCCAAGAACGTGCTGCGGGTCCAGGTCGACCAGGGTGGCATCGCTCCACCGCTGCTGGTCACGGTGACCGACGACCCGAAGACGCCATTCGTGTTCGACCGACGGATGTCCGAGGACAAGGCAGCCGCCGCCCTGGGCAGGCTCGGCGCCAAGATCAGGCGTGACGATGCCGGCCGGATCATCGAGGTGGACCTCGGCGAGCGTCAAACCACTGATGCCGACCTGGCTCAGCTGGTCGGACTTCGGGCGATCGAGGAGCTGAGTCTTCACCAGACCAGGATCACGGGTGCCGGGCTGGTCCACCTGAAAGGTCTCACGACACTGAAGCGAGCGTTTTTCAGTGACACGTCCGTCGACGATGCGGGCGTGGCACAGCTGAAGCAGCTCAAGAATCTCTCGGTCCTCGGTCTCTCCGGAACACGCATCACCGACCGGGGACTGGAGCACCTTTCGGGACTCAAGTCCCTTTCGTCACTGTTTGCCATTGGAACCCAGGTCACAGACGCCGGCGCCGCCCGACTGAAGAAGACGCTGCCCAATTGCACCATCAGTCATTGACGAGCCAGTTCTTGCACATGCCGACCGACACCTCCCGCCTGACCACGCATCAGAGCCCAGTTGTGATGTGGGTGCTCTTGGCATGCGCTGGCCCGGCAACGGTTGCAGGCACGCTCCATGCCAATGACCTCAACACCGAGGATGAACACTGGTCATTCCAACCGATCCAGAGCCCGCCGGTTCCCGGGACGAAGATCACGGGCTGGTCCCGGACACCGGTCGACAGCTTCTTGTTGTCGCGGCTGGAAGCTCGACGAGGCCGGGTGGCCCCTGCAGCCAACCGGCGGTCCTACCTGCGAAGGCTCACATTCAACCTCACGGGCCTGCCACCGACCCCTCTCGAACTCAGGGCATTCGAGGCCGATTCCTCACCGCTGGCGTATGAACGGGTCGTCGATCGGCTGTTGTCGTCACCTCGGTATGGGGAACGGTGGGGACGACACTGGCTCGACATCTCGAGATACGCCGACTCCAACGGACTCGATGAAAACCGGGCATACGTCCATGCGTTTCAGTTTCGTGATTACGTCATCGAGGCGTTCAACCACGACGTCCCCTACGACGAGTTCATCCGTTCGCTGGTCGCCGGAGACCTGCTCCCCGAACCCAGTCGCCCCCCTGGCATCACTGATGACGACTGGGACGCGATGTCCAGATCGCTCCGGGCCAACCGAATTCGTGCGACGGGGTTTCTGTCGTTGGGTCCCAAGGGGCTTCGCGAAGTCGACCCGGTCAAGATGGAGATGGACATCATCGACGACCAGGTGGCGACGGTCGGCAAGGCCCTCCTCGGCCTGACACTCGAATGTGCAAGGTGTCACGACCACAAGTTCGACCCGATCACAACGGAGGACTACTACGCCCTCGCCGGGATCTTCAAGAGCACCCGGACGATGCGACAGATCGTGGACAAACGCGGCAAGGGCAACGGATTCTGGCTCGAGCGTTCGGTCGCTCTCGAACACTCCGCCCCAGGGACTGTTCCGGTGATGAGCGTCGAGGAAGGGAGCGTTTCCAACCTGCGTGTTCACCGCCGCGGCAGCCACCTCGATCTCGGCCCCGAGGTCCGACGAGGTCTGCCCGCGGTGCTGACACAACGACTGCCGACAGACGCGATTGGTGACAGTGAAAGCGGAAGACTGCAACTGGCCCGTTGGCTGACCAACCCGCAGAACCCCCTCACCAGCCGCGTCATCACCAATCGCATCTGGCAATGGCACTTTGGCACCGGTCTTGTGGACACCCCTGACAACTTCGGTGAACTCGGAGCCGCACCCGTCGCACCCGAACTGCTCGACTGGCTGGCCTCGGAGTTGATCCGACGTGACTGGTCCATCAAACGCCTGCACCGGCTCATACTGCTTTCCAGCATCTACCGTACCGCCGGCCGTTCCAACCAGGACCCGACAAGAGCCGATGACGACGAATTACCTGCACCGCTGCGCGCAATCACCGGGTTCCCCAGGCGTCGACTCACTGCAGAGGAGATCCGAGACTCTTTGCTGTTTGTGTCGGGGCTGCTGGACACCACGATGCGGGGCTCTTTACTGACTCTGAAGCCCAGGCAGTACGTCAACGACGCGAAGACCGGCAATCACCTCGTCGACTACAACAACGTCCGGCGATCGGTCTACCAGCCAGTGATTCGCAACAAGGTCTACTCGCTGTTCCAGACATTCGAGTTTCCCAGCCCGAGCCTGGTGTCCGGGAAACGGGCCACGACGACCGTGCCGCCGCAAATGCTCTTAATGCTCAACAGCGACCTCGTCGTCCGCAGCAGCGAGGGCATGGCCGGTCAAGTCTTGGGAGACAAGACGAGGCCCCGAACCCAACGCATCCGGCTGGCCTACGAGACCGTTTATGGACGCGAACCAGCGGACACAGAGGTCCGAGGAGCCACCAGTTTCCTGGAGGCGTTTGCACGGACCCTGCCAGCGAATCGCGAGGAGGTCCAACGGCGACGTGAGGCGTGGCAGGCATTCTGCCATGCGTTGATGGTGTCCAACGAGTTTGTCTATCTCGACTGAGCGACCTGGAGATTCTGTGATGGACACTGGCGGATTCCCTCGCCGCGAAATGTTGCGTCGCTGCAACATCGGCTTTGGCAGCCTCGCTCTCGCCAGCCTGGCCGACTCGATGGCGGACCAGGCCGATGCGGCCGACCGCATCGCGCAGCAACGCCCTCGAGCCAAGCGGATGATCTTCCTGTTCATGAAGGGCGGGCCTTCCCAGGTCGACACCTTCGACCCGAAGCCCCAATTGCAGAAAGGCCACGGCAAACCGCTGCCCATCGATCGGCCGAGACTGTTGTTTCACTCGACCGGCGAATCCAACAACAGCCTGTTCGCGTCACCGTGGTCGTTTCGACGCCATGGCCAGTCTGGACTCGAGGTCAGCGAGCTGTTCCCCCACATGGCCAGCTGCGCCGACGACCTCTGCGTGATCCGCTCGCTCCACGGCACCAACCCGGCTCACGGCGGGGCCACTCTGAAAATGCACACCGGCAGCGACACGTTCATTCGCCCCAGTCTCGGGTCCTGGCTCTCCTATGGCCTGGGCACGGAAAACGACGACCTGCCGGCATTCATCACAATTTCCCCGACAATGTTCCACGGCGGCGTCAACAACTACGGCTCCGCGTTTCTGCCCGCGGTGCACCAGGGAACGCCGCTGGGACGCGCGGGGAGCGAAGTTCAGGAGGCAAAGTTCGAGTTCATCAGGCCACGGATGACTGTCACGCGGCAACGGCTGCAGTTGGATTTCATCCAGCAGCTGAATCGAAGGCACCGCAGCAACACCACCGATGACTCCGACCTCGAGGCCCGTATTCAGTCGCTGGAACTCGCGTTTCGCATGCAGACGTCGGCTCCGAAAATCCAGGACACATCAGACGAGACCGCCACCACACGACAGATGTACGGGCTCGACGAGAAGCCGACTCGTGACTTTGGTCACCAGTGCCTGCTGGCGCGCCGGTTCATCGAACGTGGTGTCCGGATGGTCCAGGTCACCCATCAGAACGGCTCAGGACACTGGGACCAGCACGGCAACCTCCTGCAGAGACACCCACAGAATGCCCTGGAAGTTGATCGGCCGATTGCCGGGTTGCTCAAGGACCTGAAGCAACGGGGGCTGCTTGATGACACGCTTGTGCTATGGGGCGGAGAATTTGGACGCACGCCGACAGCCGAAGAGAAGAGCACACCGAAGGAAAATGGACGCGACCACAATCCGAACGGATTCACGATGTGGTTGGCCGGCGGAGGCGTGAAGGGGGGCCATGTCCACGGCGCGACCGATGATTTCGGATACTTCGCGACCGAAGACAAGGTTCACATCCATGACCTGCATGCGACGATCCTGCACCTGTTGGGTCTGGACCACACGCGATTGACCTATCGGTTCGGCGGACGGGACTTCCGACTGACTGACGTGGCCGGTGACGTGGTCGATGGGATTCTCTGTTGAACACGTGAGAACCCCGACTTGGGTGATCTGTCTCGCTGATTTCGATGACAAGGAGCTGACGGGATGATGAGATACCTGGCGTATTCAATGACGGTTGTTGCCCTCTGGACGAATCCAGAGGTCCGTGCAGATCAGCCGGTGAGCAAGGACCCGAGAGTGCAATCCAACATGGCCTTGCTCGAGGCCTGGATCGAATCGCAGATGGCCTACAAGGGGATTCCGGGGATGTGCGTTGCCATCGTGCATGACCAGGAAGTCATCTTTCAGCGCGGATTCGGATATGCAGATCTCGAGACCAAGAAGCCAACGACACCCGACACGCTGTATCGCATCGCCTCGCACTCCAAGCTGTTTACAGCCATCTCGATCATGCGACTTCGGGACGAGGGACACCTTCAGCTCGATGACCCCGTCAAGAAACACCTGCCTTGGTTCCAGCTCAAGGGACTGGACAAGAACGCCCCGACCGTGACCATCCGACACCTGATGACGCATAGCTCCGGAATCCCGCGAGAGGGAGGCGATCAGCTGCTCTGGACCAACTTCCAGTTTCCGACGACCGAGACGATCATGCGACACATCAAGAACCAATCTGCGGTCTTCCCGGCCGAAACGAGGTGGAAATATTCCAACCTGGCCTTCGCCCTTCTGGGCGAGATTGTTGCGGCGGTCGCCGACATGCCCTTCGACAAATACGTCGAACGCCACATCATGAAACCGCTCAAGATGTCGGCCAGCGGCGTGTCTCTGTCATCGATCGACCGCAAGAAACTCGCCACCGGTTACGGACGCCGTCTGCCGGCCGGCACGCGGCAGGCATTGCCGGTCATCGACGCCAGGGGCATGGCTGCGGCAGCCGGAGTCACTGCATCGGTTTCGGACATGACACGGTTTGTCTCGTGGCAGTTCCGGCTCCTCAACGGCGACAAGACAGAAGTCCTACGACCATCGACCTTGAGATCCATGCAGAGAATCCACTGGCTGGACCCGAAGTGGAATCACGGTTTTGGATTGACGTTTATCGTTTACAAGCAAGAGGACCGCATGCTCGTGGGACACAGCGGCGGGTTCCCGGGCTTCCTGACCGCCACCTTCATCAGTCCCGAGGAACAACTCGCCGTCATCGTGTTTTCCAATTCTCTTGACGCACAACCGTATCCCGGACAGCCGTTGAGCATCGTCGACAGGGCGTTTGATTGGGTCGGTGGCGCCATCGCAAAAGCCCAGGCGGGGCCTTCCTCCACGGCGAAACACCGTAAGGACCGGTACAAACACCTCAAGGGTACGTATCGCTGCATCTGGGGTGACTCGCAGGTCATGGAATTGGACGGACAGTTCGTGGTCATCAACATCACTCACCCCCATCCCAAGAAGACCATCTCCGTCCTCCAGCCGATGGACGAGTCACGCCTCCGATTTCGCGTCACCCGGGGAGACCCCTTCGTCCCCCTCGGTGAACGTGTCTCGTTCCTCACCGACAAGGATGGCAACGCGCACAGCATGGTGCTTGGGAGGACCAAATGGTCCCGTGTTGAATAGCGACCGCCGGATTCCGTCCGTTGCGAAGCCCGTGGGAGCCCTGGTCGCGCCCGTCAATTCCATGGACGTGGGACAACGACCGACCAGTCCTTTTCGAAACACATCTCACCGTCCCTGGTGATACGGAGCTGCACCGAGTGGTGGAACGACTTGGCGTCACTCCGAGTCTGTTCCTCGGAGCGGATGTCCAGGTCGAATTGCGGACGCCTCATCCGGAAGTGACCACTTGCATTCAGGACGGCAGTCTCGGGTGAGGGATTGCTCACAGTAAATGCGGAATTCACCTGCAACCGATTATCCGCGTCTCCTGACTCGACCCCCAACCGCAACGTCGTCGATTCGGCCGCCAGGTCCTGCGTGATCGCATACTCCGTGGACGTCGGCAGAGACTCGGGATCGGCTGGCGGTAGTTGCACGAGGTCCGGAACCGGGGCAGGGGAGGGGAGGGGAGGGATGACGGGCAATACGATGTGTGACGCATTGTCGCCGCCACGGTGAATCGCATGCACCCCGGCTTCACCCACCGGCCAGGCATTTTGAAAGTCCGCTCCGGCAATGCTGACTCGCAAGCGGTGAGCTCGCTCGAACACGTAAGACATCGCTTTCAGTGGAATGTGGATTTCGTGGACATCACCCGGGATCAGCGGCTGCGGATCGGCATGTGATTGGCGATGCGAGGCATTTAGCCCGCCGTATCGCACCAGCTTCGCTGTTCCATCGGGTGCAACGTCGATCAATTTCACACGGAGGTACGCCACGCGTGCCGACGAAGAGACGAACAGCCGGGCGACAGGCGTCCCGGTGACCTCCATGTCCTCTTCAAGTGGATGTGACGTGTAGGACACACCGTGGGCATCGTCGAGCCTCTGGTCGACCGGTGTCCCCCACGGCATGATCCCGCCTCCCCAGTGGATTCCCGATGAGATGCCCGAGCCGGCGAGGTAAGGAAACTCGTCACAGTCCTCCGGGGCAGCGGCGTCCGTGTCGAGGCTCGCGTCACCCAGGTACAGCACATGGTCCTGCTGACGAGCCAGTGGCCACTCCATCTCACTTCGCCATTCGCCGGGTTCCTCGATCGCCATCCGGGCGGCGGGGGGGCTGTATCGCCGAACGAACAGCGTGACAGGAGGTTCCTCCATGACACCGTTGTCGATTCCTTTCAACCAGTGGTCAAACCACTTCTGATAGATCGGCCGCGTGTCCACGCGAGGCCCGGGCACCGCAACGGGTTCCTCTCCGTACCAGTGCCCCCACGGTCCGACCAGGGCCTTCTTCGGACAATCCAGGTTTTCGTAGGCCCGCAACAACGCCGTGGGATAACAATCGGACCAGCCCCCGATCACCATCACGGCACACTGAACCCGGCTGTAATCCGCCGACAACGAGCGATCCTGCCAGTACGGACCCTGGAGCGGATGGGAAACGTAGCCGATACCCCACGGGGCGCTCTTCTCGAGACGCTCCTGCCAGATCGTCTCCCACTGCTCACCAACAATATCCGGATCCGGCGGCGCGAAGTTCCAGGTGTTCATGTGAGCCGAATAGCTGTCGAGCATGTAGGGCCGCAGGCACCCACCGGGATAAACCCACTCGGTGTAAACGTCGTCATTGGCAGACCGAACGATGATCGCCTTGAGCGCCGGCGGGTTTTCGACAGCGACCTGCCACTGAACGACCGCGCTGTACGACTTGCCGATCATTCCCACGCTGCCATTGCACCACGGCTGATCGGCAATCCAGCCGACCATGTCGCAGGCGTCCTGCCGTTCCTCGTCGTTGTAGATGTCGGTGGTTGAACCTCCCGAATTCCCCGTGCCCCTGACATCAAACTGAACGACCACGTAGCCACCCTCGGCCAGATAGGGCACCGAGGGGGGATATTCGTCGCGGAAATTCGGCAGCGGCGGCTTCAATCGACGATACGGGTTGTACTCCATGATCGCCGGATAGACTCCATCACTGACGGGGCGAGTGATCTTGGCACAAAGTTCCACGCCGTCGCGCATGGGCACGCGGACGTACGTGATGCTTACCCGACTGTCTGCAGTTGAAGTCAACGGTCCTGCATGCTCCTTTCAGAGTCCCGGCCGACACGGCGAGTCACGATGATAGCCTGAGTCCTCATCACTTGCGCCGATTGATGCACTCGCACAATGGAATTCAGTGACCGAGAGTTTTCGCCGTTCCACACCGGCCACAGCCTCTCACAGCAGGCTCGTTGACAACTGCGTTGCCAGGCTCGATGGTGAATTCGAACATGGCCAATTGACCACCCACTCTCCATTGCAGGATGAGGTTTTTTCATGAGGATCCGTCGCCTGTGTTGTTCGCTACTCGTGGCCTTGGCATGTGTCGCCTTTCCACAACCTGGGTTCTCCTGGAGCAAAGGACACCGCCTGATCCGGCTCTGGGCCGTAGCACGACTGCCGAAGTGGCAGCGAGATCTTCTTGGCCCGGTGGCACTCGGCCGACTCTGTCGTGAATACACCTCGCTCCAGGACAGGCACGCCGGAGGACGTGCTCCGGAACTCGACAAGTATTGCAAGGTGCCGGGAGTACGGCTGTCTTTGCATGACGTCAATCCAGCCGCTCCCAGCGCCAAGGCCACGCTGTGGTACCTCGAGCAGGTGCAACAGGAACTGGAGGCCGGCGACATTGATGAGGCAATGAAATTCCTGGGAGTCCTCTGCCACTGGAACGAGGACCCCGGTTCTCCGGGTGCACACAGCAGCCCCATCAGCGAATGGCAACTCAAGACGCTGATTCCGCCACCAGCCCAGAAGCAGCGATTCAACTACCTGTACGGCGCCGGCGGCATCATGGACACCGGTGACTACAAGATCCCCGAAGTTGACTATCGGCCGCGGCTGCTCGGCCACACGCGTGAAGAAGCCGCCCTGAGAATCCTCCAACACCAGCGGAGCCTGCAGCGCCGAGCCGGGACCCGCATCATCCCCATCGTCCAGGACACGATTTCCGGTGACGGACGGGTCGCCTTGAAGCATCACGCCGAGGCTGCACTCGACAACGCCCGCCACACCGCGGATGTGATCTACACCACCCTCTGCCTGGCCACCGGGCGTTTTGACAAGGGGCAGACGACGACGAATCAGCAACCGCTGGCCGAGTGGTTGCCCGAGTTTCGTGGAGGCATGATCCCGCACCCGTACTACGTGACCCCGTTCCTGGTGAACCAGGCGATGGACGCCAAACGCATGTTGCACCCGCTGGCCCTGCCCAGGGGCAAGTCGAAGGTCACCTCGGGTTATGGCATGGGGACGCCGTTTTCACTCGACTACGTCCTGGCACCGGGACGTGTCTACCGCCGTTTTCGTTGTGAGGTGGGCATTCACCCCACCGCTGGCCCCAAGGGTGCCATCGCTTTTGTGGTCGTCGCCAACGGCAAGGAACTGTATCACTCGAAGCCACTGAAGACGGCCGACCCGCCACTCACGATCGACGTCGACCTGCCCCGGGCCGACGTGTTGACGCTGTCGTTGCGCACCATTGCCGGGACGGGATCCACCGCCAGCCACAATCTCGCGACGTGGGCCAACCCGACACTGCACAAGGCCGAGAACTGACGGGCTGCAACTGTTCAAGCCGACACGTACGCACCCATCGGTCAGCCGAGACCCTCGAGTCACTCCGCCGGCACCACTGGTGTACAAATGCCAAAACCCACGACTAGAGTGGTCTCACAATCCACGGCCAGAGGTCAGCACATGGCACGAGTGAACATGCTCACTGCACTGCGAGCCCACATCATCCTGTTGCTGGCAGTCGGCACCGTCACCGCCCAGGAGTTGAAACCGACCCAGGGGACGAATCTCGCCCGCGGCAAAGCCCTTCGGTTTGACCCGCCACCGAGCTATCCGGGCTGCACGGACCCCGGCGACACACTTGACCTCACCGACGGCCGCTACAACGGGTGCCTCTGGATCAAAAAGGGGACGGTCGGTTTTCTTCCCGGTTATGGCTGGGACATCGAGACCACGCCGGTTCTCCTGGTGGACATGGATCTCGGCGAAGAACGCCCCATCCGAGAGGTCACATTTTCCAGCATCACTGGTTCAGGCGGAGTGACCTTTCCGTTCGCCGTGCGGGTGTTCGTGAGCACCGACGCCAGGAACTACGACCTGCTCTGTGACATTCCCACGAGTTCGGTCCCACAGGACAAACCCCTGAATCACCGGTTTGCAGCCGGGGGACTCAAGGGGTGGGGCAGGCATGTGCGGATCGCGGTGCTTCCCGGTGGCCCGATGGTGTTCTTTGACGAAATCGAGATCATGGCCGGGTCGCATTCTCGAGACGAGGCCCAACGACTCAACAAGCGACCCATTCCCGCCGGCATGGTCAAGATCTTCGCCCGCCAGATGAGACGGGGAACTCCAACGCTATGGACCTATTCGGGCTACGGCAGCGACCGCGGCACGATGCGAGAGAACGGGAGTTACCCCTGCGAAGGCCTGCTGGGCCTCAAGATCAGGCATCCGGAATTCCACCGAGTTGCCACAGCAATCAACTCGTTGCTGATTCGGAAGAGCTTCCTGGACGAGCAGTTGAGATCCGTGGAACGCGCGAATTTCTACGCCAGGTCGTGGAGCGTCAACACCACGCACATTGGCACACTGGCTCGCAACGCCGCGGATCTGCTGGCCAGGAGTGCCGACGTCGATGCACGGCTGAATGACCTGTTCCAACTGTATGGCGCCGCTTTCGATGCCGACCGCAGTCCCAGGAAACTGATGGGAGCGACTCCGCTGATCGACGATCTGCAGGAGCGGCTGCAGCGGATCGAACTCGCCGCCGACGACCTGGCGGCCAATGCGACCGCTGCCGTGGCTGAACCGGCGGGCCCCTGGAAGACGAGGAGTCTGGCGCTCAAGCCGCAAGAGAAATGGCTGGACAAGAACGGCACGAGTCGCAGGTATCAATTCACCGCGTTTCACGGTGCCCACCTCGCTCCATTGTGGCCGCTCGGACCGTTTGACGGATATCACATCGACCACCCCATTCCCTGGCCGGTGAGTGACACGCCGGGGACATATGCCTTTCCCAAGCTACGTGGCTACATGGATCGGATCATCAAGGAGAGCTCCGGGAGAATCACCAGTTTCTCGATGACCGAGCCGAGTTACCGGGGCGACGTGATCCCCATGACCGACTGGATGCTCGCCAAAGCCAAGGCCGACCCCGACCTGTTGCTGCAGACCGAGGAGGGTCAGGCTCCCCCCCTGATCGCCAGTACGCTGATCGGCAACAACTCGCGACTCAATGTGCACAACCCTGCTGCGATCGAGTACGTGCGAGGCTACCTCAAGAACCTGGCATCCGAACTGTCTCGTCAAACCGACGTCAACTACTTCATGACGGCATGGGAAGGATCCGCCGGACATGTCGGCTACAACCCGTCCAGCCAAGCAGCATTTCGCGAGTACCTGGCAGAGCGTTACGGCTCAATCAAAACCCTGAACCGCAGGTGGCAGTCAGATCACCCCTCGTTCCAGGCCATTGGCATCCCCTATCGGCAATACACCGATCCCGCCCCGCAGGTGACCGGCCTGACCTACGAATTCGAGAGGTGGCGACGTGTCAACTACGTCCGATTCATCGCCAAAATGCGGAGCTTCTTGAAGCAGGGTGCACCTGGTGTCCCGGTCATGTCCGATCCCTCGCATTTTCTCAGAGAGGGCAACACGTACCTCATGTACCGGGAACAGGCCTGTGACATCATGAGCTTTCACTCGTACCCGGCCCTGGAAGATCCCATGTGGGTCTACCTGGAAACGATGAACAGGACCTTTGGACGAACGGCCGGCTATTTCGAAAACTACTTCGGAATGTGGTCTCGGCAGCACCTCAGCAACGAGCGGTTGGCCAAACGAGATCTCCATCGCTTCTTCTTCAAGATGTTTCTGCGTGATGTGCGAGTCTCGAACTGGTGGCTGGGGTTCCATTCCCATCCGACGAGCTACGTGACGGCCTACAACGGCAACGCATTCGGACTCAACTACGATCAGACCATCCTCCGGTGGAGCACCACGGCACTCCCGGTGATGTTCCGCCGATGCCGCTCCATGGAAAGGGCCCTGCTGGAGAGTCGGCAGGAGGTGCCCAAGACGGCGATCATTCAACCCTGTGCCTCGGTGTTCAACCTCGCGAGCATGAAACCCGGCAGCAATGACAGCCCGTCATTGACGCTGATGTTCGACATTCACAACAAGCTGCTGGCCCCGCAGAACATCGCGCACGACTACCTCCCGGAGGAGATGATCCAGGATGGCAGGGGCCAACTCGAAGACTACACCGTCCTGTGCCTTCCCTTTGCCCCGTACGTGTCCCGGGACGTCTCCCGCCGGCTCGTGAAATGGGTCAAAAATGGTGGAACACTTGTGGCATTTGGCCCATTCGCCTTGAAGGACGAGTTTGGGCTGGAGCTGGCAGTCGAAGACTCCGTCTTTCGCACCCTGTTTCCGGATTTTCGAGAGCTCGGACCAGGTGTCTGGAACTACAGCACCGATGGCTCGGCCAACAGCTCACAGCCTGTCATCGCCAGCCGCTTGGGGCAGGGACGTGTGATCTGCCTGAATCGGCCACTGGAGAAATTGATGGCCGACGCATCGTTGAGCCGTTTGCTCAACCGCGTATTGCAGGATTCGTGCGAGCAAACGGCCAGCTCGCCCGATCGTGATCTCGAAATCCTGGTTCGCGAGGGGAAACGTGGCGAGAAATACCTGGGGCTGTGCAACAGGAATGTGGAGCAGCCCATCGAAACCATCGTCACGATTGATGGCAGGCACAAGAATCTCGTGGACCTGCTTGTTCCGGGATGGTGCCCTGTGCCATCACACATCCTGGGGCGCAAGACGATCCTGAGGATTCGCCTCGGACCAGGCGACTGGACGCTGTTGCGATTGTGAGCGTCCGAGCACGCAGGACCCTCGAGAGTTCGTCACGGGTGCGACGATTTCAAGGGCAGACGTGTCACCCCGATGTCTTCCTTGTTGATGGAATAGATGACACAGAGCTGGTTCTTGAAGATCACGGCATGAGGATACTGCCATCCGTTGGACTTCCCACGGCCACCAAAGCGATGGACCGCCCGCTCACCTCGCAACACAAATGCCTGATCAAAAACCTGCCCATCCTGACTGAATGAAATCGTCAGCAGCGTCCGATTCCCGGTACCGAAGCGGCGACTCTTACCAGCGCCGGGATTGCTGATGATGTAGGTCCTTCCGTCCGGCAGCTGTCCGGTGCAGAATCTCGCTCGGCTGTCGGCGAAATTTGTCGGTTGTGGCACACTCCATGTCTTTCCGTTGTCCCTGCTGAGGCTGGCGTACAGATAACCGCTCGTGTTGCGGAACGGAGACACGATCACCCCATCACTGCGGACGTACGGACACGGCTCACTCCAGCGAAAGATGGCCTCGCCGATCGGCTTGGATCGGGCCGGCTCGATCTGGCCTTCCT
>MDTE01178805.1_pt1 | contig 24454 bp, 18 predicted proteins | sample 811231 | NCBI WGS metagenome assembly MDTE01 (sample SAMN05326651, study PRJNA326480) | marine metagenome | isolation source: seawater | place: Indian Ocean: Red Sea | collected 2010 | reverse complement strand
CATGCCGCTTTCATCCACGGTAAACACGCCCAGATTGGTGATTACCATATCGACCACGCCAGTGCCGGTCAGTGGCAGGTTGCATTCTTTGACCAGTTTGGCGCTGCCATCTTTGGCATTATGATCCATGATCACGACAATCTTTTTCACGCCGGCTACCAAATCCATGGCACCACCCATGCCTTTGACCATTTTGCCGGGCCCCATCCAGTTCGCCAGATCGCCTTTTTCATCCACCTGCAGTGCGCCGAGGATGGTCAGGTCTATATGACCGCCACGGATCATTGCGAACGATTGCGCGCTGTCAAAATAGACGCTATGCGGCAATTCCGAGATGGTTTGTTTGCCTGCATTGATCAAATCGGGGTCTTGTTCGCCCACATAAGGGAAGGGGCCCATGCCGAGCATGCCATTTTCACTTTGCAGCGTAATGTCGATGCCTTCGGGAATGTGATTGGCCACCAGAGTGGGAATACCAATACCCAAATTCACATAAAAACCGTCGCGCAATTCTTTGGCTGCGCGTTCTGCCATGTCATCACGTGTCCAAGCCATGCGTTTTCTCCTTTGCCTTTAGCCGTTAGGCTGCGCTGCGTTCGCGCGTTGTCAGAATTTCAATGCGTTTTTCGTAATTGGACCCTTTGAAGATACGTTGTACGAACACGCCCGGGGTGTGGATTTCATCGGCGTCCAGCTCGGATGTATCCACCAGCTCTTCCACCTCGGCGATGGTGACCTTGCCAGCCATAGCCATCATTGGGTTGAAGTTGCGTGAGGTTTTGCGGAATACGAGGTTGCCGTATTTGTCGCCTTTCCATGCCTTCACAATGGATATGTCTGCCGTCAGGCCTGTTTCCATCACATAGTTATCGCCGTTAAACTCGCGGGTTTCTTTGCCCTCGGCTACGATTGTGCCATAGCCCGTGCGGGTGTAGAAAGCTGGGATGCCTGCACCGCCAGCGCGAATGCGCTCGGCCAGTGTGCCTTGAGGATTAAACTCAATTTCGATTTCGCCATTAATATATTGCTGCTCGAAGGTTTTATTCTCGCCTACGTAAGAGGAGATCATTTTCTTGATCTGACGGTCTTTCAACAACACGCCCAGACCGAAATCATCCACACCGCAATTGTTAGAGATGATCGTTAAACCCTTCACGCCCGATTCTTTGAGTATTTTGATACAATGTTCGGGAATGCCGCACAGGCCAAACCCGCCTGACATAATGGTCATATCATCGTGAAGCAGCCCATCCAGAGCGCTGGAAGCATCGGCGAAAACTTTATTAACCATAATACCCCTCTGTGGTTTTGTGTTTGCCAGCATCATACACATTTGGGCTGCCAAGTCATCCTTAACTTATTTGAGCGAAGACTCAGAAAACCCATGCTTTTCTAGGAGAAATTTGCTATGTAAATGACGTTAAAATGAATTTTGGATAAATTTATCTAAAATTAAACCAAAATTTAACCTTTCGAGCGCATAATGGTTAATAGAGCTGTTAAAGTAAGTAATAACACAGAACGGAAACCTGCCGTGAATATTACAAAAGACGATATCAATCAGTTAGTGCGCGAACCTTCATCCGTAATACGTGCGCATATTGCCACCAAAGTGTGCGATGGGTTCAATCATGGTAATTTTAGCGAGAGCGAGCATAATCTTGCATTAGAAATTTTCCGTTTGCTGCTGCGCGACACAGAGACGCGCGTGCGCAAAACGCTGGCCGAAGAGCTGAAACACAACATTAATGTGCCTAAAGATATTGCGTTGGCCATAGCAAATGACAAAAGTGATGTGGCCGTACCGTTTTTGCAGTTCAGCTATGTGCTGAGCGAAGACGAGTTGGTTGATATTATCCGCGCAACGAATGCGACACCGAAATTAAAAGCGATTGCCTCGCGCGAAACATTATCCGCGCACGTGTGCAGCGAATTGCTGGATTGCGGCTATGAAGACGTGACCCGCACCCTGATTCGCAATAACGGGGCGCAGCTCAGCCATGAGAGCTATGAATATTTGCTGGAAGAATACTGCAATCACAACTCCATGCTGGAAGAGCTGGTGTATCGTGGCAATTTACCCGCCCAATTTGCAGAACAATTGTTTGAGCTGGTGTCCGACCAGCTTCGCAAGCATCTGACCAAACGTTACCGTCTGGGACGTAAATTGGCGCGTGATGTTACATCGAGCGCGCGTGAAAGTGCGATGCTCCAATTCCTTTCGCATCAAATGAGCGATGCGGAGCTGGAAAAGCTGGTCAATAATATGCATAAGAATAAGCGTCTCACCTCGTCGGTTATCATCCGCGCATTGTGTGAGGGCGATTTGCGCTTCTTTGAAGCGGCAATGGCGCGTATGGCCGACATTCCAGTGCAAAATGCACGTATTCTGATGTTGGACCCGGGCGAGCTTGGCTTTTCCGCATTTTACGATTCCAGCGCCATGCCAGAAGCCTTCCGCGATGCAATGCGCGTGGTATTCCATATTGCGATCCGTGAAACCAATTATGGCCAGAAACGCCCTGATGACTTCGCAGAGCGCGTGATTCAAAAAATAGTATCAGGCGGCTATGCCCAAAATGTAGAGCATATGCCGTATCTGATCTCGATTATAGGTAGAAGCCGTCATGAACACGCCACAATCCATTGATAAGCAGGCGCAAGTAGCTACCGCGCTCGCTGCGTCGGAGGAAGAACGTTTCTTTCTGACACGCTCGGATGTGGAGCGTTTGCTGGAAGATGATTCGGCGGATTCACGCATTACCATTTTGGATAAAGTGAGCCATCATTACGATCATGGCAATTTTCAGCCGCAGGAATTTTTGCTGGCAGAGCAGATTTTCCGCACCCTAATGAAGGATACCGAGCTGCGGGTGCGCGAAACCTTGTCGGCTCGTCTAAAAGATAATCCGAATATCCCGCGGGATGTTATTTTGCATATGGCAAATGACGTGGAGCAGGTGGCGGTGCCTGTGCTTGAAAGCTCGCAGGTGCTGAGCGATGCCGATTTGATTACCATCATCGAAACCAGTCGCGACATTGGTAAGTTGCAGGCGGTTACCCAGCGTGACCGTGTGTCAGAGCGTGTGTCGGATGCGCTGGTAGACACAAATTATCCGCAAGTGGTGCGCTCGTTGCTGCTCAACGAGTTCGCCAAAGTATCGCGTCAGGGCTATGACAAAATTCTCAAAGAATTTTCCAGCGATACCGCGATTAAAGAGGCGGTAGCAGAACGGCCGTCTTTGCCACCTGCGCTGGCTGAAAAGCTGGTGAGTATGGTGTCGGATAGCCTGTCTAAGAAGCTGCAGGAGAAATATAATCTTTCTGCAGAGACGCTGGCGGAAGAGGCGCAGTCAAGCCGTGAAGAAAATGTACTGGCAATTGCACAGAACACCAAAGATCCCGCTGAATTAGCGTCGATGATTGAGCAAATGGTGGCCGCTAATCGACTCAGCCCGTCCATCATTATGACCTCGCTATGCCGTGGTAATCTGGCCTTTTTCGAAACGTCTCTGGCGAAGATGGCGCATATTCCGGTTGAAAACGCCAAGCGTCTGCTGGCCGACAAGGGTGAGCTTGGCTATCAGGGGCTATACAGCAAGACGGGATTGCCGGGCAGCATGTATGAGGCAATCAAGATCGTGCTTCACGTGGTGCAGGACATGCACAATGAAGGCAAAGAGCACGGCGATGGCCATTTCACCAACGAAATGGTGGAGCGCGTGCTGGCAACGGCTGGCAACCGAGAGGTTGAGAATCTTTCCTATATTATTGCCCTGATTCGCCAGGCGTAAACTTAGCGGCGGTAGCGCCGTGCATTCCACAGTAACGTTGCTTTTTCCAGTGTCGATAAGGACAATTTACCCTTGCCGATAGTATGGCCGCCTTTGGCTTCTAGCTTTTGCAATAGTTTGGCGTACACATCGCGCATAAGCAGTGCAGGCGCCAGATGCAGACGGTCTTCGTCGGTGATAGCGGCTTCGGCCTCGGCGTAATATGCATCGGCACGCTGGATCAACTGCTGACACACAGGGCGAAGTGCCTCACGTTCCTGTACAATCTGTTGCGGTGTTAGGGCTTTCAGGCCCGCTTTTTCCAGTAATTCATTGGGCAGATAGAGGCGCCCATCGGCGGCATCTTCTTCGATATCACGCAAAATATTGGTGAGCTGCATGGCATGCCCAAGGGCAATCGCAAAGCTTTCGCTTTTGCTGTGCGTGCATTGAAAAATGCGCGTAGAAAGCAAACCAACACAGCCAGCAACACGGTAACAATAGAGCGTCAAACGATCCAGCGAAGGGCGAAGCATACTGGCCTCGGTGTCCATTTCCAACCCTGCAACAATATCATCAAACAGCGAGCGCGGCAGGTCATAGCGTTGTATGGCGTGCTGTAATTCTGTGGCCAATGCGGTGTGCGTCTTGCCTTCATATACATCGTCAACGAATTGGCGCCACTCTGCCACTGCGCGTTCGGCGGCTTCTTTACTGGGCGCATTATCCACTGCATCATCGGCGACGCGGCAGAAACTATAGAGCGCCATCATGGCGCGCCGGCGCTCTGGCGGCATCAGGCGGATGGGCCAGTAAAACGAGCTTCCTGCCTTGCTGGCGATATGATGTACAGTCTGTTGCGGTGCAGTCATGAGGGGTTACAGGCTTTCCAAAAGCAGCGCGCATAGTCCCATTTGCTAAGTTGCACCCGCTGTTTTAGCGGGTCGCGCTTGTGCAATTTGTGGCGTAAGCGATGCGCGATGGCAAGAATAAAGCGTATTTCCAGCCGCAAACGACGCGAGCGAAGCGTAGGCGGTAGCTTCTCGGCCAAGCGCAGCCATTGGTCGCATTTATCCAGCATCTGGCGTTGCACCTTTCGCAACGCTTTGCTGCTTTTGCGTTTAGCAAGCGCGGTGTCCTGCACGCCTTGCTCGCCCATCCAGCGCTGCGGTATATAGACACGGTCCAGTTGCATGTAATCCTGCTTGCAGTCCTGCAAATGGTTGAGCACTTGCAGCACATAGCATAAATGATCGGCGGCCATCCCGTCGGCGGTTGTTTCGCCGCACGCATACAGCACCGCTTGACCGACAGGCGCGGCGGAATACTGGCAATACAGCATCAGCTCTTCCCAGCTGTCATAGCGTTGTTTGACGGTATCCTGAATGAAAGCGCGCAGCAGCAAACGTCCATGCTGGGCATCCATTCGGCCGCTCTGGCACATCGCGCCATAGGCTTGCGCCCAGTCGGGCAGGGCGGCCCAGTCTTTCTTTTCAAGCATAGCGTCGAGCTGTTGCAGCTCCGCTTTGCGCTCGCTGGCCGGACGGGAAGCATCATCAGCGATGTTGTCAGCGCCACGTGCAAAATCGTAAAAGGCAAGGATAGGGGCACGTGCCGCGCGTGGCAAAAGCCATGAAGCTACAGGAAAATTTTCACTCTTGCGGGCGCTTTCATATTGTATCTGCATGTGAGCATGCTACAAACAATACTGCATCGTGAACAAGAATAATTCGTATGGCGTATGAAACTCTAGCCTGTTTGGCAGACGAATCGCATCGCGCACAGGCCGCCCTCAAAGAGCTGGCAGAGCGTTATGATTTCGTGAATCTGCGTAAAAAACGCTCCCGTCCTGACGCCATTGTAGTGCTTGGGGGCGATGGGTTTATGCTGCAAGTACTGCATAAATACATGCATCGTAACATTCCCATCTATGGCATGAATTGCGGTACGGTTGGGTTTTTGCTCAACACCTATTCGCCGGATAATCTGATTGAGCGCATTCACGCGGCGCGCGAAGCCAGCCTGCACCCTTTGTCGATGTATGCACGCACGGTCGATGGCCGCGAGCGTCAGGAGCTGGCAATTAACGAAGTGTCGATGTTCCGCGAATCACGGCAGGCGGCAAAAATCCGCATTACGATTGACCATGTAGTACGGTTGGAAGAGCTAGTGTGTGATGGTATTTTGCTGTCGACGCCTGCTGGCTCAACGGCCTATAACTTCTCCGTTGGCGGGCCGATTGTTCCGCTTTCAGCGAATGTTGTCGCTCTGACGCCGATGGGTGCATTCCGCCCACGACGCTGGCGCGGGGCATTATTGCCGCACGACGCCAGTGTGATTCTGGAGATTCTGGAGCCTGAGAAACGGCCCGTGAGCGCGGTGGCGGATTTTACCGAAATACGTGATGTAGTCAGCGTGTCGATCAGCGAAGATCGCAGCACTACCCTCTCATTACTGTTCGATCCGGAACATAATCTGGAAGAACGCATCATCAAAGAACAATTCGTATATTAACAACATCATCAAGGCACAGCATGGCACGCACGCAAAACCTTTCTGCAATTCTTATGTTTATCACCGTATTGGCGGCAGGGTCGGTCCTGTTTGGCATCGTGCGGCATTTGTCTGAAGGCGGGTATCACGCGTTTCAGCTGTTTTTCTTTTATTGCGTGGTCGCGTTGGTGGCCATGCTGCCATGGGCCTACAAACACCGCGCAGAAGTATTCAAAAGCACCGGTAAAAAGCTTTATTGGGTGCGCGCATTGCTGGAGTTTCTGTCCTTCTCCTTATCGTTTTATGCGCTGAGTCTTATTCCACTGCCATCGCATACTGCACTCAGCTTCATTACGCCGATTGTAGGTTCGGTGACCGCCGTTGTAATCCTGAAAGAAAAACCGACCCACCATACCTGGATCGGCCTGTTGCTGGGTATTATCGGTGTGTTTATTATTACGCGCCCCGGCTCTGGCCTGATTGATCCTATCGCGATTGTTATCATGTTGGTCTCAGCTACGGCTATGGCGCTTTGTGGGGTGTCAATCAAGCTGCTGACGCGCACCGAGTCTCCTACACGTGTTGCGTTCTTCATGCTGCTGTTAACCGCATTGGTGGCGCTGCCTTTTGCGGTTTCGGTGTGGAAGCCAATAGAGATGACACATGTGCCGTGGATTTTGGGTATTGGCCTGTGCGCCTTATGCCAGCAAGTGCTGATTGCTAAAGCGATTCAGCGTGTGCCACTAACTACCGTGATCCCGCTTAATTTCTTAAGCCTCGTATTCACCTCGATCATTGCGTATTTCTTCTTCAATGAGCTGGTCGATACGCCGACTATCCTTGGCGCGGCCATTATTATTATGGCAACGTTCTACAGCACGTATGGCGCCACGCGTTACATCAACAAGGTGCGTAGTCGCGAGGAGAAAGCGGCCGCTGCGCGATTGGAAGCCGAAGAGGCTGCTGTTGAGGCCGAAAAACAACAGCAAGCAGAGGCTTAGCCTCTCTCTTAGCGGCCTTTTTGCTTGGCTTCGCGTGCGTTGCTGTGCTACATAACGCCTTTACGCAACCTAAGAAAAGCCAACCATGAAGATACTGTTTATCCATCCAAACATGCCTGGGCAGTATAAGCATTTATGCCGCCAGTTTGCTGAAGACCCTAACAATCAGGTCGTGTTTCTGACACGTTCGAACAATGTAGAGATTCCTAACGTAAAGCGCGTATTCTATCAGCCGCGCCGTACTCCTTCACCCCACACGCACCGCTATATTGTGGGTACTGAGCGTGCGGTATTGCAAGGGCAGGAAGTGTGGCGTGTATGCAAAAAGCTGCGTAACGAAGAAGGTTTCATCCCCGATGTCATCTGCGCGCATCCGGGTTGGGGCGACGCATTGTATGTAAAGGATATTTATCCTGAGGCGAGCCTATTGAGCTTTTTGGAGTTCTACTACAAAGCCAAAGGGCAGGATGTGAATTTTGATCCGGAAGATCCGGGTCGTCCTGATGATGATGCGCGCGTGCGCACCAAGAATCTGGTGAATATGATGAATCTGGAAGCCATGGATTGGGGCATTAGCCCTACTCATTGGCAACGCAGTGTGCATCCGAGTGTGTATCAACCGCAAATTTCGGTTTTGCATGATGGTATCGACACGCAGCATGCCGCCAAGCCTGATGCAGACGCGGTGTTTGAGGTGAGTGATAGCCTGAAGTTCAAAAAAGGCGATGAGGTGGTAACCTATATTGCCCGCAATCTCGAGCCGTATCGTGGCTTTCCTACCTTTATGCGTGCCGCAGAGAAGATTCTGCGTGACCGCCCGAATTGCCACATCGTGGCCGTGGGTGCGGATGGGGTGAGCTATGGTAAGCAGCCACCAAAAGGCACGACTTATCGTCAGATTATGCTGAATCAGGTGAATCTTGACCATGATCGACTGCATTTTGTGGGTACGCTGCCTTATCAGAAACTGATCAAAATGCTGCAGGTGAGTGCGGCGCATATCTATCTGACCTATCCATTTGTGCTTTCGTGGTCGACGCTGGAAGCCATGGCGTGTGGATGCGCGCTGATCGGCTCTAAAACACAGCCGGTGGAAGAAGTGATCACCCACGGTGAGAATGGGTTGCTGGTAGATTTCTTCTCGCCGGATGATGTGGCACAAAAAGTCTTCCAGGTGCTGGATGATGCCTCTGGCATGGCAGAGATGCGCGAGAAAGCACGCCAGTATGTAGTAGCTCGTTATGAGCTGGAGAAATTGCTACCACTGCATATGCAGTTGGTGCGTGACGTGGCAGAGAAGAAATTCCCGCCACCGGTGCATAAGGAAATTGAGGCGCTTTACAGCGAAGAGGAGATAAAACGATGGGCAGCGTAAATACGAAACGTAAGAAATCGACCAAGTCCGAGCAAAAAGCGAAGAAGGCCAAGCGTAGCCAACAAAGCAAGCAGGCTACATCGGCACCACAGGTTGCAACGCCCGCTCCGCAACAGATGAGTGCGGCGGAAGCGGCAAAAATGATGGGCGGGCCTTCGGCCACCAAACCAGCCGATGTGCAGAATGTATTGGCGCGTGCGGGTGACAAGCGTATTGTGCTGCATGTGGGCTGCGGCATGCCTAACCCAAAGAAACTGCATAAAACCTTCCAAACACCGGATTGGCACGAGGTACGTTTTGACATCGATAAGGATGTGCATCCGGACATTCTTGGCGATATGACAGATATGAGTGTGTTGCCGGATAATTCGGTAGATGCGATTTTCTCCTCACATAATCTGGAGCATTTATTTGCCCATCAGGTGGCGGGTGCGTTGAGTGAGTTCAACCGCGTGCTTAAAGATGGTGGCTTTTTGCTGATTACCATGCCTGATATCGAAACTGTGGCGGGTTATGTAGCGCGTGGACAGCTGGAGGAAGAGCTGTACCGCTCGCCGGCCGGGCCGATTTCGCCATTAGATATATTATATGGGTTTGGCCGTGCCATCGCCAATGGCAATCATTTCATGGCACATAAAACAGGCTTCACGGCCAAATCGCTCGGCGGCAAGATGCGCGCCAGCGGTTTCACCAATATCACAGTGAGCCGTGAGGGCTATGATTTGTGGGCGATTGGCTATTCCTATCCGTTTGATCATCCTGATCGTGTGGAAAAAGTGATTGTGCGTCAGCAGAAGCCGGACGATAAGGGTAATCTTCCGCCCGTACCAAACACGGCTCCTCAGCCCCATCCGGGTGCCCTCGCGCCGAATGTAGCGACGGATGAGCTGGATATACCGCCCGTGCATTGGGAGCCGTTGCACCTCACAACAAAATAGTCGGCCGTTATATACGATAGATAGAACGCGCGTTGTGTGAACAGCGCGCGTTTTTTTATGAGCTCAATGATGCCTTATTGTTCGCGGAAGGCCTTGTTGAAGGAGTCGCTGATTGGATCCATCAGATAAGACAGCAAAGTGCGCTTGCCTGTAACAATCAATGCCTCAGCGGGCATACCAGGCGATAGCTCAAGATGACCCAGACGTTCCAGCTCTTCCGGCGAAATGGCGATACGTGCCAGGAAATAGCCCTGACCTGTGCGTTCATCTTCAAACCGGTCAGCGGAGACCTGAATTACTTCGCCAACCGCAGGCGGCACATTACGTACCTTATAGGCGGTCAGGCGTACCTGTGCTTCCAGACCGGGACGCACCACATCGATATCCTGCGGATTCACACGCACTTCCACGATCAATTTATCGTCGAAGGGCACAATATCCATTAGCTTCTGGCCGGCTGTGATGACCCCGCCTTTTGTGTGCACGACAAGTCCGGTTATTTCGCCGGCAATGGGGGCTTTCACTTCGATACGCTGCACCACATCTTGCGCGGCGCGTAGCTGCTCTTCCAGATCGGACATCTTGGATTGCGTATCTCTCAGTTCCTGAATCACTTCATTCAGGAATTGCGTTTTAAGGTTATATTTCTCGATGCGTGCCTGCGATATGGTTTGCTCTGCACGTGAAATGCGCGCCTGATATTCGCCGCGGCGGCCACGCAGTTCTGCCGCATTGCGCTCCAGTGCCAAAAGACGTGGCTTGTTGGCAATGCCTTTTTCCAGCAGGGTACGCACGGTTTCAATCTCTTCTTCCAGCAGGGCAATTTGCTCGTTCGACGAGGTAATTTGTTGCTCTAGCCCGCCAATTTCCTCATCCAGCTGTGCTATTTGCTGGTCAAGCACCTTCATTTGCCCGTCAATGCTTTCAATACGAGATGCAAACAGGCGACGCTGTGCATCCAGAATCTGGGCGATGTCGGCATCGGTTTCTTCGGCTTCCAGCAATTCTTTAGGAAAATCGATTTTTTCTGCATTGTCACGTTCGGCAATCAGGCGTGCCGCTGTCGCGCGTGCATTAATATATTGCCCGGAATACAGGTCAAAACGGGCCTTGGCGGCTGTATCATCCAGTACAATGAGCGTATCGCCAGCTTCCACCTTAGAGCCTTCGCCAACCAGAATATCTTCGACGATGCCGCCTTCAAGATGCTGAATGGTTTTGCGGTTAGCATCCAGCACGACTTTGCCGGGTGCAATTGCCGCGCTGTTGAGCGGTGCAAACGCAGCCCACAAGCCAAATACTACAAACACAAAGAAGGCGATCCACATGCCAAATACAATCGGCTTGCGTGCCAGATTATCGGGGCTGTCGTTATTCTCTTTGTTGCGTGGTGCGATGACATCCGACCAACGGTCAAAAATATCGACCGCACGCTCCATCGATTCCTGTGCTTTTTGCACCGCGCCGTCCATACCATGCGGCACGATGGCACGGCTTTGCGATTCGTCTTGTTCATCGGCTTGCTCACCGGGTTGCGCGTCGGAGTCGGCAGGCACGTCGCTCTCGCCTTCAACAGGCACGGCATCGCTTTCATGAACGGGCTCTGCCTCTACATGTTCGGGTTCGTCATCCGGGTGTTGTTTATTGTCGTCTGTCATGCGGATTCTCCTGCGCCGTCGCTGCCGTCTACAGGCGCATCATTCGCGCCTTGCGCGGCCTGCTGCTCGTTCTGAATAGGGCGTTTGGCGGTATATTTCTGTAACACTTCGTCGCGTTTACCAAAGCTCTCTACCGTGCCGTTGCGCAGCATCAGCAGCTTGTCGACGCTACCAACGATGGATGGGCGGTGTGCTACAACAATGGTGGTAATGCCCAGCCGTTTCATGCGCACGAGTGATTCCATCAAGGCGCGTTCGCCTTCGCCATCCAGATTGGAGTTAGGCTCGTCAAGCACCAGAAAACGCGGGCGGCTATAGAGCGCGCGTGCCAGTCCAATACGCTGGCGCTGGCCGGGCGACAGGGCCTGATTGCCTACGCTATATTCGGTTTCGTAGCCTTTTGGAAGGCGCAAAATCATGTCGTGACAACCTGCAAGCTTCGCGGCCTCGATCACTTGTTGCGGATCGGCATCGCCCTGCATGCGTGCGATATTGTCTTTGATGGTGCCGGCAAACAAGTCGACATGCTGTGGCATATAGCCGACATACTGGCCAAAGTCAGCACGGTTCCATTTGAATGTTTCCGCACCGTCCAGACGAATGCTGCCATGGTTGGGAGGTAACACGCCGATGATTAGTTTAGACAGGGTTGATTTCCCCGCGGCACTAGGGCCAATAATGCCCAGCATCTCGCCCGGCTCCAGATGAAAATTGATGCCTTTGAGAATAGGCGGTGCACCGGGGGGCTGGTAAAAGATATTTTCCACGCTCAGGCGCCCTTCGGGTGCGGGCAATGCCATCTCGCCACGCATGGTAGGCAGATTATCGAGCACATGGCCAAGGCGATGATAAGAATCACGCGCATTCACCAGATTCTTCCAGACCCCGATAGCGCCTTCAAACGGCGCAAGCGCGCGGCCGACCAGAATCGAGGCGGCAATCATGCCACCCACGGTCAGCTCACCCTGCAGTGCCAGCCAGCCACCAATGCCGATCACACCGATTTGAATCACCATACGCAGTGAGCGGGATACGGATTGGATGATCGTGCCGCGGCTTTGCGCCAGATATTGTTTTTCCAGCCCCTTGGCGTTGAAGTCGACCCATTGGTTCAACACATTATCCATCATGCCCATGGCTTCAATGGCCTCGGCATTACGGTTAGCGGTTTCCACGATATTCATGCTTTGGATAGAATTTTCCTGCGCATCGTCGATGGGTTTTTTGGTAGCAAATTCGTTAAGTACGGCAAAGCCGATGAGCATGACAGCACCAGCCACCGACAGTAAGCCCAATACGGGGTTGACCATGTAGATCACCAGAATAAAGATGATCGACCACGGCGCGTCCAGCAGCACCGCTACGCCGCTGGAAATGAAACTTTTGATATTCATCAGGTCACGTTGATATTGACCACCAGAGGTTGGAAAACCGAGGGAGGCACGCATGACCGACAGGCGGAATAGTTCCGGTGCGAGTTTTACATCCAGCCACTCGGTGATGTGATTGAGGATGAAAGACCGCACGGCGGAGAATACGCCGTAGAACAAAAACGCGGCAATCGCCAGCGAGGTTAATACAATCAGCGTCTCAAGGCTGCGGCTGGCCATCACACGGTCAAGTACCTGCAGCGAGTAGATGGGCAGCAGGATCATCAGGAAGTTGGTGGCCAGCGAGAATATGCCCGCATAGATAAAAGCACGCTTACATTGCTGCAAGGCGCGTTTGATAGGGGATTCTGGCTGTGCGTTTGATTGCGTGTTCTTTTTAGCTGCTTTTTGCATGTGTCTATTAACTGTTCAGTAAAGCGCCATCATAGTGATTATGCGCTGTTGTGCAACAATCTAGATAGGGCAAATTGCTATAAGAAAAAGGGCTGGCAGTTTTTTTGCAAAGAAAAAGGGGCGCTAAAAAGCGCCCCTTCCTCATTTGGATAGGTACTATCCTTAGATGACTGGGGTGAATGTAGAGAAGTCTACAATGTTCGCCACAGTCGCCAGGGTAGCATCACCGGTCAGGGTGATGTTGGCTACGGTCGCGATGTCACCGTTGTTAGCCATGTCTGGATCGTACAACAGTGTGAACGCGTCCATGTCGCTAGCATCCAGCAGAGCCAGAATCCAGCCAGCGCCGGTTGCGTTCGCAGCACCGTTCAGACCAGCATCGATACCAGCAGCGGTCAGTGCACCACCGCCCGCAGCGCTATCGTAGAAGAAGAAGAACTGGTCGGTAGCAGTGATGTTACCGTTGTCCGCAGTGATTGCAGCTTGACCACCATCACCACCGTCAGCAACTGCCAGCTCATGGTAGTTGTTGCTTGCAGCAGCCACAGCACCTTGGGTCACAGCCGGAGCCAGACCGATACGGTCACCCGAACCATTATTCAGTTCGAAGCCAGTCACAACGTCAGTTGTATTGGTGTGAGTAACTGCAGTGTAAGCAACGATGTCGTTACCACCTGCGGTCAGGCTGATCTGGTCAGCACCTTCACGGCCGATGATGGTGTCGTTGCCGCTACCACCAGTGATGGTGTCAGCTGCACCAGCGTCGGTCGCACCAGTGATGGTCAGACCGTTGGTGAAGCTTGTAGCGTTTACGGTACCAGCACTGGTCGAAGTCAGGGTTACTGCATCCAGACCAGCGGCAGTTGCGTTAGCGCCCAGGGTAATGGTGTGGGCGTTGTTACCGTTAGCAACCAGAGTCTCAACGTTGGTCACGTTGCTGAAGTCGCTGTCGATAACAGTCGCAGTACCGTCAACACGGATGGTGTCACCTGGCAGAGTGCTAGCATTAGCACCACCGTCGATCGAGTCACTTGCAGTGAAGTCCGAGCTGTCAGCGAAGATGAATACATCGTCGCCAGCCGCACCCAGGAGGCTGTCACCAGCACCTGCTATTGCGTCAGTGTTCGAGCCGGTCACGGTGATGGTACCGGTAGTGGTGGTACCTGGATTCACCTGAATGCCAGTGGTCATCGCGCTAGCGTCAACAGTCAGTGCAGCAGCACCGGTCAGTGCAGAAGCGTCAACCAGAGCAACACCCGCGGTAACAGCGTTAGCTGCCAGCGTGATATTGTGACCGGTTACGTTCGACAGTTTGATGGTCTCGGTCGAACGTGCCTGAGCCAGGTCAGCGTTGTCCAAGGTTACAGCAGTTGTATCGGTTACTTCAATAACGTCAGTACCCGAACCACCGATGATGCTTGCGTCACCACCCAAAGCCGCACCGTTGATGTCGGCTGCCAGGTATTGGAACGTGTCGTTGCCGTCGCCACCCAGCAGGGTGTCAGCACCAGCGCCACCGATCAGTACATCGTTGCCACCTTCGCCACGGATCAGGTCGGTACCAGCACCACCGTTCAGGGTGTCGCCGTTGCTACCGGAGATCAGTTGGTCGTTGTTAGCAGTACCGGTCAGGGTAGTTGCATCGCCATCGGTGTTGGTCAACAGAACCGAACCATCGCTCAGCACGAGGTTGGTTGCAGTGAAGTCACCAGCGTAGTTGCTGAATACATACTGATCTTGGTTACCAGTGTTGGTGATGATGGCTTCGTTGCCCAGGCCATTTACAGTCAGGCCCGATGCTGCGGTACCACCGTCTACGGTAACGTTCAGTACGTCGTTAGCTTCCTGGAAGTTGCTGAACAACAGCGAAACGTTGTTGTTAACAAAACCGGTCGAAGTAACGTTGTAGATGTTGCTGCCGATACCTGCGTTCAGGTTCAGGGTGTCGCCGTCCAGCGCACCGGTTACCTGAATGGTATCGTTGCCAGCACCACCGAAGATGCTCACTTCCTGATTGGTGCCTTGCAGGTCGGTACCCAGAATGATGGTGTCGCCACCGCCGTTCGAGTAAACCACACCGTCTTGTGCACCCCAAGTGATGATGTCACCGGTATCGTCTGGGCTGTTTACACCGCCGCCACCGAAGATGGTCACGTTAGCAGTGTTAGCATCGTTATCAGCCGATACGTTGATGGTGTCCTGACCCAGGTTACCTTCAATGTAGATGTTAGCGTTAGCGCCGGCGTTGCCGGTGGTGATGCTGTCACCGCCCTGGCCACCATATACGCTTACGGTTTGGTTGGAAGCAGTATTGCCAACGTTGATGGTGTCGTTACCGCCGTTGGAATATACAACGCCCGAACCAACACCTACGGTGATGGTGTCTGCACCGTCGGTAGGATCAGCAGCGCTGTTACCACCGGTTACGGTGAAGGTGTTCGATACAGTGCCGCCACCCAGATCAACAGTGTCCGAACCCAGACCAGCTTCTACATAAATAGCGCCGTTAGGGGTGTTTGCACCGTCGGTGATGTTGTCATCACCCGAACCACCATACAGGTTGGTGGTGGTGCCAGCCAGAGTGCTGTTTACGTTGATGATGTCACCACCAGCGTTACCGTATACGGTGTTGCTGCCGGTACCCAGAGTGAAGGTATCTGCGCCATCGGTTGCATCGTTGATGCCGGTGCCACCGAAGATCAGGTTGTTACCGTTAGCAACGGTGATGTTGTCACCAGCGCCAAAACCGTAAACTACGTTGTCGTTGTTACCCGCAATGTTGATGGTGTTTGCGGTGTTGTCCAGCGACGAACCGGTGTTGTTGTCACCCACATGCAGCACACCTTGGTTGGTGTCGAATGTGATGTTGGTGTTAACGTTAGCAGCCGAATTGCTGTTGGTCAGCTGAGCCAGGGTAACGCTTTGCAGCGTAACCGAGCGGCCATCACTTGCAGTAACAACTACGTTTGCACCACTTTGCACGAAAGTAGTGGTCGCTGCAGTTGTACCGCTGATGTTCAGCGAGTCGGTGGTCGGATCAAAGGCAATGCTTTGGCCAGTCACCAGATTAAGATCATATGCAGTCATTGTATAAAACCTCTTCTGTAGATTGGTTAGGTTATTCGAAGCGAATTCGCTAGAGTAATCCTCTAAAACGTCGTTATTAATAACGACCCGATAAAGGATTGCAAGTATAAAGCTTTCCTATAATCAGGCCCCGCCACAGATAATTCTGTGAGCAGTTATGCGTAACGTTAAGCCACGGCCTAATCCCAAAGTCAACGGTTTTTACTTAGGGTTTTTCGCATGTAATGGGGTTGCAGAGGGTGTTGTTGCAACAATGCAACATGTGACGTTAGAGTAGGTCGGCAAAGGCTTTGCGGGTGCGCGCAAACCATGCCCAGCCCAAAGCGGCGACAACAGCGCCTCCAGCGCTGTATGCCCCGATAATTAGCGTGCTTGGGGCATTATGCTCAAAAAGTACGACACGGCTTTGCTCGATGATGGGGGTGAGTGGATTTAAGGCTAAAAAGGGGCGATAGGCCTCGGGCAATGCCTCTGCGGGGTAGAATATAGGGCTGAGGAACAGCAATGCCATGCTGAAGAGTCCCATAATATGTGCAATATCGCGTAAAAACACGCCGAGTGACGCCAGAAACCAGCTGATTCCCAGGCCAAATAGAATAAAAGGTGCCCAGATAACGGGCAGCCATAAAGCGCCGATTGGGAGTGTTTCATAGACATACAGATATGCACCAAAGAGAATCACATAGCTGATGAGTGTGTGAAATAATGCGCTGGCCACACACACCACTGGCAGCAGCCCCAGCGGGAAAATAACTTTTTTGGCGTAATTGGTGTTGCTGAGGATGAGGGCAGGCGAACGGGTGAGCACTTCGGCGAAAAAGGCGTGTACTATCAGGCCAGCGAATAATATGACCGCAAAGCTTTGCAGGCCTGCATCGGAGGTTTCCATGCCCCAGCGCGCCTTGAAGACGACGGTGAACACAAACGTATAGATGCCGAGCATGAGTAGCGGCACGATAAACGCCCACACAATGCCAAAGAGCGAGCCACGATAGCGCTCGGCAATGTCACGGCGGATCAGCTGCCATGCCAGACTGCGTTGTGCCCAAAGTGAGCTGCGGGATGAACTGGATGTTTCAGTGTGCATGCAGAGTGCATAGCCAGTTATTGCCGCTTGGTCAATCGTGCTTCGCTGTGATCTTGCGTGAAGTGATGGCTTCACGGTGTGCGATATAGATGGTGCTGGCTACGATCAGCCCGCCGCCTATCCATGTGTTGACGGTCGCAATTTCGCCAAACGCCCAATAAACAAAAATAGCCGTGAAGATGAGGCGGGGGAAATCAAATGGCATGAGCACCACCAGATCGGCGCTGGCATAGGCGCGCACCAGACACCAATGCGCCGCCGTGGAAGCCAGCGCGATGCATAGGCACAATGCGAGATGATCCATGGTCATGCTTTTCCAGAATGGAATAGCCATGGGTAGCGCCCAGAGCATCATGAAAAAGGCCATATAGAAAATGATGAGGGTGGGGCTTTCGGTGCGGGTGAGCTTTTTGACCAGCAGGCCAGCCGTTGCCCACATTGAGGTGGCGAATAGTACCACAAAGGCATCGCTTTCAAACGCGGCCGGATCGGGATTGATAATGATGAGCGTGCCAACAAAGCCGATGATAACGGCTGACCATCGCCGCCATCCAGCCCGCTCATTAAGGAAGATAATGGCGAAAATAGTGGTGAAGATGGGGGCGGTGAAGCTGAGCGCCGTGGCCTGATTAAGTGGCATAAGTGTGATGGCATAGAACCAGCTTTGCATGCCGATGATGCCAATGGTGGCACGCCAGAAATGCCCCCATAATTTTTCTGTCTTGAGGATGCCCGTGCCGTGATAAACGATCCATGGCATCAGCAGCATGACGCTGAACATATTGCGGATGAAGACGATCTGGGTGGTGTGGAGGTCTTCTGAGACAAAGCGGATCGCGACGTTCATGGCCGAGAAAAACGCCATGCTGCCCATCATGCAAATGATGCCAAGCAAAACCGATTGGCTGGTAGGGGAAGGGTTGGACACGTGCGTGCTTTCTCGTATGATGTGGCTAACGAGGCTAGATATAGGCAATGACGGTGAAGAATCCGAGTGATTTTTTTGATAGCGACGCGTTGAAGGCGCGGGTGGCGCAAAAAGCAGGGAATGTGCAGGATGATAGCGCTTATTATCCATTGTTGCTGGAAGAACTGAAGCCCGCCTATGAGGCAGGGCGCGCGGCAATCCGCCAGCGGTTCGAGAGCGAAGGCAAGGCACTGCAAACGCTCAAACATTATAGCCAGCTTACCGATAAAGTATTACGCGTGCAGGCAGAATGCTGGCAGGCACGGCTGGGGCTGGCCAACAAGCAGGTGTTGTGTATTGCGACAGGTGGCTATGGGCGTCAGGAGTTGTTTCCCTATTCGGATATCGACTTATTATTCATTCATACCGGCACGCAAAAAGCGAAGATCGAGCAATTTGTGCAGCAGATTTTGTATGGTTGCTGGGACCTGGGGCTGAAAGTGGGCCATGCGTTGCGTACGTCTGATGAGGCTATGCCGATGGCGCGCGATGATGCCACCATATGCTCGGCCATGCTGGATATGCGGCGCTTATGGGGCAGCCAATCGCTGTATAAGCAATTTACCGAGCGGTTTCGTGAGGAAGTGCAGGGTGCAGAGCCGCAGCAATTTATGGAAGCCAAGCTGGAAGAGCGCCGCAAGCGTATTGCCAAGGCGGGGGACTCGCGCTTTTTGCTGGAGCCGAATGTGAAATCGGGTAAGGGCGCGCTGCGTGACATACATACGTTGGAGTGGCTGGCGAAATATATGTATGGGGTGGCGCGTGTGAGTCAGCTGGTAGAGCGCGGTGTACTCACCAAAGACGAGCTGCGGGATTATACCCGTGCGCGGCAGTTTCTGGTGACAGTACGCATGCATCTGCACATGCTGGCGGGGCGTCCTGAAGAACGGCTGACCTTTGACATGCAGAAACGTATTGGTGAGCAGTTGGGGTATCGCACGCACCACGAGCACCGACCGGTTGAGCGTTTTATGAAACGCTATTTTCAGGTGGCGAAAGTGGTGGGCAATCTGACACGGCTGTTTTGCGCCGTGCTGGAAGAAGAGAAAAAGCGTAAACCGCTCTATCAGCTGGGGCGCTTGTGGCAGCGCACACGGCGGCTGGAAGGCTTTATCGTGGATAATGAACGGCTGAATGTGGAGGATGAGCAGCAATTTGATACCCAGCCTATCGATATGCTGCGGCTGTTTCATACCGCGCAAGCCTATGAGCTGGATTTGCACCCCAAAGCGCTGCAGCTGGTGGCACGCCATTTGCCGCGCATCGACCATGAAGTGCGGCATGCGCCTGAAGCAAACCGTCTGTTTATGGAGATGCTGTTATCGGACAAGGGACCGGAAGTTACCTTGCGACGTATGAACGAGGCGGGGGTGCTGGCGCAGTTTCTGCCTGAGTTTGGCCAGATCGTGGGGCAAATGCAGTATGATATGTATCATATCTATACTGTTGATGAGCATGTGATTGTAGCGCTGGGGATTTTGCATGCGGTGGAGCAGGGCAAAGTGAGCGACGAGTTACCGCTCAGCACGCGGGTGATTCAGCAAATACAATCCCGCCGCGCGCTCTATGTGGGGTTGTTATGTCACGATATTGCCAAAGGGCAGGGCGGTGATCATGCGCATCGGGGTGTGCAGATTGTGCGCAAGCTGGGGGCGCGGTTTGGCCTGAATGAGTCAGAAACCGAGCTGGCCGCATGGCTGGTAGAAGCGCATCTTGTCTTCAGCGATACGGCGTTTAAGCGTGATCTGGACGATAAGAAAACCATTGAGGATTTCATTGCAGAAGTGCAGTCGCTGGAGCGGTTACGTCTTTTGCTGCTGATCACGGTGGCGGATATTCGCGCGGTTGGGCCGAATATCTGGAATCGCTGGAAGGGCTCGCTGCTGCGTGAGCTGTATACCCGTGCTGAAATGGTGATGACAGGCGGAGCGTATCTGCACGACCATGCGCAGGTAGAGATCATCAAAGAGTCGCTTGCCCGTCAGCTGGAAGACTGGGGTGAGGAAGAGTGCGCGGAATATCTGGCGGAAGAGGATACGAGTTTCTGGCTGCATCGCTCGGTGGAAGAGCATGTGCAGCTGGCGGACATGGTGCGCCGCCTGCGACGCGGCGAAGAAAATATGGGCGTGGATTATTCCATTGATGCAGAAAACGGGGTGACTTATGTGACGGTCTGTCTGACCGAACAGCCTGATGCGCTGGTGCATGTGGCGGGGGTGATGCAGCGTATTGGGGCGAGCATTGTCGGTGCCAAATTATTTGTGTTGAAAGGTAATTTGCATGTGGTGTCGCTGATGGTGCAGCATTTGAAAGGGCAGCCATTCAGGGACGAAGAGCGTCTTGGTCAGATGCAGGAATTATTGGCGTCTTCGCTAAACGATCCGGTGCAGGTGGAGCCAGCCTTGCAAGCGCCTACGCATTATTCGCCGCGGCTTGATGCATTCGATGTGCCGGTGCGGGTGCTGATAGACAATGAGGTGAGCGCTACCCACACGGTGCTGGAGGTGAATGCACGTGACCGGCTGGGTTTGCTCTATGACATTACACGCAGTTTGCACCGTTTGGGACTAAACGTGACGGCAGCGCATATTCAAACCTATGGCGAAAAGGCCGTGGATGTGTTTTATGTGAAGGATGCGTTTGGCTTCAAAGTGGTGCATTGGACCAAACTGGATGCGATTCGCAGTGCATTGCATGCAGCGGCGCAGCCGCACGAAGAAGAAAACCGACAAACCGGATCATAAAAAGGAAATCACCTGATGTGGAAATTGCTTATTTTACGTTTATGGCCGGCCTTCATTCCGATTCTGCTTTATGTGCTGTGGCTGAGCTATAAGCGACGGCGTGCTAATAAGGCAGGTGAAGAGAAGCCAGGCTGGGGCGACGGGCCATTGATGAGCACATTACTGGTCAGTCTGTTGCTGGCGATTGGTAGTTTTCTGCTGTTGGGGCTGTTGCAGCCAGACAATCGCAGCGGCACTTATCGCCCGGCGGATATGTATAATGGTAGTCTGGTGCCCGGTGACATTCAATGACCCAGCTGGAACATGTGGCGTGGCTTAACGCACCTGCGACCCAAACATTGGTGGCCGCGTTTGAGCAGGCAGGCCAGCCACTTCGTTTTGTAGGCGGGGCGGTGCGCGATGCCTTGCTGGGGCGAGCAGTGGGCGATATTGATGCGGCGACACCTGCCCACCCTAACGACATTATGCGCATTTTACAACAAGCGGGCATTCGTGCCTTGCCGACAGGTCTGGCGCACGGCACAGTGACAGCATTAATCGACAAACAGCATATTGAGATTACGACGCTACGCAAAGATGTGGAAACCGATGGCCGCCATGCCACGGTCGATTTTACGGATAGTTGGCGCGAAGATGCTTTGCGTCGTGATTTCACCATGAATGCGCTCTATTGCACACCGCAGGGCGAAGTGACCGACTATTTCGGCGGTATAGAAGACGCGAAGGCCGGGCGCATTATTTTCATTGGTGAGGCGCAGCAGCGTATCGAAGAAGATGCGTTGCGCATATTACGTTTTTTCCGGTTTTTTGCAGGCTATGGCACAGGCGAGCCTGATGCAACCGCGTTGGCGGCATGTCAGGCAGGCCGCGGGCAACTGGATCAGTTGTCCGGGGAGCGTATTCAGCAGGAAATGCGTAAATTATTGCTGAGCGCAGAGCCATTGGCTGCCATTCAAGCATTGCAGCAAGCCGAGATAGAGCCGCATGTGTGGGCGGGCACATGCCAAACAGACGCGTTGGCCATATTGCAAGCTAACCCACACCCGCAGGCGCATGACCCATGGCTACGGCTGGCTGCGCTATTGCGCTGTGGTGAGATGCCTGCCAAGCAGGTGGCGTTTGTGCTGAAACGCTGGCGGATATCGAACAAAGATGCGGAGCGGCTTAGCGCTTTGGTGGAAGCTGATTTGCCCGATGGATTATTGGATGAAGCCGCGCAAAAGCGTTGGCTGCGATTCCATGGTGCGTCGCGCTTTGTGTCGCAGGTATTATTGGCCTGGGCCAATCAGCCCGATGCAGCGTCTGCGTGGCAGGCGATGTTGGCACTGGCAGACCAATGGGAGATTCCAACCTTTCCGGTAACCGGCAAAGATATTGTGGGTTTGGGGCATGGTGCGGGGCCAGACATTGGCACGATTTTGCTGGAGCTGGAAGCCTATTGGGAGGACAACCATTATGCACCTGACAAAAACGCATTGCTTGCGCGCGTGGAGCGCGGTGATCTTTAACCCAAATCCATTTGCCGTAATGTGAGCTTATGCGCCGAAGCTGCCGTCATCTTTTTTGGTGATGGCCAATACGGCTGGGCGTGGGGGCAGGCTCTCATCAAAATCAGGCCAGCGTGTGGCGGGCGCATCGAATGTGGAGCCTTCGCCGGGATGCTGGATCGATAGAAACAGCGTTTGACCGTCTGGCGTAAAGTTGGGGCCGGTTACCTCGCAGCCAAGCGGGCCGCGTAAGAAACATTTGGTCACGCCTTGCGCATCCCCGTGTGTTTGGGTCGCATATAGGCCTTCGGCGGCACCGTTGGCATCTTCCTGCCCATCGGTGGTGATCCAAAGGCGCCCGTGTGGATCCATTGCCAGATTATCGGGGCAGGACAGCCAGCCAGCGTCACTGACCTCGCCGCCATATTTAGCGCCATGGGCCTGTGCGTCAGGGTCACCCGCCAGTAAGAAAATATCCCATTTGAATGTATCGGCGCTGTGTTTTATACCGCCATTCACATGCTTTGGTGGGGTGAGGCGCACAATGTGGCCGTGATGGTTTTCAGTGCGTGGGTTGGCAGCAGAGCTATCGGTGCGTTTGCCGTTTTTGGTAAGGGCTACGAACACTTCGCCGGTTTTCTCATAGACGGCAATGTCTTCTGGGCGATCCATCGGGGTGGCGCCGATCAGCTCGGAGGCGCGGCGTGCCTCGATCAGCACATCGGCCTGACTGTCAAACCCATGCTCGCTGGTTAGTTTGCCCGTGCCGTGCACCAATGGTAGCCAGCGCACATTGCCTTCGTCGTCAAACTGGGCAACGGATAATGTTCCCTCATCGAGCAACCGCAGATGCGAGGAGGGGGCTTCGGGATCGTATGGTTTGGCGCTCACAAAGCGATAGAGATACTGGAAATATTCGTCATCGCCACTATAGACCACAACGTGATTATTATGATCAAGGGTAGTAGTCGCGCATTCATGTTTGCAACGGCCAAGCGCGGTGCGTTTGACGGGAGGCAATTGCGGATTATACGGATCGATTTCGACAATCCAGCCAAAGCGGTTGGGCTCGTTGGGCTCTCTTGAGGCATTGAAGCGGCGATCAAATTTGTACCAGCTATACCACTGCCCGCCTGGTTTAATCCCCATGCGTTTATGGTTGTCGCGCTCGCGCGGGTCGATCTCACCCGTCTGGGCAAAATATTTGTCGATATTTTCTTCGCAAGTCAGGTAGGTGCCCCACGGCGTTATACCGCCTGCGCAATTGGCAAAGGTGCCAAAGACACGTTTGCCGCTGGGATCAAGCTGCGTTTTTACGCGTTCATGACCCGCAACGGGGCCTGATAATAATATGGGTGTGGTAGCCGTAACCCGGCGTGCATAGGTGCCGTCGACGGGGTGCCAGCCCTGCTCGCTGTCGCGTTTGACCTCGATGATACTCACACCGTGCGCTGCTTGTTCTACGCGCATTTGCTCTTCTGACACGCTGTCCAGATAGTCCATTTCCAATCCGCTGAACATGAGCGGTGGAATGGTATATTCATGGTTCACGCCTAGCAGGCCGTGAGCGGAATTGCGGCTGCCGGCCGGCAGCGGGAAGAAGGCGGTGAAATCATTATTGTAGCCGAACTGGCGTTCCTGCTTCTGCTCGCTCTGATTTTTCGGGTCAAAGGTGGGGCCAGTCGGGCGCAATGGATCGCCCCAGCGTATCAGCACCTTGGCATCGTAGCCGGGAGCCACATGCAATTGTTTGTCCAGCAGGCGCTCGACTTCCGTAAAGCGCAACGCCTCTACGGTTTCTTTGGCTTCTTTGCTGGGCTTATCTTTAGCCTGCACTGCCCATGGCAGGGTGCTGGCTGCGGCAGCAAGTGCGGTGTTGCGCAAGAAATTCCGCCGACTGATTCGCCGCTGCAGAATAGTGTCAAATGTATCAGATGTTCCGTGCATAGAAGCTATATAGCACGCAAATTTTGAAAAACAGTATTACAATTTGGAAAAATTACGCCAACAAGCCGATTTTATTACTTTTTATCGGCGTTCGCTTCTTTTTCCGCTGCTTT
>MDTE01044348.1_pt1 | contig 24456 bp, 22 predicted proteins | sample 811231 | NCBI WGS metagenome assembly MDTE01 (sample SAMN05326651, study PRJNA326480) | marine metagenome | isolation source: seawater | place: Indian Ocean: Red Sea | collected 2010 | reverse complement strand
GGTCCGGCACCCAATCCTTGAAGATCGCCGAGCCCATGGTCGTGCGGAGGCCCCGGGTCGTCTGCGTGTCCTTGATCGGAATGGGCAAACCGTGCAGCGGTCCCAGCGGCTCGCCGCGCATTACCGCGGCCTCCGCGGCCTGCGCCGCCTCCAGCGCCTGGTCGTGGTTCAGGAGAAGGAACGCATTCAGCTGTGGGTCCAGTCGCGCGATGCGGTCGAGGAACAAGCGGGTCAGTTCTACCGGTGAAACCTTTTTGGCGGCAATGAGCTGCACGAGCTCGGTCGCCGGGGCATAAGCCAGTTCTGCATCAGTCATGGTGTCTCCTCCTCTTTTTCGATCAGTCGGTCAGAGCCGCGATGAGATCCGCCGCAAGAACCGAATAGCGGTTGAACATTTCCAGGTTGAGAATGGCGCCCCGGGTCTGCGCCAGTCCATCCCGGGTCTCGAAGGATTCCATTCCGGTCGTGCAGTCGCGCACGATAATCACTTCGTAGCCCCGGCGGAACATGGCGAGGGTGCCGTAGTCCCGTTCCAGGACGCAGGCGTTGGTGTTGAAGCCCAGAAAAAATAAAAACAGAATTCCCTTCTCTTTGCAGTAGAGGTGCAGTTCCTCGCCGGTGGCGATAACCGCTTCATTCCCCGCGGGACAGACGTCGGGGTGCATTTGCAGGCCGCTGACTTCCAGGTCTATTTCCCCCTGTCTGGGTTCGTGGGGACGGGCGTAGGCCGCATAGGAGCCGGATTTGCTGCGGAAGGAGGGCGGCGGCCAGTCCGCCTCTTGGGCAGGGGATTTTTCCGCCTCGTCCAGGCGTATCCACGCCGGGGACTGCTGTGCCTGTGGGGGCGCCGGCGCGTGGATGATCTCCAGACCGGACCGGCGGCAGACCTGGAGCAGGGGCCGGATTTTCTCCTGGATGATGGCCTCGGCGCGCGCCTCGGTGTCTTTCAGGTAATGGCGGTCCCACACGTCCACCAGCACCAACCCGGCCTGCGAAAGCGGAATCCGCCAGTCCAGGTGGGCATAGCCAGTATGCTCTTCCAGCCACTCGAGTCCCGCATCCACGTGCCAGCGGTAGTAGCGCGGTTTGATCTGCAACACAGATTCCATTTTTGTTCTCCGGGGCCCTAGAGGCCGGCTCGTAGTTGGGGTTTAGGCCGCGCCCGGGAAGGCAAAAGGGCGCGACGGGCGCGAAAATGCGGCGTGACTCCGGGGCGGCAGCCTAGCTTCCGGCCCGCTTCGCAGCAGCCGATCCCAATGTGAAATTCCCGGCTCAAGAAGCGGCCTTCGTCGCCAGGATGATCCTGTTCATGGGCGTCACTTCTTGCGGAATATATTTCCATCGAACCTCGTATCCGGCTTCGTTCAGTCTGTAGGTCCGGTGCACGTCGACGCCATCTCTGACTCCGAGTTCCTGGTACAGGACCCCGGGCGCTTCCGGACGGCGCGGATGGCAGCAGCAGGGCATGACGGCGACCGGTCCTTGCAGGGCCACGGCCAGATCCAGTACCTGATCGCTCAGGGCGCCGCATCCGTGGGCCGACAGGACTGCGGTCCCAGCAGAGAGCTGCGCCCGTGCGTTTTCAATAGTCGTCTCCGACACCTCGACTTTCTCCTTGACCCAGGGCCCCAGGCAAATGGCGCTGTCCAGGACGGCGGCGAGGCTGGAGGGTATATCGGCGTCTGCGAGCTTCACCTTTTCGACCCGCTCTTCCAGCAGTGCGAATAGAATTCCGATCAGACCGTGTCCGCAACACATCTCCGCCATCGATGGGCGCCGGAGATACTTCCTGGTCTGGTAGAAAAATTCAAAGGATTCCAGCACTTCTTTCCACTTGATCACATGGCCTTTTACCAAACTGCAAATGAAGCGGTCGGTCAAGCGCTCGGAAGCAAAATAGCGCTCGACTATCTTCGCCGGGAAGACGTGAGAAGCGCCCTTGTAGGAGCGCATCGGCGCCGGCGCCTCATTGAGTTGTTTCAGGAAGCTAAAGGCCGTCCGCGACACGAGTTTTTCTCCTGGTGGTTGCTGCGGGAATTATTGAGCCGGTACATTGTTGCCGCATATGTTTTTTACCTCAAGCAGTGCAGGACTGCAGCAAAAAGCGCGTCGCCTCGAGGCGCGATGCGAGGGCCGGAGAATGGCCGGGCGAGTCCACTACGTGCAGTTGACTGAGCTGGGTGTCTTTGGGGAGCAGCCGGCGCTGCTGCCCAAGGAGCTTCATGGCAAAGCGCACGCAGGCTTCGGTGCCGACCACGTCGTCCTGGCTACCGACGCTCAGATAGACCGCCGTTTTGCCCAGTGCCTCGGCCCAGTGGTCGAGCAGCAGCGGCCAGGTATGGGTCCGGGGACAGCTCCGGCTGAATTCTTCGGGGATGCCCCAGTCCGTCACCGGAGACAGGGCGGCCACGGCGCGCACTCGTGCGTCGGCGGCCGCCAGGCGCAGCAGGCAGTAGCCGGCGCGGGAGATGCCATAAGCGACGATCTTGCCGCTGTGGCCGATACCCCTTTCCAGGCAGGCGTCCAGCGCCGCCTTGCCGTCGGCGACGAACTGCGCGAAGGGATCGTCGCCGGCGAGAAAGGCCCGGCCCATGCCCAGCAGGCTTTCGCCGTGGCTGCCGACCCGTTCGCCGTGGCAGGGCAGATCAAAGCTGAGGACGTGGTGGCCTGCGGCCAGAAAGGGCCCGGTCGGATGGTTCTGGGCTGGATCGCGCAGCGCGTACTGGACTGTGGCACTGATGTTCAGCAGCAGCCCCGAGCTAGGGTTCGGGGGCACTTTGGCGGGTGCGGCCAGAGTGCATTTGAGTTTTTCAGCCCCCGCTTCAAGGGTAAATTCTTCGCTCTTCATATCAACTCCGGGCAAAGGAGTAGAGGTGGGCCTTGCGCAGATAGAATTTGAGCCGGATCACTTGGTTTTGCAAGGCCGCGCATGAAACGTCCCAGCCGCCCGCCGCTGGCCCGGAAAAACCAAAAAAACTCAGGGCCGGGGTATAGAGTTTTGATTTTCCCCGTCAAAGCTTAAATTTCAGAGCAGAAAAATTTCGCAAGCAGCCAAACCGGCCGCCAAATCAGGCAATTTCACCGGGAAAGGAAAATGCATCATGCCGCCGCGAATTCTCGTTCTGTGCGATCTGGAGGGCGCCGCCGGCGTCGTCGATTTCAAGCTGCAGACCTATGCAGATGCCCGCTATTACGACCAGGCCAAAAGACTCGCGACGCTGGAAATAAATGCCCTGGTGGACGGCATTCTGGATAGCGGGCCCGCCCAGGTCGTCGTCCTCGACGGACACGGACCCGGAGGTCTGGATTACGAAACCTTACACCGCGATGCCAGAATGATGGTTGGCCGGCCGCTGCCGCTGCCGTGGATCGATGCATCCTACGAGGCGCAATTCCTCTACGGACACCACGCCATGAACCACGTCGGCACCGGCGTCCTGTGCCACAGCTGGAGTTCGACGTCGATCTCGAACTGCTGGCTGAACGGCGAGTTGATCGGCGAGATAGGCATGAATTGCGCCCTGGCCAGCGAGGTCGGGGTGCCGACCGTCTTCATAAGCGGAGACGATGCGACCATAGAGGAGGGCAAGCGCTACGTACCGGAGGTGGTCGGGGTCTCGGTCAAGGAGGGGCTGAGCCGCACGTCGGCCATTAGTCTCTCGCCTTTAAAAGCGCGCGATCTCATGCGCGAAGGCGGGCGCCTGGCAATGACTAAAATCGATCAGGTGACGCATTATTCCCCCGCTCCTCCCTACACCTTTCGCACCGAGTACATTGCCGCCGAAACCGCCGATGCCCGGGCAAAGAAACCGGGCGTCGAGCAAGTGTCCTCCCAGGCGGTCGAGGTGAAGGCCGAAAGCTTGCTGGAAATTATGCAGCAGCGATAATAGGGGCGCGGCGGCCACTGCGCTTTACCGAAAGGAGCGAACCATGTCAACGACGCAATACCCTGGCTTCAGCGCCACCCGGCGCCAGACGCCACCCGCGTGGGCGCTGCAGCAGCGCCAGGTGATCGCCTTGATGAATCGCACGGCGACGTTTTTTGCCGAGCGCTATACCCGGCCGGACGGCACTCTGAAGTGGCGCGAGAAGTGGGCCGGCATGGACGGCACCGACAACGGCTACGAGATCTTCATTCCCTATCCGCTGTTCTATATTCTCGGGGGCGGTGATCACGTGCGCGCGCTGGCGCAGAAGGAATGGGATGCGATCACCTGGCAGTTCACCCAGTACGGGGCCATCGAGCGGGAGTTCGTCGCCTACTTCGACTGGTTCCATCACTCCGAGAGTTATCCCTACCTGTTCAATCTGGCGCTGGCCGATCCGCAGCACCACATCAACCGCACCCGCGCCCTCAACTTTGCCGCCATGTACACCGGCGATGATCCGCTGGCGCCGAACTGGGATCCCCAGCACAAGCTGATCCGCTCGCCGATCAATGGCAGTAAGGGGCCGCGCCACCAGATGACGGCGGCGGACTGGGTCAATCACCGCCCGGTGCTGGCGGAGTACCTGGTGCCCTACGAGGACTTTCCCGGCCTGGACGGCAGCGATCCCTTTGCCAGGGTGGACTGGAACGACGACGAGGTTTTCGCCCAGGTTCTGGCATTGCTCAACCAGCGCATGGCCAAGGGGGATGTGCCGCTGAATCTCTTCGCCACGACCCTGGTGACGCACGCCTACCTGTTCACCGGCGCAGAAAAGTACAAGCAGTGGGTGCTCGACTATGTGCAGGCGTGGATGGAACGCACCCGGCGCAACAAGGGCATCATGCCCGACAACGTCGGCCTTTCCAACCAGATCGGCGAGTACATGGAGGGCAAGTGGTGGGGCGGTTATTACGGCTGGCGCTGGCCCCACGGCGCCAAGAATATTCTCGAACCAGCGCTGGTGGCCGGCGGCAACGCCACCCTGCTGAGCGGCGATCCGGCGTGGCTGGATTTGCACCGCTCGCAGCTGCAGATGCTGTGGGCACAGCGTCGCGAAGAGGCGGGCCAGATTCTGTTGCCGGGGCGCCACGGAGATTGCGGCTGGTTCGATTTCCAGCCCATCAGTCCACAGCACTTCATCTCAAACCACCACATCCACCAGTACTACCTGAGCCAGCGCGCCGACGACCTGGCATGGCTGGACCAGGTCTACGCGCAGCGGCAGGGTTTCGAAAAACTGCAGCCCAACTGGCCCGCCTTCAAGGGCGGTCCCTGTCCGTCGAACGCCTGGTTCGCCTATATCGAGGGGCGCAATCCGGACTACCCGGAGCAGATCCTGCGGGAGACCCGGGACGGCATATATCAGGCGCTGGACAAGATAGAGAACGACGATGCCGATCCCGAGGATGTGATCTGCAATTATTACCACAGCCTCATCCCGGTGGTGCCCGAGGGCCTGATCCAGATGATGCTGGGCACCCCTGCGGCGATCTACAACGGCGGCCTGCTGCATACCCACCTGTGTTATTTCGACCCGATGCGGCGCCGGATCGGGATACCCGAGGGGGTGGCGGCTCTGGTGGATCGGGTTTCCGACGACGGCGCCGCGGTGACGCTGGTCAACACCGACCCGACGGCGCCGCGCAGCATCCATGTTTGGCGAGCACGAGTTTACCTGGGCGCAGCAGGACGCGGAGGAGCGAGTGGATATCGGGGGCCGCTGGTTGCGCATCGAGTTGGGGCCGTCCGCCCGGACGCGGCTGCAGCTTGGCTTGCAGCGCTTTGCCCATCGGCCGGCGTACGGCCACCCGGAATTCGACTAGTGCGGCGGGCCGGGTGGACCTGGCGATTTTTCCGGCTAACTGGCTATTCACACCCGGTGATCGTAGTACCTCAGGTCTGGATCGACGTACGCCCGGTGAAAGTTTTTGCCCTTCAGGTACTTGGTTTCCAGCTCGACGTCTCTCAGGGTGCAGAATGCTTCGGCTATATCGGCATCGCGGCATAAAAGCTTATTCGGCGACGACTTCTGCGATGATGGCGAAGCGCTCGTCGCGGGCCGCCGCGTGCTTCAGGTCCAGTCCCTCAAAGCCGGGATAGTCCGGGTCCACATCGCCGCCGGCGCCGATCTCGAGATGCTGGTTGTGGCGGCGGAAATCCGAGCACCGCACCGAGGCGTGATCGCCGCCGCCGGGCTGCACGATGAGGGTGGGATAGAGCTGCATGTCCAGTTCGTGGGCGCGGTCGCAGACGATGCGCAAGGGGTCGTCGCCGCTGTCGATGAGGTGTTTGGCATTCTGGGCGGCGCGACGGAAGATCAGGTGGTCCCACGAGTCGATATTGTGTCCCATGAGTTCCCCGGCGCGGGTGTCGTGCAGCATGTGCGGCCTTCGCCGAGGCAGAAGGCGATAGCTTCTACGGGCGTGCCCGCGAGTTCGTCGACCAGAGCGATGTATTCCTCTTTGTGCATGGGAGGTTCGTAGCGGTATATGTGGGGATGTCGGCCATCGTGGTAATACATTATTTTGGCCTTGCCCATTTTTCTAACTCCGCTGGAATTTTTAGCGTCGCACAAGGGAAGTCTACATGGCGATCCGCATAAAGAAATTACACCCGCTGGTCGGCGCGGAAGTGACGGGTTTGAGTCTGGCCGAGCCGCTGGAGCAGGATGAGCTGGCGGCCATCAAAGCCGCCTGGCACAAGTATGGCGTCCTGGTCTTTCCGGCGCAGCCGATTAGCGATGCGCAACAGGTCGCATTCAGTCGCAACTTCGGCGCGTTGGAGATTTTTCCGCAGGCCGACAATCGCGCCTCGCAAACCCCCGAGATTTTCCGGGTGACCAATGTGGGCGCCGACGATCGAATCCGGCCGCTCGATACGGCGGCAGCAAAATACAGCACCTTGATCTGGGTATGGCACACCGACAGCAGCTACCGGTCCATCCCGAGCAAGGGGGCCGTGTTGCACGCCATCGAAGTCGTAGAAAAAGGCGGCGACACCCTTTTTGCCAATATGTGCGCCGCGTACGAGAAGATGCCGCCGCAACTCAGGGATGAGATTGCCGGGCGCCGGGCGCGCCATAGTTTTCCCTATTCGCGCACGCTGCAAAACCTGCCGCCGATGGCCGAGGCCGAGGCCGCTCAGGTGCCGCCGGTTGAGCATCCCCTGGTGCGCCGCCACCCCGATGGCCGCGTGTCGCTGTACGTGAGTGCGACTTATATGGAGTGCGTTGTCGGCCTTGCCGAGGCGGCGGGCAGACAGCTGCTTGAAGAGCTGATGGCCTGGGCAACCCAGGACTGCTTTACCTACCGGCACCGCTGGCGCCCCGACGACGTACTCATGTGGGATAATCGCTGGTTGATCCACGTCGTAGAGCCCTTCGATCACGGCGTCGAGCGCAGGGTTATGCACCGCACTACCATTGCCGGCACCGAGCCGGTTGAAGGCTAGTGTTGCGCCGCCGCGCGCACGTACTCCAGCCCGATTTTAGCCGCCACCGTGCCGATGCCCTGCCAGCCCACCGATATTTCGCCGACCATGGTGCACAGACTCAGGCCGTCCCAGCGCGGCACTCCGAACTCCTCTTCCATCCACAAAATCAGATCGGCATAGGCCTGGTTCACGGAGCGTTCCATCGGCCGACCGGTCGCCACAGTCATAATCTCGTCGTGCGAGCGAATGCGGGGGCGCTGGATGGTCTTGCCTTTGAGGAGATCGATCCGCACCGTGATATCGGCGGGCATTTCCATGGCCGTGCCGCACAACTCGCCGGCGCCCTGAATGGCATGGGCATCTCCCAGGTGCAACAGCGCTCCGTCCACGTAGATCGGCAGGGAGAGGGTATTGCCTTCGGTGATTTCTCTGAGGTCCATGTTGCCGCCGTAATCACCCGCCGGCCCGGTCGTGGCCGCCCCCACTTCCGGGGCGCAGCCGATGGTGCCGATCATGGGCCGATAGGGCAGGCCGACCGCGGGACTCCACCAGACCTTGCCGTCCCGGATCGGCGCGATGCGGGTATTGACCGGAATGTCGAGCCCGAGGAATTCGCCGATACCCAGTCGCGCCCAGGTCATATCGTTGGCCGCCTGGCCCAGGCGCGGCTCGATCTTATCGATCTGTACGGCCAGGGTGTCACCCTTTGCCGCGCCCGCGATAAAAATCGGTCCGGACTGCGGATTGCCGTGCGGTTTTTTCTCCAGGTCGCGATGATCGCCTCGTTTGCGGACCAGGCCGTTGAAGGTGTCCTCGGTCTCGATTCGCACCGTCTCTCCCGGTTGAATTGTGAGCGCGGCCGGGTTGTGCCTGCTGATTTCGTAATAGAGGGTGCCCAACTTGATTTCTTTCATTGGCATTTCTCCGTCAATCGTCCCACTCGATAATGACTCCAAGGGCTTCCTCGGGGCTGTTGAAGAGCATGTGATAGGCCGCGGCGGTTTTTTCCCAGGGCAGGCGATGGGTAATGAGAGGTTCGACATTTATGGTGCCGTCCAGCAGCATTTGGGCGGTGTCGTTCAGGTGGGCGCGGGGATCGGGGGCGTTCCAGTAGCCCAAGACGATCTGGCTGGCCTGCATAATCCCCGAATCCAGCGGCAAGAGCCCCGACCCCGGCACTCCATCGCCTGCCTGGTATTTGGAAATCAGGTGGATGACGCCCCCGTGGCGCAGCATTCGCTGCGCCTGTTCGAAGGATTTGATGCCGGCGTTGCCGCCGACGCACTCGACCACGACATCGGCGCCGCGGCCATCGGTTTGCTCTTTGATTGCCGCAACCGTATCGATTTCCGCCGCATTCAGCACTGTATCGGCACCGCAATTTGCCGCAATGCTGCAGCGCAGCGGGGTCGCGTCGACGACGATCACCCGCCCTGGATTGCGTGCCCGCACCGCCTGGGCGTAGAGATTGCCGACCAGGCCCTGCCCCAGCACCACGACGGTATCGCCCGGTTGAATCGGGGTCGCCCGCGACCAGGCCAGGCCGCCGTTGGCCAGCGGCAGAAAGGTCGCCTTTTCATAACCGAGGCCATCCGGCAAGGCAAAAACCCGGTCGCCGCTACCGCCCGCTGCGCGCACGACATACTGGGCGTGGGGCGCCTGGACCATCACCCGGTCTCCCGGCTGGACCTCGGCGACCGCCGCGCCGACGTCGACGACTGCCCCCGCATCCGAATAGCCCATGATTTCCGGACTGACGGCTTCTTCCTTCACATAGCGGGCAAATAACTCCGAACCCCGGCTGATGAGGCTGCGCTTTACCTTGACGAGAGCGTCCTGGGGGCCGGGTGAGGGCACTTCTACATCGACCATCTGGACGTTGCCGACACCGGTCAATTTTTCAAGTCTTTTCATTTTTTTGCCTTCCACGTTGGCGGAAATCTGAAGTTCAGAATGCGTCCAGCGCGGCGCCGACGGGCCCGTAGGATCAATGCGAAGGGGGCAGCCGGGCCAGTGGCATGGTCTACATATTCGGCCAGGGCGCCCATGGCGATGAGCGCATATCGGCCAGCGTTCGGGTAGTCCGTGAAACGCGCGCATTTTTACAGCGGGGTGCCGCACTGGGGATGGTGGGCCGGCAGACCGTGAAAACACAGTACCGCAGTTTTGCCGGCGCCTGCCTGGCACCAGCGCAGGCCGGATGCATCGACGCTGTCCTCTTGCGTTGGTGCGGGCGGAAAAGCTGTGAATTTCGCCGCTTTTTTTAAAAAATACGGCGGCCAAATTACAGTATTCGAGCAGGGGTGTCAAGCTTGGCTGCGGGTGGCTCTCGAGCGGGGTCGTGGCGGTTAAATAACCGTTCCAATACAAAAATACCGTTCCGGTTTGCCGCTAAAGGTTGGTAGCCGAAGGGTCTTCTTCGTATTTTATCAGGGCCCGATCGACGCTCGGGAATTCACCGATTTTCGCCTCCGCGAGTCCGGTAAGCGACTCGTTTGAAGCGCCAGCTGGCGCAGGAGAAAAGGAAAATGGCTTCAAGTTTTCAGTGGCAGCTCTGCCATCCCCACGCGGATACCCCAGCGGACCGGATGCCCTGTCCCCGCGAGGCCCCCGGCGCCATCCTGGCACATCGGCACCAGCTCTACCTGTTCGGCGGTGGAACTCTCAAGTACGGTCAGTCCACCGGACAGGGCAACAAGCGCGCGCTCGGAGCGCTCAACGACCTGTGGAGATACGATCCAGCCGCCAATCAGTGGCAGGTGCTCCAGCCCGACGACGGGGCCGAGGGTTTCGCTGCCGCCGCCGCTCGGCCCTGTGCCCGCATGCTGCCCGCCTGGGTCGAGGTGGACGGTTTGTTCTACCTGTTCGGTGGTCTTTCCATCCTGGGCGCGGGCTGGAAATTCACTCTGCTCAACGACCTGTGGGTATACGATCCGGCCGCCGCTGAGTGGAAGCTGCTCGAAGCGGACGACGGCACGCTGCTGGAAGACCCCGATTGCATCGGCCGCGGCCGCCCGACCACCATCGGCGGTTTTGGCTGCGCCGTCCTGGACAAAAAGATCTATCTGTTCGGCGGTTGGGGCCACCGCGCTCCCCTGCCCCCAAGGGTCGCAACCACGGTCCTCAGCCGGCAACTCTGGTGCTACGACACCGAGCGGCATAACTGGCAGCACTTGCCGCCGACCCCGGAGTGGCCGCCCAAGCGCTACGTCCAGGCCATGACCGCCTGGCGGGGCAAACTCTATGTCTGGGGGGGACGCGATACCCAGGATCGCGATCCCCAGTTTTACAACGACCTGTGGGAATACGATCTGGCCGGAGAGCGCTGGACCTGCCTGCAGCCGCATCGTCCCGGCGATCCGGGGCAACCCTCGCCCCGCTACGGCATGGGGTCCTGCCGCATCGATGAGCGCTGGTATATCTTTGGCGGTTTTGGCCCCAAAGGCGATTTTTTGCCCGAGGAAACCAACGGTCCTCAACTCAACGATCTGTGGTGCTTCGACCTGGTGCAACAGCAGTGGCAGTGCCTCGAACCACACGACCATCGCAAAGACTACACTCACCAGGCCGCTCGGCCCGGAGTGCGCCGGGTGCCCGGCATGGTCGCCGGGGACGATGCCCTCTACCTGTTCGGGGGGCTGGATCTGGCCAGCGGCGAGCACGACGACGGTCCCGTCGTCGGCTTCAACGACCTGTGGCGCGGCCGGGCCTAGGCCCGGCGCCCTGAATATGCACTAGGCGGCTTCTTCGCTCAGTTGCAGATTTTTCCAGCGGTCGTAGTACAGATGCATCTTTTCCGGCAGCGCCTCCCGCACGCTTTCCCGCAAGCGCCACTCGAAGCGCCCATCTATTTTTTCGGGGGGATCGTCGTCGCTGTGTTTGCGCCAGCTGGCGGCCAGGGTCAGGCGTTCCACATCCTTTTTCATTTCGCCCTTGTGGATGGTTTTGCCATTCCAGAAGCCGACCTGTCCCTTTTTCATCTCGATGCACTTTTGTCCCGGTATATGTCCGTCCTTATCGTTGACCAGGGCGTTGCGCTCCTCGTCGGTCTGGCCGCGCAGATGGCTGCCCGGGACCAGAAACAGGCAGGCGTCGTCCACCAGCGGCACGTACCAGCGGGTGTGCACTTCGGGTTTGTTCAGCTGCTCCATTTCTTCTTCGAGGCTGCAGTTGGCATAATCCAGGGCCAGGTCCCGGTGCCACCCACCCGGAAAATCTTTGTCGTGCGGGTTGGTGCGCAGGTCGATCCAGCCCAGTCGCATTTCGGCGCCGATAAAGGCGCGCGAATAATCCATGGCCCAGTTCGAAATCATGTGCTTTGCAAAAACGGGTTCTCCCATTTCCGGGGCTAAAAGGCCCCTGATGCACCAGGGTTCGCCGGCGCCGGCCCAGTGGGTGTAGACGTCGACCTCTCCCGCTCGCACTCTGGCTTTGACGCGCTTGCCTGCGGCCACCAGTTCTTCCAGGTCCGGTGGCGGATTGTCCGCGACGAAGTAGCCCTCTGTGCAATACTGCTCCATTTGTTCCTGGCTGACCATATTTCCTCCCGTTGCTCCAGCCCTTCTGGTAAAGAGTGGCCGCCACGCGCATTCAGGCGCGGTTGGTGCCGTAGGCGGCGCCGATGAGATGCCCCTGTTCAAAGCGGCGCAGGTTCAGGCGCGTTATGTCGATCGAATGGGCGCCGCCGTCGACGATTTCCTCGGCCATGACTTCGCCGATGGCCGGGCCGATCTTGAAGCCGTGCCCACTGAAACCGGCGCACAGGTAAAAACCCTCTATTCCATCTACGCGCCCCAGGACCGGGTGCCAGTCCGGGGTTACGTCGTAGAGGCCGGTGTAGGAGTTGAGCGCCAGGATTTTGTCGAAGCAGGGCCAGCGTTTTTGCAGGCGTTCGCTCACCTCGGCGATGAACGAGACCTCGACTTCCTGATTGTAGCCATCGGGTTCGACGTACTCGTAATCTTTGGGAAAACCGCGCCCCACCAGGGCCCGGTCCGCGCCCTCGGGCCGGTAGTAGATGGCCTTGGCCATGTCGGAAAAACACAGCCTGGGGGGACCGCCGACGCCGGTGGTATCGAAGATGATCTCCTCTTCCCGCGTAACCTCGAGCGGCAGGTCTACCCCGGCCCATCGGGCGATGCGGTCGGCCCAGGGGCCCGCCGCATTGATCACCGCAGCGGCGGAAATATCGCCGCTGTCTGTGTGCACGCCTTTGACTCGGTTGCCCTCGGTGATGAGGCCCTGTACCGCCGTGAGCTGCCGCAGGCTGCCACCCAGTTCGATGAAGCGCTGCACGTAGGCGTGGGTGCAGGTCCGTGGATCGCAGTAACCGGAACGGGGTTCGTAGGCCATGCGGTGGACGTCGGCCAGATCGATGCGGGGTTCTATATCGTTGAGTTCCTGGCGCGAAATTTCGCGCACATCGACGCCCAGCCGCTGCCCCATCTCGATATTGGCGGTGAAACCGTCAGAGACCTCTTCGGGTATGAGGAAAGCCCAGCCGCAATTGACAAAACCGGGGTCGCCGCCGATCACTTCGTCAAAGGCGTGAAAAATGTCGACGCTGCGCTTTACCATGCGCACCAGCTCCTCGTTGGAGTAGTGCTGGCGAACGATGGCGGCCGAGCGCCCGGTGCCCCCCGAAGCAATGAGCTGCTTTTCTATGAGAACGACGTTTTTGAGACCGCGCTTGACGAGATTGTAGGCGGTGGCGGCGCCGTTGATGCCGGCGCCGATGACCACGGCATCTGCAGTTTGCATCTAAATTTCTCCTGGATTTGGATGTTGTCCCGACCAGGCAATTTTAAAATTGCCAGTTTATAATAGCCATTTTTCCGGCAAAACACACCCCGATGGGCACCGGAGTATTGCAAGCGTGACACCGCCGTGCCGGCGCGATGGGCAGCGCCCGTCTGCCCTGCGAACCCATGGCCTGCCGGCAGTAGCGGCACGAGGACGGCAGCTGGAAGGGGTATAGGGGCGCTGTTCAATTGCTCGGGCAAAGGGGCAATGCCTTCCTGACCCAGTGCTTCCGTAGCGGCGATGGCACCAGGCGCGATTTGCTCCTTTCTCTTTGGAGCGGACGGCGATTATCTGCTCAACCTTTTAAAAGCGCCGCGCCCTGGGCCAGCGCCTGCAGCTTCAGATAGGCCTCGTCCATATCCATCGGATTTTGAACACCGGGCGAAAACCCGCAGTCCGGATTCAGGGTAATGCGCTCGGCATCCACGTATTTCAGGGCCGCTTCGGCGCGCGCCACCACGTCCTCGGGCATCTCGATTCGAGCGTCGCAGTGATCTATCACGCCCAGTCCCAGCACCTTTTCCCTGGGGAACTTGCTCAGCGCTTCGATACCGTGCGACTGGGGGGCCGCGAACTCCATCGCGAAGCGGTCGACCTGGATATCTCCCAGGGCTTCGATGATCGGCTCGTAACCGGTGTCCGAACTCCGCCGGCGATTGAAGTGACCGTGACACAGGTGCATGGAGAGGGGGATCTCCGCGTCCTTCACCGCTTCGTTCACCGTGCGGACACAGAGATCGATCTCGCCGCTCAAATCGCCGGCCCCGATGCGCTCGCGGACCGCCGGATCGGCCATCATCAGCATCCAGGGTTCGTCGAGCTGCACGTGGTCGACGCCGACTGCGGTCAGCTTGCGGATTTCGTCCCGGACGATCGGGGTGCACGCCTCCATAAATGCCTCGCGGGTCGGGTAGGCGCTGGTTGAGATCTCCGGCTTCCACATGCGCCAGGCCAGGATATAGGGCGAAGGAAGCGCGACGATGGACCGGTGGTTCGTGCGTTGCAGGAGGAACTTCGCCGCCTCGGTCGCCAAATCGCCGTGCTGCTCGATGCGTTCCGAGACCACCGGTTCCGTGACGTTGGCGCCAACGCTCATCTTGGCATCCAGCACAAAGCCGGAGACGTGCTCGGTGAACACCTTCACATAGCTCTCGCGGCGCCACTCGCCGTCGGAGACGAAATCGATGCCGGCGCGCTCCTGCAGGCGGATGGCCATGGGTACGGCGTCGTCGATGAGTTTATCCGCCTCTGCGCAGGAAATCTCACCGCGCTTGCGCTCCTCGATCAACTGCCGCAGCCACTGGGGCCGCGGCAGGCTACCGACGACGAAGGTGCTAAAAGGTTCGAGAGCAGAATTGAATGTCATTGGCATTGTCCTCAGCTGTTGGTCCCGCAGTTTCCGGTCGGGGACTTCTCCATGTCGCATACACCCTCTGTTCGCCACCGGCCCGGGAGTGGTGCATCGCACAGGGGCTTTTAACAAAGCCGAACTGGCCGCTAGCTAAATCCGCCGCTGGGGAACCAGGCCCTCTCCCCCGCCTGCTAATTCCATCTCCATTTGCCCCGCTGGATCGCTCCCTACCAGCTGGATGGGCTGCCGAATTTTTTTGCAGGCACCCTCAGCGCACGCCGATCTCCTTTTGCTGTCCCTCGACCGATTCGCGGTAGCGGCGATGCGACTCCGGATCGACGCGGGCGCTCTTGCCGTAGTAGACCATGGCCAGGGCCCGGCGCAGGCGGGTGCTGGGATTGCCCGCTGCACGGTGGATGGTGCAACTGTGGTGGACCAGCAGATCGCCGCGCTGCAAGCGGCAACTTAGCTCCCGGCCAAATGCCCCCAGGTCTTCCTCGTGCAGGCCCTGGGAAAAGCCCAGGACCTGGGAGGCCCGGTGGGACAGAATGCCTTTTTTGTGGGAGCCGGCCACGTAGTGCAGGGTGCCGTTTTCGTCGTCCATATCGTCCAGAGCCAGCCACGTCGTAAGGGCCCGGTTGGGAACCAGGCAGAAGTAGAAACCATCCTGGTGAGGCGGGGTGGGCGTCCCCAATTCGGGAGGTTTAATAAACAATTCCAGCGATTGGGGCACGACTTCTTCACCGAGAAGTCCCGCGGCCAGCTCTAGCATCTTCGCACTCTTGCGCAGGGCGGCAAAATAAGGTGCTTCAGCGGCGGGAATGTTGACCTGCTTGAGGGTTTCGGAACGCTCGTAATCTTCGTACATGGCATCGTGTCGCGGCAGTCCGGGCACGACGTCGCGAAGGACCTGCTCGTAGTAGTGTTCGATTTTATCCATTTCCGCCGGCTGCATAAAGCCGGGTAGATGGACAAAGCCGTCCCGCTGAAAATTCTCTTTCAGTGCTGCCAGATTTTGCATGGCCGTCTCCCCGTTCCGTTGCGGATTTCGATCAGCGTCCTTTGGCCTCGATTTTGGCGATGAAATCGCCGCTTGCCCGTCCCGCAAAACTAGCGCTGAAGCCACCCGGTATCAGCGTAAAGGTCGGCGCCTCAGCAGGGCGCAGCAGGTAGGAAAAATGGCCGCTGTCGAGGCCGAGTTGAGGGCGGACAAAGCGCTCCCCGAGATCGTGAGTTTTTTCGTAACTACTGCGCTCATCACGCATGGCAGAACCGGAAGGAATACAGATCGGCGTCCAGCAAGCGGAAGCGCAGCCTGATGGGCTGGTCCGTCAGGCGGTCCAGATTTCCCGCTGTCCACGCCACCCGCTCGTCGGTGGCGTCGCCGAAAATCTCGCCGCTGGTGGCCGCCACTTCACCCCTGTGATCCAGTACTTCCACCACCACCGAACCCATGGCCGAGGTGGCGTAGTTGAGTTCCATTTCACGGCCGCAGAATGCGAGCGGCCGGGTCGTGAGGACACCGCCCGAGTAGCCCGCATGGGCGGAGACAAAGCCGTCCAGCCGCAGTGCCATGCGCTCGAAGTGGCAGCTGGGGAAGTCCCGGTTGCGCAGCACGTAGAGCGACATCTCACCCTTGCCGGTGGGGACGATCCCGTTGGCCACCAGGTTGGTGCGCGACATCCAGTTGCGCGGATCCCTGCCCGGGCGGATGAAGGACTCCCGGAAGCGCCAGTCGAAGTGCAGGCCGTCCCGGCTGGACATGAAGACGGTATCGGACAAACCCGGCCACGGCGCGTCGTCGTGGCGCCGGCGTTCGGGGTGCATGCGCCGCGGGAAGGCCAGGTACACCTCCGGCGCCCGGAAGTAGGGGGTCGTCGCATTGGTGTAGAGATGCTCGCGGGGCTCCTCGCCGGTGTCGATGTCCCGCAGAGGCGTCCAGTGGATGAAATCGGGAGAAGTCGCCTGCCTGATCCAGCGGACGCCGCCGCCGAAGGAACCGCTGGCGCCCGCCTTGCCGCGGACGTAAATGGCGTAGTGGCCTCTGATGGAATCCCAAAAGGGCACATTCTGAGTGTCGAAAGGGGGATCTTCGAGTATGGGTTCCTCCTGCAGGTAGCGCCAGTGGATGCCGTCCGGCGAGGCCAGGGCCAGCAGTACTTCGCGGGTGGCCGGTCTGGCCTTATTGCGGGGCGGGGGCTTGTCGGGCTCCCGGCGTGCGAGTGATTCGGTGGAGTCGCGCAGCTCGCCAGTCTCGAGGTCGACGCGGCCGCGGCCGATGGCCTTGTAGCGCTGGTCGGGCGGGGCCGCGGGGTTGCCGTCCAGAAAGGGCACCAGATCGGTGGCTTTGCCGCTCCAGAAGATGTTGTTGTCCTTCGAGCCATTGAACTCGCAGAGACCCAGCGAAGGCTTGGTCCAGTGGACCCCGTCCAGGCTTTCGGCGTAGCTCATGGCTTCGTCGTGGACCGGGACGACGGCCTCGGCAGGTCCGAGCATGGACTCGGCTACATAGCCCCAGTGGCTGGTGCCGCGGTACCACATGCGGTAGAGGTTGCCGTCCTTGACGACGGTGTGGTAATCGACCGTGCTGCCCTCCCAGGCCTCCTTGAGTTCCAGGACGATACCGCGCGATTCGGGGGCGTGCAGGCGCAGGTCCACGTCCTCCATGCCGTCGATCAGCAAGTCGTCGATGAAAAGCTGGCGCCGGGTGCCGATGTCGATGCTCATATTCAATGAACTCCTGAGGATCTGTCCACAGTGTTGTCGGGGCCGTCGCGGCGGTATAGAAGATAGGACATCCACGTTAGCTCGCCGCTTGCGCCCTTCTCCGTCTGTGCCAGCGCATTTGCCACCGCATAGAAAGTTTATGGCGTGGCTGCAGCGGGCACAAGGTCGGGGACCTTGCGGCGCCGATCCGCTGCCCATCTGGCCGCCGCAACTACTCTTGCGGACAGCCGTCTTTTTGTTAATATATGCGGCTGGAGAACAAAACTTCCTGCAGAAGGATTTATATGGAATATCGCGAGTTCGGCAAAACCGGAATGAAGTTGAGCGCCCTCGGTCTGGGGGGATTGCTGGCCCATTATTGGGAGGGGGAATCCGGCCATCCAGCGCCCGAGGAGAAGCAGCGCATCTACCTGCGGGCGGCGGCGGCGGGGATCAATCTGTTCGACATGGGCTACGGGGACGAAGTCCATATCCCGGAGGCGTTGAAGGGCCATGCGGCGGAGCGTTACTTTTCCTTGAAAGTAGGCGAGCCCCTGGCGGCGGAACTGGAGGGCACGATAGACAAACACCTGACAAATTTGCAGCGGGATGCAATCGACATCCTGCGGGTGCACTACTATGCCTTCGTGCAAGACGAGGGGCTGCGCGAGAAGGTCAGCGCGCTCAAAAAGGCCGGCAAAGTGCGGGCGCTGTGCCTGATACGCCACTTCGAGGCCGACCGGGAAGCCTATGTGGAGCGGGGTCCGGCAGCAGAGGCCGACGCCGACCTGGTCATCTACAATTACGTCTGCCGCGGCCAGGAGCCGGGCATCGAAAAATCGGCCAGCGCCGGCAAGGGGGTGCTGATCATGAAGGCGCTCGGCGGCCAGTACCTGAGCTGGGAGCACAAGAATCGGACGGATTGGACCAGGGCCACAGAGGAAACACTGATCCAGCTGTCGCCCCTCGGCGAGAGCATGCGACACGAATTGAGCCTGGTCCATTCCTTTACCGCCGGTCCCTGGCGCGAACTGGCCGCGCCGGGGGAGAAGATCGCCCCAACCGGTCCGGCCCTGGCCTGGGTGCTCGAGAACAAAAACGTCGGCAGCGTCCTCGTGGCCGTGGCCAGCGTCGCCGAACTGGAGGCCGTTCTGGAGGGGGTCTAATAAGCGGGATTTCGCGCCATACCGCACCCAATCGCACAATCGGGAGCCGCCGGGCCGCCGTGGAAACGAGGATCGAATGGAGCTGGAAATAACGCCGCGTCACAGGGAAGAGTACGAGCGCGATGGCTATACGCTGGTCAAAGGCGGCTTTGCCGGCGACGAGTGCGATCGCTTTATCGAGTACATGATGGATTTGCAGGCGGGGCGCACCAGCGTCGAAGGCTATCCGCAGCGCCAGCCGGACGACTGGAGTCGCTTGATCAGCCGCAGCCTGCACCATCCCGCCGGCCTGTCCTGGATGCTGGATCCCAGGTTGCGCCAGCCCCTGCGCACCTTCCTCGGGGATGAGCCGGATGGGGTCCAGAGCATGTATTTTTATGTCGGTTCGGAACAGCGCCGGCATCAGGATGCGTTCTACCTGCCCGGATGCATGTCGGCCTGGGTGGCCCTCCAGGAGGTTGGGGCCCGCAACGGCAGCATCCACGTCCAGGTGGGTTCCCACAAGGGACCCCTGATGGAAAAGCGGGATTTCAGAGGCGCTGAAGAGGGCGAGCGGGGCCTCTGGTACGGCTGGGATCAGGACGATGCCTTCGATGCCCTATTCGAGCGCAACGGGTTGCCGGAAATCGCCATTGAAGCCGAGCGCGGCGACGTCGTCTTCTTCGACGGCCGCCTGATCCATCGCGGCGGTCCGATTCTGGAGCCGGAGTCCTTTCGCCACAGCTGGGCCGGTCATTATATTCCCCATTCTTATAATCCCTGGCCCTACGAGAGCGAGCCCAGGTTGCGGGTTTCTTTCGATGGGTTTTGCCGTTTTACTCCTACCCACTGACGCAAAAGCGAGGGCCCTCGCGTTGTGGACAAGGGAAATTTCACCCCGGTTGCTCCGGCCCATCGACGCCAAAGGCGTGCAGGTAAAGGCGTGTGATCTGGTTGAGATTGCCGTAAAAGGCGCGCACTTCGGGATCGGGATGATCTTTCCAGAACATGGGCGGAATGAGTGAGTCGTCGGCCAGATAGGGGCGCTGGCGGTGGCCGTAGTAGATCTGCACGGTCTTGCGCTCGCTCCGGGTCGGCCGGGTTGTGGCCGGATGCAGCACCGCCACGTTGAAAAGGCACACCGTGCCGGCGGGACCGTGGATATCGATGGCGCCGTCGCGTTCGAGTTGTTTGGTTTTGTCTTCGAGGATGGGGTCGTCGACGGATTCGGGCGAGAGCGAAAAACAATGGGTGCTCTCGTCGACATCGGTGAGGTAGAGCATGAGCTGAATATAGTCCATGCGCAGCGGGTGCTCGGGCCAGTGTGCCCGGTCCCGGTGCCAGCCCTGTTGCGGCTCGCCCTCGTAGGGTCCCATGTGGCGGATGCCGATTTCGCCGAAGCAGAGCGGACCGCCCATGAGTTCTTCGACGGCCCGCAGGATGAGGGGGTGGCGGATGATTGTGTCGAATGCGGGCGAGGTGACGAGGGCGTCGTAGTTGCCGGCCTGGGTGCCGCGCTGGACCCAGCGCAGCGGCGCCTTCTCGCGGTCGGCAGCGAAAAGGCGGTTGAATTTTCGCACCTCGCCGGGGGTTAGCAGATCGGTGCGCACGAGGTAGCCGTACTGGGCAAAAAAATCGCGGTCGAATTCGGTGAGGATGGCCATCGAGTTTTTCCAGGTTGGCTCGGGGAAACCAGCTTTACAGCGCTGCAAGCGAAGATGAAAAATCGAGATAATTAAGCTTTTGCCGGCTCCACTGTCAAGGGAACCGGCAGAGGTGGTCGACGCCGTTCGCGCCGTTCTCCTTGCGCTGGCTCTGGGGCCGCGGAATTTTGAGACGGCTGTTAAAATTTCGGGAGGAAAAAAATGGCTAAACTCAAGGGGAAGGTCGCCCTGGTCACCGGTTCGGGCCGCGGCCTGGGGCGCTCCTACGCCCTGCGGCTCGCCGGACTCGGGGCCGATGTCGTCATCAATGACGTGAATCTGGAATCGGCAAAACAATACGATGAAGAACTGAGCGCCGCCACGGTCATGGACGAAATTCGCGCCATGGGGTGCCGCTCTCTCGGCATTGAGGCCGACCTGGCAAAAAAAGCCGCAGTCGAAGCCCTCTTCGCGCAGATACTCGATGCGTTCGGGCGGGTGGATATCCTGGTCAATAACGCCGGCGGTGGCCTCAGACCGCCCGGCGAGCACAGCGCCGATGAGTTATTCGACTTCACTATGGAGATCAACCTGATGAGCGCGGTGTATTGCTGCCAGGTGGCGAGCGCGCCGATGAAGCGGCAGGGCCGCGGCAAGATTGTCAACATCTCTTCGCTGGCAGGGCTCACGGGGCGCGGCGGCGGCGCGCCCTACAGCATTGCCAAAGCGGGGATCGCCCACTACACCAGAGTGCTGGCCGCGGAGCTGGGGCCGCACGGCGTCAACGTCAATTGCATTGCGCCGGGTTATATCATGAGTTCGCGAAAAGTGGCCGAAGGCATGGGGCAGGGCGGCAGCGCCGAGACGGAACAGATCGCCCTCGGCAGACTGGGCACCCCCGAGGATTGCGCCAAAGTAGTAGAGTTCCTGTGTACGGATCTATCCGACTACGTAACCGGTCAGTGCATTTCCGTATGTGGTGGGATTGTAATATAGAGCGCTTCTATTGTTCCGGGCCCGACTTCCGCTAGCCGATTCAACTAAAAACAGAGCGATTTACGCGGCCCTGGCCGCGACCGGCACCAGCGGGCGAATGGCCGCAGTCCGTCCGCCTAGCAACCATTCGCCCGCGGCAAATTTTGTGCTTGTCAGGCGAGGCCCAGGGCCGCGTCGATTTCCGCCTGGTATTCATAGACCTCGCAGTTTTCCACCTCGCTCATCTGCACCGTGCGGCCCAGCCGGCTGGATTCGAAAAGGGCGTAAATCGCGGCCACGTCCTTCATGCCTTCGATTCCATCCACTTCGATTTTTCGCCCGCTGAGGATGGCCTCGGCCAGTTCGAAGTACTCCAGCGCCAGCAGCTTCCAGTCCACGTCCTGGGTAGCGACCCCGTCCGGAAAGAAGTGCGCCGCCAGCGGCTCCAGGGCGAAACCGGTGCTGCTGGCGAGGATCTCTTCCTGCTGCATCTCTTCCTGGTCGGCCATTTTCAACTGGACGCGGGCGCCGCGGCTGCCAAAGCCCCGGATGCTGCCCGCGGTGCCGAAGATCGCTTCGCCGCCGCAGCTGCCGTGGCCGCCCAGCCCTACGACCCAGCTGACCATGGTTCCACTTTCCATGCGGAATGTGCCCACCGAGGTATCTTCGGCGCTAGCCCGAATCTCGCTTTCCATTTCGGCGTGGCGCGCCTGGTAGAACTTGTAGGGGCTGTTGACGGTTTCCGGTTTTCTGCGCTGCGGCGTCGCCAGCTCCACCTGCCCGTAGACCTCCTTTATATCTCCTAGCTGGTAGCGGATCATGTCGGTGAAGTGGACGCCCAGATCCAGCAGCAAGCCGCCCCTTTCCTTCATGTGCCGCCAGGGCGTGATAAAAACCTCGTGGTGCGGAGCCAGCGAGTGGAAGGTGGCCATATAGGGGCGGCCGATGGAATCCTGTTGCAGCAAGTGGTTGACCAGCCGGGCAGAGGGGTCGCGGCGAAAATTTTCGGCTATCGAGAGGAGGCGGTCGTTGCGCCTGGCCGCCGCCATCATCAAATGGCAGCCCTTCACCGTGATGGCCATGGGTTTTTCCACCATTACGTGCAGCCCCAGATCCAGCGCCTGGCACACTACCGTGTGGTGTACGCAAGGATCCACGACGACGTCCACGGCGTGCAAATCGGCGACCTGGTTTTTCATTTCCTCCAAATCGGTAAAAACTTCGGGCCGCTGGCCCAGGAGCTTCTCGGCTTCATCGGCAGCCAGCTCGGCGTTATCGCGCCGGATATCGCATACGGCGGCCAGTTCGACGTTGTTGAAAGGCGTTTTGTACAGTTCTGCCAGTCCGTACAGATGCCGGGTGCCCATGCCGCCGCAACCCACCAGGGCCGATCTTATCTTGTCCATTTCATCTCCTCGCAGGTAAAAATTTGTATAAATCTACAGTGAAAGAAACGCGTCTGGCCGTGCCCCCGGTGCGCTGCGCGCTTTAAGCAGCTGTCTCAAAATTCGCTCTGCAGCCCGCGCGCGAAGCCCAGATTGGAATTTTGCGACCGCTGCTAAGGAGGACCCGGTCAACCGGGTGAACCTCAGGCGAAGCTAGCGGCGGTGCGAAAAGCCGCCCCAAAGCGCAAAGACGCAATTCCCGCGGTCGTGCAGGGGCTGGAACTGCAAGGGCCCCGGGGCGCTAAGTTTTCACAGAGCTATAAAAAGTGCGTTTTTTCGCACCTGTCCAGATGGATTGTAAAACGACCTGAACGGGGGCGGCTAAAGCTGCCATACAAGTCTATGATGGGCGCCGGCAGAGTGGGGAAAATTTACTTTGCCCAGCGCCCGCGCGGCGGCGGAAATTTCAACTGTGCTGCTAAACTCTTCCGTGGCGGATATCCAGCATGCGCCGGGTCAGTTCGTAGCGCAGCGGCTCGCCTGTGAAAAAGCGCGCGAATTCGTCCAGCATGTACGATTGGTACAGGTGCAGCGAATCGGGTGCGTACCAGGCGACATGGGGCGAGATGAAGATATTGCGCAGCGCGCGCAGCGGGCTGTCCTGCGGCAGAGGTTCTTCTTCGAAGACGTCCAGGCCGGCGATGAGTTCGCCGCTTTCGACCTTGTGGATCAGCGCCTGCTGGTCGATTACCTGGCCGCGGCTGCAGTTGATCAGGATGCTTCCCTTGCCCAGAAGCTCGAGTTCGCGCACGGCGATCATTTTTTCGGTTTTTTCCGTGTGCGGTACCTGCACTACCAGAATTTCGGCGTGTTCCAGCACGCGGTCCAATTCGTCCCGCACAATGCCGAGACGGGCAACCGATTCCGCGTCTAGGTAGGGGTCGTGTACCAGCAGGTCGACCTGGAAAGGAGCCAGTAGCTCGATCAGGCGCTGCCCTATGTGGCCGCAGCCTATGAGGCCGATTTTGCGGCCGGTGAGTTCGCCGTTGACAAAATCCTGGTTCGGCGATGTGGCCCATTTCTCGCTGCCCTCCATCATCTGCCGGAAGAGCGTGCCGACATTGCGCAGACACATCAGAATCAGGGCCAGGTTCCACTCTGCCACCGGATTCGCCGGGGCGATATTGGAGACGTCGACCACTTTGACGCCGTGCTCTGCGGCGGCCTCCATATCGACTCCCGTGCCAAAGCGGTCGCCGTCGATGCCGACGAGTTGCAACGCGGGCGCCGCTTTAAAAACCCGGCGCGTCAAATCGGGCAGACTGGCGCCCATCTTGATCAAGCCGCGGCAATCCTGCAGCGCCGCGCTCAGTTCCTCTGCGCTGTAAGTGTGACCGCTTTTGAGTTCCATCGGCTCTATATACTGGCAGAATCTCTCCCAGTAAGCCGGAGGCACCTTCGGCTTTGCCAGCAGTACTTTTGCCCTCATGGTGCAATTGTCTCCCGTGTAGATGTGGAGTTTTTAATGCGCCACCGAGCCGTCCTCGTGCACGCTGCCGGCAAAGGTCATGGGCTGGTAGGGCGGCATCGCCGCCAGCGCCTCTTCGTCGATCTCGACCCCGATGCCCGGTTTGTCCGGCACGATCCGGTAGCCGTTTTCCAGGCGCACCGGTTCGTCGACCATTTCGCTGGCTCCCTCGTTGGCTTCCATGACGACGTAGTTGGGGATGGCCGCTGCCAGTTGCACGAAAGCCGCGTTGTTGACTGCCGTGCCCATCAGGTGCGGGAAGAGACCCACGAAGGCGGCTTCGGCCAGGGCGGCGATCTTTTTGACCTGGGTAAAGCCGCCGGCCAGAGAGACATCGGGACGGATCAAGCTGACGATCTGCCGATCGATCAGATCCTTGAACTGGTAGAGATTGTAAAAGCGCTCGCCGGTGGCAAGCGGGATGTTCACGTGGCGGGCCACGTACTCCAGGGCCTCGACGCTCTGGGGCGCCACCGGGTCTTCGCAATAGTGGATTTTGAAGGGCTCCAGTTCCCGTGCCAGGGTGATGGCCTCTTCGGGCCGCAGGTTGCGGTGGATTT